>Ga0157284_10000169_pt1 | contig 10402 bp, 10 predicted proteins | sample NitcycUS059202B1_FD_108392 | JGI IMG/M metagenome (GOLD analysis project Ga0157284, IMG submission 108392) | Soil microbial communities from Arlington Agricultural Research Station in Wisconsin, USA - Nitrogen cycling UWRJ-S059-202B-1 | ecosystem: Environmental > Terrestrial > Soil >... | reverse complement strand
CGCTGCGCATGTTTTTCCATCTCATCCACGTTGAGCTGGATCAGCGGTTCATTCGCGATATCGGCGAGCGAAATACTTTCACGCTCCAGCAAAGGATGCAGCGGCGGCAGCCACAGACGGTACGAAGAATGCGTCAGCACCTCGGTTTGCAGCGCGTCACGATCTTCCAGATTTGAGAGGATTAGCACACCGATGTCGATCTCGCCGCTGACCAGCAGATGCTCGATGTACTGGCGTTCATCCTCCACCACTTTCACTTCGACATTCGGGTAATAGGCGTTGAATTGCTTGAGTAAATCCACCAGAAAGTATCCGGCCACCAGACTGGTCACGCCCAGCGTCAGCTGACCGGTAACATTTTCGGTCCCCATTTGCAGGCTGCGTTTGGCGTTATCAACGGTGGCGAGAATGAGATATGACTGGCGTAAAAACTGATGCCCCTGATGGGTCAGCGTCATCCCTTTGGCGTGGCGGTCAAACAGACGCGCCTCCGTTTCCGTCTCAAGTTGTTGGATCGCCTGTGTCAGCGAGGACTGCGAAACAAAAGAGGCCTGTGCAGCAGCGGATATCGATCCGGTTTCAGCAACGGCAATAAAATGGCGGATCTGGCGCAGGGTCAGCATAACGGCTCTCTCATCGCATTAAAAAACCGAATCCTGTGCGGCAGCATTCGGTTTTTGGGAATGATCAAGTAATGGCAGAGGGCGGATTTTTGTCAAACCGGGGACAGGCGTTTTGCGAGACATGCCGGAGAATGGGAAACTTACTTTGCAAGCAGTCTTTAAAAGAACTATATTTAGACTGAGAAACTTGGCGGAGAAATTAAACATGCAAATACAGACTATCAGCTTCGTAAAGAAGCATGCTGCTGTACTTGATTTATCACAACCGATACTGGTCACTCAGAATGGTGAACCGGCTTACGTGATTGAATCCTTTGAAGACAGACAAAAAAGGGATGAAACCATTGCTTTACTCAAGCTGCTTACACTGGCAGAAAATGATAAAGCAGAAGGCCGGACATTCACGAGAGAACAGTTGTTAGCAGATCTTGCCAGATGAATCTCTCATCTGATCTGCTGATTATTGGGATCAATTTATGTCTGCAACGAAAAGTAAAATCACGATTGAGTACCTGCAAACTGTAAAGTTGTCTATTGATGAAATTGCGTCGTTCCAGACCTCACAGGGAAACGATGCGCTAAAAATCATCAACGCAGTGTTGGATGAGTTTGAAGCAAAAGTGAAAGTTTTTCCTTTATCCTGCCCGGTTGCACCCGATCTCGCCGCGCTGGGTATCATCAAATTTCGCGAATGTAATACATTGAATGGTTACCGTATCATTTATACCTATGATGAATCGGCAAACCTTATCTCCGTGTACGTGCTTCTTTCGCAGCGGCAAAATGTTCAGGAACTGTTGTTTAAAAAGTTGATCATGGGCTAACAACAGAAAAGCCACGCAAACTTCGCGTGGCTTTCAGATTCAAAACTTCAGTCTTTCATCAATTTTCTAGCTGATACGTCAGCGTGATTTCCGCGTTCAGTACCTTAGATACCGGGCAACCGGCTTTAGCTTTTTTGATGATTTCGTCGAATTTGTCTTTATCGATACCCGGCAATTTCACTTTGCTGTCGAGCGCGATTTTAGTGATCGCAAAGCCGCCATCCACTTTATCCAGTGAAACGTCTGCGACGGTATCGATACTTTCAGGCGTGTGCCCTGCTTCGCCAAGCATCAGCGAAAGTGCCATCGAGAAGCAGGCAGAATGCGCTGCTGCTATTAATTCTTCCGGGTTGGTGCCGGGTTTTCCTTCAAAACGGGTGTTGAAACCATAAGGCTGGTCCTTCAGCGCGCCGCTCTCAGAAGAGATGTGACCTTTACCGTGTTTAATGTCACCTTCCCAATGCGCCTGCCCTTTCTTATGAATGGTCATGTTTTCCTCCTGTTTGTATTACATTACTTTTAAGTATAGCTTCAGATCCGTGTTTCGCGAGGATGGCGCGGCTATGCGGCCTGCGGACACATTTTTCCATCATTACAACATCATTGAAAACAGAGGAAAAAATATGTTTAAACCCCAAGATATCGTTCAGTCCAAAACCGGCGGCCCGAAACTGGTCGTGCAGCGTGTTGAAGGCGACACCCTGTGGTGTACGCGTCAGGACGACTTCGGCGCAACGGAAATTGAAGTGAAAGCGGATACCGTGAGCCTGTATCACGAAGAAGGCGATTTCGGCGTTTGCTGATTTTTGAGCCTGAAACAAGTATTATAATCCTGAGATTTCACAATCTCAGGATTCAATGATTCCCATCTTGCCTGACCGCTCTTACCAGCCTTTCACCGCATCGCCGTGATAAATAGCATCTGCCGCTTTGATAGTGGCGTCAGTCTGATAGGCCTCCACCAGTTCCTTCACCGCCTGACTGTCTTTGTTATCTTCACGCGCCACAATGATATTCACGTAAGGTGAATCTTTGTCTTCCACAAAGAGCCCGTTTTTACCCGGCGTCAGTCCGACCTGGCCTGAATAGGTGGTATTGATGATCGCCAGCTCGATCTTGTCATCGTCAATCGCGCGGGTGAGCTGAGGCGCTTCGATCTCAACAATCTTCAGGTGTTTTGGATTTTCGATAATATCCAGCGACGTCGGCAGCAAACCAACGCCCTCTTTCAGTTTAATCAGTCCGACTTTTTGCAGCAGTAACAATGAGCGGCCCAGGTTAGTTGGATCGTTTGGCACTGCCACCTGCGCGTTATCACTCAACTGGTCGATGGATTTTATTTTTCGCGAGTAACCGGCAATCGGATACACGAAGGTTTTACCCACTTCTGCCAGCTTATAGCCACGCTCTTTAATTTGTTTATCCAGATAAGGACGATGCTGGAAGGAGTTGACGTCGATATCGCCGCTGCTCAGCGCGGAGTTCGGCAACACAAAATCGTTGAACGTCACCACTTCGACATCCAGATTGTATTTGTCTTTGGCGGTTTTTTTGATGGTTTCCCACATCTGCTGATCGATACCGGCACTGATCCCGACCTTGATGTGATTCTCATTGGATTTCTGATCACAGGCAGTCAGCACCAGGGCACCCGCCAGAGATAAAGCCAGAACTGATAGTTTTAATATTGTGCGCATAAAGGTTTACTCTTTCCGTGAATAAATTTTCAAGTTGAAACAGACTGTTAAGCCGACAGTGTTTCAAATCGCTTCACGCTCGGCAAATACGAAAAAGAAATAACCTAATGCAAACCCGCCAGAAAAAAACAAAGCCCGCAATATGCGGGCTTTGGAAAGGCAGAAATTTCAAATGTGGAAAGATTTCCTGATCGTTATCCGGTCATTCTGAAGCACCCTGCAGCCTTACTGGCTGCGGACGGGAGAGAAAAATCGTAATACCCGCCAGCAATGTCAGCACACCGCCAAGCAGGAAGGCGCTGCTCACGCCCGAATTGTCTGCGAGGATCCCGCCAAACAACGCGCCCAGCGCCAGTGAAGTCTGGAAGACACACACCAGCAGCGCCGAACCGGTTTCGAAAAGCGCAGGCGACGCCTGATACGTCCAGATATTCAGACACACCGGCAGCGCGCCAAACGCGAGTCCCCACAGGATGACCAGCGCACAGGCCAGCGCCAGCGGCACCTGGAACAGCGAAAGCGCCAGCACGGAAACACTGAGCAGCAGCATATTGAGCATAAACGCTCTCTTGACGCCAAACTCGCGAACACTGATTTCAGTCGTCAGCGTACCCACCAGACCAGCAACACCGTAGCCCATCAGCAACAACGAGATATCGCTGGCGGAAAGATGCAGATTGAACCGCAGCCAGGGTTCGAGGTAGGTATAGGCCGCAAAATGACCACCCGCCATGAAGACACCGATGATCAGCGCGTAACGGATCCCCGCCACTTTGGTGACGCACAGCATGGCACGCAGGCCGATAGATTGCTGCGCGGGCAACGACGGCAGCGCCAGCCATTGCAATACGAAGAATACCAGCGCCAGCACGGCGTTCAGGGTAAATGCCATACGCCAGCCAAACAGATCGCCGATAAACGCACCCGCCGGAACACCTGCAACTGTACCGACCGCCACGCCTGCGGTGATCAGCGAAATCGCCCGTGCGCCCTGCTCTTCCGACACCAGCCGCCGGCCGGAGGGAATAGCAAACGACCAGAAGCCGCCCACGCCGATGCCCAGAATAATGCGTCCGATCAGCAAAATGTTGAACGACTGCGCCATCACGGCAATACCGTTAGCCACAATGACCGTCGCGGAAAGCAGCAACAGCAGGTTGCGACGGTCCATTTTGCGGGCAAACAGCATGATCAGCGGCGCAGAAATCGCCGCCACCAAACCGGGCAGCATCACCGCCAGTCCGGCATGACCTTCAGTCACACCCAGAGATTGCGCGATAGGTGAAAGTAATCCGATCGGCAGAAATTCCGTGTTAACCAGCGCGAACGTGCCGCACGCCAGTGAGAAGACAGCCAGCCAGCGGCGGAAAGCAGAGGTTTCTGGCCGGGTGTCCAGCGATGAGCACTCAGTCATTATTTTTTCCTTATATATAGCAAGGTGAATTATTTCAAAACGGTAGAATCATCGTAATAAACGTGATCACTATCACAGGGTCAAGGCATTTTCATAATGACTGTTAGGGTATTTCTTATCCGTTACGCAGATAAGCCAGTCCCCGCCTGCGATGCGGGCTGCAGAGGCGCGCGGAGGCTCAAACGAAAAAGGCACATACAGATAACTCGATCAGAAAATTCCTCCACATATAAGTATGTTGTAACTAATGCGTGTAACAGGATCCCGGTATTCTAAAATCCTCTCAGCAGGATCCATTTGTTCTACGCTTTAGCTACGACTCAACGCGTGGAATCTGTCCCGAGGTCACTGTGTCTCCTGCTAAATTCTTTCTACAGCTGCTGGTTTGGTGCCTGCTCTATTTTTCCCTCGGGTACATCTCCTTGTTTCTGGATGACCCCGCGAGCCGGGTTTCGTTTGTGTGGTTTCCTGCCGGACTTGCGGTCGCCGCGTTTCTGCTGACACCCCGCCGCTTCTGGCCTCCGCTGTTTTTGGGGCTGTTTTTCGTGCGTACGTTGCTGGATGTCACGATGCGGCACTCGCTGGAGACTTCGCTGGTGCATTCGGTGATTTCACTCGGAAATGATTTCGCCATCGCCTGGGTTGTGCGGCGCTTCAGACGCCCGCATGACATGCAGGTCAACGTGCTGATCTGGCTGGCTGCCACGGTGGTAATCAGCGCAGTCGCTGCAGCAGCTGGCGCGGGATGGGTGCTGTTTCGTCACAATATCAATTTTGTTCAGACGCTGTGGATCTGGTGGTCCGCTAATGTTGTAGGCACCATTTTGCTGACGACTATCATCATGGGTTTATTCTGGAAGCCGGAGCCCTTTGCTCTGCGCAAAATCCTGACCGGTGGTGGCTTATGGGTGGTGTTATGTATCAGCGCGGCCTGGGTTTTCAGTCAGCCCTTTGGTGATGCCCGCAGCGAAGCGCTGCATTTTAGCCTGGCCTGCATTCCGGTCATGATTATGATTGCCATCCCGGTTGTCAGTGGTAACCGGCCCGGCGCGCTCTCCTTTCTCACCTTTTGTGTGATTGTTATTTATTGCTCCTGGCACCGTCTTGGTCCGCTGTTTATTCCGGGCTTACGGTCGGGAGAACCTCTGTTACTGGCGCAATGCTATCTTTCAGGCACGGCCCTGCTGCTGAATTTTGTGTATGTGCTTAAGCGGAATGTGCCGGGCATGGTGTCCTCTTATTATCTGATCCCGCAAAGCGGCCGTCTGACCTGGGACCAGACGTCAGCCACATCGCTGACGCAGCATCTTCTGAAGATCCATCATGTGGATCAGCTGCTGGCGCTGCTTTCTCCTGAAGATCAAAAAAGGATGCGCGACCGCTGGAATACGATCAGCTGCGGCGGCAACGTTACAGACACCTTCTCTTTCCTGCTTCAGCTCTCACCGGCAACCAAAATACAGCTTCAGGAAACGAAGCTGACCGGGCTGCCGCAACCGGAAGGTGTGGTCATCATTGGCTCCTGGTCAGAAGAATTGCCCAACCGGCCATTCACCCGTACGGTCAGGGAGGCGTAAACCATGCTGCAACTTGCACTGTTATTGATGGGTGCCAATTTTGTGCGTAAATCCGCGCCGGTTCTGGTCATTATCGGTCTGTTATGGGGCGGGCTTGGCGTAAGTGTTTTTATGGATGGTCTGGAAGGAATGCGCTACTTCCCTTTTCATGTTTTCGGCCTGATCCTGCTGGCAGAAAGTCTGGTAACGCTTTTTCTGGCCGGGGGAGCGGCCGGGGCGAAGAAGTCAGTGTTCTATTTTAAGGGCGGCATATTTTGCTTTATCGCCGTGCTGATCCTTTCAGGACGTGAGAGCAGTAATCTGCTGCTGGCCATTTTGTTTGGTTTTGCGTTTTTCATCACCGGTCTTTTCGTCATGGCGTCGGCCTGGGTGGTGCGATATGACCGCTGGCGTCAGGTTTTTTTCAGCGGCGTTGCGCAGCTGATTTTTGCCCTGTTTCTGTTTCTTCCCTATCCCACTCATCACCACGGCACCATTTCGCAGTTTGTCGGCATGATCATGATCCTCGGTGGGATCCAGTGCATTCCGCTGGCCTTTCGCGCCTTTAAAATGCGGGATGGCATCACGCTCTCCGCCATGATGGCGCCGCCCGGCCTGATCCCCGTTAGCCCGCCGGCAGCAGTCACTGACGCCTGTGAAGGTTTGCTCATTGTGCATATCTGGACGCCGGAAGGTTCGGCGGCGAACTCGCCGGTGCCACGCCCGGTGTTTAACCGTTATATCGCCGCCGTCGACGTGCATGGGGTAATTTCTACCGGTCATGCCGCGCTGGAAATGCCACCCTCGCTTTACATCAGCCTTTATCCGGCGGTCGATATTGAACGTTCACCTGCCGAGTTTTTCAACACCCTGAAAGCTATTCAGGAAAACAACGTGCCGGGGCTTTATCAGAAGAGCTATACCAGCGAAGCCGCAGGCTGGTGTGAATCAGACCGTAAAATTGTGTTCAGTGATTTTAATGCGCAGGCGTTGCAGCGGTTCTGGGACAGTTATCGCCAGCTGGTGATTTACAACCTGACCTGGCGCAACTGCTCCAGCAGCGTGGCCTGCGGCCTCGAAGCCGCGCTTGAGGGCGTTATTTCCCGCCGCGGAGGCTGGCTGCATTTCCTGAGGTTATTTTTTATGCCTGAGTTGTGGATTGCCGCCCAGCTAAGAAAACGTGCTACCACTATGGCCTGGACACCGGGTCTGATGCTCGATTATGCACGGGCCTTGCACGCGCTGGTGCATCCGGTGCGGCATTCGTGGTTGAGACGCTGGCGGCAGCTGGATAAATCGCAATCATAATTGCACGAAATGCCCGGCGCTGACTTCACGGTAATGACGCGCTGGCGGCTCATAAGCGGCCGCGCGCAGCGGGCTGGCGAGTTCTTCGGGAATGACAGTACGTTTACGGTGTACATCCGGATCGGGCACCGGCACAGCGGCCAGCAGTTTGCGGGTATACGCGTGTTGCGGGTTTTCGAAGATATCGGCACGCGAACCGATTTCCACAATTTCGCCCAGATACATCACCGCCACACGGTGGCTGATGCGCTCAACAACGGCCATATCGTGCGAAATGAACAGATACGCCAGCCCGAGTTCCTGCTGGAGATCGAGCATCAGATTGATCACCTGCGCTTTGACTGACACATCCAGCGCTGAAACCGCTTCGTCGGCGATGATCATTTTCGGCTCCAGCGCCAGCGCGCGGGCAATACAGATGCGCTGGCGCTGTCCGCCGGAGAACTGATGCGGGAATCGCGTCGCCATATTGCTTTGCAATCCCACCTGTTTCAGCAGTTGCGCCACGCGGCGCTTCGCGCTTTCGGCATTGTGCAGTCCGAGGCTTATCATCGGTTCGGCAATCGCCTGACCGATGCGCATTCTCGGGTTCAGGCTTTCGTACGGATCCTGAAAAATCATCTGCGCCTGGGTGCGGATTTCCGCCAGCCGCGCACTGTCTGCACGGCGGATATCCTGCCCGGCAATCAGCACCTCGCCGGAAGTCGCTTCGGTCAGGCGTAAAATCGTACGTCCGGTGGTGGATTTTCCGCAGCCGGATTCGCCTACCAGCGACAGCGTTTCGCCCGGTTGCAGGCTGAACGACAGGTCTTCGACCGCATGCACGCGGGCAGAAACACGGCGCAGCAGGCCGGATTTCACATCAAAACGTGTCACCAGATTTTTAACGTCCAGCACCGGCAGCCCTGCGCGCAGCGTATCGACAGAATCCGCCACCGGCTGCGGTTCGCCGGTTTGCATGTCGGTGAGCGGGAAGCGTTTCGGCAACGCCACGCCGTTCATTGCGCCGAGTCGCGGCACGGCTGAAAGCAGCGCCCGCGTATAAGGGTGTCGGGGACGATGGAAGATTTCCCGCGTGGTGGCCTGCTCCACCGCTTCGCCACGGTGCATGACCAGGGTGCGATCCGCCACTTCCGCCACCACGCCCATATCGTGCGTAATGAACAGAACCGACATGCCCTCTTCTTCCTGCAACGATTTAATCAGTCCCAGAATTTGCGCCTGAATGGTCACATCCAGCGCGGTCGTCGGCTCGTCTGCGATCAGCAAACGCGGGTTACAGGCCAGCGCGATGGCAATCACCACGCGCTGACGCATGCCGCCGGAAAAGCTCAACGGATATTCATTGAGTCGTGAGGCGGCCGCCGGAATACGCACTTTTTCCAGCAGATGCACCGCTTCGGCGCGGGCGGTTTTATCGTCCATGCCGCGATGACGTTTGAGCACTTCGGTAATTTGTACGCCGATTTTCAGCACCGGATTCAGGCTGGTCATTGGCTCCTGAAAAATCATGCCGATGCGGTTGCCGCGAATGCTTTGCATCTGCGTACGGTTGAGGCTCAGTAATTCCTGGCCGTCAAACTGGATACTGCCTGAATAACGGGTCTGCTTTTCATCCAGCAAACGCATCACGGACATCGCCGTCACACTTTTGCCGGAACCGGACTCACCCACCAACGCCAGCGTTTCCTTCGGGCCAATCGAGAAGGACAGATCCCGCACCACATTCAGCCATTCGCCGTCCACGGAAAACGCGGTATTCAGCTTATCGACCTGTAAAACCGGGTTGTGCATCATCAATCCTTATTACGCGGGTTGAGGATGTCGCGCAGGGCGTCACCGACTAAATTGATGGCGACGATCAGCACCAGCAGCGTGACGCCGGGGAAGAAGCTTATCCAGTAATCGCCGGACATCAGATAATCAAAACCGTTAGCGATCAGCAGACCAAGCGAGGGTTCGGTGACCGGCAGACCGATGCCGAGAAACGACAGCGTGGCTTCAAGCATGATGGCGTAAGCGATGCGCATGGTCGCCACCACAATCAGCGGCGGCAGGCAGTTGGGCAAAATATGACGGAACAGAATACGCGGATTAGACAGTGCCATGCTGCGGGCGGCATCCACATAACTGCGGCGGCGTTCGAGCAGCGCCGAGCCACGAATGGTGCGTGCGTAATACGCCCATTGCGTGACTACCAGCGCCAGAATAATTTTATCGACGCCCTGCCCGAGCACCGCCAGTAAAATCAGCGCGATCAGAATCGGCGGAAAGCTCAGCTGGATATCAACAATGCGCATGATCAGCGCATCTGTTTTGCCACCCACGTAGGCGCTGATAAGCCCCAGAGCCGCGCCAATGGTCAGCGCAATCACCGCGCTGGAAACCCCGACCAGAAGGCTGGTGCGCGTGCCATACAAAATCGCGCTGAGTAAATCGCGCCCCTGATCGTCGGTGCCCAGCCAGTAAATCATCCCGCTCAGGCTGGCGGTGCCCGGTTTCAGGCGGCCATCCATGATATCGAGCTGCGATAAATCGTACGGATTTTGCGGGGAAATCCACGGTGCCAGCACGGAGAACAGAATGGCGATACCTAAAATGATCAGCCCGCACAGAGAGAATTTATTGCGCAGCAGCGCACGCACGGTGTGGTAAAACGCCGAATGTGGTTTGCCCTGTACAGTGCTGCGCGAGTGAACGGAATCAGACGCCATCAGTTTTCGCCTCCCAGCCTGACACGCGGATCCACCAGCACATACAGCACATCCACCAGCAGGTTAATCAGGCTGAACATCACGACCGTTATCATCAGGTACGCCAGGATCACCGGGCGATCCAGCACGGCGATGGAATCAATAATCAGCTTGCCCATGCCCGGCCACGCGTAAATGGTTTCGGTGACTACAGCGAAAGCAATCAGCGAACCCAGCTCAAGACCGATGACGGTAATCAGCGGGATCAGGGTATTTTTCAGGACGTG
>Ga0157284_10000168_pt1 | contig 10437 bp, 8 predicted proteins | sample NitcycUS059202B1_FD_108392 | JGI IMG/M metagenome (GOLD analysis project Ga0157284, IMG submission 108392) | Soil microbial communities from Arlington Agricultural Research Station in Wisconsin, USA - Nitrogen cycling UWRJ-S059-202B-1 | ecosystem: Environmental > Terrestrial > Soil >... | reverse complement strand
TAAGCGCCTGAAACGCACCATGATTTACGTGACCCACGATCAGGTCGAAGCGATGACCCTGGCCGATAAAATCGTGGTGCTTGATGCCGGGCATATCGCTCAGGTCGGTAAGCCGCTCGAGCTTTATCACTATCCTGCCAACCGTTTTGTCGCCGGTTTTATCGGCTCTCCCAAAATGAATTTCCTGCCGGTGAAAGTCACCGGTGCTGAACCTGCACGTGTGCAGGTCGAGTTGCCAAACCGCCAGCAAGTCTGGCTGCCGGTCGAAGGGGCCGACGTAAAAGTCGGCAGCAACCTGTCACTGGGTATCCGTCCTGAACATCTTCTGCCAAGCGACGTCGCGGAAGTGACGCTTTCCGGTGAAGTGCAGGTCGTCGAGCAACTGGGTAACGAAACACAGATCCACATCCAAATTCCGGCAATTCGTCAGAACCTGGTGTACCGCCAGAACGACGTGGTGCTGGTAGAAGAAGGTGCAACATTCGCCATCGGGTTGCCACCACACCGCTGCCATCTGTTCCGCGAGGACGGAACTGCATGTCGCCGGTTACATCCCGAATCTGGTGTTTGAAAGCACGCGATCCCCTACAGGAGAAAATGATGATCACAATGCGTAGTTCTTCCCTGGCGCTGGCAGTGGCTGCCGGAATCCTTTCTACACAAGCAATGGCAGTCGATTTTACCGGTTATGCCCGTTCGGGCATCGGCTGGACTGGCAGCGGCGGCGAACAGCAATGTTTCAAAGCGACAGGCGCTGACAGTAAATACCGTCTGGGTAACGAATGCGAAACCTATGCGGAGTTAAAACTCGGTCAGGAAGTGTGGAAAGAAGGGGATAAGAGCTTCTACTTCGACACCAACGTGGCGTATTCCGTATCACAACAGAACGACTGGGAGTCAACCGATCCTGCTTTCCGCGAAGCAAACGTGAAGGGTAAGAACCTGATCGAATGGCTGCCGGGTTCCACTATCTGGGCCGGTAAGCGTTTCTACCAACGTCATGACGTTCACATGATCGACTTCTACTACTGGGATATTTCAGGTCCTGGTGCCGGTCTGGAAGACGTGGATCTGGGCTTCGGTAAACTGTCTCTGGCAGCGACCCGTAACACCGAAAGCGGCGGCTCATACGGCTATATCGCCGATCAGCGTAACGAAGTCCCAACGTCCAACGACGTGTTCGACGTTCGTCTGGCAGGTCTGCAAACTAACCCGGGCGGTGTGCTGGAGTTAGGTGTGGATTACGGTCGTGCCAATGCGCGTGACGGTTATTCCTTCGCAGACAATGCGACCAAAGACGGCTTCCTGGTGACTGCGGAACATACGCAGAGCATCTACAACGGTTACAACAAATTCGTCCTGCAATACGCTTCTGACTCCATGACGGATCCGGGCCAGGGCGCAGCGAACGGCCACTCCAACGGTGCAGCCATCGACAACAACGGCAGCATGATCCGCGTTCTCGACCACGGTGCCATCGACTTCAACGATACCTGGAGCCTGATGTATGTGGCGATGTATCAGGATGTTGACCGTGATAACAATAACGGGACAACCTGGTATACCGTGGGTGTGCGTCCGATGTACAAATGGACCCCAATCATGAGCACCTTGCTGGAAGTCGGTTACGACAACGTGAAATCCCAGCGTACCGGCGACAAAAACGGTCAGTACAAAGTCACCCTGGCGCAACAATGGCAGGCTGGCGACAGCATCTGGTCACGTCCGGCCATCCGCGTGTTTGCAACCTATGCAAACTGGGATGAAAAATGGGGCTACGACACCGACAGCGGCACAAGCAATGGCTTAGCGATGAACGATACCAGCACCCGTACCTTCAGCCGTGGTAATGACGATGAAGTCACCTTCGGCGCACAAATGGAAATCTGGTGGTAAATTTTTCCTTCCTCCTTCGCGCTGCCGATGCGTTGGCTGCGCGTCCTCGCCCCGGTCACGTAGTTGTCTGCGCTCCCGGGGACTTGGACGCTTGCCGCCTTCCGGCAACCCGAAAGAGTTTGGAAAAATGGCAATGTAAGCTTTAAAAGTCGCAGTAAAGAAGATGTGCTGGCTGGCGGATTATCGCTGATGACCGCCAGCCTTCATGGTGATTTCAAAGGAAACAATAATGAAAAAGAATCTGCTGTCACTGTGTTTGTCGCTGAGCCTGCTGGCTGCTGCACCTGCGGTCGTGAATGCGGCGCAGAATGATGCGAATACCGCTCCGGCGATTTCCAGCCAGACCTTACGCAACCTTTCATGGACGCCGCTGGTCCCGCCAGTGACGCAGGATGTGACGCTTGGAACGTCCAGCGCACAGATTAATCAGGGGCAAATTCAGGGCGCCGTCGGGGCATTCGCGTTGCCTGCCGACCGTGGTTCACTTGAAATTACGCTGACCAGTATCGCGACCGGTAAAACCGTGTATGCACCAAATGTTCTGGTGCTGGATGAGCAGATGCGTCCGGCGGCCTTTTATCCTTCCAGTTATTTCCCGTATCAGAAACCGGGCATCGTCTCCAGCGATCGTCTGGAAGGCACGCTGAAACTGACACCCGCGCTGGGTCAGAAACAAATTTATCTGCTGGTGTACACCACCCGTCAGGATCTGGCTGAAACGACTCAGATGGTAAACCCGGCGAAAGCCTTTGCCGCTGGCGTGGGTAACGCGGTACCGGATATCCCGGATCCGATTGCCCGTCATACCCCAACCGGCACGCTGAGCCTGAAAGTCACCGCCGAGCAGAAAACCGGTAACGTGATGATTGGTCAGATCTTCCCGTCATCCGCACCAGCAGCGGCTGCGCCGGTTGTGGTCGGCAGCACACAAGCTCCGGCACCTGCGGCTGCTCCGGCAAAACCGTCTGAGCCAATGCTCAGCGATTCCGAAACCTATTTCAACGACGCGATTAAGAAAGCGGTGAAAGCAGGGGACGTCGATAAGGCCCTGAAACTGCTCGACGAAGCCGAGCGTCTGGGTTCTAAAACCGCCCGTAAAACCTTCATTGAAAGCGTGAAACACTAAGTTTTCTTAGCGCCTCCCTGCGAAGGAGAGGCGCTAAATCTCTTCATTTCTTTTTCTCCCTTCTGTTTGTTACCCTGTTGTTAATTCATTCAGCGGGGGATTTATGGCGTCTGCAAACTGGGTCGATTTATCGAAAGATAAAGACAGCGGTATCGAGACGATCCACGCCCATTTCGAAGGCCATGCGTACGATCCTCACTGGCACGACAGCTATCTGGTCGGTGTTACCCAATACGGATTGCAGCAGTTCAGCTGCCGGCGAAAGAAACACCAGAGCCTGCCGGGTAAAGTCTTTATGCTCGAACCGGGCGAAATCCACGATGGTGATGCGGTGCAACCCGGTGGTTTTACTTACCACATGCTGTATCTCGATCCGCAATGGCTGAGCCGCGAACTGGCGGCGCGGCGCGATTCGCTGTCTTCTGCCGGTGATCCGAGTTTCGAAAATACCTTAGCGCAGGATCCGCAACTGGCGCAGGCGACGTCGCTGGCGTTTCAGGCGTTGCATGGCAAAGAACTGCGCATCTTCCGGCAGACAGCGCTCGACGGATTACTCAGCGCGCTGGGCGGCCATCTCACCTGGCAGCCACCGCGTCTTCAGGTTGATGCACCCTGGTCACGCGTGGCGCATCAGGCGCGGGAATATCTGCATGCCCATCTGCACGAAGACATCGGACTCGAACAACTGGCGGCGGCGACCGGCGAAAGCCGTTTTGTGGTCAGCCGTGCCTTTAAAGCCGAATTTGGATTGCCGCCGCACGCCTATCTTATTCAGCTGAAACTGACCCGCGCCCGTGAAGGGCTGGCGCTGGGGCGCACGCCGGCAGCAGTGGCGGCAGATTTAGGGTTTGCCGATCAGAGTCATCTCGGACGCTGGTTCCGCCGTGCTTATCAGCTCACGCCTGCGCATTACCGGCGTCTGTGCACAAATCTTCCAGATTAAGAAAAAGTGACAGGTTAAGCTCAGATTTCAACTGAACCGGAGCCTGTCATCATGAATACCACCGCAACAATTCTGCCCTCGTCCCCTGAACGCTGCGTAATTGTGATCAACCAGCAACTTGCCGCCGGACACGCGGCTAATGCCGCCGCGGTCCTGGCGCTGACGCTCGGACAACGCCATCCGGCGCTGGTGGGCGCACCGCTGATTGATGCCGATAACCGCGAACATCCGGGGCTGATCCCGATTGGTATCAGCGTGTTAGTCGCTGATGCTCAACAACTCACACAACTTCATCAGCATCTGCTAAATGACGATGAAATGGACGGCATTATTTTCCCGGTGGAAGGGCAGCAAACCACCGATTACGCCGCGTTTCGTGAGGCAGTATCTGTTGTGCCGACGGATAACCTGCAACTGCTCGGCATCGCGCTGGCGGGAAATAAAAAAGTGGTCCGTAAGCTGACCGGTAAACTCGGATTACTGGGCTGAAAACCCTTATTTATATGAAGTTATTTAATTATTATATTTTCGCACTGCACTCCTGATCTTAAAATTAACATCAGGAGTTTTAATGAATAAATCTTAATGAACCATTAATAAACGCTTCGGTGAGTAGATGATATTCTGTGATTAAGATTCTGCTGGCTTACATTCTGAACATCTATTATGGTGCGTGAGTTCATCTCAGAAAGATCCTTCAAAGACAAGGAATATTTTATTTGTATGAATAAATGTCCACTAATACGTCTCTCCGATAGTATCAGTTATATCCAGGCAAACATCAGCATTGATCTCGCTAATCAAGTCAGAAAACTTATAGCAGGCAAAGAGCGTGAAACTGGAGCATTACTTCATCTGGGTCAGAATAAAATTAAGGGGATCGAGAAAAGACGTGCACTGCGTTCTTTATTATTATGTCAGTATGTCTATTATTCAGCGCAGTGGGTAAAAATGACAGGGAGGATATCAACGTTATCCCCTGTTAATTATCTATCTTCTGACTGGAAAGAAAGTAGCATTTGCTACTGGACCTCACAATCTGAACTGGAGATTCGTGAAGGTATACGCGCGTATATAGTGACCTCCTCAGATATCACGGACGCTGCACGGGCTGCGAGCCGGTGGGTGCAGAGTGATGTTAAAAAGTACAACTTTATCTCGGCACCACGCCAAAAATTTAGCGGTATGTATAACCAAATCTGCTACGTTGGCGTGATGGTGTGGCTTTTCAATAGCGGTCTGGTGTCATTGCCCTGGTTATTGAGATTCTCCAACGCGAACAGGCAGATATCGTTGACTCAGGCTTTTGGTCCGGGCAGGGCTACTTATTACAGCGCAGAGGCAATATCCAGTAACTCTTTTTTGACGGTACCTCGTGGGTATATCGTTCATATTTATAAGAATGTGTCCTGCTGGAATGGACATTGGATGATAAGTCTGGGTAATGGCATGGCTGTGGGCGTTAATAACAACGACGAATCACCTCCGGTCAGCCGGATATATTGCAATCATCTCAGCATTAAAAAACAGCTTATGGACTATCAAGGTGGATATATGGTGGTGATTAATCCACGGCTCATCCCGGCAGTATTGTAATGCGGATAAAATAAACAACCCGGTAATAGCAACAGAGTTGTCCTGGCTTAACCCCAGCCATTTTGTGGGATGAGTTCAGCATGGCGACGTCATATTTCTGTCATGTCTTCTCTCTATTCTCCTGATATTCAAACTAATATCAGGAGTTTCACTGTGCGTAAGTCCCTCGTCGCTCTGCTGCTTTTCACTCTGGGTTCAACCTTTGCTGTTCAGGCTGCTGATGAAGCCAAACCGTTTATCACCAGTCAGGAGCTGGATCTGACTCAATATCTGCCTGCGCCACCGGCGGATGATTCTGCTCAGACCAAAGCAGAACTCAAAGAGTTGCTGCAAATTCAGGCTACCCGTACGCCTGAGCAAGAGAAAGCCGCGATTGCCGATGCTGAGGAAAACGTATGGCGTTTTGCAAACGTCATGGGCCCGGATTTTGATGCCGCCAAACTGCCGAAAACCGCCGCGCTGTTCGATCGCATTGTGGCGACAGAAGACGTGGTGGACGATCACGCCAAGAAAGCGTTTAACCGTCCCCGTCCTTATATGCTGGATGAACAGATTCATCCGCTGCTGAAAAAGTCTAAATCCGGTTCATGGCCTTCCGGTCATTCCACCATCGGTTATCTGATGGCGACGGTGTTGGGTGAAATGGTGCCGGAAAAACGCAATGAGCTGTTCACCCGCGCAGCCGGTTACGCTGAAAATCGTCTGGTGGCCGGTTTCCATTACCGTTCTGATACTGTGATGAGCCGCACCGGCGCGGCGCTGATTGCCCAGAAAATGGAAGAGCAGCCTGATTTCAAAACCGAATTTGACGCGGCAAAAGCCGAACTGCGTGCGCAGCTTGGTCTGAAATAATTTTCATCAGTTCCTGCCTTTCCGGTAAAGTGTGAGGCGTAAAACTCGCAAAGGCAGGGACTGATGGAATACAGATTCAAGCGCATGGCATCACCGGTCGGGCTGCTGACGCTGGCGGCAAAAGGCGACAAACTGACCGCTATTTTGTGGGAATGCGAAATCGACGGGCGTGTGCCGTTGGGCGACATGACTGAAGACCCGGCGTTTCCGATCTTGCTGAAAACGGAGCAACAGCTGAACGAATATTTTGCGGGCGAACGTACCCGTTTTGAGCTGGAACTTGATTTCACCGGCACGGCATTTCAGAAAGAAGTCTGGGCGGCGTTGCTGGAAATTCCCTTTGGTGAGACGCGCAGTTATGGCGACATCGCCCGCCGTATTGGTCGTCCGAAAGCCGTTCGCGCCGTCGGTGCTGCTAATGGCCGTAACCCGATTTCCATTGTCGCGCCTTGCCATCGTGTCATCGGTGCTTCCGGTAAGTTAACCGGCTTTGCTGGCGGTCTGGATAACAAAGCGTTATTACTCAAGCTGGAAGGGCGTAAATCTTAGGGTTTTAATCCGGTAAATAAATCACTTGATGTCCGCTTGTCAGTCGATGCATAGTCAAAAAATAAGCAGTAAATAAAAAAAGACAACATCACTTACAGACGGAGTTTTAAATCAATGGATCAGATTCAATCCCTCGAACAGTTCTTATCCTCAGTGCAACAACGCGACCCGCATCAGGTCGAATTCTCCCAGGCCGTACGTGAAGTTATGACCACGCTATGGCCTTTCCTCGAGCAAAATCCGCAATACCGCCGTTCTGCTTTGCTTGAACGTCTGGTCGAGCCGGAGCGTGTTATTCAGTTCCGTATCGCGTGGGTGAATGACAAAAATCAGGTGCAGGTAAACCGCGGCTGGCGCGTGCAGTTCAGCTCGGCCATCGGCCCGTATAAAGGCGGCATGCGTTTCCATCCGTCGGTCAATTTGTCGATTCTTAAATTCCTCGGTTTCGAACAAACCTTCAAAAATGCTCTGACCACGTTACCGATGGGCGGCGGGAAGGGCGGCAGTGATTTCAATCCTAAGGGCAAAAGTGAAGGCGAAATCATGCGTTTCTGTCAGGCGCTGATGCTGGAACTGTACCGTCATCTCGGGCCGGATACCGATGTGCCTGCGGGTGATATCGGCGTCGGCGGGCGTGAAGTGGGGTATATGGCGGGTATGATGAAAAAGCTTTCCAATAACACCGCCAGCGTTTTCACCGGCAAAGGGCTGTCGTTTGGCGGCAGTCTGATCCGTCCGGAAGCCACAGGTTATGGCCTGATTTACTTCACCGAATCTATGCTTAAACGTCACGGGCTGGATTTTGAAGGCATGCGCGTGGCAGTGTCCGGTTCCGGTAACGTCGCGCAGTACGCGATTGAAAAAGCCATGTCACTGGGCGCGCGAGTGATCACCGCGTCAGACTCCAACGGTACCGTGGTTGACGAAGCCGGTTTCACGCCTGAAAAACTGGCGCTGCTCTCCGAAATTAAAGCCAGCCGCGACGGTCGCGTCGCTGATTACGCGCAAAAACTCGGGCTGACTTATCTGGAAGGTCAGCAACCGTGGAACGTGCCCGTGGATATTGCGCTGCCTTGCGCCACGCAAAATGAACTGGATGCCGATGCGGCGCGGGTGCTGATTGCCAATGGCGTGAAAGCCGTGGCAGAAGGCGCGAATATGCCGACGACTATCGAAGCGACAGATTTGTTTATTGACGCTGGCGTGCTGTTCGCACCGGGCAAAGCGGCAAACGCCGGTGGTGTGGCGACGTCCGGGCTGGAGATGGCGCAGAATGCCGCACGTCTTAGCTGGAAAGCCGAAGAAGTCGATGCACGTTTACGTCATATCATGCTGGATATTCACCACTCCTGCGTTGAGTATGGTGGTGAAGGCAAACAGACACAGTATGTACGTGGCGCCAATATCGCCGGTTTCGTGAAAGTCGCCGATGCCATGCTGGCGCAGGGTGTGCTTTAATCCGCTACGCTGATACCAGAAACAACAAAGCCACCTTCGCAGGTGGCTTTTTTTATGCGGACAACATACTCAGAAATGCGTATTCAGGCTCATGTAAAACGTACGACCCGGCTCGTTGTAGGTTGCTGCGCCTGCGCCATACATGTAAGCACCGGTAGCGGCGTTACCCACGGTCTGGGCATTACCCGCACGGAACTGGCGTTTGTCGAAGACGTTATCGATACCCGCCGTGACGCTCACATTTTTGGTCGCGGTGTAGGTGCCGCTCATGCCGACAACAGAATACGGGCTGACTTCATTCCTCTCGCTGCCGGTCACCGCTTCACCCTTGTAGTTGTATTTCTTCGGTTTCTGACGGCCGTACCAGGTCAGGGTGGATTGCAGGGAGAGATCTTCCGTCGCCTGCCAGCTCAGCGTGGAGTTGATGGTAAATTCAGGGATGATCGACAGATAATCGCCGGTTTCCTTGTTTTTACTTTCAATCATGTAGGTTCCGTTGTTATTCCAGGAAACGGTGCTGCTGACCGGAATATTTAACGTGCCTTCAAGACCCTGGACCACGGCTTTCGGCACGTTTTCCCATTTATACACGTCAGTCTTGCCGGTGGAAGAGGTGCCGGCTGGCAGATAACCGGATTCGATTTTGTTGCGGTAATCATTGCGGAAATAGGTCACACCCGCCTGATAACCGTTGCGGTGGAATTCCAGTCCGATCTCTTTGTTGACGCTGGTTTCTGCATCCAGATCGTTGTTCCCCACCAGATAACACCCGCCGCCGCTGGCCGCACAACCCTGACCTTTGCTGTAAAGCACGTAGTTCGGGTTGGTCTGATACAGGCTTGGCGCTTTATAGGCGCGGGCGATGCCCATTTTCAGCGTGAAATCGTCACCCAGTTCCTGAGACAAGTTCAGCGCAGGGCTCCAGTTATTGCCCACAATGGAGTGATGATCGAAACGCAGACCCGGTACCAGCATGGTGCTGTCGGTCAGTTCGATATTATCTTCAGCAAACAGCGAGAAAATCTCTGCCTGCGAATACGGGCTGCGGTTAGTGCTGTCGGTACCGGCAATCGCGCCGCCGAGCATCGCCTGCGTATTGGAAGACGGATCTTTCATCTTCTGCTGGTTCCATTCGGTGCCGAACGTTGCGGTTTGCGGCACACCCAGTTCAAACGGAATGCTGACTTCGCTGTGCGCCAGAATGTCGCCGAGATTGATAGTGTTGAAATCTTCATCGGAGAAGATACCTTCAGTCCCGCCCGCCAGACCTTCGTTCATACGCGAGTTACGGGTTTTTTCATATTGCACGTAGTTGTTGGTGGTCACGCCGTTATCCCACGCGCCTTTATAGGTCAGTGCGTAGGACTGGCGGTAGATGCGGTTAGTCTCTTTACCGTACATGCTTTTCACCAAATCACTGGTGTTGGTATTCTGCGTGTCGCCTGCGTACAGGTTACCCTGACGGCTATTTGAGACTTCAAATTCCAGCGACTGCATGCGGGCAAAATCCCAGTGCAGCAGGGCATCGATGTTTTTATCAATAACGCCTTCGCGTCCGGCCGGCACGGTGTCGGCATAGGTGCCGGTGCGTTCGGACTGATGGCCGTCGTTGATGTATTGCGCGTCAGCTTGGGTTTTACTGTAGCCGCCGAACAGGCGGAAACTGAACTGCTCGCTGAGCGGACCGGAAAGGCTGAAGTCGGTGCGCTTGGTCGAGCCTTCATCTTTATGCTGCGGCGCGTTCAGGTAGGTATTCCATGAACCGTGCCACTCCTGCGTCTCTTTTTTGGTGATGATATTCACCACGCCGCCCGCCGCACCGTTGCCATAACGCGCGGCCGCCGGGCCGCGGATCACTTCGATGCGATCAATCATATCTGGCGGAACCCAGCTGGTATCGCCGCGGGTATCACGCTCGCCGCGCCAGCCCTGACGCACGGAGTTACGGCTGTTCACCGGTAAACCGTCGATCAGGATTAGGGTGTTTTCCGGGCCCATGCCGCGGATATCAATCTGG
>Ga0157284_10000167_pt1 | contig 10449 bp, 11 predicted proteins | sample NitcycUS059202B1_FD_108392 | JGI IMG/M metagenome (GOLD analysis project Ga0157284, IMG submission 108392) | Soil microbial communities from Arlington Agricultural Research Station in Wisconsin, USA - Nitrogen cycling UWRJ-S059-202B-1 | ecosystem: Environmental > Terrestrial > Soil >... | reverse complement strand
GTCGTCGCCCTGGACTCGAAGGTGACGATCGACGGCAACTCCCTCTTCCGCCACCAGGACCTGGCCGAGATCGCCGACACCGTCGACGACCCGCAGGAGCAGATGGCGAAGGAAAAGGGCCTCACCTACGTGAAACTGGACGGCAACGTCGGCATCCTTGCCAACGGCGCCGGCCTCTGCATGTCGACGCTCGACGTCGTCGCCCAGGCCGGCGGCGCTCCCGCGAACTTCCTCGACGCGGGCGGCGGCTCCAAAGCCGAGGCGATCGTCAACGCGCTCGAAGTGATCAAGAGCGATGCGAAGGTGACGGCGATCCTCTTCAACATCTTCGGCGGCATCACCCGCTGCGACGAGATCGCCAACGGGATCGTCACCGCCTCCCAGCAGATCGACCTGGGCGTGCCGCTGGTGGTCCGCCTCGACGGGACGAACTCGGAGGAGGGCCTGCGGATCCTCGCCGAGGCGAACCTGCCGAACCTGCACCAGGAGAAGACGATGCTCGACGCTGCCCGCCGCGTCGTCGAGCTCGCCGGGAGCGCGTCATGAGCATCATCGTCGACGAGGGCACGAAGCTCGCCGTCTCCGGCCTCACCGGCCGCGAGGGCTCCTTCCACGGCCTCCGCAACAAGGCCTACGGGACCGACCTCGTCGCCGGCGTCACCCCTGGCAAGGGCGGCCAGGACGTCGAGGGCGTGCCGGTCTTCGACACGATCGCCGAGGCGGTCTCCGAGGCCGGCGCCAACACCTCGATGATCTTCGTCCCGGCGCGCTTCGCCGCCACGGCGATCGACGAGGCGATCGACTCCGGGGTAGAGACGGTGATTGCGATCACCGAGGGGATCCCGGTGCTCGACATGCTCTCCACCTACTGGAAGGCGAAGGAGAAGGGCGTGCGGCTGATCGGGCCGAACTGCCCCGGCGTGCTCTCGCCCGGCAAGGCCAACGTCGGCATCATCCCCGCCCAGTTCTTCGACCCGGGGCCGATCGGCGTCGTCTCCAAGAGCGGCACCCTGACCTACCAGATCGGCAACGAGCTGAAACAGGCCGGGACCGGCAACTCCTCGATCGTCGGCATCGGCGGCGACCCGATCGTCGGCTCCGACTTCATCGACATCCTCAAGCTCTACGAGGCCGACCCCGACACCGAGCTGATCGTGATGGTCGGCGAGATCGGCGGCGACGCCGAGGAGCGGGCGGCCGAGTTCATCGCCGCCGAGGTCTCGAAGCCGGTGGTCGCCTATATCGCCGGCTTCACCGCGCCCCCCGGCAAGCAGATGGGCCACGCCGGCGCGATCATCTCCGGCTCCTCCGGCACCGCCCAGGCGAAGAAAGACGCCCTCGAAGCAAAGGGCGTCCGGGTCGGCGAAAGCCCGACCGAGACGGCCGCAATCGCGGCCGAGATGCTGCGCGGCCCCTAGGGCGCGACGCTGTAGTCCGGCTTCGGCCGCAGGGCAAGCCCACGCAGGATCGCCTTCATCCCTCGCAGGGATTCGCTGTACGGACCGGAGCCGGGGCTGAGGCACCTGCAGGTCGTCTGGTTCACACCGACGACCACGCCGCCGATCTGGGCGGCCGCCCAGTAGCGAGTCGGGGGGAAGTCGGGGCATCCCTTGTCGAAGGTGCGACGCCGGTAGCCGGCGGAGATCGTCGCATGCCCCTGCTCCCATTCGAAGGCGAACGTCCGCGTGCAGGGCGGGCGGTTGATCTTCCTGAAGAAGGAATCCTGGAAGCGCTTCCAGCTCTCCCGGGTCCAGGTTTCGAGGTTGAACCCGTCGTACCGGAGTTCGAGCTTGACGCCGGGCAAGCCGTCCTCGTCGATGACGTCGACGGTCTGGAGTTCCGCGCCGCCCAGTCCCCCGTTGAAATCAGGTCCCAGCCAGTAGACCGGCACCTTCAGGCTCGGATCGTCGAGTTCGACTTCGGTGTCGTCGCGTTCGGCTTCCGTGTATGGGGAGGGAGATTCAAGCCGTCGTTGCTGCACCTGCGCGTAGCGAAGCGCGGCGCTGTCGTTGGCGGTAGGCGTCAGCCCGCCGGCTTCGAGAGCGGCGAACAGCTTGCCATGACGCCAGACGAGCACCGAAACCGGCCTGCGACCCACCGGGAAGCCCTCCTTGAAGTGGTAGAGGGTGGCGGTCGGTCCAGTGGGGCCGAGTGAGATCGGCCCCACGCGTCGCCAGTCGGTCAGGCGGGACACGAGGCGGGAGAGGATCGCGAAGCCCTGCGCGGAGGCTCTGTCGCTCGGCGTGTTGATGGTTTCTCCTTTGACCAGCAGCGGGGTCGGTTCGCTGCCGGGCACCTGGAAACGCCGCTCGTAGCCGTATTCACAGCCTTCCGGCCGGTTCTCGACGACCCACCGGTCGTATGCGCTGAGGGCGCGTAGGCCGGAGGGCTCGAAGGCGGTGCAGTCGCTTCCATAGGCGATCACGTAGCCGGGGGGAAGATCGTGAAGGCGCAGCACGGTTTCGAGTGCGCCGGCGCGAAGCTTGCCGCTCGGCTTCGATGCCGCCTCCGCGGTGGGGGCGATGAGCAGGATGAGAACTGCCGCCAAGCCAAGCGCCTTCCCCATGGCTGAAGTATGGCGCGACGGTCTGTCGCGAAGGGTCGTCGGGGCGTGCCCCGTTGCTAATGTCGCCCCCCGATGGCTGGCGACACGATCTCATTCGCGCGCGGGGCTCCCAGCGCCGACATCCTTCCCCACGAGCAGGTGCGGGAGGCGGCCTCGCGGGCGCTTGCATCCGACTGGGAAACGGCGCTGTCCTACGGGGTCGGGATCGGGCATCCGGGGCTCTGCCAGTGGGTGGCGGAGCGGCATGGGCACCTTGGCGCCGACCAGGTGATGATCACCAACGGCTCGCTGGAGGCGGGGGCGATGCTCTTCCAGCATCTGCTCGGCCCGGGCGACCGGGTTGTGGTCGAGCAGCCGACCTACGACCGGACTTTGCTCCTCCTGCAGCAGCTCGGCGTCGAGCTGGTGCCGGTGCGGCTGGAGGCCGACGGACTCGACGTCGCGCAGCTGGAAGCGGCGCTTTCAGAGGGGCCGATCAAGCTCGCCCACGTCATCGCCAACGCCCACAATCCCGCTGGCTGCACGCTCTCGGAAGAGAAGCGGCGGCGCCTCGTCGCGCTGGCCGCCGAGCACGACTTCTGGATCTTCGAGGACGACCCCTACCGCGAGCTGCCCTTCGAGGGGGCGCCGCTGGCGACGATGCTCTCGATGGACGAGGGCGGCAAAGTCGTCCACGCTTCCTCCTTCTCGAAGACGGTCAGCCCCGGCGTCCGCGTCGGCTACCTCGCCGGGCCGGTCGAGGAGATCGAGAAGCTGGCAAAAAAGGCGAACGAGACCTACATCTCGCCGAACATGCTGGCCGAGGCGATCGTGCTCGAGCTCTGCCGCAGCGGTGAGCTCGACCGCAACATCGAGTTCGTCAAGGGCGAGCTGAAGGCGCGCTGCGACGCCCTCGTGGCGGCGCTGCGGGAGCAGATCCCCGAGGCCGAGTTCGTCGTCCCCGACGGCGGCTACTTCCTCTGGCTCGACCTCGCCGAGGGCACCGACAGCGCCGCCCTCCTCGCCGAGGCGAAAGGCGAGGGCGTCTCCTTCGTCGCCGGCCCCGACTTCATGATCGAGGGCGGCGAGAACAGCCTCCGCCTCTCCTTCGCCCCGGTCCCGGCCGACCGCGCCGCCGAGGGCGTGCGGCGGATCGCCGGGGCCCTCGAGCGCCTGCGCGCTTAGTCAGCCGACCAGTCGCGGGGCGGCGGCGCGGCCGCCGATCGCAGCGCGCCTGCCGAAGCGACGACCACGAGGCCGATCGCGACTACTTCGGTCCCGTCGAGGTCCTGCGAAAGGGCGACGAAACCGATCGCGGCGGCGACCGCCGGCTCCAGGCTCATCAGCACGCCGAAGACGGAGCGCGGAAGCCGCCGCAGCGCCTCCATCTCGAAGACGAAGGGGATCGCGGTGCTGAGGACGCCGAGCGCGACGCCGATCGCCAGATGCGAGGGGACGAAGATCTCGCCGCCGCCCTGGGCGAGGCCGAACGGCGCCACTAGCAGGGCGGAGATCACCGCCGCCATCGTCGCCCCGCCGGGCCCCGGCGCGAGCGCCCCGACCCTGTCGCTGAGGACGATGTAGGCGCCCCAGAAGAACCCCGCGGTGAGCGCCAGGGTGACGCCGAGCGCGTCGACTCCCTCGCCGCCCCCGTCGGAGAGGAGGACGATTCCGGCTGCCGCTAGCACCACCCAGATCACGTCGCGCCGCTGGCGCGAGCCGAGGATCGCCACCCCGAGCGGGCCGACGAACTCGAGCGTGACGGTGATCCCCAGTGGCAGCCGCTCGAGCGCGGCGTAGAAGGAGAAGTTGACGGCGGCGACCGCGATGCCGAGCAGGACGATGTCGCGGTGCGGCCACTCGCGCGCCCGCAGGACCGCGCCTCGGGTCAGCGCCAGCAGGACCAGAGCGCCGAAGCCCGCCCGCAGGAGGACCGCCCCGCCGGCTCCGAGCTCGTCGAAGAGCGTCGTCGCCAGTGCCGACCCGCACTGGACGGAGACGATCGAGGCCAAGACCAGCACCGCCGCGCCGCGGGTCCGTTCGCCTGCCGTCGTCGTGGTCGCCATCGGCGGATTCTGATCCACCCCTTGGCGCTCCCCGTAGGGACGGGCATGCAAACGACCAGGAGGCGACTCCCAAATGGCTGAGATCAAGCAGCTTGCAGACCCTGTCTCGAGGCGCAAGTTCCTCGCGGTCGGCGGCGGCTCGACGGCGCTGGCGGCCTTCCTCGCCGCCTGCGGCGACGACAGCGGTACGACTACGACGATGACCGACTCGACGAGCGCGGGCGGTGGCGCCAGCGAAACCGCGCAGTTCGGCAAGGGCGACGTCGGCATCCTCAACTACGCGCTCACGCTCGAGTACCTCGAGACCGCCTTCTACGCCGACGTGGTCAAGAGCGGCCTCTTCAAGGGCGCCGACCTGGAGACGATTCGCAAGTTCGGCCGCGAGGAGGCGGAACACGTGGAAGCGCTGAAGGCGGCGGTGAAGCAGCTCGGTGGCAAGCCGGCGCCGGAACCGAAAGCCGAGTTTCCGCTGAAGAGCGCGAAGGCGGTGCTGGAACTGGCGGCGACGGTGGAGAACCTCGGCGCCGCCGCCTACCTCGGTCAGGCGGCGAACATCAAGAGCCCGGAAGTGCTGGCGTCCGCGCTGGCGATCCACAGCGTCGAGGGCCGGCACGCCGCCGTCCTCAACACGCTGCTGGGCGAATCGATCACCCCCGACGGTGCCTTCGCCAAGCCCGCCGACGTGAAGACCGTCCTCAAGTCCGTCGAACCGTTCCTGGTCGGCTGAGACCGCGAGACAAAGGAGATACAGCGATGAAAGAGCAACTGAAGACTCCCGAGCTCGCGGCGGTCGAGGTGGACGTCGAGGGCGCCGACCTCTCCCGCAGCGACGTGATCCTCAAGGGCGCGCTTGCGGCCGGGGCGATCTACGGGGCGGCGATGGTCAGCCCCTTCGTCCGCAAGGCCCTGGCGATGTCGGAATCCGGCGACGTCGGGATCCTCAACTTCGCCCTCACCCTCGAGTACCTGGAGGCGAAGTTCTACGAAGAAGCGAAGAGCCGGGCCAAGGCGAAGGGCGAACTGAAGAGCCTCGTCAACCTCCTCGCCGAAGACGAGCAGCAGCACGTCGAAGCGCTGGCGGCGACGGTGAAGAAACTCGGCGGCAAGCCGGTGGCGGAACCGAAGTTCAACTTCGAATACAGCGATACCAAGGGCTTCCTGAAATTGGCCCAGACGTTCGAGGACACCGGCGTCAGCGCCTATAACGGCGCCGGGCCGATGATCAAGTCGAAAGAAGTGCTGGCGGCGGCCGGCGGCATCGTCCAAATCGAGGCGCGCCACGCGGCGGCGATCCGGCTGCAGAACAAGGAAGAACCGGCCCCCGCGGCCTTCGACAGCCCGCTGAGCGAAAAGCAGGTCCTGAAGGCCGTCGAACCGTTCCTCGTTTAGGCAAGTGGCAACGTAGGTAGCTGATGGCGGTGCGGAGAGAGAAGGCTGAGCGACTGGCCGACGAGGAGCTGATGCCCCTCGTCGGCCGCAAGGACCCGGAGGCGTTCGAGATCCTCTACGACCGCCACGGCGGCGTCGCCTACTCGCTCGCCTACCGGATCGTCGGCGACCGCGCCGCCGCCGAGGAAGTCACCCAGGAGGCGTTCATCTCGGTCTGGCGCAGCGGCGCCCGCTTCGACGCCGCCCGCGGCAGCGTCCGCTCCTGGCTGCTCAGCGTCGTCCGCAACCGGGCGATCGACTTCCTCCGCAGCCGCGCCTCGAAAGCGCCGAAACTGGACTTCGACGACGAAGCCTCGCTGGAGCAGCGGCCGGCGCGGGAGCGGACCGAGGAGGAGGCGCTGCGACGCGAGACCTCGGCCGAGCTGCGCGGGGCGTTGGGGAAGCTGCCCGGGGAGCAGTCGAAGGTGATCGAGCTCGCCTACTTCGGCGGCTTCAGCCACTCGGAGATCGCCCGGATCCTCGGCTTGCCGATGGGCACGGTGAAGGGGAGGATGAGGCTCGGCTTGGAGAAGATCAGGGGAGAGCTGGCGGAGGGACTGGCATGAACGCTTCCAATCACAACCGCTGGAGCGACGACCTCGCGGCCTACGTGCTGGGCGCGCTGGAGCGTGACGAGGCGGGAGCTTTCGAGCGCCATCTCGAGAGCTGTTCTCGCTGCCAGGAGGAGGCGCGCTGGCTGCAGCCGGCGCTGCAGACGCTGCCGGAGTCGGTCGAGCGGACCGACCCGCCGCCGCAGTTGCGCGAGAGCCTGATGGCCGAGGTCCGGGCCGACGCGCGGGCGGCAAGGGCGCCGGAGCGTCAGGCGCGGTCCCGGTCCTGGGGTTGGCTGCTGAAGCCCGCGGCCGGCCTCGCGGTCGTCGCCCTTCTGGTCGCCGGCGTGGTCGGCTACGAGGTCGGTAAAGACGACGGCTCCTCGGGCGGCGGCGGCGTCAGCACCCTCGAACGCCAGATCGACGGGATCAGCGTGCGGATGGTCCAGGAAGGCGACGGCGGCACCCTGCAGCTGTCCAACCTCGACCAGCTGCCGCCCGACAAGGTGCTGGAGGCCTGGGTCGAACGCGAAGGTCAGGTCGAAGCGGTGCCCGCCCTGTTCGTCCCCGACCGCCACGGCCACGCCGAGACGACGATCGCCGACATGAGCGGGGTCGAGACGGTGATGGTCACCGAAGAGCCTCGCGGGGGCAGCGAGACGCCCACGGGCGAGCCGATCATGGCGATGGCGGTGCCCCAGTAGGGGCGTTTTTCCTAGCGGCCGTAACGATCTGACGAGAGGACCAGCTGCTCCGGGATCGCTGCGCGCGGCGGCGGCGCCGGGTCGGCGCGGACCGAGACGGTCTCGGCGACGCTGCGGCTGACCTCGTGCTTGCCGTCGGCGGAGGCGATGACGACGCGCTCCTCGTCGGAGGTCTCGACCTTGCCCTCGAGGCCCGGGTCGAACCCGGCTGCCTTCAGGTAATGCAGCAGCTCCTCGGCCTCGTTCTCGAAGCGCAGGACGACGACGTCGGCGCCAATGTCGACGTCGGCCAGCAGCGAGCCCTGCTCGCGGATGCCCTCGACGATCGGGTGGCCGTGGGGGCAGGTGGTGGCGTCGCCGATCGCCGCCCGCATCCGCTCCTCCAGGACCGGGCTCATCGCGTGCTCGATCCGCTCCGCCTCCTCGTGCACCTCGTCCCAGGGGATGCCCAGCACGTCGGTGAGGAAGCGCTCGATCATCCGGTGGCGGCGGACGATGTAGCTGGCGTGCTCGCGCCCGGACTCGGTGAAGCCGAGCGATTTGTCCTCGTTGCGCTCGACGTAGCCGTCGTCGATCAGGCGGCCGATCATCTCGTGCACGGTCGGCGGCGAGAGCTGCATCGCGCGGGCGATGTTGGCGCCGGTCATCGGCAGCCCGGCCTCCTCCAGCCAGAACATGATCTCCAGGTACTCCTGCTCCGCGACGGTCGCGTTCTCAGACGACACAAGCTCTCCTTAGTCGGCTCGGATTCCGATCGCCGATGTTACCCACCTGCCGACGGTGCCCAAGGAGGCGTCGGGCGCAACTTCCGCACCGGTTGCAACGCAGCCCGGGCTGCCGGACATGGAAGGGAAAGAGGTTCTGCCACCCCAAAGAAGGAGACTGATGAGACAGGTGATCGAACGGACGACGAGGCTGCGGGCCGCCGTGGCGGCCCTCGCGGTGATGCTGACTGCCGGTGCTCTCGCGGCCGGCCCACTGGATCGATCCGCCCGTGCTTCAAGCGCACCCGAGGCCCATGCGGGCCAGCCCATGCGGCATTTCGTTGCGCGGGGCCTCTATCGCAGCACCGCCGTCTATGACCACCAGGCATGGTCCTGGTACCAGCCGACCCGCCTCCACAGCTGGATCGCCCCCGACGGAAGCGGCAGGCAAAGGACGCTTTCGGGGAAGCCGTGGTTCGCGAGCCAGGAGGACAGGGCGACGTGGGAAGCCGCGGGCAAGCCCCGGTTCCTGGCGCACGGCTTTCGCCCTCACAACGACTCCCAGACCCTGCCCCCAAGTTCGTTCGACGACCTCCTCTACAGCCCTCAGCCGGCCGCCGAGATGCCCGCCGAGACCGCTGCCCTCGTCGACTGGCTGTTGGACCTGGCAAAGCAGCCGAGCCGGGGCGGCGGCAACGGCTTCGAGTCGTCGGTGAAGACCCTCGAACTCGTCACCGAGCTGCTGCGCAACCCGGCCCTGAGCGCCGCCCAGCGGTTGGCTCTCTATGAAGCTGAGATCTCGATCGAGGGCGTGGAGGTGCTCGGGTCCGCGACCGATGCGGCCGGTCGCGAAGGGACCGCGATAGCGGCGGAATCCGCCAACTCGGGCGCCCTGACGCGGTACTCGATCCTCGTCGAGGAGGCAAGCGGCCGCATCTTCGAGAGCGAAGCGCTTCGGCTGGCGCCGCTGCCGTACCAGCACGAATGGGCCGGACCTCAGCTCGAGAGCAGGACCACCTACCTGCAGGACGGGGTGGCAAGCCCGGGAGCGTTCGAGAAGAAAAGCCGGAAGCGCTCGCACCGTCGCTAGCGGTCGCCACGCCTAGATGACCTCCACCGCACCTCGGCAACCCCTCACTGCTCAGATGGCCGAGGTGCGGTTTCGGCGGCTCTACAAAGAGAACGGTAAGGACCTGCTCGCGTATGCGCTACGGCGGGCGCAGGATCCGGAGGACGCGGCCGACGTCGTCGCGGAGACCTTTCTCGTCGCTTGGCGTCGCGGCCCCGAGGTTCCGCATGGTGCCGCGGCGCGCCTCTGGCTATTCGGAGTGGCTCGCCGCATCCTGTCGAACCAGCAGCGTGCCGAGCGCCGGCGGGCGAAGCTGGCGGAGAGGCTGCGCGTCGACCTCGCGACAGAGTTCGAGCACAGGCTGGAGTCGGAGGGCGAGCGCGACGGCTTGCGGGCAACTCTCGAGCGCCTGGACCCGGACGACCGTGAGCTGCTGACCTTGATCGCCTGGGAGGAACTGACTCCTGCCCAGGCGGCGCGGGTGCTCGGCATATCGGCGGTGGCCGCACGGAGCCGCCTGTTGCGAGCCCGTCGCCGCTTTCGCGCCGAGCTCGCTGCGCTGGAGTCCACGGGGGATAAAAGACAATCGGGGAGCGAAGATGAAGAGGGGTGACTTGGACCGGAGGCTGAAAGCAGCCAACCCGGTCGATCTCGATCGGGTCGACGGCGCTCGGCTGCGCGAGGCCGAGGAGGAGATGCTGGCGGCGATCCTCGCGGAGGAACCGGAGCGGGGGGAGGCCGCGTCAGCCGCTTCCCGATCGCACCGCAGAGTCTGGTCAGTTGCCGTCGCGGTGGGAGTGAGCGCGCTCGTCGCCCTGGTTGCCTGGCTTGGCGGGGGATTGGGGGGGCAATCGTCCTCGGCCTACGGGTCGGAGCTAATTCGATTCGCCAAGAACTCCCCCCTGATCCTGCTCGCGGATTGGGAGGTGGGGGACGCGATCGAGCAGTCGTCGCAGGAAGGGGAAATGCGTTTCTTCCAACCGGGCGAAGTCACGGCCGAGCTCCACTGGCGCGCCGGTTCGTTTCGGAGGTGGGTGCGGGATCGCGCGCGAGATTCGGTCGGGGAAACAAAGTCTCACGTTCTCGAATCGACCGCGCGCGTCTACCGCTACTCCTGTTGCGGCCCCGGCCAGGTGGACTTCACCGCGCTATGGCGGGAACGCGGACGGGTCATGGAGTTCAGGTCGGTTGCGTCCAGCCTCGCCGCCTTCCGCCAGCGGCTCGCCGGCCTCGAACGCGTCGATGCGGAGACCTGGCTGACGGCGCTCCCGGCCCGGGTGGTCCAGGCGGTCGACCGGCCGGTGACGGTCGAGGCGATGCTGCGAGGCATCCCTTTGCCCCCCGGCTTCGAGGCAGAGGAGGTGAAAGGCGCCGGGCTGATG
>Ga0157284_10000163_pt1 | contig 10556 bp, 7 predicted proteins | sample NitcycUS059202B1_FD_108392 | JGI IMG/M metagenome (GOLD analysis project Ga0157284, IMG submission 108392) | Soil microbial communities from Arlington Agricultural Research Station in Wisconsin, USA - Nitrogen cycling UWRJ-S059-202B-1 | ecosystem: Environmental > Terrestrial > Soil >... | reverse complement strand
GCCGGGCGGGACCGAGCCGGCGAGGACGCAGATCTTCGCCCCGCTCGCCAGGTAGCCGATCCGCTCGAAGAGGCGCTTCACCTCCTCCGGGCTGACGGCTGGGCCGCGCTCGTTGATCTCGGTCTGCTCGCCGGAGGTGGGGTCGATCACCGCCAGGTTGATCCGGGTCTCGGCGGCGATCCGGGTGAAGTCGGTCAGCACCGACTCCTCGTGCAGCTGTTCGAGCACGCGGGTGCCGGAGGGGCCGCCGACGAACCCGGTCGCGATTACCGGGCGGCCGAGCAGGCTCAGCGCCCGGGCGACGTTGATCCCCTTGCCGCCGGCGACGGTGCGGCTCTCGACCGCGCGATGGCGGCGCCCGAGCCGGAAGTTCGGCACGGCGACGGTGCGGTCTATGGCTGCGTTCAAGGTGACCGTGAGGATCACTGGGACTCCACCCTTTTCAAGCTCCTGACTAGTTTCTCCCGGTCAGCCGGCGCAGCAGGATGACCGCGAAAATGAGTATCACGAACGCCGCGATTCCGATAGGGATCGAGTTGTCAGCGACGAAGCTGCGGGCGCGGTCGAAGAAGCTCGCCTCGGGGACCGTGCGGCTGGCGCGCAGGGGCACGGCGCCGACCTTGCGCCCCTCGACATAGACCGTCGCCTGGCCGAGCTTGGCGCCCCGCCGCACCGGCCCCTCGACCTCCTGCGGCGCCCGCACCCGCACGTCGAGCTGCTGCCCGCGGCGGACGCCCACCTGCAGCGAGCGCACCGCCCGCAGCGGCAGCTCGCCGCCGGAGTAGCGGATCTCCGGGTCGGCGAGGTCCTGGCCGCGGCGGATCGGCAGCCGCCGCCGGTACTGGGAGAAGCCCCATTCGAGCAGGGTGAGGTTGTCGGTGAAGCGGGTTTCTTCGGTCGGGGCGCCGATCGCGACGGAGACGAGGCTGACGCCCTTCTTCCGCCCGGAGCCGACGAGGACGTAGCCGGCGCCGAAGGTGTGGCCGGTCTTCACCCCGGTCGCCCAGGGCGCCATGTAGAGGAGGTCGTTGAGGGTCTCGATCCGGCGCGGCGGGCGCAGGCTGCGCAGCAGCGCCGTGCGCGAGTCGGCGATCTTGGCGAAGACGGGCTCCCGCAGCAGCCGCCGCGCCAGCGTCGCCAGGTCGGCGGCGCTGGAGTAGTTGCCGCGCTGGTCGAGCCCGACCGGGTTGGCGTAGTGGGTGTCGGCGAGGCCGAGGGCGGCGGCGTAGCGGTTCATCTGCCGCACGAAGCGCGGTTCGGAGCCAGCCGCCCGGACGGCAAGGGTGTGGGCGGCGTCGTTGCCGCTGACCAGGATCAACCCGTAGAGGAGGTCGCGCACGCTCACCCGCTCCCCTTCCTTCAGGCCCATCAGGGACTCGCCGTAGATCGGCGAGTAAGGCGCCGCCCGGACGACCTTGTCGAGCGGCAGCTCTTTCATCGCCACGTAGGCGGTCATCAGCTTGGTCGTGCTGGCGATCGCGAGGTGGCGCTTGGCGGCGTGGAAGCGGAGGACGTCGCCGCTGCGGGCGTCGACGACGGTCCAGGCCTTCGCTTCGATCCCCTGCGGACCGGCGCCGGCCGGCGCGGCCGTGGCCGCGGGGACGAACAGGAGCGCCAGCAGCACCCCCGCCAGCGCCAGCAGCCCGGCGCCGTCGCGCCCGAGCCTCATTTGAGCTTCAGCGTCTGCCCGGCGATCAGGATCTGGGGATCGACTTCGGGGTTGAGCGCCAGGATCTCGGCGACGGGAACCCCGGTCTTGTGGGCGATAGCGGTCAGGGTGTCGCCCGATTCGACCGTGTAGGTCTTGGCCTTCGTGCGCGGCTTCTTCTGCTTCTGCGCGTGAGGCTGGCTGCGGTGGCGATCCGAGGAGGAGTCTTCGCTCAGCACCGCGCTGGCGACGACGACGCAGACGAGCACCGCGACCACCAAGGCGAGGGCGGCAAAGATGCGGGCGGCGGCGCTGGAGCGTTTTTCCATCGGTCTGACTGGGAGAGAACGGTTGGGGCGGGCTGATCGTAGTCGCGCGGGGCGTCGTCAGGCGGTCGATATCTCCCAAACGGTTTGCCGCAGGCGCTCGGCGGCGGCGGCCGGGTCGGGATCGGCGGCGATCCCGCGCGAGGCGGCGACGAGCCCGGCGGCGCGGCCGGCCGAGAAGGCGGCGCCGAGCAGCTCCGGCTTGCCGCCCTGGGCGCCGACGCCGGGGATGAGGAAGATCGCCCGCGGCATCAGCTCGCGCATGCGGGCGAAGTGGCGCGGCTCGGTGGCGCCGACGACGGCGCCCATGCCGCTGAGGCCCGACTCGCCGAGCAGGCGCTCGGAGAGCTCGTCGACAAGACCGGCCAGGCGCTCGTGCAGAGGCGCCTCGGGAGCCGGCAGGTCTTGGAGGTCGGCGGCGCCGGGATTACTGGTGCGGACAAGTACGAACATCCCGGCCCCCGTCGCGGCCGCCGCGGCGACCAGCGGCTCCAGCGCGTCGCGCCCCAGCAGTGGGTTGGCGGTGAAGGCGTCGGCGCCGATGCCCGACACGGAGCCCCAGGGCGTCGGGGTCTCGCCGACCAGCGCCTGCGCGTAGGCGGCGGAGGTGACGGGGACGTCGCCCCGCTTGCCGTCGGCGACGACCAGCAGCCCCGCCTCCTGGGCGGCGGCGCAGACCTCTTCGAGGGCGAACCAGCCCGGCGCCCCCAGCCGCTCGAAGCAGGCGAGCTGCGGCTTTACCGCGACGCAGTGCGGGCCGGCCTGCTCGATCAGGTCGCGGCAGTGCTTGGCGACCGCCACCGCCGCCAGCTCAGCCGGCGGCGCCTCGGGATCGCCCGCGCTCGCCCCCTCCCCGGCTAGCTTCGCCGGGTCGGGGTCGAGGCCGAGGCAGATCTGGCTGCGGCGCTCCTCGACGAGCGCCGCGAGCCGATCGGAAAAGCCAGTCAGCGAATCAGCCGCCCTTGACTTTGGTCTTAAGGGCCGAGCCGGCGGAGAAGCGCGGAACCTTGCCGCCCGGGATGGTGATCCTTTCGCCGGTGCGCGGGTTGACGCCCTGACGCGGGCCGCGCTCGGCGACGTGGAATTTGCCGAAGCCGGTGAAGGCGACCTCCTCGCCGTTGCTCAGGGCACCGGTGATCGCGTCGAGAACGGCGTCGACAGCGTCGCTGGCAGCTTTTTTGCTGCCCAGCCGCTCGTCGCCAGCAAGTTGGTCCAGAAACTCAGCCTTGGTCACGTCGTAGATCCTCCTCGGGGTTTGAGATCGGCGGCAATCTAACAGCGCCTACGGCCGTAACAACTTGCGCTCTGGAGCCAAATGTCACGAGCCTAGGCAAACAGGCCTTCGCCGATGAACCCTCCTGGCTCGACTCCGGGAGGGCAGGCGAAGAGCGCGCTGGCCGTGTGGAGGGTGTGGCGGTTGAGCGCATCGGAGGCCGCAAGGCGCCGCTGGATCGGGACGAATTGGCGCTCGGGATCGCGCTGGAAACAGATGAAGAAGAGGCCGGCGTCGATCTGCCCGGAGCCCGGGTCGGTCGGTTCCGAGTAGGAGTAGCCACGGCGCAGAATGCGCTGGCCGTCGTTGTTATGAGGACTGGCGAGGCGGATGTGCGCATCCGTGGGAATCGCCGGTTCGCCGCCCCTGCTCGCCTCCAGGTCGACCGCGTCGTACTCCTCCCGCTGCCCCAGCGGCGCCCCCTCCACCTTGTCGCGCCCGATCACCCGCTCTTGGCCTTCGAGGCTGGTGCCGTCCCAGACGTCGAAGAGCATCCGGATCCGGCGCGCGATCAGGTAGGTGCCACCGGCCATCCACGCAGAGCCGTCCTGCGGCTGCACCCAGACGAAGCGCTCCATCGCCTCCTCTTCCTCGCCGCGGATGTTGTTGGTGCCGTCCTTGAAGCCCATCAGGTTCCGGGGCGTCGGCTGGTCCCGGCTGGTGCTCGAGGTCCGGCCGAACCCAGCTTGGGACCAGCGCAGGGTCGCCGCGCCGCTGGCAAGCCGGCTCAACACGTGCACCGCGTGAAAGGCGACCTGAGGATTTTCAGCACAAGCCTGCACACAGAGGTCCCCGTCGGAGCGGGCAGGGTCGATGGACTCCCCGGTGAAACGGGGAAGGGGCGTCAACGCAACCGGCCGGCGACCGGCCAGGCCGAAACGATCAGCGCCGTCCAGGCCGAAGAGGCTCGGCCCGAAACCAAAGGTGAGCGTGAGCCGCTGAGCACCGTGCCCAAGCGCCTCCCCCGTGTCCGTCGGCACCGCCTCCGCTTCAAGCGGCGTCGGCTGGTACTCCCCGCCCGCCGTCAGCTTCGCCGCGGCCAGCGTCCATTCCCGCAGCAGTTCACGCAGATCGTCCGCCGACCCGCTCGTCACGTCGAAGGCGGCGAAGTGCAGAAATTCCGGAGATGGAGTCGCGATGCCCGCTTGCCGCGAACCGTAGAACTCGACCCGCTCCAAAGCGTCTCCCTGCGCCCCATCGCTCTTCCCCTCGCCGCTCGGCAAGACCCGGTCGAAGGCGACCCCCGCCCCGAACAGCGCCGCCCCAGCCAGCGCACCGCGGCGGGTCAAGCCCTTAGCCGATGAATCTCCCTCGCCCATCCCTGCCTCGCCGTTACTACTCCCGAATCGACATCAACAAAAGGATTGCAGCCTGACTCGTCCATGTCACGAGCCTTCTCCATCAGCTCTAGCCAGTCTATGCCTCCTACCTCGATCTCACTGACGACGTTGTTGAGCGATGCGCGCCCCACCTAAGACAACGAAGAAGTAGCCGGCAACGATCACCAAGATCACAGGAAGCAACCAGACCGAAGCGCCATTGGCGATTAGAACCGCCATCGCGACCACTAGAACGATTGGTAGCACCGTCCTTCGACGAAGACGTTCAAAGGTCTCCGTCGCTGGATTTCTATCTGAAGTGTCCACCTGTCCCGTTCACTCCCTCTTCGACCGCCGCACGGATATCAGCAGCGGCCTTCACGTACCTCTTCTCCAATGCCTCGTCCCGTATTGCGATCTTGAGCGTGTCCTGAATTTCGAGCTCCAGCCTCACCTGTGTACTTTCAGCATTGGTAGTCCTAAGCGTTGCCTGGATCGGGAGTTTTCGCGGAGCGACGAAGTAACCACCGAAGAGTCGGGTGCGCACCTGACTTCCACCCTGAAACACAAGCTTACCGCCTGAGTCTGCAGCCTTGCCCACCCTCAATCCCATTTCCGCCAGCAGTCTCACCATCTGCTCAAGATCTGGTTTCCCGGACATTTCCCAGAAAAAGAGATACGTGAAGGGAGTACCCCTTTGCCTGGCCGAGTTCTTAACGTGAGCCGATCCGGGATCTGACCGCTTCCCAAGCGCTGCAAGAAAGACGAGGGCGGCGATGATCGCGATTACGGCAGCGATTAACTCATTCCCCGTGATGACAGCAGTTCCGAGCCCTGCTCCGGCAATCACAAGCACGAAGCCAAAGTGTTCTTTAGGTGGCTTAAAGCGCACGGCTCAGGAAGACACCGGGCCTCTATGGCGCCACCTTCTCGCGTAGACATAGGCGAGCACGGCCAGAGAGGAAAAGAAGATTGGCGTCGTAATGCCAATCGTTTTTTGGTTACCGATGATTCCCTGTACCAAAAGTGCGGCCATCATTAACCCTAAACAACCTGCCTCAATTTTTCTTCCTAGAGTATCCGCAGCAATCAGGAGCTTTATAGCCACGACTAGGAGTACCGCTGACAGTAACCACAGCAAACCGAGTAAGACATACGAGACCAGTGAGTCGCTCGGGGCTGAAAGGACTCGGCCAACTGCGACGGCCGCCCAAGTAGGAAATAGGTAACGCATCGGCACACCCTCCATCATGACCTGTCTTTCCTACCGCCGAGGGATTGGGTCTTTCCCAGGTGCCCCGGGAGGGGGAAAGAGCGGTGGCTCAGGTTGATCAGGGTCTTCGCCTTCCGGATTTCCCCATTCTTCCGCAGCTTCTTGGCACCCTGCTTCACCTCGTTCCCCAGACATCCTTTCCATAATGCATTCCACAGTTAGAGTTGCTTCAATGCCGCGGTCTCCGGCCCAGTGGCCGACCGCACTCTCGGCTCCTTCAACCCATTCGGCGGCATCGCTAGCCACTCCGGGCGCGTCGTTAACCCACTCGCCAACCTTGTTCCCGGCATCCTCAAGCCCATGTTCAAGCGATCCAAGCGGGTCGGGCACCGTGATCACGATGCTGGCTTCCCCCGTTGGATCGACGTAGTCGATCGGATCTCCATTGCCATACCAGTAAAGGTTGGAACCGCTCCCTTCGAAGCCTGCCGGATCCCGGCTGATGAAGCGGCCGGTGCCGAAGTCGTAGTAGCGGGCGCGGTTGTATTGGAGGCCGGTTCCGTCGTTTTCGCGGCCGGTGAATTGGTAGGGGTTGTCGTTCGTGGCGCCGGCAGCGGTGGGCTGGCCGAAGGGCTCATAGGTGTAGCTCGTGGTCACTTCGCCTGCTTCGTCGGCGAGCGCGATCGTGCTGCCGAGGCGGTCGGTCAGGTAGCTGTCGGTGCCGGACGCCGTGGTGCGGGCGAAGAGCTGATCGGCACGAAGCCCGCCGAGGAGCGCGGAGGTGGCTTCGCCCTCTGATTCGAGAGCGACGTTGGCGCCGTCGAAAAGAAGGTCGGTGGTCGTGCTCCCAAGCGTCTTCGAGACGCGGCGTCCGAACGGGTCGTATTCGAAGGAGGCGCTGGCTTCGCCGCTGATGCCGGTCAACTGCCCGCGCGCGTTCCAGCTGTATTCGTTGACGCCGTCGGAGAGCAGGTTGCCGTCTTTGTCGTAGCTCAATTCGACGCCTTCGCGTTTCACCAGTTGGTTATCGGCATCGTATTCAGCGGTATTGAGCGCTTCGGGAAGGGCCAGCCGTGCGTAGCTCCCCCACATCGCTTCCTCGCGCCCGTTCGCGTCGTAGGCGTAGTCGATCTCTCCGAGGGTGGTGGCGCCATCCTTGTAGGCGATCGAGGTCGTCTGACCGGCCGCGTCGTAGCCGTATTGCTGTTCGATGCCGTTCGGGAGGGTGATTCCGGTCGTGCGCCCGACTTTGTCGTAATCGAGGGCCACCGATTCGGACCCGCGCGAGAGTTCGGTCAGCCGATCGGCGGCGTCATAGGTGTAGTAGAGCGGTTCCTGGCCGGGCACGAGCATTGCTTCGCGCCGCCCCGCCGCGTCATAGGCGTAGGAGATCGTGCCGGTGGGGGCTTCGAGGCTCTCGATCCGGCCGAGGGGGTCGCGGTCGAAGACGTATTCGCCGCTGGCGCTGTCGGTGACCTCCGTGACGCGGTTGTCGAGGTCGAATTCGTAGCCGATGCTACTTTCGGCGATGAGTCCCGTTACCCCGTACCTGGCGCTGGTCATGCGGCGCAGCTGGTCATAGGAGAACGTCGCCACCTTGCCGTTGCGGTCAACGGCTTCGACGACGTCCCCGGCTTTGTCGTAGCTCCATTCCGCCGTCTGTTCGAGGGCGTCGGTTTCGCCGACGAGCCGATCCATGACGTCGTAGGTGAAGGTCGTCTCGTTGCCACGGGGGTCGGTTATCGAAACCGGGTTACCGTCGGCGTCGTATTCGACCGCCATTTCGGCTCCGGAAGGCGCCTTGACGCTGGTTATCTGGTCAGCGGGGTTGTAGGAGAGCGACTGTCGCTGGCCACCCGGCAACGTGACGGCCCGCACCCGACCCAAGGCGTCCAGGAAGCGGGAGGTCGTTCTGCCGAGGGGATCGGTGACCGAGGTGAGATCGCCGTTGCTGTAGGCGAGTTTCGTTTCCTCGCCCTCGGGATTGGTGACCGAGATCGGTTGGCCCTCGCCGTTGTATTGAAGGGTCGTTTCATGGCCGAGGGGATCGGTCTTCTTCACGAGCTCTCCATCGGGGCCGTATTCGAATTTCGTCGTGTGGCCCAGTGGATCGGTGACTTCGGTCAGCCGGTCGGTGCCCGCCGCGTATTTGTATTTGCTGGTCACCGCTTCTTCGCCTCCGGCGAGCCTGGTCACTTCGGAGACGTTGCCCGAGCTGTCGTATTCGAAGGCCGTCTCATGCCCGAGGGGATCGGTCTCAGAGAGGACGAGGCCGGTTTCGGGCTGGCGTTCGAAGCTGGTCGTCCGCGCCACTGCCGTGCCGGGTGCTTCGGTTTCGCTGGTCGGATAGCCGTCGGCGTTGAACTCGACGTCGCGCTGGTTGCCGAGGGGGTCGCTCACCGTCGTCGCTTCGACATCGCCGCTTTCGTTGAGCGCATAGGCGAAGTTGAAGACGGCGCCGTCGCCTGCGGTCTGTTTTTCCACGCGGCCGTTGGCGTCGTAGGCGATCTGCAGGTATTTGTTGCCGCGGGCGTTGACGATCGCTTTCATCCGGTGCGATCCGTCGTATTCGTATTGGGTCGTTCGCCCTTCGGGGGCTTCGACTTTGGTCAGGTCGCCGGAGGTGTAGGTGTATTTGAAGTGGCGCCCGCCGTTGTCGGTGACTTCGGTGATCCGGTTCGAGCTGTCGTACTGGAATTTCACCCAGCGCCCGTGCGGCGAGGTGATCTGGGTGATGTTTTCGCCAGAGCGGGTGAGTTTGAGGCGATTGCCGAAGCGGTCACGGATTTCGCGCAGCGGCGCCAGCACGAAGGGATCGAAGACATAGGTGGTGCCGTCGGTGAGCTTCAGGTCCCAGCCAGAGCCTTCGGCGGCGTAGGTGATCTTCGCCTTCGAGAAAGGACCGGGCGACCGATCCGCCTCGAAGACGGCGCTAGTTTCGCCGGAACCAGGCGAGGTGCGGATGAAATGGACCCTGCCCCCGTCCGGGAGAATGAGGTCGGCTTCTTTTTCGCTGTTGGTCGACCACAACCGCAGGTCGTAGTTGCTCGTCGTGCCGCGACCGAAGCTGTAGGAGTTGGAGTCTTTCGGGCGGTAAGTCCGTTCGACCTTGATCAGGATCGTGTCCGGCAGCACCACGTCGGCCCGGTGGTAGGTGAACAGGCCCGTGTAGAGATCGACCGGATCGCCGCCGTCCGCGCCGTCAGCACCGGGCGCTTCACCGGGCGGCGGCGGGCTGCTGACGACCATCGCGCCGGTGAACTGCCAGACGCGGACGCCGGGATCGGGGACGACCTGCTTGCCGTCAGGGGTAACTTCGCCTCGACCGTAGACGTGCCAGCCCTGATCGGCCGGGTCGTAGTTCCAGAAGTCGACCCGCTGCCCGGCGGGCAGGTTCCCCCAGTTCGGATAGATCACTCGCGCTCCCTTGCTGAGGTAGGCGCGGCCCGGCTGCACCGTGAAGTAAAGCGGCACCGAAAGAAATGGCGGCAGCGGGAAAGCGGGCCGGTTGACCGGAATCGCCGTGATGTTCAGGTGCTTGACCGGATCGCCGGCAGCATTACGGATCACCGTTCCAGCGGGGAGCTGCACTTCGAAACCCGGAATGCGGGGCGTCGTGATCTTCGTTAGGCGTTTGGTGGGCGAGGCGACCGGGTGGTTCCCCGCCTCGTCGAGCGGCGTCATCCAGCTGGTGTAGTCGAGAACGGTGGTCTTGTGGGGCGGAAGATCCACTCCTACTTCGAAGCTCCCGTAGCTCTGCTTCGCCCGCGCCGCTTCACCGTTGATGACAATAATTTGATGGCCGGGGGCAATGCGCCCGAGGAGGAAGCGGCCTGCATCATCGGTGCGAACGGAAGCCGAGGTCCCTTTGACCGAGATCCGGGCTCCCACGAGCGGCAGGCCGTTGACCTTCAGAACCTGGCCGGAAATGGCAGTGACGCCGGCAGGAGCCTGCAGTGGGGCGACGGTTGACCATGGGCCAGGGGCCTGACCCACCACCCATCCTCGCCTGAAGCTCGAGCGGGGAGGCAGCCAGGCTCCGCGCTTCTTTGGACGCCAATGGCTCACTCGATCTGGAAGCCAAGAGCCGGCGCCGGGTTGGGAGCCGTCCGGAAGCCAGATGCTGGTCCTATGACGATCATGAGATTTACCGCTGCTCAAGGGGCGCCGCGGTGGCTGCTGTCGGTCGAGGTGCACCGGCTCAATGTCGCTGCTCCGAGCTTGCGACCTCGCCCTTCTGCTTGCTTGATGCTTCTTACTCGGGCTATCGCTCCCATCCGATGAAGACGGATAGGCGATATCCGAGTAGGAAGTTGGTGAGCTAGTTGGGGCCGGAGTCTCTAGGCTCACGAGCTGGTACGTCGGCTCGGCAGGCCCGAACCAGGCGACGTGAGAGCCGAGCCAGGCGCTTAGTTTGAGGCTCCCGGTTGCCCCCGACGACCCTTCAAGTCGGATCGTGTAGGTGCCGGTAGATGGGAGCGTGATTTCGGCCTTTGCGGTGCCTCCGCTAGAAAAGGATTTTTCGCTGTTGGTGACTTTGGTGCCGCCGGACGTCCACGTCGACATCGACCCCGCGAAGGTCGGTTCAGTCACTTTTAGCGTGATCAGTTTGCCCGAGGTCCCTGAGAACGTGACTAGGTTTCGCTGAGTCGGAGCTTTGATCGAGAAGGATTTGGTTTCGCCTTCGGCGGTCGGGGTGATCGTGCCGCCGGTGATGTCGGAGGCGTCCCAGAGGGTGAGGTCGATCTGCCCGGTGGTGGTGCCTTCGCCGTCGACG
>Ga0157284_10000162_pt1 | contig 10609 bp, 6 predicted proteins | sample NitcycUS059202B1_FD_108392 | JGI IMG/M metagenome (GOLD analysis project Ga0157284, IMG submission 108392) | Soil microbial communities from Arlington Agricultural Research Station in Wisconsin, USA - Nitrogen cycling UWRJ-S059-202B-1 | ecosystem: Environmental > Terrestrial > Soil >... | reverse complement strand
GATAAGAATATTGTTCCTATAATAACATGTAATCCATGAAAACCAGTACCAAAGAAGAAACATGTACCAAATACACCGTCACTAATAGTAAATGAAGAAACACTATATTCAACTCCTTGAAAGAATGTGAATATTACTGCTAATAAAACTGTAAATATAGATCCATATAAAGCACCTTTTCTTTCACCTTTAATTAAAGCATGGTGAGCGTAAGTAATAGTAGCACCACTAGATAATAAAATTACTGTATTAAGTAATGGTAATTCAAATGGATTTACAGGGTCTATACCCATAGGTGGTCATTGGGCACCTAATTCAACAGTAGGTGTTAAAGCACTGTGAAAGAATGCTCAAAATATAGCTACAAAAAATAAACCTTCAGATACTATAAATAGTATTACACCTAAATTTAATCCCTTTTGCACAGCTAAAGTATGATTACCTAAATAGGTACCTTCTGATATTATATCTCTAAATCATAAAGACATAGAAGCCACTACTGAAAAAAGTGCAAAATAAAATACGATATAGCTATTACTAAATGAATGCATTGATAGTGCTCCATTTATTGTTATAGCAAATAAAGATATACTTGTATAAAATGGTCAAGGGGATGGTGATACTAAATGGAATGGATGATCTTGAAAATTACTTCTGACTAGATTGGTCATTTATGTATTATATTTGTTTTACAGCTCGATACACAGATTTTTAGCCTCTAAGGTGAATCGAACATCTATCATAATATTAACAGTATTATGCTCTACCGTTGAGCTATAGAAGCAATTTTTACGGAAAAGAGGTGAATCGAACACCTAAACGTTTAAAACATAATACATAGCAAGTATCTTACCCTACCAATGGAAACTTTTCCTTATGTCGAATTAGATCAGAATCGAACCGACATCTACTTCCGTGACAGGGAAGTCCTTTACCTATTTAAGTTACTAATTCTAGGAGACAAGAGATTCGAACTCTTAAAAGCTATAGCTATTGAGTTTACAGCTCAACCCTTCTTACCAATAAAGGAACCCTCCTTTATATAATATGTGCTTTAGCTTTACTTCTATAAAATACAGAAACAAGCTAAGCATTCATACACTATATGTTTTTTTTATGGTTAAAATTAATTAATCCCGTGCAACTTCCACTACACGAACCGTATTTCGACTTAACACTAATTAGAGCCACGCATACGAAGATTCCCAATAAAAGAATATATAAAACTTACTTGTTTTTTTTACTTGTTACTAAGAAAGCAAACTTATTGCGCATGCTCCTTTCAGCATGTGACGAGTGGTTAGTACCAATCCAAGGTCTATTCACCGTGACATGGTGATTCACGATTACTAGTAATTACTTATTCATATAGTCGAATTTCAGACTATAATCCTTAAAATTTATATCCTATTTTTTGAGATTAGCTTAAATTCACATTTTTGCATCTCTTTGTTTAGGTATATGTGGCACGTCTATAGCCCACAATATCAAGGCCATGATGACTTGTCTTTGTCCCCTTTCTCTTTCCAAATTTTCAGGATCGAATGCTTTATCGTAATAGCTGTATTAAGCTTACAAAAATAAAGCCAGGGATTACGTTAATTCCATGGAAACCACAGTTTCACAACATTAACTGGAAACAGCCGTGCAACTCCTGTAATAAAATTATTCAAATTGTGGTAAGGTTTTTCGTGGATCATCGAATTAAACAACATACTTCACTACTGGTGTCAGAAACGGTCTAGTGATTTCAGTTCCTGCGTTGCCACATTACTCTTGAGGTGAAATGCTTACACTTTCATTTATAGACCAAATTATTTTAATGTATACAGGTATATCTTTTTTTTTATGTATGTATACACAAAAAATCCGCAAACACAGTTTTGATAGAATCAATCCTGGCATGTTTATACCGCAGAGCATTAACTATATATCTGACCTATGGCATTCATCATTTACTGCAAAGACTACTTGGGTATCTAATCCTGTTTGTTCTCTGTGCCTTCGTCCTTCAACGTCAGTTTCTACATAGAGGGCTGCCTTCGCCTTTACAGAGTCCCTTTGGTATCACGAAATTTCATCTCTCCTCCTCAAGTACTGCCCTCTTACATAAAACTCTAGTCAAGTACTAACATTATAGAAGCTATATTGACCGTCTGGGTACCCTTTAAACCTAATTAAGATGAATAACACTAGTCTCTTACGTATTACCGCGACTGCTGGCACGCAATTAGTCAAGACACGATATATATACTGTCATTATCAATATATAAACAAAGCTTCATTCAATTCTAATAGAATCTTATAAAAATAGAAATATTAATTACTATTAATTATAAAACTTGCCACTTCTCCAAGTTGCCAGTTCAGCCGTTAGGCCATTGACCAAGATTCCTCACTGCTGTACTAACTTGCATTGGGGTTTTTTCAGACCCAATGTGGTCGATCAACCTTTCAGCTTCGACTACGAGAGTCTAAGGCTAGTTAAGTCATCACCTTAACTACTACCTATCTCGAAGATATTTATTATCCTCTTAAAGCGGAACATAGAGGGGGAACAATAACTAATTATTAAACCAGTATTGATCCGCCCTATCATTCCTTTATTTATTATGAAGGATTTACCTCCACTTTAAGGCCGGCGAAGAATATCATTATACTCACCTGTACACCACTTTTTAATTAAGCATGAATGAATTTTTTGGATTCATAGCACGCACAATTAAAACGTACGATTAGCATGTGTCAAGCACTTGGACAGCATTCAATCAGAGCCATCACCAAACTCAACTTTTATTTTCTTTTTGATATACAACTAATCATATATCTCTTATTGATCTAATTTAATTAGGTACTTACATATACCTAGGGATAAGGATAACTTAAGCTACATAATGTTAAAATTACTAAATCTATTAATGTTCTCTAAAAATACTATTTGGTATCTACCACTATATTTTACTGTGCGTACTGCACGTTATGCATGCTTCTTATTTTATTTAATAAAATAAAATCTAGCCGGCAAGTATGCCTACATAACAATTGCACATACATTGCTATTTTGCAACAATGTAGATATCTACATATTACGCATTAAATTATATAAATAATTTCGTGTTATTTTCTCATTACGTTATTATATAACTTGAGTTAATTCCTTATTAATTAATAGGATTGATATTACTATTGTTCACTAACTTTCCTATGTGTTATCACTTATAAAATATGCATACCTTCGAAGTGACTCACATACGTGTCATGTTTCACACAGCAACACATTATAAGACTGACTATTTTTGTGTGTGCGTGAAACACACAGGCAGTGGTGTATGAAACCACCGCATGCATACATTCATAGCAAGCTATAAAATAAGAACTAGGCTTTGTGCTATATGAAATATAGCACAACTCTAATGGCTAACTTAATTTATTACCTATCTCAGAGCAAGCCTAAGCTCTTGTATTTATTTTTATTAATGTAAATCTAATCCATCTTTTATGTATGAACTAGATAACACTACAAACACTTGAGCTTGTATAAATGCTATGGCTAATTCAAGTCCTGAGAATGCCACAATAAATAATAAAGGTATTAATCCTAAAATAAAGAATATAAATCCAGAGTTCATTATGTTATAAACAAAACCACTTAATATACTTAATAACATATGACCCGCAGTAATGTTAGCAGCTAATCTAAGACCTAAAGATACATTTCTAGCAAGGTATGAGATAAACTCAATAGTAACTAATAGAGGTAAAAGAGCTAAAGGACAACCAGCTGGTACTAATAATGAAAAGAATTTTAAACCATGTTTTTGGAATCCTAAAATAGTTGCACCTAATACAATTGTGAAACTAAGGGCAAATGTTAATGCAAAATGACCTGTAGAAGCAAAACTGTAGGGCACCATACCTATTAAATTATTCATTAATATAAATATAAATAAAGTATATATAAATGGAAAATATATTTGACCATTTTTAGGGTTTATTTGGTTTGTCACTATACCGTGTATAGTAACATATAAAGATTCTTGAGCTATAGATCAGTTATTACTAACTAATTTGTTATAATTAGTTGAAACTATACTTAAAATTAATATAATTAAAGCTCCTATTGTTAAATAGAACCCTATATTAGTTAAAGATAAATGTAAGTTACCACCTAAAACTTCTAAATTTAATATATCTCTTATTTCAAATTGATCTAAGGGACTTCTTATTTCTGTGAATAAATTTTGTTTTTCTGTCAAAAACATCTAGTAGTAATATTACTACTATTATATATAAATCTTAAAATAGCTAATTATTTGCAAAATATATATTTATTTTACTGATTACGAATGTTATTTAGTGCTTCCTTCGGAGAAGTATACACTGGCTATGTAATACACCTCTGGCTGCTGTATGTGAAACCATCGTATGCATGCCAGGATTATGTAATACAGTTAGCTACACATATATTATATTTTATTAATAAACATACGTGATAAAAATAAACGTACTATTCTTGGTAATATGTATTTAGATAATATATATAAAATAAATACTATTACTGCAAAAGCAAATATTACTTCATTCATATAATAAAATGGTACTAATTGAGGCATATTTATTTTGGTTAATTTGATTATAATACGTGCTCTCTGCATCACTCGTAGGGAAAATAAAAGTATATGTATCTATGATATATTTATACACTATTTCTAGTTGTATTTTATATCTTATATCCTAGCTTGCTTGCATAGATAGTGCATAATATTTATATACTATATATTAAATTATTCATAGAATAATCTAATACGTTTAAAATTAAAGAAGGATATATACCAAATACAACAGTAAATAGCACTAATATAAATAGTAAAATAAATTCTCTTTTGTTAACATCGTATATACTTTCTTCTATAAATTTAGTGAAAGAACCACCAAAAGATATTCTATTAAACATATATATAGTATATGCAGCAGAGAATACTACTGAAGAACAAGCGAAAGCACCTAATACAGGTAATCTTTCTATTATACTATAAAGTGACATGAATTCTCCTAGGAAATTTAAAGTCAATGGCGCACCACAATTACCTAAAGCTAGAATAAAGAATAATATTACAAATATAGGCATTAATTGAGTAACTCCTCTATAAAAATATATTAATCTAGTTCCAGTTCTATCATATAATACTCCACCTGCACATATAAATAATCCACTAGATACAAATCCATGTGCTAACCCTAATATTATACTTCCTTCTAATCCTTGTATAGTATTACTGAATATTCCTATTAAATAAACTGATGCATGACAAACTGAACTATATGCTATTAATTCTTTTACGTCGGTTGTTCTTAATGTACTAAAACTAGCATATATAATAGTAATAACAGCTATAGTAAATACTACGAAAGTATAATCTAAAGAAGCTTTAGGAAGTATAGGTAATATTAATCTGAATATACCGTATAAACTTAATTTTAATACAATAGCAGCTAATACTATACTTCCACCTAAAGGAGATTCAACATGAGCTTTTAATAATCAATTATTTAAAAAGATTGTAGGTGTTTTTACTGCAAATGCTATAAATATACCTATAAATAGAAATATTTGAGTTTTATATTCTACATTTAATTTAAATAAAGTATCAAAATCTGTACTACCCATTATAGAAGATGTACTTAATATAGATAATAATAAAAATAAAGAACCTCATAAAGTATACAAAAATAAATAATAACTAGCACTTACTTTGTTATCTGATCCATATAGACCTATTAATATAAATAATGGGGGTAGTATACTTTCAAAGAATATATAGAATAACATTATATCTAATGCCATAAAAACTACTAATAATAATGATTCTAATAATAACATTATTATTAAATAGGATTTTACATTTTCTTTTATAGAATCTCAATTAGATAATAAGGCTATAGGCATTATTATTGTAGTTAATAATATAAAATATATGGATATACCATCAACACCTAAATAAAGATCAAATAATTGAACATTATAATGCTCTTGTACGTACTGGAATTGATTAGTACTATTATTAAATAAAATAAATATAACTAATGATATAATTAAATTTATTATACTACTTGTTAATGCTATTGTTTTAGCATATAATTCGGAGGTTTTTTTGTATGAGCCTATACTAGCAACTATTATTGTTCCTAATAGAGGTATTGTTATTAAAGATGATAATAACATTTATATTAAATATTTAGTGCTGCTTCGCAAAGCATACATTAAAAATAATTGTCACCTATGGTCATGTAGGTCATGGCTATCGCTGCTGCATGCTGTATTATATTACATAAACACACAGAGACTATTTATCTCATAGTATGTGATGCTTCCTTATGTAGTAATGCGCCTTTATCCATGCTGGTTTCACTATGAAATATTCACGTTGGACTTTTGACGTTTCACTATGAAATATTCACAGAGAGGCTGTGTGTGCAGTAGTTTCACACACACAAAGTATGGAAAGCCCCACACACAAGCTACCTATAAAATACTGCATTTATGAAGTACGTGCTGTATCCTTCTATGTAATATATACCTTATTTTATAAGGCTTACTGGTAAAACGTCCTAATTTACTGTGCGTACCCATTTCATAGTGTGCTGTATTTTTCCTAAAAGGAAAATAAGAGCTACACACAAAAAGAAGAAGCAAAGTTACCAACTGTGTAAACATACACAACCAATAATTAAAACATATTTACATTAACTACGGGCATTCCAAATATATATAATAAACAAGGTATTAATACTATGAATGCGAATAATATAGGCAACAGTACAGTTCAACAGAATGACATTAATTGATCGAATCTAATTCTCGGGAAAGAGGCTCTTACTCAGATAAATATAAAGACCATTATTGAACTCTTTATACCTAAAGTTACACTAGATAAAAATCCTTCAATTGAAGAATTAGTTAAAATATCTCTTAGTTTAAAATACTCTAAAGATGTAATTCATTTAATATCAAAAATATAGGCATATATATAATTCAATAAATCAAATCAGTATATAATATCAAATTGTAATAAATAACCACCTAGAAATAAAATACTAGTAAATATACACATTAATACAATACTAGCATATTCGGCTAAAAAGAAAAACACAAATATCACTGCAGCGTGTTCTGTCATAAATCCACTAACTAATTCAGATTCGGCCTCGGCTAAATCGAAAGGGGCTCTATTAGTTTCTGCTACAGAACCTATAAAGAAAATTATTAAGATACATAAAAGAGGTAAAGCTAATCAAACTATTTTTTGAAATTGAACGTTTAAATTTAAATTTAAAGTATTTGTTATCATTACTATGATTAGTAAAACAGAACTTAATACTAATTCATAACTAATTAATTGGGCTGTACTTCTTAAAGACCCTAAGAAAGCATATTTACTATTAGCACTTCATCCTGCTAGTAATATACCATAAGTAGCTAAACCTGAAACAGCTAACATATACAATATTCCTAAATCCATATCTCCTAATGATAAACCAGGACCATAAGGAATTACAGCATAACCTAATAAAGCGAACACTAATGTAACTATAGGGCCTAAAAAGAATAATATTACATTAGCTTGTGTAGGGGCTACATATTCTTTTAATATTAATTTTAAAGCATCAGCAAAAGCTTGTAATAAACCATAATAACCAACTGCGTTAGGACCTAATCTTCTTTGCATACTTGCCATAGTTTTTCTTTCTGCAACAGTTACATAGGCTACTACCAACAAAGCTGGTAACATTAATATTATAGTTTCTACAATTGAAATAATAGTAGAAGAAAATCTCATTTTTTTTTATTTATTTATTTTTCCTCCATTAATAATATATGTAGGATAACACTGGCTTCCTGTATCCTTTGGATAAGAAACATGCCTGCTGTATATTTTTCTTAATACTATACCATATTTTATTTCATCTGATAATATTAATTATATTTAATTATGCACTGCTCTTACGAAGTACATGGGTTGGTTTCACAGAAATAGTGCATATAGGTAGACTTTTATTATTGGCTTATTTCATATAAGCTAATTACTACCAGGTTTGTATTTGAGAGTGCGTGTGTGAATATTTCATAGTGAAACGTGAAACTACCAGAATAGGGAGGGTATTAAATGCATTAATATCTGCTTGCGCAAGCTATAGTTTAAAGCATATTTATATTATAGTATCTATTCCTGACTTATTGCATAAAAATCTCATTAATTAAGCGGTGCCCTTTAGTATTACATAGGCTGCTACCCTTTTTATGTATAGCTTGCTATTTCATAGCAAGCTATTTTATTCAATAAAATAATGTGTGCTTAGCTCGCTATGGGGTAATAAGCTTTAGTTAGCTAAAGCTTTACACACAGATGTATAAATAATCTAATATGTATACATTTTATTGTTTATAAGAACTATTTAATCTTTTAAATTCATTAACCTTATCTAGTATTTGTGAAGTATAATTCACATTTTCTTTTTTTAAGTCAGCTTCTATACTTAATCCTTTTTGTAATAATTGATCTATTTCTTGACCACGTGTAATAATTAAACGATCAATAATACCTATTCTTTTAGTGATGTTTTGAGCATCAATATCGGACATAGTAATTGGTGCGTCTAATGTCATGTTACCGCTTGTATCAATAATCACATTGATACTATTACTTATTATAATATTATTAAACTGACTTATAAAATCCGAAAATTGAGGTAATAGTTCATTAATTTTCACTGTTAATTCAGTAAGTTCACCTATTGAACTTATTAAAGGTAATTCTGTAAATTTATGAGGTTTAGGAATAGCCACCTCGGCTGCTGCGATATGCAGCAGACTAAATAAGGTTTCTGTGCATGCATCAAAACTAAATTTTTCTGTGTTAAATATGTACATGGAATGAATAAATATAATTTGAAATTATATGGGTTTTAATTAAATAAAATCTTTGTTATTATATTATTATGCTTGCTAATTAAGAGCAAGTACAATTTCTTAAATATAGATATCCTACTTGCTAATTAAAAGCAAGTATAATTCCTTAAAGATCTACATCTTACTAAGTAAAATTTGGAATCAAGCATATATGGAAAGCTATAAAAATATGTGCTTCTGGTGCATACAGACTTATTAGACAGCATTTCTATGAAATACCCATGGTACAGCTAGCTCCTTACAGGCCCTTCCTATATACATGACTGCATACTACAGTATGCAGACACATACATCCTGTCGAGGCAAGTAAGGGTATTAGGGCAAGTAAATTGTATTAAATATTATATATTATGATGGGGAGCAAAAGTAGCCAAAAAATTATTCTATTTTTACAGACTAAATATTATTTTATCTCATCTCAGATTCGAACTAAGATCTAAATATTAGAAGTATTCGGCTCTACCATTGAGCTAATGAGACTTATATAGGGATATAGTATTAATTAACTTTATACTATATCTTTTTTATATATTGTGTGTGTGAAACGTCAAACGTCCAACGTGAAACCTCCTTCGGAGGGCAAAACATACACCTGCAGTATAAACGTCGACAACCTGCGTTATAACAAAACATGGCTGTGTAAATGTGCACTATGTCATAATGTATATTTACGAATACAACCATATATGCAGTAGTAGTTTCATACTACGAAAGAGCACCTCGATTTTTATATACATGCATATACCCAGCTGGCGTGTTTCACAGTGAAACCGCTAGCATATATGGAAAGCTATAAAAAAAATCTAGCCTATAAATATATGTATAGGCTGGTGTGTTTACACACACAACAAGTATATTAATTAATATAATTTATATACTAATTTTACTTTGTAAAGGTAAACTAACAAATGCGTGCGGTTTAGGTGGGCTTGATAATCCTCATTCTAAACTACTATAACATCTGTTTAAATTAGCTTGTAATACGTCAGTATAGAATCCTGGAGTTAATCAAGGATTTCTAGAAGCCACTTTACCTTCTACTAATTGTAGATATATAATATATAAAAACAATCAAGCAGATACAACACTTACTAAAGATCCAATACTACTAATTAAATTTCAACCTGCAAATGCATCAGGATAATCACTAATTCTTCTAGGCATTCCTTGTAAACCTAAGAAATGTTGAGGGAAGAATGTAAGATTAACTCCTATGAATAAAAGTCAGAATTGTACTTTAGCTAAGTTTAAGTTATAATTTAAACCTAATATCTTAGGTATTCAGAAATATCACCCAGCAAACATTGCAAAAACAGCACCCATACTTAATACATAATGGAAATGTGCTACAACATAATATGTATCATGGAATGCAATATCAAGTGAAGCATTAGCTAATACAACACCACTTAATCCTCCTATTGTAAACATAAATATAAATCCTAAAGCAAATAACATAGATGGTGTCATTTTAATAGATCCTCCATAGCAAGTAGCTAATCATGAAAATATTTTAATTCCAGTAGGAACTGCAATTATTAATGTAGCAGCTGTAAAATAAGCTCTTGTGTCAACATCTAATCCCACAGTATACATATGATGAGATCATACTATAAACCCTAGTATTCCAATAGACATCAT
>Ga0157284_10000161_pt1 | contig 10611 bp, 12 predicted proteins | sample NitcycUS059202B1_FD_108392 | JGI IMG/M metagenome (GOLD analysis project Ga0157284, IMG submission 108392) | Soil microbial communities from Arlington Agricultural Research Station in Wisconsin, USA - Nitrogen cycling UWRJ-S059-202B-1 | ecosystem: Environmental > Terrestrial > Soil >... | reverse complement strand
CGATCCCCAGCTTCGCCGACTGGGTCTGGACCAGCATCGCGATCAGGTTGGCGGAGAGGACGACCCAGAGCAGCAGGTAGCCGAACTGGGCGCCGCCGGAGATGTTGGTGGCGAAGTTGCCGGGGTCGATGTAGGCGACGGCAGCGACGAAGGCGGGGCCGAGGAAGGGCCAGACGCGGCGGACGCCGCGGCGCCGCCCCTCCAGCGAGTGGCGGGCGGCGCGGGCAACCGCGGCCTCGCCGGGGAGGACGTCTTCGACGTCGGCTTCGCGGGCGCGGACCTCGTCGACGACGGCCTGGCCGGGCGGGGGCGGCGGCTTCACCGCGCCTCCCAGGTCGGCGGCACCAGGTCGGGGCCGGGGATCGGCGTCCCGTGCGGGTCGTGCCGCGGTTCGCCCAGCTTCGCCGCGATCAGCTGCTCCAGCTCCTCGGAGATGTAGTGCTCGAGCACCTCCGCCTCCTCGTGGACGCGGTCGTCGGGCATCCCCAGCGCCTCGGAGAGGTAGGCCTCGATCAGGCGGTGGTGCCGGATCACCTCCAGCGCCACTTTCTCGCCCGCCGGGGTGAGGCTGGCGCCCTTGTAGGGGAAGTACTCGACCAGGCCGAGGTCGGCGAGCCGCTTCAGCATCGAGGTCGCGGTCGCCGGGGTGACGCCGAGCCGCTGAGCAACCTCGCCGTTGAGGACCAGGCCCTCGCGTTCGGCGGCGATCGCGTAGATCGCCTTCGCGTAGTCCTCGATCGCCTCGGTGCTGGGGTCGCGGCGCGGGCGCCCCTCGGCCGCCATCAGACGGCCACCAGGAGGCCGGTGAGGTAGAGGGCGGCAATGCCAGCAAGGATGCCGGCCACGCTCGCCGGGTAGAGCAGGCGCCCTTCCCCGTCGCGCATCGCCGGGGAGAGTTGGACGATCACGCGGGCGATCGCCCCCACCCCGACCCCGAAGAGGAAGGCGGCGAGGCTGGGGTCGAAGGCGGCGGCGCCGATCCAGGCGCCGAGGATCGCCGGGGCGCCGGCGATCAACCCGAGTCCGAGCAGGCGTCCCAAGGAGGGCCGAGCGCCGTCGCGCAGCGGGGCGACGATCGCCAGGCCCTCGGTCGTGTTGTGGATCGCGAAGCCGACGACGAGAAAGGCCCCGAGCGCAAGCGCGCCGCTGGCGTAGGCCGAGCCGATCGCCAGGCCCTCGCCGAGGTTGTGGAGGCCGATCCCGATCGCGACCAGCAGCGCCAGGTAGGCGGCGTCGGCGGTCCCGCCCGCGCCCCTCCCCCGCGCCTCCCGCGAGCGCTGCGAGAGGTAGCCGTCGATGCCGGCGAGGACGAGGTAGGCGACGAGGCCGCCGACGAAGACCAGGCCGGCGCCGCCGAACGCGGCGGGCGCCTCGGCGGCGATCTCCAGCCCCTCCAGGCCGGCGTCGATCGCCAGGAAGGCGAGCAGCCCGACCGTGAAGGCGATCAGGGCGCCCATCCAGCCGGAGCCGAGCCGGCGCAGGAACGGCAGCCAGAGCATCCCCAGGCTGACCGGGATGACGCCGACGTAGATCCCCAACAACGCCATCAGGCCGAAGAAGCCGGCGTCGTTCTCGGGCGTTTCCGCGGCGACCGGGATCGAGGCTTCGACCGTGCCCCCGGCCGAGGTGAGGACGAAGATCTCGTAGGCCTCGCCCTCGATCCACGGGTACTCGATCCGCAGGGTGGTCGAGCCGAGGCGGCCGATCTCGCGGCCGCCCTCGGCGGCGAAGGGCGCGTAGGCGTCGTTGACCGCGACCTGGGCGACTTCGACGGGATCGGGGCCGTCGTTGCGCAGCGTCAGCTCGATCTCCCCCGGGTGCAGCACGGTCCGCTCGACCGAGACCTCTTCGACCGGGGGGCCGGTGCGGTCGCCGAGACCGGGACCGCCGAGCAGGGCGAAGGTCGCGATCGCGGCGGCGATCAGCGCCAGCGGGATCAGCCCCAGCGCCCAGGCCGGGAGGTTGCCGCCGTAGGCTCGCTCGGCGCGGGCGTTCGCCTCCATCAGGCCGGGCTCCCCTTGCCCCAGGGAAGGTCGCAGTACATCGACGCCGCCGCGGCGGCGGTCAGCCGCGAGGGATCGCCGACCCGGAAGAAGCCGGACCAGCCGAGCTCGGCGAACTCGCTGACGTGGGCGTGGAACATGTAGTCGCCGTCGTAGGGGAACTTCAGCTCCAGGATCCCGCGCTGGGCCTGCCCCTGGATCAACGTGTCGGTGAACTCGCTCGGCTGCAGCGAGGTCCCGGTCGGGAAGTAGTGGAAGAAGTTGCCGTGGACGTGGAACGAGTTCAGGACGTCGTACTCGAGCACGTTGACGAGGTAGATCCGCACCAGCTCGTCGCGACCCACCGCGATCGGCTCTTCGACGTAGTGGAAACCGACGGTGTTGACGGCGTAGACCTCGTTCGAGCGGTCGAAGTTGGTGTCGAAGCCGTTCATCACCATCACCAGCTCGTCGGCTTCTGGACGCCCGCCCTTGGGGTCGACGACGAAGGCGCCGTAGAGGCCGCGGGCGATGTGGGCGGCGAGCGGGGCGACGTGGCAGTGGTAGAGGTGGAGGCCGAAGGGAGAGGCGTCGAACTCGTAGGTGAAGCTCTCCCCCGGCTCGACCTGGCCGCCGCCGCGGTTCTCGCCGATCCCCGGCATCCCGTCCATCAGGGACGAGTGGAGGCCGTGGAAGTGCATCGTGTGCGGGTGTTCGGAGGCGTTGACGAAGTGGATCCGCAGCAGCTCGCCCTCGCGGGCGCGCAGCGTCGGACCGGGGACGCGGCCGTTGTAGGTCCAGGCTTCGTAGCGGACACCGGGGGCGACTTCGATCTCGCGGTCCTGGGCGACGATCTCCCACTCGCGCAGGACCCGGCCGCCGGCGAGGCGACGGGTGCGGCCGTAGTCGAAGTCCCGCAGCAGCTCGGTCGGGTGGAAGCCGTTGCGCGCGTGGTCGACCTGGCGTCCGGCGGCGAAGGTCGCGTGCGGGAACTCGCTGTGGCCGGCGTGGACGTGACCGCTCGGGGCGGTCTCGGCGACAGCGCTGTCGCCGCCGCGGCTGAGGGCGATGCCGGCGACGGCGGGCGCCGCCAGCGCCGCGCCTCCCAAAAGGCGCCTGCGGCTGATCCCCTTCTCGTTCTGCGCCATGGCGGCCGATTTTGACACATCTAAAAGCGGATTTCGACCCATCTAAATCACCAAGGGGTCGCACTCGTAGAATCGAGGTCGTGACCACCGATATCGAGATCGAGCTCGACGCCCAGTACAGGCAGCTGCGGGAGGAATGCGGGTTGGTCGAGCGGCCCGAGCGGGGGCTGCTGATCGTCAGCGGCCCGGAGGCGGCCGATTACCTGCAGGGGCAGCTGACCAACGACACCGAGGCGGTCGAGCCGGGCCGGTGGATCTACGCCGCTCTGCTCGACCGCAAGGGGCACATGCAGGCCGATATGCGGGTGCTGCGGCCGGGCGAGGGGCCGGAGCTGTGGCTGGACCTGGAGCCGGAGGGGCTGGCCGCCGCCAGCCGTCACCTGCAGATGTACAAGATCGGGCGCGAGGTCGAGGTCGCCGACGCGAGCGACGAATACACGCTCCTCTCCCTGATCGGGCCGCGGGCGACCGAGATCGCGCGCGCAGCTGAATCCGTCTCCCTCCGCACCGAGGCCGGCGTCGACCTGGTCGTCCCCGCCGCCGAGCGCGACCGCGTCCATGACGCCCTTCTCGCCGCCGGCGCCGTTCCGGTCTCCTCCGAGGCGGCGGAGATCCTCCGGATCGAGGCCGGCCGGCCGCGCTTCGGGGCCGAGATGGGGACGGCGACGATGCCCGCCGAGGCCGGGATCGTCGAGCAGGCGGTCAGCTTCACCAAGGGCTGCTACATCGGCCAGGAGACCGTCGCCCGCCTCCACTACAAGGGCAAGCCGAACCGCCACCTGCGGGGGCTGCGCCTGAGCGCCCCGGCGCCGGCCGGCGCGACGCTGCGGCTGGGTGAGAAGGAGGTCGGGACCCTCGGCAGCGCCACCGTCTCCCCCGCCCTCGGACCGATCGGCCTGGCGATCCTGCGGCGCGAGGCGGAGCCGGGCGCGACCGTGGCCGTAGGTGAAGATGGCGTTACGGCTGAAGTAGTCGCCCTCCCCTTCGGTTAGATTCAGCTCCGAATGGGCGCCGGAGGAGTGAGAGCGGCGGCGATTGCCGCCCTGATCGGAGCGACCGCGCTGCTGCTCGGCTGCGGCGAATCCCGCCAGGCCAACGAGCAGCGCCCGAACGTCTCGACCCGGGTCAGCGTCACCGTCAACGCGAGGGAAGTGATCGTGCAGCCGGTCGCGATCGGCGAGCGGGCGGAAGCGACGCAGGAGATCCCGCAGAACGTCGAGCACCCCGAGCCGCCGATCAAGACGACGAAGCCGCTCGACGTCGTCTTCGTCGCCGCCAACCAGACCGCGACCGACATGAAACTGAAGGTCCGCGGCAACGGCAAGGAAAAGGAATCGGAAACGATCTTCGCCCGCAGCCCCGGCAGCTTCCAAGTCAGCCTCCCCACCGGTTCCTACACCATCTCGGTGGTGGGGATGCCAGGGGCGCGGCCTGCCCACCTGACGGTGGGCAGGTACCGCGCCTCCTCGCAGAACGACGTCCTGCTGCCTTAGTCGAGCGGCCCGACGTGGAGCGGGACCGCCGCTCCCTCGCCGCCGCCGGCGAACTCCGCGAACGCCCTCAGTGTGTAGTTGCCTGTGAGCGTGATCGGGAGGTGGTTCAGGATCCCGCCGCCGCCGCAGAGCATTTCCGGCCCTGTGCGCTTGGCTGTGAATTTCGCTTTGACTGTGGCCAGAACGTCGCCCGGGTTGCCGGCGACGTTGTGGTAGATGCCGCCTAGGACGGCTCCCTGGCCCGCGATGTCGTAGGTGCACAGCGGCATGTTCCCCGCATGGGTGAACGCGCTTTCGTAGACGTGGATTTCTATCCGTGCTTCGGCCGGGCAGAGGATCGTCGCTTCCATTTTCCCTGTCCCCGCCGGCTGTTCTGTCGTCCCGGGCTGGCTGAAGCCGAAGCTGTAGTCGCAGCCGTTCATTGTGACTGTGACCGGCCTCGCCCCCGGTTCGGCGCCGCAGTTTTCGTATGTCGGCGTGAATGTGACCGGGTCCGTCGGGCCGTTGATTGTCCCGTCGAGTTTCGCCGTTTCGCAGCCCACCACTGTCAGCGGTCCTTCGCCGATGTCGAACGTCGGTCCCATCACCTGCGGGCCTGTGATAATCGCCGGGTTTGCCCCGGCTGTCAGCTGTCCTGTGGCGGCGTGGGCACCGGGCGCCGCCAGAGCGACCATCGTTGCCATCGCCCCGAGCGTCAGCCCGAGGGCTTTGAGAATGCGAGTCATTTTGACTCTCCCTTCTGTCGATTACTAAACGAATCTTTCACAAAAAGGCGAGGACGGCTCGTCGCCACCTCTGGGAGCGCCGAGACGCGGCCCGCCCACCTGACGGTGGGCAGGTACCGCGCCTCCTCGCAGAACGACGTCCTGCTGCCTTAGTTCGGGTTGATCGGCCCGCCGTGGAGCACAACCTGCGCTCCCTCGCCGCCGCCGGCGAACTCCGCGAAGGCCCGCAGTGTGTAGCTGCCTGTGAGGGTGATCGGGAGGTGGTTCAACATCCCGCCGCCGCCGCACATCATTTCCGGCCCTGTCCGTTTGGCTGTGAACTGCGCTTTGACTGTCGCCAAGACGTCACCCGGACCGCCGGCGACGTTGTGGTAGATGCCGGCTGGCACCGGACCCTGTCCAGCGATGTCATAGGTGCAGAGCGGCATGTTCGCCGCATGGGTGAACGCGTTTTCGAAGACGTGGATCTGGATCATCTGCCCAGCAGGACAGACAATCGAGGCCTGGAGTTTGCCTGTTCCCGCCTGCTCTTCTGTCGTGCCAGGCATGCTGATGCCGAAGCTGTAGTCGCAGCTGTTCAATGTGACTGTCACCGGCATCGCTCCCGGTTCTGAGACACACCCGCCGTAGATCGGCGTCAATGTGACCGGGTCGGCCGCGCCTGGGATTGTGCCGTTGAGGTCCGCTGTTCCGCAGCTGATCACTTTCAGCGGTCCCATGCCGACGTCGAACGTCGGCCCCATGACCTGGTTGCCTGTGATGATCGCCGGGTTTGCCCCAGCTGTCAGCGTTCCTGTCGCGGCGTGCGCACCGGGTGCCGCCAGCGCGACCATGGTTGCCATTGCCCCAAGGGCCAACCCGAGGGCTTTGAGCATGCGAGTCATTTTGACTCTCCCTTCTGTCGATTACTAAACGAATCTTTCACAAAGGGTGTGGAGCCGGTGAGGATTTCTGAAGAAGCCGCTGCAAGCGGCGTTTCAGATTCGCGGTGGCGTCTGGGGCGGTCGCCAGGATGACCCGATGATCCTTCTCGTCCTCATATGCCTCATCGGCTTCGTCGCCGCCGCCGTTTTCGCCACTCAAAAAGCAGTAGCCGCACAATCTGCCACCCGTAGGGCTGAGGCAATGGAATCCGAGCTTGCGACTGCCCGCGAGACCGAAGGCCAGTTGACGGAGTTGAAGCTAGAGCTGCGCGGGCGCGACGAGCAGCTCCTCGCGGAGAAGCGGATCGCCGAGGAACGCGACGAGGAGCTGGGCCGCCTGCGGGAGGAGCACACGCAGGACCGGCAGGTCGTTCTCGATCAAGGCAACGAGATCAAACGTCTCAAAGAGTGCATCGATCGGTTCCAGGCCAAACAGGACGAACTGGCGCAAAGCACGCTCGGGGCGGCCGAGAGCAACCAGCGCATCGAGAACACGTTGCTCGACTGGACGCGCCAGATAGCCAGCCCCCAAGGGCGAGGAGCCTTCGGCGAGCTGGCGCTTCGCAATCAGCTTCTTTCCCTTGGTCTCGAGGAGGGTCGAGACTTCTTCAAACAGGTGACGCAGGAGGCCGGCCGGCAGCGGGTCGATTTCGTCGTCCATCTGGGCGAGTCAGTGGTCGCGATCGACTCGAAACTCGCCAATGACCCTGGGCTGAACGGTCTCTCGGAGGCCCTCGCCGCTGGGGATCCGGAGCGGCTAAAGGAGTTCGGGCGCAAGCTCCGCGAGCACGCGAAAGCCCTTGCCCGCAAGGACTATTGGAAAGGCTTGGAGAGGAGCCCGAGCCTGACGTTCATGTATGTGCCGATCGAGGGAGCTATACACGCACTCTCCGCGCTCGACGATTTCGACGCGACCAAGTTCTTCAACGAAACCCGGGTCTGCGTGATCACGCCCGCGCAACTAGCGATCTCGATGATCCTGGTTGCGGAGGTCTCTCACGCCGAGCGGAAAGAGGAGCACATCGAAGAGCTGTTGAGCCGCGGCTACACGATGGCCGAGGCGATGGGCAACTTCCTTGAAAACTACGCCAAGCTCGGCAAGAAGCTCGGCGAGTCGGTGACCGCCTTCAACGGGGGTGCGGCAATGGTCACCACGCATGGCCAGGTCTGGCAGCAGGTGGTCAAACCCCTGAGCGAACTCGCCCCGAGCAAATCGATCGAGCCCAAGCTCAAGGAGCTGGAGCCGCCCCGCGATGACGTAGTTGACCTCGCCGAGCGGTACCGCACCACCAGCGAGGAGATGCGTCGCTCCTCCGAGGCCGCTTGACGACGAGCCTGCGATTGACCCCCTCATAGGGGGCAAATCGCAGGCTCGATCCGCCCTCATTGCGACTGAACTAGGATTCGGCTCCCCTTAATTAGACGACCCGCGGAGGAGCCGGTTTTGGCCGTTGACACGAGTGCAGTTGCGAAGTTGGACGTCGAGCCCGGGACGCTGCCGGAGACGATGGCGGCGTGGGTGATCCGTCAGGAGCGCGAGGGCGAACCGAAAGACGCCTTCCAGCTCGAGCAGATCGAGGTCCCCGAGCCCGGCGCCTTCGAGGTGATCGTGCGGGTGATGGCGGCCGGCGTCAACTTCAACAATGTCTGGGCCTCCCTGGGCGAGCCGGTCTCGATCTTCGGCTACGGCGACCACCCCGAGTTCGGCCACCACATCGGCGGCTCCGACGCCTCCGGCGTCGTCTGGAAAGTCGGCGAGGGCGTCACCCGCTGGAAAGTCGGCGACGAGGTCGTGATCCACTGCAACCAGGCCTCTTACGAGGACGTCGAGGTCCACGGGCTCGACCCGATGGCGGCACCGAGCCAGCGGATCTGGGGCTACGAGACCACCTGGGGCTCCTTCGCCCAGTTCACCAAAGTGCAGGCTCAGCAGCTGCTGCCGAAGCCGCGCAACCTCTCCTGGGTCGACTCCTCCTCCTACGGCCTCACCTACTTCACCGCCTACCGGATGCTGATGGACCAGTGCCACCTGCAGGCCGGCCACAACGTCCTCATCTGGGGCGCGGCCGGCGGCCTCGGCGTCTTCGCCGTGCAGCTCTGCAAGGCGGCCGGGGCGAACGCGGTCGGCGTCGTCTCCTCCGACGAGAAGGGCGAGCTGATCAAGAAGCTGGGCGCGGTCGACTACGTCAACCGCAACGAGTTCGGCGAGATGATGCGGACCGACGCCAACCTCACCGACCCGGCCGCCGACAAGAAGCGCTTCAAGGCCTCGCGCGCCTTCGCCAAGCGGGTTAAAGAGATCCTCGGCGACGCTCCCGACATCGTCTTCGAGCATGTCGGGCGCGCCACCTTCCCGACCTCGGTCTTCACCGTCAAGCCGTTCGGCAAGGTCGTCATCTGCGGCGCCACCTCGGGCTACCAGCTCGACTTCGACGTCCGCTACCTGTGGATGAAGCAGAAGCAGATCATCGGCTCCCACTTCGCCAACGCGTACGAGTGCATGCGGGCGAACCAGCTGATGGCCGAGGGCAAGGTGCGGCCGGTGCTGTCGGAAACGATGGGCTTCGACGGCGTTCCCCACGCCCACCAGCTGATGCACGAAAACAAGCACCTCGGCAAGATCGCGATCCTCGTCGGCGCCGAGTCCGAGGACGAAGGCAAGCACGAGGACGGCCCCGGCGCGATCCGGGCCGAGGTCGGCGCGTGAGCGCCGTAGGCAAGCGAGTGGAAAGGCGAATCTGATGGCAGAGGTCTGCACCCTCGACTGGCACATCTCCCCCTTCCGGGCCGACCGCTTCCTCGACCTCTGGGAACCGTCGGCGGCGAAGGCCCCCGCCTACGGCGCCAAGAGCTGGTCGCTGACCCGCTCGACCGACGATCCGCTCGCCTTCCGCCAGACGATGGTCTGGGAGAGCCGCTCGGACTTCGAACGCTACTGGTACTCGGAGGAGATCGAGCAGGCCCGGGCGGCGATCATCGACCTCTACGACATCCCGCTGCTGCCGGCCTGGCACATCCTCGTCGCCGCCGAGTAACGGCCCTACGCTCGCTCCAGCGGCGCCATCGTCAGGCCGGCGAGCTCGAGCTGCTCCCAGTAGTGCTCGGCCGGCTCGCGCGGGCCGGACCAGACAATCGCCTGACCGCCGTTGTGGATCGTGTCGGCGATCCGGTAGCCCTGGTCGAGCGAGACGCCGGGGATGACGCTTGCCAGCGTCTGGGCGACGTGGTCGAAGGTGTTGTGGTTGTCGTTGCGGACGATCACCCGCCAGTTGCCGCCGAGGCCGGAGCCGGGTCCGGCGATCCGGGGGCGCTCGATCGTGCTCGTCGACATCGTCAGCATTATTGGGCCGGCGGAGGCCTGTGGCAACCGCGAGCGGCGACTAGAACGGGCTCGGGACCCGGACGACGACGTCGTCGACCGAGGCGACGATGCCGTTGCCGTTCTTGATCGTGCCGACGACGACGGTCGAGTTGCGGCCGCCGAGGTCGCCGGCGCCGTCGTCGACCGCTTCGCCGACCAGGGTCTTGCCGACGTAGGCGAAGAGGCGGGCCTGGCCTTTCTCAGGACCGCTGGTGACGTTGACGGCGCGCAGCCGCAGCTTGTTCGCCTCGTTGATCCCCATCACCGCTTTCTCGTTCTTGGCGATCGCGAGGTACTTGGCGCCCTCGCCGGTCACCTTGACCAGCTGCGCCTTTTTCTGGCGCGGGAAGACCAGCAGCTGGTACTTGAAGCCGCCGCCGGCCCGCAGCTCCAGCCCGAGGAAGGCCTTGCGCTGGAGGTTCTCGGGAGTGCCGCTGAGCAGGCGCTCGGTGGCGGCGATCTCGAGGTCACGGCCGAGAACCGGGGTGCGGAAGGAGCAGGCGGCGGTTTTCTTCCCCAGCGTCACCCGCATCGCGCCGTTGGCGCCGGCGCGGGCGCAGTTGGCGCCGGAGAGCTTGACCATCTGGCTGCGCTGGGCGAGCGACTCCATGCTGTTGCGGTAGACGCCGATCATCGCGGCGCCGGCGATGGCGCAGGCGAGCGCCGCCACTGCGAGCGCGGCGAGGAAGGTGGCTGCAAATCTGCCCTTCATCGAGTCGCCAGCCTAAACACAGCCGGGGTCGAAAGATGCGGCAAAGGGGGCGTTGAACGCTGGATTTCGGCGCCCAAATATCATTTAGCGCATGAGCGACCACCGACTTCCCCAGCCCGATCGCCCGTGGGTGATGCGCACCTACGCCGGCCACTCCGATGCCCGCCGCTCGAACGAGCTCTACCGCAAGAACCTGGCCAAGGGCCAGACGGGGCTCTCGGTGGCCTTCGACCTGCCGACCCAGACCGGCTACGACCCCGACCACGT
>Ga0157284_10000160_pt1 | contig 10616 bp, 8 predicted proteins | sample NitcycUS059202B1_FD_108392 | JGI IMG/M metagenome (GOLD analysis project Ga0157284, IMG submission 108392) | Soil microbial communities from Arlington Agricultural Research Station in Wisconsin, USA - Nitrogen cycling UWRJ-S059-202B-1 | ecosystem: Environmental > Terrestrial > Soil >... | reverse complement strand
CGGGAGTGCCATTACCCTCAGCGCCGGAGTCGCACTTTACGCCACCAACAGTTACATCGTGATCACCATTTTACCCTCCGTTGTGCAGGATATCGGCGGGCTGGCGTGGTATGCGTGGAACACCACGCTGTACGTCGTGTGCTCCATTCTGGGTTCGGCACTTTCCGCGCGTCTGATGCGAACTGCCGGACCACGCGGCAGTTATCTGATGGCGACCGGTATTTTCATTGCCGGTGCCGCGATTTGTACCGCAGCGCCGAATATGCCCGTGCTGTTGCTGGGCAGGGCGCTGCAGGGGCTGGGCGGCGGATTCCTGTTTGCGCTTTCCTACGCGATGATCAATCTCCTGTTTAAAGAATCTCTGTGGCCGCGCGCAATGGCGCTGATTTCTGCCATGTGGGGGATTGCGACCTTAATCGGCCCTGCGGTGGGCGGGATTTTTGCCGAACTGCACGCCTGGCGCTGGGCCTTTGGTTTGCTGCTGCCGGTGACGTCTTTGTTCGGGCTGTGGGTGTGGCGGATCTTGCCGAAGGCCCAGCGTGAGAAACAGGCCGATGAGCCGTTACCACTGATTCAACTGGCATTACTGACCGGCGCGGTGCTGGTGGTTTCTGCGGGAAGCTTGTCCTCCGAAGGCCTGATTAATCTGATCGGATTCGTCATTGCAGTGGTGATGATGTTAATTCTGCGTCACCGCGAATTTACCGCTGATGTCAGACTGTTGCCGCGTAATGCATTACGCCGTTCTTCTCCGCTTTACGGCCTGTATCTGGTGATGAGCCTGCTGATTATCGGCCTCGGCTGCGAACTGTTTGTGCCTTATATGCTGCAACATTTGCACGGTCAGGCACCGCTGGCGGCCGGATATATCACGGCCGCAGCGGCTGCCGGCTGGACATTAAGTGAGGTTGCGAGCTCCGGCTGGACAGGTCGCCGTGCTGATAACGCCATTGTTTGCGGGCCGGTGATACTGGCTGCCGGTTTGCTTCTATTGTTGTTTACCGTACCCGTCGCGTTTGGTTTGCCGTGGCTGAATATCAGTGGTGTCGTCCTCGGTCTGACGCTGGCCGGTTTTGGCATCGGTCTTGGCTGGCCGCATCTGCTGACCCGCGTCCTGCAACAGGCTCCGGAAGAGGATCGCGAAAAAGCCGGTGCTTCGATAACCGTCGTCCAGTCTTTTGCTTCAGCACTCGGCGCGGCACTGGCGGGCACCGTCGCTAACTTCGCGGGCGTGAGTCAGGGCGATACCGGTGCGGCCAACGCGGCATTCTGGATGTTCCTGCTGTTTGCTATACCGGCCTTCCTGGCTGTGTGGATTGCCTGGCGTTCGGTAAAAGCCCGGCAGGCCAGCGGCAATGCGCCGGAACACCTGAGCCGCGATTTGTCGCAGGGGTAATTGCCCGGCGGCGGGCCATGCGGTAATCTTGCGCGTCATTTTTAAAGGTTGAACAACGATGCGCGTATTACTGGCTCCGATGGAAGGTGTGCTTGATCCTCTGGTTCGTGAACTTCTCACTGAAGTGAACGACTACGATTTGTGCATCACTGAGTTTGTGCGTGTGGTCGATCAGCTGCTGCCCGCCAAAGTTTTCCATCGCCTGTGCCCCGAATTACATCACGACAGCCGTACGCCTTCCGGTACCCGGGTGCGCGTACAACTGCTCGGACAATATCCGCAATGGCTGGCCGAAAATGCCGCTTTCGCCGCAGAGCTCGGCTCTTACGGTGTGGATCTCAACTGCGGCTGTCCGTCGAAAATGGTCAACGGCAGCGGCGGTGGAGCGACGTTACTTAAAGATCCTGAGCTGATTTATCAGGGGGCGAAAGCCATGCGCGCCGCCGTTCCCGCGCATTTACCGGTGACCGTCAAAGTGCGTCTTGGCTGGGATTCCCTTGAACGCAGTTTTGAAATTGCTGATGCAGTGCAACAGGCTGGTGCCACGGAGCTGACCGTTCACGGGCGAACCAAAGAAGACGGTTACAAGCCGGAGCGCATTAACTGGGCCGCGATTGGTGAAATCCGCCAGCGGCTGAGTATTCCGGTGATTGCCAACGGCGAAATCTGGGATTACGAAAGCGGTCAGGCTTGTCTGCAAACCACCGGATGTGATGCTGTCATGCTGGGGCGGGGTGCGCTGAATATCCCGAACCTCAGCCGCGTGGTGAAGTATAACGAACCGCGTATGCCGTGGCCGGACGTGATGACGCTGTTGCAGAAATATACCCGTCTGGAAAAGCAGGGCGATACCGGTTTGTACCACGTCGCGCGTATCAAACAGTGGCTGAGCTATTTGCGTAAAGAGTACGAAGAAGCGACAGAGTTATTTACTGAAGTCCGTGTGCTGAAGACGTCCAAGGAGATTGCTGAACGCATTAACCGGTGATTTCACTCCATGACGTTTTCTTCGCGCAATAACGTTTAAAAATGGAGAAACATCATGGAACACCAGGATATCGGTCTGTCTCACATCGCATTTGCTGTTAAAAATCTGGATGCCAGCATCGCTTTTTACCAGCAATTCGCCGACATGAAAGTCATTCACCGGCGCGGAGAAAAGGGCAGCACTGCCCGTCCTGTCGCCTGGCTGAGCGATATGACCCGCCATTTCGCCATCGTTCTCGCCGAAGACCCTGAAAATTCCGACACCAGACTGGGCCCTTTCGGGCATCTCGGCGTGGCCTGCGCGTCAAAAGCAGCGATGGATGCCAAACTGGCCGAGGCGCGTGCCGCAGGCGTTTTACGTCAGGAACCGACTGATTCCGGCGCGCCGGTCGGCTACTGGGCATTTCTTGATGATCCGGACGGCAATACGCTGGAATTATCTTACGGGCAGGAAATTGGTTATCTGATTGGCAACCAGTAAGTTTTAGTCAGTAGATGGATTTCAGTGCAATCTTACGCAAGTGTTCACTTACTCGCCGTTCCACGGTCTGCGGGCGCTGGTGACAGACTTTGTGACAAATAGAATTGAAAAATGCGGGTGCCAAGACTATTCGCGTCACTTATAATTCCGCCCGCTGTTTCGACATAACTCAATGACAACTTTCTAAATACAGAGCAATGCATGTGAAAATCCGTCTTCTGGTTCTGAGCTTATTAGCCTTAAATACAGGCATGTTGTCTGCACCTGCCGCTTTCGCTGCAAAGCAAGCGCAGGCCGTCGCCCCGATTGTTCAAATTGCTTCCGGCAGTGCCATGGTGGTGGATCTTAAAAGCCACGAAGTGATTTATTCGCGAAATCCTGATGAGGTGAGGCCGATTGCCTCCCTGACGAAACTGATGACCGCGATGGTCACGCTGGATGCGAATCTGCCCCTCGACGAAGTGATTAATATCGATATCAGCAATACGCCTGAAATGCGCGGCGTTTTCTCCCGCGTGAAACTCAACAGCGAAATTACACGTCGTCAGATGATTCAACTGGCACTGATGTCTTCGGAAAACCGTGCGGCAGCCAGTCTCGCGGCGCATTATCCTGGCGGTTACTCTGCGTTCATTAAAGCCATGAATGCCAAAGCGAAATCGCTGGGAATGACCCACACGCATTATGTAGAACCTACCGGTTTGTCACCGCATAACGTCTCAACGGCACGTGATTTAACGCGCCTGCTGCTGGCCTCCCAGCGTTATCCGCTGATCGGCCAACTGAGTACCACAGCGGAAAAAACCGCGGTCTTCAGCCATCCGGCGTATGCCTTGCCTTTCCGTAATACCAATCATCTGATCATGAACCCGTCCTGGAATATCCAGCTGACCAAGACCGGTTATACCGATGATGCAGGGCACTGTCTGGCGATGCGCACCACCATCAACGGTAAACCGGTTACGCTTGTCGTGATGGATGCTTTCGGAAAATATACGGCTTTTGCCGACGCAAACCGTCTGCGCACCTGGATGGAAACGGGTAAAACCGTGCCTGTTCCGCAAATTGCGAAGAACTATCGCAAGCAGAAAGAGCAGCAGAAAACACAGCCATCCGTCGAAGAAGCAGACGACTAAAAATATCCTGCATACTTCGGACCGCAATGGCGTTGGCGACGTTCACTCACCCGAATCACTGACTAATGTCAGCTCATCGGGATTCGTTCGCTTGCCGCCTTATTGCAATCCGAATTATTTTGGATATTTCAGCAATCGCTGATAAATGAAAAAGTCCGGCCATGTGCCGGACTTTTTGTTTGCAGGGAATAAATTGATGATCAGAAAATCAGTTTAAACACCCCAGTGAGGGTCAGCAGGCCGACGATAAAGATGATGGCGATGATCCACAGAATAATTTTCATGTTTTCTCCTTAACATACTTTTCAGTCATCATCGGCCGTCCGGCTAAGCCAATGATATTCCTTATCAGTATAGCGTCTGCCTGCGTTTTTGCTTTTTGCCCGCTGTTTTTCAGGCCAGCACCGCGCGTAAACCACATTCGGGGCTGGTGAGCGGTTTGCCCATTTGTGTCAGCTGGGCCGCACCGGTCATTGAAGCCTGAGCCAGCACCACGCAATCCGCACCTTTCAAATATTGCGCATCTGCCGCTGCCGCGATGGCCTGTAAATACCCGGCCAGATCACCCTGCTTAAACTTTTCCCACGCACCCGTTACCAGACGGATTTCAAGCTGTGCCTGTGGATGTTTTTCCACCTGTGCGAATAACTCTCGCGTCGGCTCAAGCGTCGTGTCGACCGCACACAGCGCGACCACCTTGCCTGCCGTTTTCATGGCCAGTTCTGCCAGCGCCTGATCGACTCGCACCACCCGTACCGCGGCTGTTTTGCTGGCAAGCGTTGCCGCTGAGCCCAGCGTTGAACAGGTGAGTAAAACGCAGTCAGCATTTTCACTCAAAGCCAGCAATACATCTGCAGTTTGCTGACGGATTTCCTCGGTCAGTCCGCCGGCCTTTTCTGCTGCGGCGAGCAAATCAGGCCGGGAGATATGGACAAACTGATGCTGATTCAGCCCAAGCGCCTGCGCGGTATTTTCAAACACCGCAATATTGCTGTCGGCCGTGTGTAAACAGGTGATGCGCATGTGATTCTCCTGAGTGATGCGTGCCTTTACGTTAATGACTTTTTAACCGGTATGCAGGCTTTTTTGCCTGTAAAAATTTGTTAGTTAGTGTACGCACTCACTACTAATTAAATAATTCATTGATTTAAAACAAATAAAGTATGTACCAGTTGGTTCAAAATATCTTACTTTCGCCTAACATCTTCGTATAATCTCCGTCACAAAATAAAAGCCCACCACAGATGTGGGTACTTCCCCGTCAGACCCCGTCAACAGGAGTTTAATCGTGAAACGCAGACATTTTCTGACCTCTATGGCGGTGCTGTTATTCAGCACCGCGCTGAAGGTTAAAGCCAAAATTTTCTCCGGTGGTATGCCGTGGATTATCCATTCGGTTCGTCCGCCAAAACCGGTGGTCGCCGGTGAATGGACCTTTTTCACGCCCGAAGAAGTCAGCCTGGTGGAAACCCTGGCCGACCGCATCATTCCGGCGGATGAACTCAGCATCGGTGGAAAAGAGGCCGGTTGCGCAGTGTTTCTGGATCGTCAGCTGAGCGGCGATTACGGCAAAGCCGTGACCACCTATCGTCTCGGACCGGTGATTCAGGACGGGCTGCCGCAAGCCGGACCGCAATATAAAGGCACGCCAGCCGAGCGCTACAAACTGGGCCTGACGGCGCTGAATAACATCGCGAAATCGCGCAATGGCGGGAAAACCTTTGTCCAGCTGACCGGCGAACAGCAGGACGATTTACTGCGCCGTGTGGAATCCGGCGAGATCCCGCTGGAAGGCGTCAACGGTCAGTTGTTCTTCAACATGTTAGTGCAAAACATGCGTGAGGGCTTTTTCTCTGATCCGTTATATGGCGGCAACAAAGATATGGCGAGCTGGAAAATGCTCGGATTCCCCGGTGCGCGTTATGACTTCCGTGATGTCATCGACCGTCGCGGCGAAGACCTGCATATCGAGCCGGTCAGCATGCTGTCCCAATACGAAAAATCATAAAAACCGCTTATGAACGGTCATTGATTGAATTGATTTTTGCAGGAGTAAATGTCTTATGAGTAATAAACGTGAAAAGGTCGATGCGGTCATCGTCGGCCTGGGTTGGGCGGGGTCGCTGATGGCGAATGAGCTGACGCTGGCAGGGCTGAATGTGGTGGCAATTGAGCGCGGTTCATGGCGTGACACCAGCAACGATTTCCCGACCACCATTGATACCGATGAGCTGCGCTTCGTAAGCCGTCGCGCAATCATGCAGCCGACGGCGGTGGAAACCCTGACGTTCCGTAACAACCCGATCCAGCAAGCGTTACCGCTGCGTGAATTTAATACCTACCAGTTTGGCATGAATGTCGGCGGCGCAGGTACGCACTGGAATGGCATGACCTGGCGCTTCCTGCCGTACGATTTCCAGAGTTACAGCCAGACGGTTGAGCGTTACGGTAAGAATAAATTCCTCGAAGGCATGCAGGTGCAGGACTGGGGCGTGACCTTTGATGACGTGGAACCGTTCTACGACAAATTCGAACGCTATGCGGGCACCTCCGGGAAAGCGGGTAACATTAAGGGCGAAAAAATTGAAGGCGGTAATGTCTTCGAAGGACCGCGCAGCCGCGATTATCCGCTGCCGCCGCTCAAACGCACCCAGCTGTCGATGATCTTCGATAAAGCCACCCGCGAGATGGGTTATCACCCGTTTGCCGTGCCTGCGGGCAACACGTCTGACGCCTATACCAACCCGCTGGGCATCAATATGGCGCCTTGCACCTACTGTGGTTACTGCGAATTCTTCGGCTGCGGTAACTGGTCGAAAAGCAGTCCCAACGCCTGTATTTTGCCAGCCGTCATGCAACGCCCGAATTTCACAGTGATCACCGAATCTGAAGTGTTGCGCGTAAACAAAGCAGCGGATGGCAAAACCGCCACCGGCGTGACCTTTATCGGCAGCGACGGCGTGGTGTGGGAACAACCGGCTGACATCGTGGTGATTTCGGCTTACCAGATGGATAACGTGCGCCTGATGCTGCTTTCCGGCATCGGCAAACCTTACGACCATAAAACCGGCGAAGGCGTGGTCGGGCGTAATTATGCTTACCAGACTATTTCCGGCGCAGGCTTCTTCTTTGAAGATGAAATGATGAATCCGTTTATCGGTGCCGGTGCGCTGTCGCAGGCAATTGACGATTTCAACGGCGACAACTTCGATCACACCCACCACGATTTTATCGGCGGCGGTGTGGCGCTGGTGCATTCAACCAACGGGCGTCCGATTGGCTATTCCAATAATGTTCCGCCGGGCACCCCGCGCTGGGGCGCCGACTGGAAAAAAGCCGTCAAACACAGCTACCAGAACTACAACAACATCTATTGCATGGGGAACAGCTACCCGCACCGCGATGTATTCCTCGATTTGGATCCGCAATACAAAGACCGTCACGGTCAGCCGCTGCTGCGCGTGACCTTCGACTGGATCGAAAACGACAAACGCTCAGCGAAATTTATGGCAGACCGCTCGGTTGAAATTGCGCACGCGATGGGCGCAAAAACCGTTGTGCGTCAGGAGCCGACTGCTAAACCGTTCTCACCGATGGATAACCTTTCCTCGCATACCACCGGTGGCGCGTGCATGGGCGACGATCCGAAAACCAGCGCGGTAAACCGCTATCTGCAAAGCTGGGATGTGCATAACGTCTTTGTCTGCGGCGCTTCAGCCTTTGCGAATAATGGTGGATATAACCCGACCGGGACCGTTGGGGCGCTGACCTTGTGGGCAGCCGAAGCCATTAAAACCCAGTATCTGAAATCTCCTGGTCCGCTGGTGAGGGTTTAAGCATGAGCGTGAAAAAGACATTAGCAATTATTGCGGGCGTGGTTGTCATCGGCGGGCTGGGCTTTGCTGGTTTTAAAACCTGGCACAATGCCAGTCAGTCAGGCGATTTTCAGGCTCCGGCTGCGGCAGCTATGACCGGCAAAACTGCCATTGAGCGCGGAAAATATCTGGCACTGGCAGGGGACTGCGTGGCCTGCCACACCGCGCCGGGCGGCGGTAAACCTTTTGCGGGCGGCTACGGGCTGAATACGCCGTTCGGTACCATTTACGCCACCAACATCACGCCGGATAAAGAAACCGGTATTGGTGGCTGGACCGATCAGCAGTTCATTAATGCAGTGCGCAACGGCAAAGGGATCAATGGCGAAAATCTGTATCCGGCGATGCCATACAACGTTTACGCCAAAGTCAGCGATCAGGATTTGAAGGACATTAAGGCGTATCTGGATACCGTGCCTGCCGTGCACTACGACGGCCCGAAAACTGATTTGCCGTTCCCGTATAACATCCGTCTGATGATGTTTGGGTGGAACCTGTTGTTCCTGGATACGGCACCGTTTAAAGCGGACCCGTCGCAGTCGGCAGAATGGAATCGCGGCGCGTATCTGGTGGAAGGGCTGGGGCACTGTACATCGTGCCATACCGCTAAAAATCCGCTGGGCGGCGATAACTTTGGTGTGCATCTGCAGGGCGGAGAATTGCAGGGTTGGTTCGCGCCGGAAATCACCGGCAATCGCCGTCAGGGCATTGGCGACTGGAGCAATGATGAAGTGGTGCAGTACCTGAAAACCGGGGCTAACTCGCGTACCGTGGCTGCCGGTCCGATGGCAGAAGCGGTCACGAATTCCCTGCAGCATTTGTCGGATTCAGATCTGCATGCCATCGCGGTTTACCTGAAAAGTTTGCCGGGCAGCAAAGATGATTCCGCACCTTTAGCCGCAAATTCAGCGATGGCCAACGGCAAAGAACTCTACGCTGATAACTGCGCGGCATGCCATCAGAATTCCGGTGACGGGGTACGCAACATGATCCCTGCCCTGAAAGGGAATAACGGCGTTCAGGCCACTCAGCCGACTAACATTCTGCACGTACTGATGAACGGCGGGCAGGGTGCGGCAACGGCCAGCAATCCGACCAGCGCCGACATGCCTGAGTTCGGCTGGAAACTGACCGATCAGCAGATGGCGGATGTCAGTACGTATATCCGCAACGCATGGGGAAATCAGGCTCCGGCGGTCAGCAAAGATGACGTGGCGAAAGCACGTAAATCTCAGCAGGGCGCGGCAGCATTGCATAATCCCGATCAGCAATAAACGAAAACGAACGTAAGCAATAAAGTTTAAAGAGCCTTGTAAGAGGCTCTTTTTGTTGGTTTTAATTCACCGTCTAAATGTAAGCTTTCGAAACATAGATACATAAGCAGTGGGATTTGAATCGAGAAGGAGATTGATTTGATATGGTTATATATACAGCGCAAAATCCCCCCAGAATTAAGAATTTCTAAACAGGGAAAGCTCATGTGAGGGACAACAGCCATGTTTCAGCTCAGCACAATGGAAATCTCGCCCGTCAATCCGATGCTCTACTTTCCCGGTGCCCCTGCCTGGCCGGAAGAATACAAAGGAAAATTGCTCATGGAAAAGCTCATTCAAAATCAGATCAACAGTATTGAAAAACAAGGGATCAAAAACGGTGAGGAAATTGCCGGACTCAATTTGCGGGTTGGGAAGGTGGAGCAGCAGGTCACTCAGCTGACGGAAGTGGTCACCGAAACTAATCTGCGGGTCGGCAAACTGGAATATCAGATGGTCACGCTCACTGAAGCGATAACAGATATCGGTGTGCGTGTTGGAAAAACTGAACAGAGCATCTCCCGCATCGATGGGCATCTGCTGAGAATTGACGATCATTTTGTACGGATCGATAAACAGTTCGAACAGGTGGATAAACAGTTCGAACAAGTGAATAAACAGTTTGAACAGGTGGATAAGCAATTTGAAAGGGTCGATAAACAGTTCGAAAAAGTCGATAAGCGGTTTGAAAGAGTCGATAAACAGTTTGATCGTATGGATGAGCGCTTTGAGAAGGTCGAAGCTTCAATAACTTCGATGCAAACAATGTTTTACGGGCTTATGATCAAACAGACTCGCTGGATTATCAGCATGATGCTGGTATTGGTAGGTGCAACATTTACAGCCGCTCGCTTTATCCATTAAAGGGGGGCCTGCTGCGGTCAATCGCTGATTTCATTGGGTTGGTCGCAGCAGCAAAACTGGCAATAACGACTATAATATAGACAAGTCGCCACCTTCCTCGTGCCCTTGTGTGACGGGCATTCCCGAAGGTCTATCACTGCACGCCGCTGGCGGCTTTCGGCGTACAAGGGGGTGTTTCATGGCAAATCATGTCTGGGGACTGTTATCCCATCCTGGTCCCGAACTGCAGCAAATCCAGCGTGAGCGGGAAACCGTTTCACATGTGTATTCCCACCATGTTCTTTTAATGGCGTTGATCCCGGTTGTCTGTTCGTTTATCGGTACAACACAGTTGGGCTGGAATTTCGGTGACGGTCAGACGCTGATGGTTTCCATGTTCACCGCGTCATATATCGCCGTTATCTTCTATGTTCTGATGCTCGCCGCAGTCGCACTGATGGGGCGCATTATCTACTGGATGGCACGTCGTTATGACAGCCGCCCGACACTCAACAGCTGCATCGTGTTTGCCGGTTATGTTGCCACGCCGATGTTCCTCAGCGGTCTTGTTGCGCTTTATCCGAT
>Ga0157284_10000159_pt1 | contig 10683 bp, 8 predicted proteins | sample NitcycUS059202B1_FD_108392 | JGI IMG/M metagenome (GOLD analysis project Ga0157284, IMG submission 108392) | Soil microbial communities from Arlington Agricultural Research Station in Wisconsin, USA - Nitrogen cycling UWRJ-S059-202B-1 | ecosystem: Environmental > Terrestrial > Soil >... | reverse complement strand
GATCCGTTTGATCCGCAACACGCCGGTCCCCGCTAATACCGAACAGGCATACCGCATTATTATTGATGAGATCCCGTCCCCGCTGAACAGTGCCGGTGAAGACAAAGATAAAGCGGTAGTCGGGCTGCAATTGCAGATGCGTTATCTCCTGCCGCTGTTTATGGATGGCGGCAGTTTATGGACCAACGAACGTCCTGACATGAAACGTGATGAGTCAACGGCGACCCGCCCGATCCTCACCTGGCGTTCGGTATCTGAAGGCGGCAAAACCTATTTGCAGGTGCGCAATACCGGCATTGTGCATGCGCGTCTGAGTAACGTGTTCTGGTCATCCACCGGCAATCAGAAGCAAGGCGTAAAAACCATGGTCGGCGGTTTTATGGGCTATGTATTACCGGGGCAGCAGATGCGCTGGCCGGTGCCGGCAGGCGTCACGCCGGGGGCACAGCTCAATGCGCAAATTGCGGATAACACCAAACCGATTGTCATCCCACGCGGCCAATAACAGCAGGAGCCGCACCGGATGCCAATCAGACATCTTCCCCGTGAAGGTCATCAGCGAACGCTGTATTTCCGGGGAAGCCTGTGCCTGATCTGCCTGAGTACCTTCAGCGCGCAGGCACAGGAATATTCTTCACTGCCCGATGCCCCGCGAGCGGCACCGGTGGTGACGGACGCCATGTTTTATCTGTCGATTGTGGTCAACGGTCAGACGGATAATCAGGTGGTGCCGGTGACGTATCGCAATAATGCCTATTTTGTGGAAGCCGGTGTACTGGCAAAAAATCACATCCACATTAACGGCCAGCAGGGGCTGATCAATGTCGGCGAACTGCCGGACGTGAAAGCGAAATACGATTCGGCCACCCAGCAACTGGTGTTAACGGTGCCGGACGCCTGGTTGCCGAACCAGAATGTCAGTGGTGATCCGCTGATGAACTACACGCCGTCGCAAAGCAGCACCGGCCTGCTGTTTAACTATGACTCGTACTACACCGACCCGCCCGGTGGTTCCAAATCTATCGCCACCTGGATGGAGCAACGTTTATTCAGCAGTCTCGGGCTGCTCACCAATACCGGTACTTACCGCTATAACGTTGACGGTTCGGGCAATAACGAAAATGGCGGCAGCAGCGCGCAGGACGGCTATCTGCGTTATGACACGTTCTGGCGATTCACCGACGAGAAAAACCTGATCAGCTATCAGGTCGGGGATTTCGTCAGCGATTCCCTGACCTGGAGTAATTCGGCGCGCATGGGCGGTTTGCGTATCAGCCGCAACTTCGCCGTTCGCCCGGATCTGGTGACTTATCCGCTGTTGCAGTACAGCGGCACGGCAGCGGTACCGAGCACTGTTGACCTGTTTCTCAATGGCTACAAGGCCAGCAGTAATAACCTGAATTCCGGGCCGTTTACGCTGACCAACGTGCCGTATATCAACGGTGCCGGTGAAGCGACCATTGTCACCACCGATGCGGTCGGACGTCAGGTTTCAACCAGCGTGCCGTTCTATGTTTCCAACACCCTGCTGCGCAAAAACCTCAGCGATTTCGATTTCTCGCTCGGGGCGGTGCGTAACAATTATGGTGTCACTAACGGCGATTATTCGGATGCCGCATTCAGCGGGATTTACCGTTACGGGCTGAGCGATTATCTGACCCTGTCCGGTCATACCGAAATCGTGCAAGGCCTGGCGCTGGGAGGACTGGGCGCGGATGTCGCGGTAGGTACCTGGGGGACACTGAGCGTTTCCGGCAGCCAGAGTAAGGCCGATCACCCGCCGGTCAGCAGCGATAACCAGATAATTACGCAGGATAATGTCAACAACGGGCAGATAACGGGCATCCCGAATTCCAGCGGCGAAATCGACAATCCGCCCGGCGAGAATATCACTGACAAAAAGGATGGCAGCCAGTACACGCTGGGTTATTCCTACTATTCGACAGTTTTCAGCCTCTCGGCGCTGCGTTCAAAACGCACGGTGGGTTATCAGGATCTGACGTCGTACACCAGCGACACACGGTTAAGCCGTCAGGCGGATCAGGTGACGTTCAGTACATCACCGTTCGGGTCTTCGAACGGCACGATGGGCATCGGCTATTACGACGTGGAGGCCTATGACAATTCGCATACCCGTCTGGTGAATTTCTCCTACAGCCGCTCGCTGTGGGGACAAAGCAGCATGTTTTTATCGCTCAACAAAACGCTGGGCGACAGTGGCTACAGCGCGCAACTGCAATTCATCATTCCCATTGGCACCAGTATCAACATGAACGCTGGTGTACAGCGTGACAGCGCGGGCAATTATCAGGAGCAGATTGGTGCCAGCAAAGCCACGCCAACCGACGGCGGCCTTGGCTGGAATCTGGCCTACAGCGGCGGCAACGATCCGTATCAGCAGGCCGATGCCACCTGGAAATCCCGCTATGCCACCCTTCAGGGCGGGTTCTACGGCAATCAGGGCGATTACACCAACTGGGCAGACTTAAGTGGTTCAATCGTATTTATGGCTAACGACTGGTTCCTTTCGGACAAGATCAATGATGCCTTTATCGTGGTCGATACCGATCATTACGCCGACGTTCCGGTACTTTTCGAGAACCAGAAAATGGGCAAAACCGACAAGAAAGGTCATCTGCTGATCCCGACGGTCAGCTCGTATTACCCGGCCAAAGTGGAAATCGATACCCTGCCGCTGCCTGCCGACGTGGTGGCTAATAATGTCAATGACCGCATCGCGGTGAAGCAAGGCAGCGGCGTGGTGGTGAAATTCAGCGTTGAGAAAGTGTTGTCGGCCAATATCACCCTGCACGACGCCGCAGGACAACCGCTCAAGCTGGGCACACTGGTCACCGAGCAAAATACGCAGCAAACCACCGTCACCGGTTACGACGGGCTGGTGTACTTCTCGCATTTGAAGGAAAACAACGTGCTGACTATCCAGCAGGAAGATCATTCGGTATGCCGGGTCAGTTTCACCTTAGATCCTCAACGTCACAGCATTGAGCAGGTTGGCCCGCTGGCATGCCCCGGTGGCACAGCGAAAACCACGGCAGGAGATAAATCATGAGAATGTTCAGGCAGTGGATACGTCAGGGATTGCTGCTGATGCTGTTGCTGGGCGCGACATCGCAGGCTTTTGCCGGCTGTACCACGGCGGCCACCACCATCACGCTGGGCACCCAAAACTCGTTTGCGGTCAGCACATCACCGCTGGTGACCTCGGGCAGCAGCGGCCTGAGCTGCACCGGACCGTTGCTGAGTATCGGCGGCACCAACACCATTACCGCCACCATAGGCGCCACACTGCATCCGAGCGGCACCCAGCCCCGTCTTTACAGTGCGGCCACCGGTCAGTATCTGCCTTACAACCTGTGTAAAGACAGCAGCTGCGGCACGGTGTATAACCAGGGCGATGTGATTACCTGGAGCAGCACAACCGCACTGGGATTACTGGGGTTATTCTCCGGGCCGAACGGTACGTTACCGTTATATGTGATGCCCCAAACGCTGTCCAATCTGGCGGCCGGTACCTATACGGATACCATCCCTATCGCCTGGAGATGGAACATCTGCTCGGTGGCCGTTGGCACTTTGCTGTGTATCGCCGATACCGGCAATGTCAGCGGCTCCGTCAACCTGACGCTTAACGTCACCAACTTTTGCTATATCGATAGCGCGCCGAACGTGGGTTTTGGCAGCGCTGCGCTGCCTTCCGGCCTGACAACGGTGGTTGCTAATACCATCAGCGTACGTTGTACACTCAACGCCAGTTATTCCGTCAATCTCACCAGCAGCGTCGCGGCATCCGGTCAGTACCGGCAGATGGCCTCCACCGTCGGCGGCACCACCAGTTATCTGCAATATCAGATATTTAAAGGCGACAGCACGGTATGGACGGCGGCAACCAACAGCAGCGCGACCGGTACCGGCACATCACAATCGTTTCCATATACCGCTTCCGTAAATCTGGCGCAAAGCAACCAGCCCGCCGGAAATTACAGCGATACGGTGACCGTAACGGTGACTTATTAAGAAAGAAAAAGGGAAAGGGAAAAACAGAACCGGTGCAGCGAATGCGCACCGGTTTTGGAACAGAAAATCTTAGAGTGCTTTCAGGGTTTTGACGGTGGCATCCACATCAATTTCGTCTTCCGTAAACACATAAGTGCTGTTCTGGAAGGTGGTGATCAGCAGCTTTTTCATGGTACGCGTTTCAGCTTTCTTCTGGTCTTCCTGCGGGCGGATGCGGTTCATCAGCAGGCCCACGGACAGCACGGCGTTTTCTTTGTCGATCTTCGACTCTGCCGGTACTTCTTCGTTAAACGCCAGGAAGGATTTGATGCTGGTGATTTTAATGCGCTCACCGGCGATAAAGATGTATTTGCTCTCCGGCTCGACTTTCACAGCAAAGGCGGAAAGGCCTTTGTTATTGGTGGTCGGCTCAAAAGTGACTACCGCATCTTTTTTAATCAGCTCAGGGTTTGCAACTTTAATCACGTGGAAATAACGGTTATCGCCGTTTTCATCTTTGATAAAACCGAAACCTTTATCTTCAAACCAGGTTGTGATTACGCCGTTCATCGCTTACCGCCTAAGTAATTATCTATTCAACATGTCAGTTTTTGCAGGGCGGCAGTGTAAAGCAGAATGAGGATAAAGTCCTGTGCTTTACTGCCCGATGCCCTCACTTTATATCGCTTTTCGGAACGTCAGATTAAATCTGTAGGATCCGGTCAGCGGATGCTCGCCTGCTTTCAGCGGCAATACGCCGTGATAACGCAGCCGCGACGGGCCGCCCCACACCACAATATCGCCATGCGTCAGCTGCACGCGCTGTGTTTTATCGCTGCGCTCCATGCCGCCAAACTGAAACACAGCCGGTAAACCGAGCGAGACAGACACTATCGGCTGACTGAAGTCGTGCTCGTCTTTGTCCTGATGCAGGCTCATTTTGGCACCGGGCTGATAACGGTTAATCAGGCAGGCGTCCGGCTCAAATCCGGGAAATCCCGCCTGCTCTGCCGCTTTCACCGCCAGAGCGTGGAACAATTCTGGCATCGGCGGCCATTGCTGATGGTTTTCCGGCGATGTCGCCTGATAACGGTATCCGGCTTTATCTGTCACCCAGCCGACATCCCCGCAGTTGGTCATCGCCACCGACATCGCGTAACCGCCGGGCGTCGCGCGATACTGAAAAGGCACCAGTCCGGCAATACGGTCGATTTCCGCCAGCAACGCCACATCGTTTTCCAGCGCAGCACCGCGCAGAACCACCGCACCGGGACACAAGTCCTCACGCCAGTTCGGGTGAAAATCCGGGTGATCGAAAAGATCAAAATTCATAAGCGCCTCCGTTCATGCGTATCCGTTAAGTATAACGGATGTAGCCTGACAGTCATGGACGCTGCCTGCGCGCAGTAAGTCAGCGGATCCCTGCAACAGGGTGAAATGACGCCGATGCTGAAAAATCCGCGCCATATTCAGAAATTAATGCGATGTTTTAATGACTCAGATACCGCCTGAACCGGAGAGATAAAAATGAATTCCACAGCCAGCCCCGAAAATGTCACACAACCGCACCCGGCAGTTCTGCATATTTTATGCGGGAAAATAGCCTCAGGGAAATCCACCCTGTCCCAACATCTGGCCAGCGCGCCCGGCACCGTAGTGCTTAATGAAGACCAGTGGCTTTCTCATCTTTATCAGGATGAGATGCACTCTGTCGCAGATTATATCCGCTGCTCGGCCAGACTCAGACAAGCCATTGCGCCACATGTCATTTCACTGCTCAGGGCCGGTGTCTCGGTCGTGCTGGATTTTCCGGCTAATACGGTGGCGAACCGTCAGTGGATGATGAGTCTTATCACGGGATCGGGCGCAGACCATCAGCTGCATTATCTGAACGTACCGGAAGAAGTGTGTAAAGCCCGGCTGCGGGCGCGCAATCAGGCCGGAACACATCAGTTTAGCGTCACCGATGAGCAGTTTGAGCTGATATCCCGACACTTTGTCGCACCGGAACCGGAAGAAGGTTTTCACGTGATCAGACACGGTTAAGCCCCACCTTTACCCGTCCCGGAACAGGATTATTGTCGGGGCGTATCGTTTCAGCTAAGGTGCTCTGACAGGCCATAAGGTCATAAAGAACATCTGAAAGGAGAACGAAATGAGTCGGGAAATCAATAAAGACACGCAGTTGTGTATGTCCCTGTCCGGTCGTCCGGGAAATTTCGGCACGCGTTTTCATAACTACCTCTATCAGGCGTCAGACCTGAATTTTGTCTACAAAGCTTTCTCTACCCAGGATATCGAAGCCGCGGTGAAAGGCGTCCGTGCGCTGGGCATTCGCGGCTGCGCCGTGTCGATGCCGTTCAAGGAAGCCTGCATTCCGTTCCTCGATGAACTGGATCCTTCCGCAACTGCCATTCAGTCCGTGAATACAATCGTCAATGACGACGGCTTCCTGCGCGCGTACAACACTGACTATATCGCGGTCGCTAAACTGCTCGATAGTCATCAGGTACCACGTGACGCGGTTTTCGCCCTGCGCGGCAGCGGCGGTATGGGCAAAGCGGTGGTCGCGGCCATCCGTGATGCCGGATTCAAAAAGGGCTATATCATTGCCCGCAACGAAGCCAATGGCCGTGCGCTGGCAGAAGAATATGGCTATGAATGGAAAGCTGAAGTGGGTGATTTAGCCGTTGATATGGTGGTAAATGTCACGCCAATCGGTATGACCGGCGGCCCGGAAGTGGATTCTCTGGCATTTGAACCGGCGGTGATTGACCGCGCCAGCATTGTTTTTGACGTCGTCGCGCTGCCGGCAGAAACACCGCTGATTCGTTACGGTCGTGAACACGGCAAAAAAGTGATTACAGGTGCAGAAGTGGCGACATTACAGGCCGTCGAGCAGTTCGTGCTGTATACCGGCGTGCGCCCTTCAGATGAACTGATTGAAAAGGCCGCGGAATACGCCCGCAGCTGAGTTTCCTGCCAAAACGTCAAAAGCCTCTCACGTGAGAGGCTTTTTTACAGATGCATATCGCTTAGCGCACCAGACACGGCCTTTTCGGATCAAACTTCCAGTCCGGCACCAGGAACTGCATGCCCTGCGCATCGTCGCGGGCGCCGAGGCCCATACCTTTATACAGCTCGTGCGCCTTCATCACCTGATCCATATCCAGCTCAACGCCCAGACCCGGCTGTTCCGGCACCCTTACCTTACCGCCTTTGATCTGCAACGGTTCCTGAGTCAGGCGCTGATTGCCTTCCTGCCAGATCCAGTGCGTGTCGATAGCGGTAATTTTACCCGGTGCCGCAGCCGCAACCTGAGTAAACATCGCCAGCGAAATATCAAAGTGGTTATTGGAGTGCGAGCCCCAGGTCAGACCCCATTCGTGACACATCTGCGCTACCCGCACTGAACCCTGCATGGTCCAGAAATGCGGATCCGCCAGCGGAATATCCACGGATTTCAGCTGGATGGTGTGTCCCATCTGACGCCAGTCGGTGGCGATCATATTCGTCGCCGTCGGTAAACCGGTCGCCTGACGGAACTCCGCCATCACTTCACGTCCGGAGAAGCCCTGCTCTGCACCGCACGGATCTTCGGCATACGCCAGCACACCGCGCAATTGTTTACCCAGTGCGATGGCTTCATTCAGCGACCAGGCACCGTTCGGATCAAGCGTGATGCGCGCCTGCGGGAATCGCTGCGCCAGCGCCGTCACGGCTTCAGCTTCTTCACTGCCCGCCAGCACGCCGCCTTTGAGTTTGAAATCATTGAAGCCGTATTTCTCATACGCGGCTTCCGCCAGACGTACCACCGCCGCCGGTGTCAGCGCTTCTTCGTGGCGCAACCGGTACCAGTCGCAACTGTCACCCGGCTGACTCTGGTAGCCCAGCGAAGTCTTATTACGGTCACCGACATAGAACAGATACCCGAGCATTTCGACTTCATCACGCTGCTGTCCGTCACCCAGCAATGACGCGACGGTCACACCCAGATGCCTGCCGAGCAGATCCAGCATGGCGGCTTCAATAGCAGTGACCACGTGGATGGTGGTACGCAAATCAAACGTCTGTAATCCGCGACCGGAAGCATCGCGATCGGCGAATTTCTCCCGCACAGCGGTCATTACGTTTTTGTATTCGCCCAGCGTTTTGCCGATCACCAGCAGTGATGAATCATCCAGCGTCTGGCGGATCTTCTCGCCACCCGGCACTTCACCAACGCCGGTATTGCCGCTGCTGTCTTTGAGGATCAGAATATTACGGGTGAAAAACGGCGCGTGTGCACCGCTGAGGTTGAGCAACATGCTGTCGTGTCCGGCAACCGGGATCACCTGCATGGAAACAATTTTTGGTGTAGATGAAGCACTCATACTCACTCCTTATTGATTCAGATTCCGTAATCAGCGGCCCATTGCCGGGCGCTTACGATCGAATGCCCAGCCGGGGATCAGGTACTGCATGGCAATGGCATCATTGCGCGCCCCGGACGGCAGTTTTTTATGCAGTTCATGCGCGCGGCGGATCTGATCCATGTCGATCTCCACACCCAGTCCCGGCTTTTCAGGTACTTTGATTTTCCCGTTCACAATTTGCAGCGGTTCTTTGGTCAGGCGCTGATTGCCTTCCTGCCAGATCCAGTGCGTATCAATAGCCGTCGGTTTGCCCGGTACAGCCGCGCCAACGTGGGTAAACATCGCCAGCGAAATATCAAAATGGTTATTCGAATGACAGCCCCACGTCAGGCCCCATTCGTCACAAAGTTGCGCCACGCGCACCGCACCGTGCAGGGTCCAGAAATGCGGATCCGCGAGCGGAATATCCACTGACTGCAACATCACCGCATGCTGCATCTCACGCCAGTTGGTGGCGATCATGTTGGTGGCGACCGGCAGGCCTGTTGCACGGCGGAATTCAGCCATTACTTCGCGGCCTGAAAAACCCTGTTCTGCGCCGCACGGATCTTCGGCATAACTGAGGATCCCGTGAAGGTCTTTGCACAAGTCGATCGCTTCATCCAGCAGCCACGCACCGTTCGGATCGACGGTAATACGCGCATCCGGGAAACGTTTTGCCAGCGCTTTAACCGCGTCGATTTCCTGCTCGCCCGGCAGCACACCGCCTTTAAGTTTGAAATCTTTAAAACCGTAGCGGTCCTGCGCCGCCTGCGCCAGTTCCACCACCGACTCGCTGTCCATCGCCTGCTGATGCCGCAGGTGATACCAGTCGTGCACGCCCCGCGCGCCTTCCTGATAAGGCAGATCGGTTTTGTTGCGGTCGCCGATGTAGAAAAGGTAACCGAGCACCGTCACTTCATCGCGCTGTTTGCCAGGTCCGAGAAGCTCACATACCGGCACACCAAGGAATTTGCCCATCAGGTCTAACAGTGCGGCTTCCAGTGCCGCGACGGCGTTAACGCGAAGTTCAAATGTCCATGCGCCTTTGCCAAAGGAATCAAAATCCGACGACTGATTACCGGCGTGGATCTGATGCACCAGCCGGTTCATGCGTGCCACTTCCTGGCCTTTCACCTGAGGAATGGCTTCCACCAGCGTGTTGTAAATCACTTCTCCCCCCGGCGCTTCACCCACGCCGGTATTGCCGGCGCTGTCTTTGAGGATCACGATGTTGCGGGTGAAGTAAGCGCCGTGCGCGCCGCCAATATTCATCAGCATGCTGTCATGGCCTGCCACCGGAATAACCTGCATGTCCGTGATAACCGGTGAGGATTGAGTATTCATCATGGTTTTCCTTTGGCTCAGAAGGCACGTAACTGAATACGTTCGATTTTTCCGACAATAAACGCATAGCTGATAACCGCCAGCAACGCGTGGATCCCCACGTAAATCAGCGCGCCGTTGAATGAACCTGTGCTGCCGATAATGTAGCCGATAGCAATCGGCGTGATGATGCCGGAGACGTTACCGAACATGTTGAACAGGCCGCCGCTCAGTCCGCTGATTTCTTTCGGTGCGGTGTCAGCCATTACAGCCCAGCCCAATGCGCCCAGACCTTTGCCGAAGAAGGCGAAGGCCATAATGCCCACCACCATCCATTCGGTATCGACGTAGTTGCAGAAGATCATCGACATAGACAGCAGCATGCCGACAACGATCGGCGCTTTGCGTGACAGCGTGAGGTTGTTGGTTCTGCGCATCAGCCAGTCGGAAATAATCCCACCCAGTACGCCGCCCAGGAATCCGCAAATCGCCGGCACCGAGGCCACCATGCCCGCTTTGAGGATCGACATGCCGCGTGCCTGCACCAGATACACCGGGAACCAGGTGATGAAGAAGTAGGTCAGCGCATTGATGCAGTACTGGCCGATGTAGATGCCAATCATCATGCGGGATTTCATTAACTGTTTAATCTGGAAAAGTTTTTCACCTTTCACTGACGCTTTTTTAGTTGTCTTCTGATCCATATTGATCAGCGCGCCTCCGGCTTCCATGTAATCAAGCTCGGCCTGATTTACGCCCGGATGATCTTTCGGATCGTGGATCACTTTCAGCCAGATGAAACTCAGGATGATCCCGAGTCCGCCCATGAAGAAGAAGACGTGTGACCAGCCTACTTCGTGGGTCAGCCAGCCCATGATCGGAGCGAAAATCACGGTCGCAAAATACTGTGCGGAGTTAAAAATGGAGACGGCGGTTCCGCGTTCCTGAG
>Ga0157284_10000158_pt1 | contig 10695 bp, 7 predicted proteins | sample NitcycUS059202B1_FD_108392 | JGI IMG/M metagenome (GOLD analysis project Ga0157284, IMG submission 108392) | Soil microbial communities from Arlington Agricultural Research Station in Wisconsin, USA - Nitrogen cycling UWRJ-S059-202B-1 | ecosystem: Environmental > Terrestrial > Soil >... | reverse complement strand
TTCGGGCTTTTTCAACTCTTTGCGCAACTTCGGCCTTTAAAGAAGCAGGCGCATAATATTGAATAGCCGATACCATAAGAGCTGTTGCACTGAAGGAATAAAATTCCAATGGCGGCCGGGGGTTGGGACTCACCCAGGAGCCCTCAGCTGTTTGACGTTGCATTAAATTCTTCACCAACATTTCGATCAGCTTATTGGATTTATATTTATTTGCCCATAATGCCCACAGCTGATAACCACTTGACATGACGATCGCGACCGGATCATCATTCTGTACCAATGCTCCTTTCCATGTTTTTATAACGTGCATGATAGAATCATATATCTCGTTAAGACCTGCTTCATTGATTTGAAACCCTTTTTCTTTTGCCAGCGATAAACTAACTGCGGTCAGATCCTGGTGATGACAAGACTGGCACCCACCGGCATTTTCCAAAAAAGCATGACTGGTAGTTTGCAACAATGGCAAACTTTTATTGATCGCTTTTTTTATCGCTTCAGGATCATTGTTCTCCTTTTTATTTGTTACAGTTGTGAATGATGCGATCACTATAACAATTGCGGAAAGAACAAACCATTTTTTCATAAAAGATTTTTTATAAAATTATTTTGCTCCTGCTTTTTTTAATAATGCAACTGTTGCCGTATTCCCTTTTTTCGAAGCCCAGGAAAGAGCCGTTGCGCCATTCTTCGCTTTAATATTTACATCGGCGCCTTTATCCAATAATGCCTGTATCATTTCAACATCGTCATGTTCGTTATACCCTGCATACATTAACACGGTATTTCCGCCCACATCCATCGCGTTGACCTTTTCTGTTTTTTTCAATATTGCTTTTACTGCTTCAGCATCCGTAAAGATCACGGCGAATGATAGCGAAGTCAATCCAAAAAAACTGAGCTTGTCAGCATCGGCGCCTCTTTCCAGTAATTGAAAAATAACCGGCTTATTTGCGTTTAGTACAGCATTGATCAATGCGGTTGTCGAATCCAGGGTGAATGCATTAATATCAAGTCCTTTGCTGAGTAATAAAGAAACAGTAGCTGTATCGCCGAACAGGGAAGCCCGGACCAGCGCATTCTCTTTCCGATTATTTAAAGCATTTACATCAGCACCTTTATCTATCAGCAACTTTACTGCGTCATATTTTCCGTGCCCAACAGATGCAATGAGCAATGGGGTGTTACCAGTTTTTGCTTTTGCATTTACATCCGCACCATGTTGTATCAGCAATTTCATTTTTGCAGGATCATGAACAGACCACATCAATGCAGTTTCATCTAAATTGTTCTTTGCATTTACATTACTGCCTTTTTCAATTAACAGTTGCATGCACTCAACAGATGAATATAGAGCTGCATACATGAGTAAATGATCACCATCTTCATCAACACTGTTTGGATCAGCTTTCTGGTCAAGCAATGACTTTACTTCTTTTATATTATTATTTTTTACAGCTTCAAAAATTTTTGATGAGGAAGTTTGTGCATTCAATATGCAAAAGCTGCAAACAGATAAAATAAGGGTTAACGAAAATTTTAGCATGAGCAGTTGCCGGTTTTACTAAAACTAAACTAAATTCTGAAACTTTGGAAAATTTTTGAAAACTGGTTATACAACAGAAGAATAATTATTTCACCCAATTGCTGCCAAACACAATATAATAAGCCCATGTATCGGGCCCTCTTGCCACATCAATGCCTACCCGCAACTTAAATTTTCTTGCAAGTAAATACCTGAAACCGGTTCCAAAACTTGTTATCCAGTCAGCTTTATCAAAATCGCTCCATTCATCAAACGCTTTTCCTGTGCCTCCAAACAGCATAAGACTCCATCTATATACAAAGTCCCAACGCATTTCAATTTCAGAAAGAATATCTGCTTTACCCTGGTAGCGTACAGCTGGTAACCCTCGCATAGATAGATAAGGAAGCATAAAAAATGGTGGCTCGCCAAAAGCTTGTTGCCCATCTAATCTAAAACCACCAACTAATTTTTTTGAAAGAGGTTTATATGCAAACATGAAATAATTCACCCGCCAGTACTCATAATCGCTTCCTAAAAAATCATCCGATCTTGAAGCATCGAAATGAACCTTCAGACCTTTATCGGGTGTAAAAATATTATCCCGTTTATCTAATTCTATAATGGCGCCAAGCTGGCTGACAGTGGAATTGACCTCTAATGTTTTTCCGAGACTGTCTAACAGTTTATCACCTTTATATTTTACATCTGTTTTCAGGAAAAGATATTTTGGACCCACATACCACCTGGAAAAACCGATCCTTTTCGATGCCTGTAAAAACAGGGGCAGCACTTTGATATTAAATTTAAGTTCTTTTTCACCCAGCCGATCAAAGGTTTTATAGAACGATAAGTTTATGTTCCCATAACCACCGCCGATAATGTATTTGATCCTGCTTTTAATAAGCGTACCTGAACGAAAGCCTGCGAGCATCCAGGTATTGTTTGCTGTATAAGCCCCAATGCCTCCGGTTATGTCGGGAGGAATTATTGTTTTTTCCAGCCGGCCATTTATCGAATCCAGGTAAGGTGGTCTTTTTTTTATGAAAACGGGAATGAGGGCTCCTCCAAATCCACCTAAAGCCGGCTCTGTTATAATATATGGTATCGGCACGAAACCATTGGCATCAATTATATAATCACTGAGATCAAAAGCTTTATCAAGGGAGTCTTTAAAAGAAATACTTTTCTTTTTTGGTTGTGCGTAAAGGGAAGAACATAATACCAGCAAGGCAGTAATGAAAGATAAGGTATATTTTTTCATAAATGGGAAGACATAAAATTATGGTTTTAGGCATTACAAACAGAACCATCAGTATAATGATTTAATCCTGGCGTTAAGCTTTACAGAAATGAAAAATAGAAATGGTTATTACAACTTATCCGCATGCTTCCGTACTTTGATCAGATTACTTACCCTGTAAAGCTGAATGATATTTAAAATAATTATTACAACAATAACATAGCCCAATGTATTATAATGCTGCAATGGACTTGTTTTGGTTTGCTGTACCACTATCATTCCACCAACGCCTGCTGCAATGCCCCCTGCAATTTGTTGTAAAGATGAATTGATGCTCATGAATGCACCACGATCCTGCATTTTTGGCAATGCAGTCACGAGAGCCATTGCCGGAACTATCCGGCTCATAATTCCTATCATCATCAGGATATTCATACCCATAACAACGGCGAAAGGAACAGGACTTAGATTTGTATAGATCACAACAACTATCATCATCCAGACAGCAGCCACCGTAAATAATTTTACCTTATCTATTTTATCACTGAGTTTACCAACCATTGGCATTATTATAAGCGCTGCGAGGCCGCTGGCCATAAAAAGAAGCGGAAGCTGTTTATATGATACATGCAGATTGTTCACAGCAAATGCACTGCCCCATGGCATCATCATAAAACCACCGAGAGATAACAGGGCTGTTAATAAAAAACCTGTGCGGTAATCCCGAAGCCGAAGTGTATGCCATAAATGTTTGATGGCAGTCTTCTCAGTTCTCAGTTCAAGATGTTTTACAACAGGATAGAGTTTTAATAATGTCGTCAACCAAATAATAGTTGCCAAACCCACGATCATAAGAAATGGTGCTTGCCAACCCCAATGATTGGCAATATAAAGACTGATCGGGATCCCTAACACCTGGCTTGCACCAAAACCCATTTGCATAAAACCCATTGCTCTTCCGCGTTGTGCCAATGGGAAAAGATCAGCCAGGATCGCCATTGAAATAGAACCGATCACCCCGCCAAATAAACCTGTTATGATCCGGGCTGCGATCAACATACCATAATTGTTAGCTACGCCGCAAAACAACGTACCTGCTATAAAACCGACATAAAAGAATAACAATAATTTTTTGCGATCAAACCTGTCAGCAAAACCTGCCGTTAATAAACCAGAAATACCAGCGCTGAAGGCGTAGGCTGATACAGCAAAACCAAATTGACTCGTGGTAAGCTCCATTGATTTCATCAGCATGTCACCTAGCGGTGACATGACCATAAAATCGAGAACTACTGTAAACTGGGTGAGTGCAAGTAATACAATTACCAATCCCTGGTAGCTGGTGAATTTATTTTCAATAGTGGCGGTTTTCGTATCCATTAATTTTCAAAAATAGTCAATTCGAAACCGAGAAAGGATACAAAAATTGATGAAGAAAAATATAGTCAGAGGCCGGTGCGTTTTATGGTCAATGGTACAAAACTTGCAGTTAATTAATTAAATTCTATCCCGTGTTAAAAACTAATTCTTTCCGTTTTGCTTTTATTTTTTCAATTATCTGTTTATTGTCTTTTACTTCTGATAAACCATCAACAGATCGATTAATTGAAGATGTACTTAAATACACTAATCAATTCAGAAGATCGAAAGGATTAAAAGTTCTTGAAATGAGGGATGATCTGAATGCTATTGCCCGTAGTCATAGTGAAGATATGGCAAAAGGACGTTGCAGCTTTGGGCATGATGGATACAATCTTCGTGTATCGAAAATAAAAAAGACGATAAAACCATGTGATGGATATGTAGCAGAAAATGTTGCTTATGGTGCCAGCAATGGAAAAGAAGCTTTTGATACCTGGAAGAACTCAAGTGGTCATCGGAAAAATATGCTGGGTGATTATAAATATATTGGCATTGGCACGGCACGAAACAAGAAGGGTGTCATTTATTATACACAAATTTTTGTCCGGTAAACAATTTTTATAAAACAGCAAAGAATGTTGTATAAATAGAAGAGCCCCCGGTAAAGATCGGGGGCTTCTCTAATCAAAAACATTAACCATTAAACCTTATCCTATGAAAATTCACTACTAATATAACGGCATAAAGTTAAAATTCAAAACTTCGGAAGCTTTCTGTGCATAACATGTGACTTCGCATTACCCTTTAATTGGAATTTACAAACAGGCATTAGCATCTCCTGGGCTATGATGTCTTCAAAATTTTTTTATCGATTACCTATGCTGGTTTTTTAAACTAGGGGAGGGAGCGTAGCGGGATATTTATTTATAAAATCAAAAACAGGAGGCCTATATTTCCAGGCGCTCCAAAACCATCAACGCTTCCATTAGGTTATTCCAGGCAACCTGCCATTCTTCTTTTGCCTTTTCCAGGGTCTCATGATGATCTTCTGTTAATTTTTGTTTTGTTTTCAGGTACTCTTCAAGTTTTTGAAGCGACTCCCTGTTCAGCTCTTCTAATCTTTTTTTGTGTTCCATATTATTACTTTAATTGGCTTTGTAATTTCTCACTCAATTCATCTTCTGATCCTGCCGGCACACTGATGAATCAGCACAGTAATTATGCCAGAGGAGAGGAAGTTATCTATGGATCCCGGAAGAAGCCAGCCTGATAAATTCAAGGAATAACTTGTTTTTATTTTATACAGGGAATGGAAAAACAACAAAAGGTCACAGGAATTTTGTTGAATGGTTAGTATTCAAGGGGGCAGAAGGGTCAACGCCAACGAGCAACAGGATCTTGCCTGGCGTAAATGTAGAGAAAAGGTAGTTTTCCTACTTGCCAAATCCTATTATCTGTCTTATGTTTGTATATCATTTCCCCCCTAAAAATCCTTTCCCTGTAAAAAACGACATAGTTCAATATCCCGTAAAGTGAGACCCCCTGAAAACTATGTTTCGTAAATTAACCGTATCACTTATTCTGACTGTTTGTGCATTTGCAGTAAGCAAGATTTCCTTTGCCACTACTTATGTATATGATGGAATCAACCCTCTTCCCAATCCACTGGCGCTAAATAGTGGTGATTCTCTTTTTGTTGCTACAGGCACCTATACTGGAAACATAAGTTCATTCCCTTCGGGTGCAAAGATTACAGTTTCTGACATGGCTATTTTCCAGCCATCTAATTTTCCGAATACAAATGGAAATAGTGCAAGGGGAACTATGTGGGTCTATGGAACTTTTACTTACAACACAACATTTGTATCAAACACTGGTTTTACATTACATAATTATGGAGTTGTAACGATTGGAAACACAACAATGAGAGGGAACAATCAAACCTGGAATAATTATTATGGAGCAACGATCAACTTTACAAGTAATGTTGTTATGAATGGAGATTTTGGAAACAATAATATTCTTAATAATTATGGAACAGTCAACGCCAGTGCAAGTTTTCAAATGAATAGTGGTTCGGCATTTAACAATTACAAAAATTTTAATGTAACCGGCGATTTTTTAGCCAACGGCGGGATGCTTATGAATGTGGGGAAATTAGAAGTTGTAGGAAAAATTGACCTTAATAGTGGGGTTTCAACAATAACAAATTATTGCCGTATGATAGCATCGGGAGGAATCGATATCTCTAATGGTAATATGATTAATTATAGCTACCTGTGGGCGAGGAATGATCTTGGTCTCGGTACCATCAGAGTTACAAGTGGAAGTCTCACCAATGTTTCTATTTGGAGCTCAACTCCTATGATACATGGAAGAGATCTAATCCACACAGGAGGTACTATTACAGGTAAGGGTTATCTGTATTTCTACGGTTCAACGACCAAAACCGGTGGCGGGATAACCGGAGCCCCCGGTGTCACCAGTGATACGCTAAAAATGAATGATATATCCCGGGGTAGTACTACACAATTTTATGATGCACAAACTCCTACAGTATATCCGAATGCTATCTACGATGTATGGGGTGTTCCTGATTCCACAAGGGTATATAATGTAGCATGTTCAATTGAGATCATTCTCGAAGTGCCTTTGGCAATAAATTGGAATTCCTTTATTGTAGATCTTACAGATAATATTCCTGTTTTAAACTGGTCGGCAGAATTTGGTAGTGGCGTCGTCTTCGAAATTCAACGCAGCTATGATGGCAGGAATTTTTCCGCCATAAAGGAGCTGCCGTATGAAACAGGTCAATCAGAATACGAGTATAAAGACCGGATGGTAAATACACAGGCCCCGATCGTTTATTATCGTATTAAGGCAACTGAAGTAAGCGGCATTGAAAAATATACCCAAACAAGAACTGTAAAATTCAGTAACAAGCCGGGTAGCATTTATACAGCCCCTAATCCTTTTACAAACAATTTCGTTATTAATTACAAAGCTGCAGAAAAAGAAACGATCACAATACGAATGTTTAATGTAAGTGGCCAGCAGATGTTGGTGAAAAATGTTACTGTTAATAATGGTAATAATAACATTAATATTACCGAAGCCGCACAGCTTGCAAAAGGAATATATGTAATACAAGTAAGCAAGGGCTACAATATGATCTCATCAGGTAAGATTATTAAACAGTAGGGGCTTATATCATGTCTGTTCTACAATAAGTTTCACTTTGCAGACACCGAAAGAAAGAACTTAAATACCTAAATAAAAATTCATCTAAACATCAGGCTGTCATCTTCTCCTTCTCAATAGAATCTCCAACGGTGACATAAGTTCCATTACGATCCAGTAGTCTTGCTTTAATGTTTTCAAAAACTTTTTATCAATCACGCGTATTCTTTTATGGCATCATAGATGTGGGATTCTTGCTGGTGATTTTATTACTATCCAAAGCACTGTTTGTAGAAGCCATTTATCAGAGCCCGACGATCTGAACGGTAAGCGGGATATCCTATTTAGTGGATAACAAGTAGTTTCCCTATTTGCCAGATCCTATTATCTGTCTTATTTTTGCACACCCCTCTCCCTATAAAAACGACATAGTTCAATATCCCCGAAAGTGTGAGACCTACCTGAAAACTATGTTTCGTAAATTAACCTTATCATTCATCCTAACTGTTAGTCTGTTGCTAGTTGGCAAGTTTTCTTTTGCCAATCTCATTACAGTTAATGGCGGTTCTGCACCTTACTCATTAAATAGCGGAGATACCCTTTTTATTGCTTCTGGTACTTATAATGGTTCGGTTAGTGGCCTTAATTCCAATAATATAACAATTATTGTTGCAGGTGGAGCGACCTTTCAACCTGCCTTGCTTGATGGCACCAGCAACGGGATAGTTTGCAAAATGCATATCTATGGGACGTTTACATATACATTACCATTGACAACTAATACGAATTTCACGTTAGATAATTATGCGGGCGGGCTAGTGAATCTTGCGGCAATGAATACAAAGGGAAAAGATCAGGTATGGACAAATAATATAGGTGGAACTATGAACTTCTCAGGTAATGTCCTTATCAATGGTGGCGTTCCAGAGGATGATCACAATGTTTTTATTAATTATGAAACAATTAATGCCAGTGGTAATTTTCAAATGAATAGCGGTTCTTCGTTTACAAATTACAAAGATTTTAATGTAGCCGGGAATTACAAGGCTAACGGCGGTGTATTAGACAATCGGGGAAATTTTGTCGTCACAGGAGGCATAGAGTTGAATTCAGGCGCTTCATCATTAACAAATTGGTGCCGGATGGAGGCTTCAGGCGGAATAGTGATTAGTAATGGAACCTTTACTAATTATACTTATGTATGGGCAAGGAACTCAGAAATCGAAGTTAAGACTAACGGAATTATAAACAATATAACCATTCCGGGTTCCAGCCCTCCTATGATTCACGGTAAGAGCTATAAACAATCGGGAGGTTCAGTAACCGGCCCAGCTCTCATGTATTTTTATGGATCGACTTCGTTTAGTGGCGGAACCATTGGCGTAGCTGGAGCAACCGGTGACACAATAAAAATGAATGATATAACAAGAACTGTTGCTACACAAATTTTCGATATTCAATCTGGTGGCACCCTGAATCCGAACGTTATTTACAACGCATGGGGTGCGCCGGATTCCTTACGGACTTATCTTACTGGCTGTTCAGTAGAAATATTTTTAGAAATACCCCTGGCAATTAACTGGAAATCTTTTGATGTAACGCTTTCAAATGATATTCCTGTTTTAGACTGGTCGGCAGAATTTAGCAGTGGCGCTGTCTTCGACATTCAACGTAGCTACGATGGCAGAAATTTTTCCAATATAAAAGCGCTGCCATATGAAGAAGGCCGGTCTGAATACGAGTATAAAGACATGCTGGTAAATACACAGGCCCCGATCGTTTATTATCGTATTAAAGCAACTGAAATAAATGGGGTTGAAAAATTTACCCAAACAAGAACAGTAAAGTTCAGTCACAAACCAGGTAGCATATACACAGCTCCTAATCCTTTTACAAATAATTTCATTATTAATTACAGGGCTGCAGAAAAAGAAACGATCACAATACGAATGTTTAATATAAGTGGGCAACAGATGTTGGTGAAAAATGTTACTGTTAATAACGGTAGTAATAACATCAATATTACTGAAGCTGCACAGCTTGCAAAAGGAATATATGTAATACAGGTAAACAAGGGCTACACTATGATCTCATCAAACAAGATCATTAAACAATAGGATCGCCATTCCTGAACTTTTACAAAACATGCGAAAATAACCTCGCTATTCTTTCGGGTAGTTGCTTATACGCTGGCCGTTTACACCAGGCGTCGGTATCAATTTTTTCAGCGTCTTCAAGATCTTTAAAAAACACATTACGTAATTTCTCACCAATTGATCGGTCATACAATAATACATTCACTTCAAAATTTAATTCAAAACTCCGGTAATCCATGTTTGCTGTTCCTATGATGGATAGATTACCATCAGCAACCAACGTTTTTGCATGTACAAATCCTTTTTGGTACATATATATTTCAACCCCGGCACAAAGCAGGTCTTCATAATAGGATTTGGAAGCAGCATTTACCAACTTTGAATCACATACGCCGGGTACCAATAATTTTACTGAAAGCCCACTTAAAGCAGCAATTCGCAATGCTTCAAGAATACTATCTCCCGGGATAAAATAAGGCGTGGTTATGAGTATTTCTTTTTTGGCGAGATAGATCGCCTGCAGCAGAGAAAATAATACAGAGGGCTGGACCGAATCCGGGCCACTGGCAGCTACCTGCAAAAAGCAATCATTCTTATGATCTTCACCAATTGAGAAATGGAATTTTTCAGCCTGCAAATTTTTACCACTGCAAAAATTCCAGTCAGTCAGAAAAAGATATTGCAAATAAAAAACTCCCGGTCCATCGATACGAAGATGCGTATCACGCCAATATAATTTATGAGATCCGTTGTTGATATATTTATCGCAAACATTTATTCCCCCGGTAAAAGCAGTTTGCCCGTCTATTACGATGATCTTTCTATGGTTCCTGTAGTTGAGGCGATTGGCCAACAGATAAAACAACACTTTTTGAAAAGGATAAATTTCAACACCGGCTTTTCTCATTCTTTCCTCGGTCTTTTTTTTGATATTAGGGCTCCCGAAATCATCATAAATAAAACGCACCTGTACACCTTCATTTGCCTTTTGTACCAGGAGTTCTTCAATTTGTTCCCCAATTTTATCCTGTTCATAAATGTAATATTCGATATGGATATGATGTTTCGCTTTGCGAAGCGCTTCTAATACTTCTGGAAATTTTTCTTCCCCGTTCAGTAATAATTTTACGTTGTTTTTGCGAGTTAAGGGGCTGCGAAGTTCCTTGGCGAGCATCATTGCCAGTTCCCGGTTATTTTCAACTGATAGATCTGAAGGAGTAATGGTTTCATCCATATATACTTTCATTTGCTCTTTCAGGCTTTCCAGCATTTTTTCATCTTCCACTGAT
>Ga0157284_10000157_pt1 | contig 10695 bp, 9 predicted proteins | sample NitcycUS059202B1_FD_108392 | JGI IMG/M metagenome (GOLD analysis project Ga0157284, IMG submission 108392) | Soil microbial communities from Arlington Agricultural Research Station in Wisconsin, USA - Nitrogen cycling UWRJ-S059-202B-1 | ecosystem: Environmental > Terrestrial > Soil >... | reverse complement strand
GAGGAACCCGGAAGCGACCGGTGCCACCGCCGCCCATTGCCCGCTGACCAGTGCCGGAACCGCCACGGGTTTGATCGCCACATAACCGCCAATAAAACCGGCTGCCAGCGCCGTTTTGCCGCCAATAGAGTTGGCGGTAAATGCCGCGAACATCGGGATAGCGAAGCCAAACAGCGTGAAACCGAAGCTTTCCATGATGCTGGCGATTTGCAGCATCCATACTGAACTGCCGGTATAACGCCCGCTGTTGAGCGCCGCCATAATGGATTCATCAGGCGACATTCCCAGAAAAACATACGGAATGATTTGCGACAGCGCGCCTATCAGACCGCCCATAATCAGCACCGGGATCATGTAGGAAATGCCGGTCATGATGTGTTTACTGAACTCTTTCCAGGCATGGCTCTGGCCTTTGCCTGCAGGACCTGCGGGTGTGGCCGGGGTATCGGAGGACTGACTGTGACCGGTATTGATGACTCTTTTTCTTATCGCCACGGGAAACTCCTTGCGCTTAACAAAGCAAAAGTGGAATTACTGACCCTGATCTTCTTCGATTTCGTCGATCAGTCCGCCGGCATTTTTCACCGCGTCTTTCAGCTCGACTTCATACACTTCAACGCCGTTAAACCGTTCGATGTTTTGCGGTGTGATGCCGGTTGCGTGGATAATCACTGTGGCCTGCGCGATATCTTCCGCCGTCAGTTCGTTCTGGATGCCGTCGGCGCCTTGTGTTTCAATTTTTACGTCATAACCTCGTGCGCGGGCGGCAACCTCGATGGCTTCCGCCGCCATAAAGGTATGGGCCAGGCCCATCGGACACGCGCACAGAGCAATCAGTTTCTTCGCAGACATAATCAGTTACCTCGTTTTTCACTGGTTGCGGCGGGCAGATTTGCCAGCCGGTAAAGGGCTTCGGCGTAGATGCCGATGGCACTGATGAAGCGGCTTAAGCTGCCGTATTCATCTGCGCTGTGGGTATTACCTGAAGAACCGTCGGGAAATTCGCAGCCAAAAATCACCGCATTTTGCATCGCGCTGGCGTAACTGCCCGCACCGGTGGTGCGTGAAGGGTGGTGTGTATCGCCGGTATGGCGGGTGTAAATCTCGTGCAGCGTCCGCACCAGCGGGCTGTCTGGCGGATAAAGACTCGGTGGTTTGACCGGCTGAATTTCAAGGCGGCTGTCGGGCCAGTCGTGATTCCATTGCTCCAGCCTTTGGGTGATCGTTTCTGCGCTGAGATTTTCGGGATACCGCACGTTAAGCGTCAGGGTCATCAGCCCGTTTTTGATGTTCAGCACCGTGGGTACCAGCAGGATTTTCCCGCATTCACCTGCCGTATCCAGCGCAAAACGCACGCCGCTCTGGCCGGCTTTCGCCTCAGTGATTTCGGCCAGTTGTTGTGTCCAGGGGGCGTTAAAGCGCTGATGAAGTAACTGCGCCGTAGCAGCAACCGGATTCAGACAGGCTTCCGGTTTTGATGAGTGACCGCCGCGACCATACAACCGCCAGTGATCGGCACATTCCGGTTCCGCCAGCAGTGTAAAACCGTCTTCCAGTGTCCAGCTGCCGGAATACAGCGAAAGGCCACGCAGATGCGCGACATCAGGAATCGAATTCACCACTTCGCCGCAGCAAACTGACAAATCAGGCTGTTCCACGGGAGAAATCAGCGTAACCAGCAACGAGCCTTTTTCGCCGTAAATCACCGGGAATTTGCCATCGGGAGTGAAAGCGAAAGCCGGTTGCGGCTGTGATTCAAAATAACGGCGGATGCAGCGAAAGCCGGTTTCTTCATTACCGCCCGCGACCAGACGAATGCGGCGTGCCAGCGGAAGTTTCAGTTCGCGCAGAATATCCAGTGCCAGCCACGCGGCGATCATCGGGCCTTTATCATCAACCACGCCACGACCCATCAGCTTATCGCCCAGCCGCGTCAGCTGATACGGCGGGAAATGCCAGCCATCACCGGCCGGAATGACATCGGCATGACCAAAGACATACACAATTTCGTCACCGCTGCCGTATTCGATATGCACTGCGTGGTTATCGACATTGAGCGTGTTAAGCCCGGCGTCGTCACCGAGCGTTTGCCACCAGCCCAGCGCATCGGCAACGCCCCGACCGAAAGGGGCGTCCGGCTGGCAGCTTTCGCTGTCGAAGGGCGAGGGAATGGCCACCCATTGCGCGAGTAATGTTAGAAAATGATTTGCCCTGTCCCGGGCGAGTTCGGCGAAGTCGATCATTGACCCTGACCCTTTGGAAACCATGACCGTAAGCATCATGGCTGGCGGAAAAAGCGTCAAAAGGCAGAGGGCAGGAATGATAAATAAAACGGGTAAAATTTTTCGCCGTTTTTTTTAACCTGCTCAGGACGCAGGAGAAAGGAGTATCAGAGGAAGACCGGAGTGAGGGTGAGTCGCGGATCTCCGGGTAATAAGGATCCTTCGTCAGTCTGGCGTTGCAGGCATTCCAGCGTGCGAATAGCGATCGCGTTTTGAGTGACGGCAATCAGCGGCAGTTGCAGTTTTAATGACTGCTGACATTCCCCGAAGCCGGTCAGCGCAATGCGCCGTGAAAAAAGCCGCCATTTGTTGGCCTGTAACCGGTTGAGCAGCGCGTGATGCACAGCCTGCAAAACCGTCGGGTTATCGCACAGGATTGCCGAGACTTTGGGATTGTGTTTGAACACCTGCACGACAGCCAGTGACGCATCATCAAATGTAGCGGCGCAGGGAAAACTGAGCGACGGCGAAAATGCCCTACCCGCTTTGCCCAGCGCCACGGAAAGTCCGCCAAGTCGTTCTGCACGGATCAGGGAATGATTTTCGCCGCCGAGGTATGCAATATGATGATGCTGCTGCTCCAGCAAGGCGTCCGCGGCCATATGTGCGGCCAGTGCATTATCGGGTTGGACAGCGGCAACCGGCCCCGGATGATGATGTGCACAGATGCCTGTGAGCGCGACGTGACGGGCTGTCGTTCTGGCATTCAGCGCCTGCAAAGTTTCCGGAGGGATGTTCAGTAGTTTCCCGCAGACAATAATCCCGCGTGCATCCTGCGCAAGAAGCGCTTCGGTCTGAGCGAGCACTTCAGAGGGAGACTGCGTGGAATAGGAAAGCGCGACGGCGAAACCGGCCTGTTGCAGCACCTTCGACAGTTCCGGCAGCAGAGCTGCTGAAAAGGCACAGTCATACGGCAGTAAAACGCCGATACGGGGTAGCATGACGGACGGGGAAATCGTAGCCCGGCGATAACCCAGCTGATCAATCGCCTGATAAATTCTTTCCACCCCTTGTGGCGAAATGCGGCCTTTACCGCCGAGCACCAGCGAAACCGCCGCAACGGAAACGCCTGCCACACGGGCGACATCCTGCTGCGTGATTTTATTGCGGGGTTTTTTCGCCGTCATCGTTTTGCCATTCGCCATAAAGGAACCGCAAAGTGTCGCAGGAGCGTGGTTGAAAAACAGGGTCGGTGATCTCAGAAGGGAACAGTGAAACAAAAAAAGGCGGATCAGAGATCCGCCGAAAGTTCACGTAGTCTAACTTTGCTTTTTTGTTGGTAATGCAGGGACTTCTTGTCTTATTTCTTACAGCAGTTTCTTATCGAAGATTATTGTGCGACTTCACACAGGTCTTCTGTTTCTGAATGGAGGTAAACCTCCAGGTCGTCACTTCCCCCGATGTGGCGTCCACCGATAAAGACTTGCGGCACTGTTGCCCGGCCCGTCACGGCGCGCAGACTGACAGTCGTTGCATCTTTACCTAATACAATTTCTTCGTACTGAATGCCGCGTTCCTGCAACATTTGTTTGGCTTTGGCGCAGAACGGACATCCCGGTTTGGTGAACACTGACACGGATTCCTGCACTTTGAATTCAGGTGCAAGGTATTTCAGCATGGTGTCGGCATCAGACACTTCAAACGGGTCGCCCGGTTTGTTTGGCTCGACGAACATTTTTTCCACTACGCCGTTACGCACCAGCATGGAATAACGCCATGAGCGCGGGCCGAAACCTAAATCGGCTTTCTCGACCAGCATGTCCATCCCTTTGGTGAACTCACCGTTGCCGTCCGGGATGAAAGTGATGTTGGACGCGTTCTGTTCAGCTTTCCACGCGTTCATCACGAAGGTGTCATTCACGGAAACGCACATAATGCTGTCAACGCCGTGGCTTTTAAACACCGGTGCCAGTTCGTTGTAACGTGGCAGATGGCTGGAAGAACACGTCGGGGTAAAGGCGCCCGGCAGTGAAAAAACAATCACTGTTTTATTTTTAAACAGCTCGTCGCTGCTGAGATCTACCCACTGGTCGCCCTGGCGGGTGTGAAAAGTAACGTGCGGTACGTGTTTCCCTTCCTGGCTTGCAAACATGAATAACCTCTTAATTAATCAATAAAATAGAAAGTATTTTCGGCATTGCCGTTTCGTTGGAAGGCATTATTCACGATAAAGGTTGATAGATATAATCGTTGATTGCTATCTTATCTATCGTTACCGGCTATCGCATTGCCTTTTAGGGACTGGAGGAAAAAATGAACATTCGTGATTTAGAATATCTGGTGGCACTGGCAGAGTTCCGCCATTTTCGTCGTGCCGCAGACTCATGCCATGTCAGCCAGCCAACCTTAAGCGGACAGATCCGCAAACTTGAAGACGAGCTGGGTGTGATGTTGCTGGAAAGAACCAGCCGTAAGGTGCTGTTTACCCAAGCGGGTTTATTGCTGGTCGATCAGGCGCGCACAGTGCTGCGTGAAGTGAAAGTCCTTAAAGAGATGGCGAGCCAGCAGGGCGAAGCTATGTCCGGGCCGATGCACATCGGTCTGATCCCGACCGTCGGACCTTACCTGTTGCCGCAAATTATTCCTTCACTGCACAAGACGTTTCCGAAACTGGAAATGTATCTGCACGAAGCACAAACCCATCAGTTGCTGGCGCAGCTCGACAGCGGAAAGCTCGATTGCGCGATTCTGGCGCTGGTGAAAGAAAGCGAAGCGTTTATTGAAGTGCCGTTATTTGATGAGCCGATGAAACTGGCGATCTATGACGATCATCCGTGGGCATCACGCGATCGCGTGGCGATGGCAGATCTGGCCGGGGAAAAACTGCTGATGCTGGAAGACGGACACTGTCTGCGCGATCAGGCACTCGGTTTCTGCTTCCAGGCGGGTGCAGATGAAGATACCCATTTCCGCGCAACCAGTCTGGAAACGCTGCGTAATATGGTGGCGGCGGGGAGCGGGATCACATTATTGCCGTCACTGGCCGTGCCTAATGAGCGCAGCCGTGACGGAGTGACGTATCTGACCTGTGACAAACCGGAACCGCGACGCACCATCGCGCTGGTATATCGTCCCGGCTCGCCACTGCGCGGGCGTTACGAGCAACTGGCCGAAGCCATCAAAGAGCACATGCAGCCTTATATGGACCGAACCGCAGTCTTAAAACAGGCGGTTTAATCCGTTCAGGGCCGCAACGCGATAGGCCTCTGCCATGGTCGGATAGTTGAAGGTAGTATTAACGAAATACTCGATAGTATTCCCTTCACCTTTCTGTTCCATGATCGCCTGGCCGATGTGAATAATCTCGGCGGCGCGTTCACCAAAGCAGTGAATCCCCAGGATTTCTTTGGTATCCCGGTGGAACAGGAGCTTTAGGCTGCCCACGTTCATGCCCGCAATTTGTGCACGTGCCAGATGTTTGAACTGCGCGCGACCCACTTCGTACGGCACTTTCATCGCGGTCAGTTCCTGCTCGGTTTTACCGACGGAACTGATTTCAGGGATGGTATAGATACCGGTCGGAATGTTTTCGATCAGGTGGACTTTGGCTTCCCCCTGAATCATTGCCTGCGCGGCAATACGGCCCTGATCATAAGCAGCTGATGCCAGACTTGGATAACCAATCACGTCGCCGACCGCATAAATATGCGACAGCGCCGTCTGATACATGCTGTTCACTTTCAGCAAGCCGCGGCTGTCAGCTTCCAGACCAATATTCTCCAGACCTAACTGGTCGGTGTTACCGGTGCGTCCGTTGGCGTACAACAGCGCGTCGGCTTTCACTTTTTTACCGGATTTTAGGTGCATGATCACACCGTCTTCCACGCCTTCGATCTTCTCGAATTCTTCGTTGTGGCGGATAACCACGCCATTGTTCCAGAAGTGATAGGAAAGGGCGTCTGACATTTCCTGATCGAGGAAAGACAGTAAACGGTCACGGGTGTTGATTAAGTCCACTTTGACGTTCAAACCACGGAAGATCGACGCATATTCGCAGCCGATCACACCCGCACCGTAAATAATGACGTGGCGCGGTTCATGGCTCAGTTCGAGGATCAGATCGCTGTCATAAATGCGCGGATGACCAAAATCGACATTGGCAGGCCGGTAAGGACGCGAACCGCAGGCAATCACGATATTGTCAGCGGTAATTTGTTCGTGTGTGTTGTCGGCGTAACGGATGCTGACGGTATTGGCATCCACAAAGCTGGCATCGCCGGAGAAAAGCTGGCACTGGTTTCTCTCATAGAAACCCTGACGCATACGGGTTTGCTGATTAATAACAGAGTCGGCGTGGCGCAGAATGTCCGGGAAGCTTGAACTCATAGTGCGCGAGTTATCGCTGTAAAGCGGGTTCTGGTTAAATTCGATGATTCTGCTGACGGCATGGCGCAGTGCTTTGGAAGGGATTGTGCCCCAGTGAGTACATCCGCCACCGACGTTGTTATAGCGTTCGATGACAGCAACCCGGGCGCCTTGTTTAACCAGTCCCATCGCGGCGCCTTCTCCGCCAGGGCCTGAGCCAATGATAATGGCATCAAAATGTGAGTGCTGTGGCATAGTTCGAAACCTATTTTTATACAAAATCACAACGAGAAAGTAACATATTACACCTGTTTACCCCACATGCAGTTGTCATTTAATGGTAAAGCAGCAACATTCTGACCCACTTTATGCTGTTAGATCTTTGGCTCCGCCCGTTAAAAATTTTGGTATAGTGAATCGGTATCGGGCGAATAATCAAAAGAAGAATACTATCCGGATGAAGGTTATGGGCGTAAGAGCACAACAAAAAGAGCGCACGCGTCGCTCGCTGATTGAGGCGGCTTTTAGCCAGCTCAGTGCCGAGCGCAGCTTTGCCAGTCTGAGTTTGCGTGAAGTTTCCCGCGAGGCGGGAATTGCACCCACATCCTTTTACCGGCATTTTCGCGATGTGGATGAACTGGGTCTGACCATGGTGGATGAAAGTGGTCTGATGCTGCGTCAGCTGATGCGCCAGGCACGTCAGCGTATTGCCAAAGGCGGCAGCGTGATCCGCACGTCCGTCTCCACATTTATGGAATTCATCGGTAACAATCCCAACGCATTCCGTTTACTGCTGCGTGAACGTTCCGGTACGTCTTCGGCATTCCGTGCCGCCGTCGCCCGTGAAATTCAGCATTTTATTGCGGAACTTGCCGACTATCTGCAACTCGAAAACCATATGCCGCGCAGTTTTACTGAAGCGCAGGCTGAAGCCATGGTGATCATCGTTTTCAACGCCGGTGCGGAAGCGCTGGATGTCGATATCGCTCAGCGGCGCCAGCTGGAAGAACGACTGGTGTTGCAACTGCGGATGATTTCCAAAGGCGCGTATTACTGGTATCGCCGTCAACAGGAACGTACGGCTGTGACTCCCATCAATAATAAGACCCGAGGTAAAGAAGATGACCGAACAACCGAACCAGGATAATGGCACTCTGGTTTTGGCTCTGATTGCCGGGCTGTCCATTAATGGCACCTTCGATGCGTTATTCAGCTCCGTCGTTACGTTTTCAATTTTCCCGATCATTTCTCTGGTGTTAGCGGTGTACTGCCTGCACGTTCGCTACCATCGGGGCGAAATGCCGAAAGGATTACCGGTTCTGGCCGCGGCCTGTTTCCTGCTGGGCCTGTTGCTGTACAGCACGATTGTTCGCGCGGAATACCCTGAACTTGGTTCAAATTTCGTGCCGTCGCTGATCAGTGTCGCGCTGGTGTTCTGGATAGGCCTGAAGCTGAAAAAGCGTAAATCCACGTTACAGTAAGACTTTCCCCCGCCATGCATAAAGGGCAATCAGTGGATTGCCTTTTTTTACCTCTGCATTCATTTAATGAACTGTCATTTCATTAATATCAAACCCATGTTCAATATTTAGAGATTGATCGCCCACTTCTTTATTTCATTGCCATAAAGTGGGTTTGAGTGGCAAAAACCAAAAGGTTTTCATTCCTGCTCCTCGTTAATTTGAATCATGGCCGGACGACGCATTTTCGTTCGCATTAAGCCTATGCCTATAGGTGATTTAACAGAGGCAACACGGCAATGAAAACACGTAAAATTGGATTCTTTAATTACATCGCCTACGGTTCTGGCGATTTTCTGGGGGCAGGCACAACCGCCCTGACGGCGGCGTGGCTGCTCTATTTCTACACCACGTTCTGCGGCCTTTCGCCCATCGAAGCGACCTTTATCTTTGCGACTGCGCGCGTCGCCGATGCGGTGCTGAGTCCGCTGATGGGTTATCTCACCGATAATTTCGGTAACACCTGGCTGGGCAAACGGTTTGGCCGCCGTAAGTTCTTCATCCTGCTGGGTATCCCCTGCGTGTTCAGCTACAGCTTTATGTGGGTGGGCGACATGGGATACGTCTACTACCTGCTGACTTATCTGCTGTTCGATATCGTTTACACCATGATTCTGGTGCCGTATGAAACACTGGTACCGGAAATGACCGATGACTTTAAACAGAAGACTAAATTCTCTGGCGCACGTATCGCGCTGGCGCAGCTTTCTGCGATTCTCGCGGCCTTCCTTCCGGGAATTTTGTTGCAGCATTTCGGCAAAGATAACGCCATTTCCTTCTTCTACTCGAGCCTGGTCTTTGCGGTGATTTGCGCCTTCGTGCTGACGCTGGTCTATTTCTTTACCTGGGAACGTCCGGAAGAACTCAAATCTGAAGCCACGAAGAAAATTGAACGCGAGCGTCAGCAACTGACGCTGGCACAAAGCCTGAAACGCCTCAAAGTCGAATTATCTTCCACGTTGCGTATCAAGATTTTCCGCCAGCATCTGGGTTTGTACCTTGGCGGGTATATCGCGCAGGATGTGTTTAACGCCGTGTTCACCTATTACGTGGTGTTCGTGCTGATGCAAAGCGCGGCAATTGCTTCCAACCTGATGGGCATGATGGCGATTCTGCAATTCGTGGCGGTGATCGGCATGATCCCGCTGTGTATCCGCTTCGGCCCTGCGCCGTCTTATCGTCTGGCGGTTTCCCTGTTCGGGCTGGCGACCATTTCCTACGGTGTGCTTTATTTCACCGGCATGAATGATTCGATGTCATTACTGTTGCTGATTTCCGCACTGGCTGGTCTGGGCCGTGGCGGGATCAACTACGTGCCGTGGAATATCTATACCTATATCGCTGACGTCGATGAAACCATCACCGGCCAGCGTCGCGAAGGGATTTTCGCCGGTGTGATGACTCTGACCCGCAAAGCGTCTCAGGCCGGTGCGGTGATGCTGGTGGGGATCATCCTGCAACTTGCCGGATTTGTTTCCGGGCAAAGTCAGCAGGTTCCGGCGGTTGGCCATACCATTCTCGGCGTACTGGTGATTGGATCATTGCTGATGCTCAGCATGGGTTTCATCATCTCTTTATTCTTCCGCCTGAATCAGAAAACGCACGGCGTACTGACCCGCGAAACGCAAAAAATGCGTGATGCCAACCGCATCGTGCCGGAGCAAATTACACCGGAAGACCGCGCAACGGTCGAAATGCTGACAGGGATGAAATACGAATCTCTGTGGGGCAATAACAACATCGGTTATCTGCATCGCAATAATCCGCCACCCGAAAAGCTGACCCGTGAAAATACCGCTGAAATGCCGGTACAGGGACGTTTATAAATTTTGAATTCACAGGAGAACCCCATGAAAGTTTTTGAAGTTAAACACAGTGCCTTGTTACGACAGCCGGAACATTTCATTTCACGCAACGAGCTGAAATCGCTGATCCACAACGTGACTGACAATCTGGTGAATATCGAAGATAAAACCGGTGAATTCCTGTTACGCCTCGACGATGGGCGTGTGATTGACACCAAAGGCTGGGCAGGCTGGGAGTGGACGCACGGCATCGGGCTTTACGGTATCTATCAGTATTATCAGCAGACCGGCGACGAAAAAATGCGTGCGGTGATTGACGACTGGTTTACCGCGCGTCTGGCGGAAGGCACGCCGACCAAAAACGTCAATACGATGAGTCCGTTCCTGACGCTGGCGTATCGTTATGAGGAAACCGGCAATGCGGCATGGCGTCCTTATCTCGAGCGCTGGGCGGAATGGGTGATGTATGAAATGCCGCGCACTGACAAAGGCGCGATGCAGCACATCGTTTACAACAACGAAAATCATCAGCAAATGTGGGATGACACGCTGATGATGAGCGTGCTGCCGCTGGCGAAAATCGGCAAATTGCTCGATCGCCCGGAATTTGTTGAAGAAGCGACGTATCAGTTCCTGATGCACGTGCAGTATCTGATGGATCGCGAAACCGGTCTGTGGTTCCACGGCTGGACGTTCGACGGACATCATAACTTTGCGCAGGCCCGCTGGGCGCGTGGCAACAGCTGGCTGACCATCGCGATCCCGGAATTCCTCGAACTGGTG
>Ga0157284_10000156_pt1 | contig 10726 bp, 7 predicted proteins | sample NitcycUS059202B1_FD_108392 | JGI IMG/M metagenome (GOLD analysis project Ga0157284, IMG submission 108392) | Soil microbial communities from Arlington Agricultural Research Station in Wisconsin, USA - Nitrogen cycling UWRJ-S059-202B-1 | ecosystem: Environmental > Terrestrial > Soil >... | reverse complement strand
TGGCCTTATGGTGCAGCAAGGAGCAGTCAGCAGTCAGCAGTTGGCAGTTAGTAGATGCAAAGTCAAAAAATATTGTTGCTTCTGGTACTGCTGGCAAACCATTCGGTGCTTATGGTCCATTTAAGCAGACGTTTCGTTTGAACTTTTCTTCCTTCAAAAAACCGGGTCGTTACTATTTACAAGCCAGTGGAGTCAAATCACCCGAATTTAAAATTGGAGAGGATGTTTACAAAGGCGCCGCAGATTTTTGTTTACGCTACATGCGACAACAACGTAGCGGCTTCAATCCATTCTTAAAAGACAGTTGCCACACACATGATGGTTATGTATTGTATGGAGAAAAAGCAGGAATAAAGGACAGTACACATATCGATGTTGTCGGCGGCTGGCATGATGCAAGTGATTATTTGCAATACAGCACAACATCTGCTAACGCAACCTATCATTTACTGGCTGCATACAGAGACTTTCCAACTGTTTTTACCGATGAAAAACTAGACAATGGCCTTGATGGAAAAAACGGTATGGCCGATGTATTGGATGAGGCTAAATGGGGATTGGATTGGTTATTAAAAATGCATCCGCGAGATGATTGGATGTTCAATCAACTCGGTGATGACAGAGATCATATGGGAATGCGAATACCAAAAGAAGACACCAACTATTATGGCAAAGGATTGGAACGTCCGGTATATTTTGTAAGTGGTGAGCCACAACAGAGAGGAAAATTTTTGAATGCAACTACCGGTACTTCATCTACTGCGGCAAAGTTCTCAAGTGCTTTTTCATTAGGATTTGAATTATTTAATAAGATTGATACATTTTATTCCAATGTATTATATGAAAAAGCTGGATCGGCTTATGTTTATGCATTTAAGAAATTTGGTGTAACTCAGACAGCCTCTGTAAGATCTCCTTACATATATGCAGAAGAGAATTGGGAGGACGATGTAGAATTGGCGGCAATTATGTTAGAAAGGGCTAACAGGAATATGGATTACAGAAGAAATAAATCGGCAATTTCTAAATATCTAACCACTAATGAAAGAATGATAAATATTGTTGAAGAAAAAATTACGCCATGGTTAGGAGCCGATACTGCCAAACATTATCAGTGGTATCCATTTATTAATCTTGGACATTATGAGATGGCAAAAGAACTTAAGACTTGGGGTAGGGATAGTTTGACTGGTTATTACAAACAAGGCATAGAAAAAGTCTGGGCTAAAGCCAAACAAAACGCATTCTACCGAGGCATTCCTTTTATCTGGTGTAGTAACAACCTTACGACCTCTTTTGCTATTCAATGTTACTGGTACAAACAGCTAACTGGCGATAAAACATTTGATGAACTGGAACAAGCAAATTTCGATTGGTTATTTGGCTGTAATCCCTGGGGCACAAGTATGGTCTATGGTTTGCCATCATGGGGTGATACTCCAGTTGATCCGCATTCTGCATTTACTCATTTAAAAAATTACCCGATCGATGGCGGCCTGGTTGATGGCCCGGTTTATACAAGTATTTATAAAAATCTTATCGGTATCCAACTTTATCAGCCTGATGAATATGAAGAATTCCAAAGCGGCCTTGCGGTTTATCATGATGACTATGGTGATTATAGCACCAATGAACCAACAATGGATGGAACAGCATCATTGATCTATTTATTAGCGGCGAAGGAGGCGCAATCCAAAACAAAAAAGTAACTGCCTCCGGAAATGGAGGCTTCACATATAGTCATGGCGGCATTATTCGCGGCGATTCAACAAAGAAAAATATTGCATTGGTTTTTACCGGCCATGAATTTGCCGAAGGTGGCGAATTCATTAATCAAACCCTGCAACAACAAAAAGTAAATGCGTCTTTCTTTTTTACAGGTAAGTTTTGTGAAAACCATTCTTTTAAGACACTTATTAATAAGTTAATCAAGAATGGGAATTTCATAGGTCCACATTCATATGAGCATTTGCTTTATTGCGATTGGAATAAAAGGGACAGTTTATTAGTAAATAGAGAGAATTTTGCTAACGATCTGCTTTCTAATCTTGATATCATGCATGCAAAAGGGGTTAATACAAATAAGATAAAATATTTTTTGCCGCCCTATGAATGGTACAATGATTCGATCACAACGTGGACAAAACAGTTGGGACTTCAATTGATCAATTATACTCCTGGCACCCTTAGCCATGCAGACTATACAACATCAAAAGATAAAAACTACCGCAGTAGCGAAACTATTTATAATTCCATTATCGATTATGAAAGATCAAAGCCTTCAGGTTTAAACGGATTTATTTTACTCATGCATATCGGCGCCGGCCCTGGCAGAACCGATAAATTTTACACTCGTTTGCCCCAATTAATTAAATATTTAACGCAAAAAGGCTATCAGTTTCAGACAGTTGACCAGTTGCTAAAGATTGATTAAAATCAGGGTGGATCTGCCATAAAAACCTATTCGCCATTGACCGCCCACCACTCACGTTCCTTATCTTTGCGGCCGTATGCAATTCGAGAAAATTCACAATAAAGGACAGGCCCAGTTATTCAAAAATCCTTACCTGGAGATGCTTACCAAAACACATCCCCTGGTGATTTGGGGTATGTATACGCCGGTGATGATCTACATGTTGTATTATAGTGGTAATACACTTGGGTTTTCAACCACCCGCATCATACTTACATTTTTAGGCGGCATGTTCTTCTGGTCATTCTTTGAGTACATTGCTCACCGGTTCCTTTTTCATATGGTGGCAAACAGCGGCCGGGCAAAAAAGTTTGTTTATACGTTACATGGCAATCATCATCATTACCCCAGAGATCGCCAGCGTTTGTTTATGCCTCCTGTGCCAAGCATTATTCTTGCTTCTGCTATATTCGGGCTCATGTTTTTGTTACTCAGGCAACATACATTCATGTTCTTTCCCGGTTTTCTGTTGGGTTATCTTATGTATGGCACCATGCATTATGCAATTCATGCATGGAACCCGCCTTTTAAATGGATGAAACCCCTTTGGAGAAATCATCATCTTCATCATTACAAAAACGAACATAATGGTTATGGCGTAAGTTCCACCATCTGGGATCATGTATTCGGAACAATGTTCGATCTTAAAAATGAAAAAGAAGATAAAGAGAAAGTAAAAGAATTGATGTTTGCCCCTAAATCCCCTAAAGGGGACTTCTGAAGACCCTGATTAATTACTAAACTACCACTTTTCGTCATCACTGATATTTTCATCCCGCTTACTAAATTGTTGGCGGGATCTTATTTTTTCAGCCTGTCTTTCAATCATTAGATCAGCAATCATTAGCGCTGCATTAGTTCCGGGATTTTCGTTTAGCAATTGCTTCAATTTTATTTCACTCACATCTATTCTATAAAGGATCAAAACCAATTTTTGAAAATCAGTATTTATTAACTCATTTATTTTTTCGACTAATAGTTGTTTACTAAATGAATGGTCCTTTTCTTTCATGATAATTCCAAGTTCCGTTGAAACTTCTTGTAATATTTGTTCATCTATCATATAACAAAAATACTCACCTGCAGCAGTAATGTCTAATGATAACTTATCATCATTATTGACCATTTATACAAAATCAGCTTTAAACGCGGGACCGGTTCGTCTAATACGAACTATATCGTATAAATTCGTTCCGTATAGCCATAAGCCAACGACATGAAGAAAACATTACTACTTCTAATTACATCTTTCTTTTTATTCACCATATCATGGTCACAAGGAACCTTGAAAGGAAAAATTACAGATTCAGCAACGGCCAAACCGCTTGGCTTTGCTACTATTACCGTTTTTAAAGCGTCAGATACAGCAATTATTACCTATCGCCTCAGTACTCCCGATGGTGATTTTAAAGTTCCCGGCATTCCACTGGATATGAATTGCCGGGTTGTAATATCTTATTCAGGTTATAGCATTTTCAGAAAAGAGTTTACCATTACTGCTCCGCAAGCAACGTTGGATATTGGTTTGATCAAGCTCACCACTGATGCAAAGACCCTGGATGAAATATTAGTTTATGCAGAACGACCACCAGTGATCATGAAAAAAGATACCATTGAATTTAATGCATCGGCTTTTAAAACATTACCCAATGCCCTGGTGGAAGATCTCCTTAAAAAATTACCGGGTGTGATGGTGGACAAGGATGGAAATATTACCGTAAATGGAAAACCAGTAAACAGAATTTTAGTTGATGGCAAAACTTTTTTTGGTGACGATCCTAAAATGGCGACAAGAAATTTACCAGCCAATGTGATCGATAAAGTACAGGTGACGGATGACAAGGAAGAAGCGATGAGAAATGGCGATGATAATCTGAATAATGTTGGTAAGGTTGTCAATATTACTTTGAAGAAAGGAGTGAAGAAAGGATGGTTTGGAAAAATGTATGCAGGTGGCGGAACGGATAATCTTTATGAAGCAGGAGGTATTGCCAATGTTTACCGTGATACGTTGCAGGTAAGTGTACTTGGTTATATGAATAATCTGAACCGTACAGGTTTTAGCTATTCAGAATTAATGTCAGCAGGTGGTTTTGACCGGGTACGAAGCAACAGTGCCAGCAACAGTACCAGTGTTTGGAATAATCCTGGAGGCAGTGGCATTTCAATCAACGGAATAAATTTTGGCGGCTCGCAAAATTTTGGTGGCATTTCAACCAGCCGGGGAATTGGTTTTAATATTAATCATGCGCCAAATAAAAAGCAATCTTTATACCTCCAGTACTTTAATGGAAATGTAAATAGTGACCGGGCAACAAATACTAATCTTGCCCAATATAATGGAGATACGGTCATTAATACAACTACAAAGCTTACCGGCGATTTCATCACGCATACACATAACTTCGGCTTTGGTGCAAGGTTGAAACCTGATTCTGTTACAAATATTCTCTTCAATGCCAGCTATCTTGTCGGTTTACAGGATGAAGATCGCTTTAGCGACATCAGGGGAAATAATAATATGATCGGATCATTAAGTGATGGTGATGTAAATCAATATAATGATGCTACGACACGTATTTATCGCCATGGATTAGCTATCACACTTTTATCCCGGAAAAAGAAAGGAAGACGATTTAACATCAATCATAACCTCGAAATTAATAACCGGTATAATGATTACACATCAGAATCAGATATAAGTTATTACTATCCTCTTGCATACGATAGCCTTTATTCACAACTGCGAAAAGAAAGAATACCAAGAACGGATGTGATGTTCATGTTCAATTACAGCGAACCTCTCAACAAACATTTGACGATAAGACTTGCTGGTCGCTACGAATACGGTAAACTTCATAATGGAGTAGGCACTTTTAACAGCATAAACGGAAATGATAAGTTTGACACGTTGAACATGTCATTAAGCAGTGATTTCAGAAGGATCAGCAACCGTGCTTTTCTCGGAGCGGGCCTTGAATATAAATGGAAAGATCTTACGATCACTCCATCTGTAAGGATTCTTAATCAACATGTGAACAACCGGATGATCTCCTCAAATACTTTTATAGAGCAACAACAATTTAATGTGCTTCCTGTATTTTCTATCGTATATAAACAATTAAATATTGGATATAACAGGGATATTATTCTTCCAGGCTATAATTCCCTTAACCCGGTTACTGATCTCAGTAACCCCTATTTTATTTTTCAAGGAAATCCTGATCTCTTGTCTTCAAAAAGGGATAATATCAATCTTAACTATTATTTCAACGACGCAAAGAGGTATATTAATGTTGGCGGTTACGTCAGCGCCAGTTTTACCAATAAGGATATTGTGCAGAATATTACAGTGGATGATAAAGGTGTTCAAACAAGTTTCCCTATTAACGCAGATGGTACCCGGAACTACAGCATGAATTGGAATATCAATAAACAGTATAAGAACAAACAAAATAAAATTTTTATGTGGAACATTGGCAATTGGATGGGTGTTACCAAAAGCCGCATGTTCTTTAATGGCATAGAAAGCTGGCAAACCACTTTCAATTATAATCAATGGATGGGTGTTGGCTTAAATCTGAATGATAAATTCGAATGGAATATGAATTATAGTTTTGGAAGAAATTTTACAAAATATACCAATCCTTATTTCCAGGAACTCAAAGTGAGCAATTATGATTGGGGAAATGAGCTCGTATTGCGCTGGCCAAAACATCTTATCTGGGAAACACAATTTTCCTATGCCTATAATGGCAGCATACCAAAAGGGTATCCAAAAGAAACAATTCGCTGGAATGGTGCTTTAAATATAACAATGCTGAAAAATGAAGCAGGGGTTCTGAGGCTTTCTGTAAATGATATTCTCGATCGCAATCAAAATATTTGGGTAAGTGCAAACAGGAATACAATTACAACGACGGAAAATAATATTTTAGGTCGCTATTTCCTGGCAACATTTACTTATAATGTTAGGCCGGCCGGAGTGAAGAAAAAAGTGGGAGGCAGGGAAAGATTGTTTATGTTCTAAAATTTTTCTATCACACCAAGGTTAAATAAAGCAAAGTCATATTTTACGGGGTCTTCTTTGTCTAATCGTCGTAATGCATCTGTGAGCTCTATTGCAGCGAGCCAATCAACTTGCTTTCTTTTTAATAAGCCTAATTTTTTTGCTACTCTTGCTACATGAACATCGATCGGGCAGATAAGTTGTGAAGGAGAAACTTTTTTCCATAAGCCAAAATCTACTCCCTTATTGTCATTCCTTACCATCCATCTTAAAAACATATTTAATCTTTTACAGGTTGATTTTTGCAGGGGAGAAGAGATATGTTTTTCTGTTCTTTTTAAATGTTCAGATGAAAAGAAATATTTTTTGAAATGCGTTAACCCGTGTTCCGTGTCAAGGCCCGGAATGGGGAAAAAGGCAGTCTCCAGGGAATTATTTTTCGAATAATGCTGATATAAAAACTCCATGAAGTAGTAGAGATCATGCTCGTTAAATGTACGGTGTTTGAATTTTTTTAAGCTTTCCAGGTCTTTTGCTGAATGATCTTTTATAAATGCATAAGGCGAGTTGTCCATTCGCTGCATTAACTCTTTGCTTTTATTGATGATCGTTGTCCGGTTTCCCCATGCAAATACAGCAGCAAAGAAACCTGCAATCTCTATATCATGTCTTTGTGTAAATAAATGTGGGACCGCTATTGGATCGTCTTTAATAAATGCGGGACGGTTATATTCTTTTACCTTCTTGTCCAGAAATTCTTTTAAGTGCACCGGCATCATGCAAATTTAATTAGTCAAGTCTTTGAAATAAGACTTAAGAAATAAGTATGATGCCGGTGCTATAATTTTCAGACGGGGTTCTGGCCGCGGATCAGACGTAACAATATCGCAATTACGGCTATCACCAATAGTACATGAATGATGGAGCCCGCATGAAAAACGAAAAAGCCAAGTAACCAGCCTATGATAAGAATCACAGCGACGACGTACAAAATTGAACCACCCATAGTTTTAAAGTTTTATACTATGAGTTTTGCAATGACCATACCAAAATAAAACTGTCTTGCTCAACAATAAGAAAATCAATAAACCCGGAGTGATTCAGGACCGGCTATGCAATGTTTTCCCCACTATTCCGGGAAAAAACAGTTTATCCGATTGCCTGTTCCAGGTCTGCAATAAGATCATCAGCGTCTTCAATACCCACACTTAAGCGGATCAATGAATCACTTAATCCATTTTTTATTCTTTCTTCCTTTGGTATCGAAGCATGCGTCATTGAAGCAGGGTGATTGATAAGGCTTTCTACACCGCCTAAGCTTTCCGCCAAGGAAAAAAGTTTTGTAGATGAAAGCACTCTCATGGCTTCTTCAACATTATCGTTCTTTAAAACAAAGCTTAACATGCCACCAAAATCACGCATTTGTTTTTTTGCAACTGCATAACCCGGATGATCTTCAAAGCCCGGCCAATATACTTTTCCGATTTTCGGATGTTTTCTTAACCAATGTGCAATTTTTGCCCCATTCTCACAATGGGCTTTCATTCTAACATGCAATGTTTTTATTCCACGCAGTACAAGAAAACAATCCATTGGACCCGGAACAGCGCCACAACTTTTTTGAATAAAATATAATTTATCTCGTAGCTCAGGACTGTTCATCATTAAAGAGCCTTGTATCACATCACTATGCCCGCCAAGATATTTAGTTACAGAATGCATGACAATGTCCGCACCGAGGTCAATAGGATTTTGTAAATAAGGGGATGCAAATGTATTGTCGACTGCCAGCAAAATATTCTTAGGTTTTGTAATAGCAGCTACTGCCGCTATATCCGCGATATTCATTAATGGATTCGTTGGTGTTTCCAACCAAACAAGTTTTGTTTTACCTGTTATCGCTTTTGAAATAATAGAAACATTTGTTGTATCGACATAGATAAACCTGATGCCAAATTTTTCAAACACTTTTGTGAACAGACGATATGTGCCACCATACATATCATTACCACAAACAACTTCATCGCCGGGTTCCAATAATTTTATTACTGCATCAGTAGCGGCTACGCCACTGCTAAAAGCTAACGCATATTTTGCGTTTTCAATTTCTGCAAATGCCTTTTCCAGCGCTGTACGTGTCGGATTCTGGCTGCGGGCATATTCATAGCCTTTGTTTTTACCGGGGGCTTCCTGTACATAGGTGCTTGTTTGATAAATAGGAGTCATTATCGCACCAGTTGATGGATCGGGCTCGGCTCCGGCATGGATATATTTTGTTGCTTCTTTCATGTTTGAATTTTGAATGACTGCAAAGATGTGGAATATAAAACAAATGCCTGTTTACCATTCATCATCTTCAATAATTCAGTTAACAAAGACTTAACGGAAGAAATGGAACTGATCAAATCATGCTTCAGGCAACCGGAAATATTTTTGAAGACTATTTTTTAATGCTTGAGCAGTATTGGGATTTCTTTATAGCCACTTAGATAATAACCTGGCGATGCCGGTGACAGATAACTGCTTGGCGTGTGTGGTTAACTACTATAACTTGTAGTTAGTCAGAATTTATTAATCAAAAAAAGTATAACCATGAAAAAGCTTATAATCTTAACCTGCCTGTTTGCCACACTAAGTGTTGCAGCATCTAATCCGCCGGAAGTAACTGAAAAAGTTTTAAAAGCATTTAATGAAACTTTTATGAAAGCCACAGATGTTATATGGCATGAAGCGCAAAATTATTATGAGGCTAGTTTTAAACAATCCGAAATAATATCAAGAGCAATTTATGATGCAGATGGAAATTTGCTTAGAACAACCCGTTATTATTCACAGGAAAATCTTCCCATCAATATTTTGACAAAATTACAAAAGCGATATGCCGGTAAGTCTGTTTATGGGGTAACAGAATTATCTACTGAAGATGAAGTATCCTACCACATAACAATGCAGGATGAGACCAACTGGTATGTAGTCAAAGCCGATAATTTTGGTAATCTTGAGTTGTCAAAAAAATTCAAAAAAGCTTAGGTCTGGCAGGACATAAGTGTCAAACAAATACGATGAATATAAGCAGTCTCGCCTTAGGCGGGACTGCTTATTTAAATAGAAAGGAAGATGTCAGGTAACGCCAATCGTAATTGGCCGCTTCATGTGCAGGTCTTGCTTCAATTTTTTTATTTATTACGTCTGGTTTAAGGATCTTTTCATCAACAAGTATTTTTTTAGCGTCAGTGATCAAATCCTGTATTTTATCATTTCTTACCCACTGTTCCTGTGGCGGTTCAAAACCTATCTTGTCCTTTCGCCAAACTATTTCATTTGGTAACTTATCTTTCATTGTTTCCCGCAATAACCATTTCGTCCACCCATTCCTGATCTTAAAATTTGCTGGTAAGGAAAAAATAAATTCAACTAATTCATGGTCTAAAAATGGCAGACGGACTTCCCGCCCATGCGCCATTGAATTCCTGTCAGCATAGCGAAGTAATTCTTCAAGGCCGTGCATGCAAGTATTGAAATATAGAACACCGTTAAGCGTAAATATCTCTGGCGTGATATAATAGGCTTCTTTACTTTGTAGCTGCGTAAAATCTTTTGTAAGATCTTCATGCCTTAATGCATTCAATAAATACTGTCTTTCTAAAAAGATAGTGGCAAATTCGGGAAATAAGGCGGCGACCCGGTTTTTCCATCCAAAGTTTTCAGTAATACCTAATTCCTTTGCCGCATTCAATTCGCCCGTTGATATAAGTTTTCTTTTCCGGAAAAGCTCCTGCCAATACCATTTATAGTATTTATGATAGCCGGCCAATGTTTCATCTGCTCCTTGTCCATCGAGTAAAACCTTTATTCCATGCTGTTTTGCCAATTCATATACTTTATACTGCGCATAAATGCTGCTGGAGCTAAATGGCTCTTCCTGGTAGTAAAAAAGTGTTTCAAGATCGCTGTATAATAAAGCTGCATCGGGAGTGCTGGTGAATTGTTGCAGGTGAAATTGATCGGCTACGATTTTTGCAAATGCTGACTCATCTTTTTCAAAACCAGGAAAAACAGAAGAAAAAGCTGTTAGCTTGACGCCTTTAGCTGTGAGAGAATGCAGTATCGCTATAATAGATGAGCTGTCCAATCCTCCGCTTAAACTTGAGCCGATCGGCACATCGCTCCTTAACCTTCTCTTTACTGATCGATGAAGAAGAGAACTGAATTGTTCTATGGTTTCGGCATCAGAGATCTTCTTG
>Ga0157284_10000155_pt1 | contig 10750 bp, 6 predicted proteins | sample NitcycUS059202B1_FD_108392 | JGI IMG/M metagenome (GOLD analysis project Ga0157284, IMG submission 108392) | Soil microbial communities from Arlington Agricultural Research Station in Wisconsin, USA - Nitrogen cycling UWRJ-S059-202B-1 | ecosystem: Environmental > Terrestrial > Soil >... | reverse complement strand
TGCTGGCGCTGTTGGTGGCGCTGCTGCTCGGCGCAACCGGCGCCAGTGCCGAGGAAGAAGTCGACGGGACGCCGCCGGTGATCACCAACGGCGTACTCAGCCCGAGCAGCCTCTCCTCGGCGGGCGGCAACGTGCAGATCAGCGTCGACATCATCGACGAGAGCGGCCTGCAGATGACCAGCGCACAGGTCTACGGCTCCGACGGCAGCTACCAGGCGATCAACCTCTACCAGGGATCTGGCGACACCTACTACGGCACCCTCGAAGCCCCGGCCAACTACTCCGAAGGCACGGTCAGCTACAGCGTCGAAGTGCAGGCCTACGACGTCTACAACAACTACAACAACAACTTCATCGGCGAGGTCCAGGTCGAAGGGCAGCCCCAGTTCGACGAAGCGCCCTGGATCTCGACGACCGAACTGTGGCCGCAGGTCCTGCCCGCCGAAGGCGGGGCGGTGACGATCGCCGCCGAGGCCGGCGACAACCGCGGCCTCTCTGCCGTCTACGCGACGATCACGCCGGTGAGCGGCGGCGCCAGCACCGAAGTCGGCCTCAACGGGGTCAGTTCCAGTCGCTTCGAAGGCACTTACACGGCTCCGGCCAACGCCGGACCCCTCGCCGCCGAATACATCGTCGAAGTCGTCGTCGAAGACGACATCGGCCAGCAGGGCCGCGCCACCGCCGGCACGATCGCGGTCGAACCGCCCCCGCCGCCGCCGAGCGCCGGCCTGCTGGAGGTCTCGCCGCTCGAACGCTCCTTCGGCCAGGTCGCGATCGGCAAGGAAGCGACCCGCGTCGTCTTCGTCCGCAACCTCCCCCGCAAGGGCGGCGAGCCGGTGGCGGCAACGGCGCGCCTGTTCGGCTCGCCGGCCTTCTTGCTGCCGGGGGCGCCCGCTGGGGGCATCCACTTCGTCCTCGCCCCCGGCGAGAAGCGCGCCTTCACCGTCGCCTTCCAGCCGACCAGCACGGGCGAACAGGCGGCGATGCTGGAAATCGCCCGGGACGACGGCGCCCAGTCGAACCTCGGCGTCAGCCTCGTCGGACGGGGCGTCGCCAAGCGCTGAGGCCCGACGCGTGACGAGAGCCGCTACTCGGCGAGGGCGCCGTAGCGTTCGCCTGCCGGCAGCCGCGCCGCGGGGTGGAGCCGGACCGCGTCGGGCCAGAGGCGGGAGCCGAGTCGCAGCTGCAGCAGGGTCGAGCGCAACAGCGCCTCGCGGCCCGGATCCCAGCTGAAGCCGAAGAGGCGACGGATCTCGGACGGGAGCAGGCCGACGGAGATCAACCTCACCGTCTCGGTCAGGGGTATAGCGGCGGTGCGCAGCAGCCAGCCCGTCCAGGGCGGGTCGAGGATCATCGCCTCGGCCTGCTCGCGGCGCTCGTCGGAGATCCAGAGGCTGCCGTCGCCGAGGCGGCCGGCGACGTAGTCCTCGAGGTCAGGGTGCGTGGCGGGCATCGAGCCCGGCGGCAGTCCCAGCAACTCGCCGACCTGGCGGTATTCGCTCCAGTAGCGCTCGCGCTCCTCGGCGGCGAGAGAGCCGAAGATGCGCTCGTAGTAGACGAGGGCGGAGTCCGCCAGCGTCGCGAGGACCCACAGCCCGAGCTCGGGGTCCGAGGCGTCGTACGGCGTCCCCTTCGGGACCGGTCCGTAGTCGGCCGGCGTCTTCCCCTTCACCCGCCGGTGCATCGCCTGCACGATCCGCCCGGTCTCCTCCGCTTCCTCCTGGCTGCCGAAGTAGATCCGAGACATCCGCTCGTCGGTCCGCTGCAACCGCGCCTGCGGGTCGTTGAAGATGATCGAGTGCCGCTGGAAACCCACCACCGCCAGCGGATCGCAGGCCTGCATCAGCAGCGCCCGCACTCCTGAGAACAGCACCAGCCGCTCCCGGTGCAGCCGCCGCACCATCGAATCGGCGGCGAAGAACCCGTCCACCTCCTCGGCCTGCGGCACCTGCTCCGGCGCCAGGCCGGGAATCAGCGAGAGCGCGTCGGTGGGACGGAACACCGAACAACGGTAGCCGCCGCGACGGGCGGGCAAGTGCGGGGAGTAGCGATCTCCGGATCCGCGGATCGCGCCGCTAGGCGGGATTCGCAGCCGCGACCAGCCAGACGGAGCCGCGGCCGACGATCGACCCGTCGGGGCGCTGCCAGGCGGCGTAGTGGTCGGCGAGGGCGTCGGCGATCTCCGCCCGCCGGCTCTCGCCGTGCTCTCCGTTGAGGCGGATCAGCTCGGCTCCGGGGCCGATCGCGAGCAGAGAGTCGACCGCCTCGGCCATGTCCCTGCCCATGAAGTAGTCGAAGTCGCGCTGGTGCAGCTCGATCTCCGTGAACCCGGCGGCCTCGAGGATGCCCTGCAGGGTTTCGGGATTGCCGAACGAGAACGGCCCGGGCCCGCAGGTGTCGGCCTCGTACTCCTCCGGCCGCGAGAGGAAGCGTTCGACCACCTGCTCGGTCTCCAGCCAGAAGGGACTGTCGACCTTGCGCCGCCAGCAGATCTTGCGCAGCACCCCGCCCGGCTTCAGGGCGCCCCGGATCGCCCGCATCGCGGGGACGGGAGCGGCGAAGAACTGGGTCCCCATCCGGGAGAAGGCGTAGTCGAAGTCGGGCTGCCATGCGGCCGACTGCGCGTCGGCGATTTCGAACTCGACGTTCTCGGCTCCCGCTTCGGCCGCCTCGCGACGGGCGTCCTCGATGAAGCGGGGAGAGGAGTCGGTGCCGAGCGCGAAACCCTTGGGGCCGACCAGCCCCGCCAACTGCCGCGTCGTCTCCCCGAACCCGCAGCCGACGTCGATGCAGCGCCCGCCCTGAGGGGGCGGAAAGCGCTCGAACAGCTCGCCGGTGACCTCGTCCAACGCCCCGACGAACACCTGGCGGTTCTTCTTCCACCGTTCGTAGAGCACGGTGTCCCAGGCCCGCACCGCTTCCTCGTTGCCCGGTGCAGCGGTGCCTGAGCCTGACGCTTGAGTCATCGCGTACAGGCTAGCGCTAGGCTCGCCGTCCAATGGGAACCGATCCAGCACTTGTCGCTTACGAAGCCTTCGCCGCGATCTACAACGACTTCAACCACGCCAACGACTACGAGCAGTGGCTGGGCACGCTGCTGCTGCCCGAGCTTCAGAAGCACGGGCTGCCGGATGCCGGCAAAGCTCTCGACGTCGCCTGCGGGACGGGTCGTGCCTTCGGACCTCTGCTCCGGCGCGGATGGGAGGTTCAGGGCTGCGACCTCTCGCCGGCCATGCTGGAGCGCGCGGAGGAGGAGGGCGCGGGCAAGGTGCCCCTGCTGGTCGCAGACATGCGAGCCCTCCCGCACCTGGGAGACTTCGACCTCGTCCTCTCGCTGAACGACTCCGTCAATTACCTACTTGGAGACCGCGACCTCGTGCTCGCGCTTTCGGGCATGCGAAAGAACCTGGCGGAAGAGGGCCTGCTCCTCTTCGACGTGAATTCCATCTCCGCCTATACCGGCAGCTACTTCGGAGAGCGCCAGGTCGAGTACGAGGGCTCGCAGTGGGTCTGGGCCGGTCGCGGCGAAATCGCCCCCGCCACCTATGAAACCGAGGTCACCGGCGATCGGCTCGCAGAGCCGATTCGCCAGATCGAGCGCTTCCGCCCCGAGGCAGAGGTACGGGAAGCGATGCGCGAAGCCGGACTCGAAACCCTGGCGGCCTTCGGCATGAGCGAGGACGGAAACGAGATCCTGCTCTCGACGCCCCCAGACGAAGAGCGCGACTACAAGCTCATCTTCATCGGCAAGGCCGCCCCGGCCTGACGCCGCTACTGATATCGGGGAGACAGGATTTGAACCTGCGACCGCTCGGCCCCCAGCCGAGTGCGCTACCAGACTGCGCCACTCCCCGTGGGGATTTCATTCTGACGAATCGGCGGGATGGCGGCTACCCTCCCTTGGGCGCGCGGCGGTAGCTCAACGGTAGAGCCTCAGCCTTCCAAGCTGATGACGCGGGTTCGATTCCCGTCCGCCGCTCTCTCAAGCGGTGGGCGTGCAGGCAAGCTGCGCTGGATAACGCAGCCGACTTTTGCCCCACCCCGCTGTGGCGAAAGTCGGGTGCGCTAGGGCGCCGGCAGGCGCCCGACTGATCAGGGGATCGGGCTGTGGGCGCGGCTGGCGTCGAGCTCGAAGATGCGGAAGTCGGTCCCGAGCACCGGTTGGGAGACGTTGTGGACCGGGGTCTCGCCGATCGTCCCGTCGGGGGAGCCGGCGTGGGCGTGGCCGTGGAGCACCAGGTCCGGACCGTGCTCGAGGATCGGCGCCGCCAGGCGGTCGGAACCGAGGAAGACCCAGATCTCCCGCGGCTCCCCTTCCAGCGTTTCTTCGGCCGGCGAGTAGTGGAGGAGGACGATCCGCAGCGGGCAGGTCGCGACCTCCCGCAACCCTTCGTCGAGCGCTTCCACTTCTGCCGTCGCCTCGGCGTAGACGGCCCGCAGCGAGGGCTCGCCGAAGTCCGGCAGGTGGCGCGGCGCGAAGCCGCCGACGAAGCCCTTGACGCCGACGATCCCGACCTCCACCCCGTCCACCTCGCAGACCGCGGCGCGGCGGTCCAGCATCTGGACGCCGCCCGCCTCCAGGCGCTCGAGGATCGCCCCGGCTTCGTCGGCGTGCCAGTCGTGGTTGCCGAGCACCGCGTACACGGGCGCCTCCGTCTCCGCCGCCGCCGCGCAGAGGATTTCCGCCTCGTCGAGGCGGCCGTGGCTGGTCAGGTCGCCGGCGACGAGGACGAGGTCGACGTCGTCGTCCAGCGCCGCAAACGAGGAGACGATCGCCTCCCGGTTGGAGTCGCGGCAGTGGATGTCCCCGGTGGCCGCGATCCGCAGCCGCTCGCTCCCGGATGAAGAAGTCACCCCGCTCCCCTACCCGCCCCGCCGCGCGTTTATCGGAGCCGTGGACGGGGCACCGAAAGGGGGCATGGCGGAGAACCTGGGCAAGAGCGAGGTCGCTCCCGAGCTGACCGAGAGCCTGAAGCGGTCGGTCGCGGCCCTGGAGGGCCAGGGCATCCCCTACCTGCTGGGCGGCGGGCTCGGCTGCTGGGCACGCGGCGGGCCGCCGTCGAGCAACGACATCGACCTGATGATCAAGCCCGAGGACGCCGAGCGCGCCCAGGAAGCGCTGGCCGAGGCCGGGATGCGCCCCGAGACGCCGCCCGAGCAGTGGCTGCTGAAGGCCTTCGACGGCGAGATCCTCGTCGACCTGATCTTCGAACCCTCGGGGATGACGATCGACGACGAGGTGATTGCCCGCGGCGACGACCTCAGCGTGATGGCGATGCAGACCCACGTGATGGACCTCAACGACATCCTCGTCACCAAGCTGCTCGCCCTCGACGAGCACAGCGTCGACTACGGCGACCTGATCCTCATCACCCGCTCCCTGCGCGAGCAGATCGACTGGCAGCACCTGCGCGAGGCGACCGCCCACAGCCCGTTCGCCGTCGCCTTCTTCGCCCTCGCCGACGGCCTCGACATCTGTCCCGCCGCGTCCCGGCCGGCGCCAGTCGAGAGCTAGCGCGAGTGCTCGCAGGCGAGGAGGTCCTCGGGCCGGGGCGGCTTGGGGACGAGCAGGCCCTCCTTCGCCTTGGTCGGGAAGGGGACCGCGTAGGCGGCCGGTGAGCCGTCGGGGGCGGTGAGGAGCCAGGTACCGCCCGGGCCGCGGTCGCGGATGCTCAGCGGTTTGCCCGGTTTCAGCTGAACGTTCTCGAAGCGGGCGGCGACGACGCCCTTGCCGCTGGGGCAGGAGGCGAAGACGGAGACCCTGGTCTCGCCCGCCGCCGAGATCCTCCAGTCGTCGAGATAGGTCCCGGTCCGGTTGCGCCTCACCGCGGGCACCATCGCCGGTCCCTCGGCGGCGCTCGGCTTGCTCCCCTCGATCCTCACCCCGTCCGGTCCCGCGTCTTCCAGCCCGCTGCGCACGTAGGCGTCCAGCGTGTCCTGATTGCAGACGACCATGTAGATGCCGCTGGTCGCCGGCGTCTCCCAGTCGCCGCAGCTGTCGACGACGTTCTCCAGGTGCCCGGCGCCGGCGCGCAGCTGGGCCGGCACGCCAGTCCCTTCCTCGGTCCCCTCCTCAACCACTTCTTCGCCGAGGCCGTCGCGTTCGCCGGGGTCGGGGACGCCGCGACACGGTTCCGCCGTCACGCCGCCGAGCTTCTGCTGCCAGAGGGGGCTGCGCGGCGCGTCGGCGATCAGGAACTTGTTGCTCCCTTCGTAGACGCCGAGCCCGCCGTTGCGGTGGCCGAACAGGCCCTGCCAGCAGGCCCAGCCGACCTGGGAGAGGTCGATCAGCGGCGTCGCCTCCGGCGTCAGGTGCAGCTGGCGCACCGGGTTGCAGGTCGGGTGGTCGTCGATCAGGCCGCTGACGCCGGTGGGACGGACCTGGCCTTCGCAGTTCTCGTAAGTGGCGTGGCTGCCGCGAGCGGCGAAAACGCGCGGGTGTTCTTCCGGGTGGCTGAGCGCTTCGTCGCCCCAGGGGAAGGCGCGACCCTCGGCGTTGTGCCGAGCGGTCCAGACGTAACGGGGTTCGTGGGTGCGGGCCGAGAGCAGCACCCCGATCGACTCGAAGTCCCCCTCGTGGAAGCCGCCCTTGGCGAGCCCGCCCTGCACCGGCTGGTAGTTGAAGGGGTAGAAGAACCAGTACTGGATCGAGATCGGCCCCTTCCCTTCGCGCTCGCGGTTGACGAGGTAGTAGATGGACGCGGTCCCCTCGGGGTTGGCCGAGCCCAGCGCCGCGACCATCTGGTCGTGCTGCTCGTCGACGTCGTTGTCGGCCGCTGGGTACTCCAACGACTCCCCTTCGCCCCCACTCCAGGGGAACTCGCCGAGGGTCCCGAGCCGCAGGCAGCCGTCGCCGCCGTCGGTGACCCGGCGGCAGATCGGGGCGCGGCGGTCGCGGACCGCGAACAGCGTCTTCACCGGCACCGGCCAGAAGCCGTCGTGGCGGTCGGTCACCAGCTCCGGCTGGTAGCGGTCGGCGAGCCGGTGCTGCCAGTCGTCGGGTTCCGCGAGCTGCAGCTCCGGCGCCGTGCAGTGGGCGGTGCGCTTGCTCGCGTCTTCGTCGCCGCGGGCGTCAAGCAACTGTTCCCGCAGTTCCAGCGCCCGCGCTTCGACCACGTCGACCGGCTCCAGCGGGCCCAGCGACCGCGCCACCACCCGGGTGGCGTCGACCGGGGCGATCGACCCCCGCCGCGGCCGGTGGACGTTGGCGCGCTCGTCCAGCACCAGGCGCCCGAGCCAGAGCTGGTCGTCGCTTTCGCCGACGTAGGCGCCGCAGACAGCTTCACCGCCTTTGAGCACCGCCGCAACCGGCTGCAGTTCCGGCGACTCGACCCCGTGCAGGAAGGCGGCGGCGCCGGCGAAGAGCGGCACCGAGATCAGCACCGCGAGCCCGTAGGGCGCAAAGCGGTCTGTCGAAGCGGCGGCGACGGCGAGGCAGAGCAGGCCGAGAACGGCCGCCGTGGCGGCTACACCCGCGAGCCAGGGCTCGTCGCGGACGAGCAGGACCACGATGATCGCGAGGCCGCTGACGGCCAGCGCCACCCGCGGGACCTCCAGCGTCTTCAGCTCGTCCTCGTCCGGCCGTCGCCATCTCGTCGCCGCCCCCGCCCACCCCCAGGGCGCGGCGAAGAGGAGCGCCGCCAGCAGGTAGGGAGCGAACACGAGCAGCTTGCGGTCCTCGCCTTCGGCGCTGAAGGCGAAGAAGATCGCGACGACCAGGAGCAGGAACGGCAGCAGCCGGAGCCCCTGCAGGACGATCTGCCAGAAGTTGCCGCCGAGAGTCTTGACCCACCCCTTCAGCCCCTCCCAGATCGTCTGCCCCAGGGGAGCCGGCGGCTTTAGGGGGTCGTGCTTTTCGCGCAGCCGTTTGGACCACAGCAGCGCCTCGTCAACCAGGAAGTGGAGGAAGAGCGCCGCGATCGCGAGGCCGACGAAGAGCTGCAGGGCCTGGTCGAAGCGGAAGTCGCCAATCCAGACGGCGGCCAGGACCTCGACCAGCCCGATCGCGACCAGGCCGCGGCGGGTCGCCCGCACCTTGCTGCCGTTGCCGTCGAGCAGCCAGGCGAAGGCCGCGGCGATGAGCCCGAGCCCAAGGAAGATGACCAGCGCCACCGAGCCGGTCGAGACCAGTTCGCCGCCGGAGACCTCGTTGACCGCCTGGTCGGCGGGCAGGTTCGAGGACCAGAAGCGCAGCCAGAGGATCGCCCGGCCGACCAGGCCCCCGATCACGACCAGGGCGATGAGGACGACCGCGATCCCGACCCCGATCAGGAGCAGGCTCCGCAGCGTCAGCGACCTGTCCCCTACTTCCAGCTTCGGCGCCGCCCGCTTCTCTTCCGCCGGGTCAGGCTCCCAGGTGGGGCGCAGGAGCAGCAGCGCCCGGCCCGCCAGCCAGAGCAGTGCGACCAGCAGGACGAGCAGCAGGAGCAGCCCGACGACCGCCCCGATCTGCTCCAGCGTCGAGCGTCCCTCTTCCGCTTCGGCCTGCTGCGCCGGCGGCGCGAAGGTGAGGAGGTCGGCGAGCGGGAGGACCACCCGCTGCGCGATCGCGTTGTGCCCGGATTCGGCGGGGTGCAGGGTTCCCCAGATGTCGTGCTGGGCGAAGACCGACTCCTCGATCCGCCGCACCCACCGCTGCTTCCCGGCGCAGTAGCCGTGGCGTTCGAAGTCGTCGGCGATGCCGTCGACGAGCTGCCAGCCGTTGCGGTTGGCGGCGCCGGCGACTTCCTTGTTCAGCGGGCGCAGCAGCGCCTCGTAGGCCCACTGGGCCTCGGCTTGGCTGGTGAAGCCGACGCTGTGCGAGCAGAATTCGCCCTTGCTGTCGCGGGTCGGGTCGAAGTACTCGGTGATCAGGACCGGCGCTCCGGGCGCCGCCCCCTCGAGGGCGTCGTCGAGCCGGTCATAGCGGCCGCCGAGGGCAGCGAGGTTTTCCCGCAGCGACCGTTCCCGGCCCTCGCTGCAGTTGCCGGGCCAGACCCCGCATTCGCGGACGATCTGCTCGAAGCGGACGTCGTTGGCGCCGACGCTGAGCAGCACAGCGTCGACCGCCGGTCCGCCCCCCTTGCCGGGCGGCCGCGCCGCCGCGATCCGCTCCAGCCGATCGACCTGCGGCTCGTACGGCTTCGCCCCCTTCGCCGGGACGATGCCGCGGTAGGGGCCGAGCAGGCCCTCCTCGACCTCCGCCCCCGAGCAGGCGAGGCTGACGAAGGTGATGGAGCGCCGCGGATCGACTTCGCTGAGCCGGCGCGCGGCGACCTCGAAGCCCGCCGCGGCGCTGCGGTGGCAGGGCGGGTCGAGCCAGCGCCGCTTCCCCTGCGGATTCCCCTCCCCCGAGGCCACCGAGTCCCCGAGGGCGACGATCAGCTTGTCGTCGACCTCGACCTCGGCGACCTCCGACCGGTCCCGCGCCAGGACCTTGACCACGTGCGACCCCTCGCCCTGGACCTGGACCAGCCCCGCGCAGCCCCCTTCCGCCCCACCTGACTCCAGCTTGACCTCGGCGGAGTGACTGTCGACCCGCCAGAGAGCGGTGTCCAGGTCGGCGCAGACCGCCGCCGAGGGGCTGACGCGGACGGTAAAGACGTCGAGGTCCGCAGCCACTCCAGGCCCGACTTCGTCCAGCCTCGCGTCCCCGTCCGCATCGCCGCCGAAGCGATCGAGAACGGTCCACTCCATCTCCGCCGGCGCGGGAGCGGCAACCGCGGCCGGCCCATGCGCGCCCACCAGCGCGAAAAAGCCAAGAAGTCCTACAAGCAGTCGGTGGCACCTGAGCATCCGCGGCGGAAACCTTCCACAACCCACCGGACGGCGCAACCTCAAGTACCCAAACTAAGCACCAAGTACCGCGACGGCAAGGCGCTCACCAGCCGGTGGCAATGACGCTGCCCGAACGTGGATCCCAGCCCGTGGCCCCGGAGATGTCTTCCTCGCCTTGGCCGGTATAGCGGTACCAGCGCAGGTTCCCCTCCGCATCGACTCCCATCAGGACGTGACCGTCGGCACCGGCGAGGGCGACGCTGCCAAAGACCTGTCGCATGTTCTGCCAATCGCGGTCGATCGCGTTGCCGGAGTGGGGGTGCCAATTGCGCTCGCCGTCGGGGTCTTCCTCCCCATTTCCTTCGTAACGGTGCCAGCGCAAAATCCCTTTGCGATCGATCGAGAAGAGCACGCGGCCCGAAGCATGTAAGTGTCGGAATCCTCGCCAACCATCGTCGATGAGGGTGTGCTGGCTCCATCCCTTGGTGCCGGTCGGGTCGTTCTGGCCGCTCCCGTCATACCCGTACCGGTGCATCCTCCCGGCGCGATCGACCGCGAGCACCTGGATCAGACTCCCCGGACGGGCGAGACGCGGAATCGCGATCACGTGGACGAAGTTCTGCCAGCCGTTGCCGATCACGTTTTGAGAGCCCGGGCGCCACCCCGCGGTCCCGCTGTCGTCCTGCTCGCCTTCGCCTCCGTAGGAGTACCAGTGGAGGTTGCCGTTGGGGTGAACGGCCATGAACGCGCCATCGCCGCAACCGACCAGGTGCAGCATGTGCCGGAAGCCGCGGCCGATCAGGTGCCCGGTGTTCGGGTGCCAGTCCTGCTCTGAGCCGGGCTGACCGGCCGCGATGCCACTGCCGTCGTAACGGTTCCACTCGAGCCTGTTCTCGGTGACGCCCGCTTTGTTCTCCGAGGTGACACCGAGGAAGACGCCGCGACCCGTCCCGTCGGTGCTCGGGCCGAGGTGAAAGAGGGTCTGATGACGGGT
>Ga0157284_10000154_pt1 | contig 10791 bp, 11 predicted proteins | sample NitcycUS059202B1_FD_108392 | JGI IMG/M metagenome (GOLD analysis project Ga0157284, IMG submission 108392) | Soil microbial communities from Arlington Agricultural Research Station in Wisconsin, USA - Nitrogen cycling UWRJ-S059-202B-1 | ecosystem: Environmental > Terrestrial > Soil >... | reverse complement strand
AGTGCTCATGGACTTGCTACCTCGACCTTGAAGAGCGCCCGGGTGACCCTGCCGCAGGGCTTCGCGATCAACCCCGCCGCCGCCGACGGGCTCGAGGCCTGCAGCGCCGCCCAGGTCGGCTACGGCGAGAACGCGGACGCGAACTGCCCCGAGGCGGCGAAGATCGGTTCGATCGAAGCCGACGTGCCGGCCCTCGAAGAAACTCTCCACGGCTCCGTCTACCAGCGCACTCCCGAACCGGGGCGCCTGTTCGGCCTCTGGGTCGTAGCTGACGAACAAGGCGTGCACCTGAAGTTGCCCGCGCGGATCGAGCCGAACCCGCTGACCGGCCAGCTGACGGCCGTCTTCGACGGAATCGAGAGCCTTGGCGGCCTGCCGCAGGTGCCCGTCGCCGATCTGAAACTGAACGTCTTCGGCGGCCCGCGGGCGCCGCTGTCGACGCCGGCCGGCTGCGGCAGCTATCTGGTGGACTTCTCCTTCGCGCCTTGGTCGGGCCGGCCGGCGTCGACGGGCAGTACTCCAATGCAGGTAACTGCTGGCTGCGGCAAGGGCGGCTTCTCCCCGCAGCTAAAGGCCGGCAGCCTCAACTCTGCCGGCGGCAAGTTCTCGCCGTTCTCCTTTACCCTCACGCGTTCCGATGGGGAAGCCAACCCGGAGAAGATCGCTCTCCACATGCCCCAGGGCCTGCTGGCCAAGCTGGGGGGCGTCCCGCTCTGTCCGGACGCGGAGGCCGCGACGGGAGCCTGTCCCGCAGGCTCGAGGGTCGGCTCCCTGACCGCCGCCAGCGGCGTGGGGGGAGCCCCCCTCTGGATTCCGCAAGCGGGCAAGGCCCCGACCGCGGCGTACCTGGCCGGTCCTTATAAAGGCGCACCGTACTCGGTCGTTTCGGTGGTTCCGGCCCAGGCCGGTCCCTTCGACTTGGGGCTCGTGGTCAACCGCGCGGCGATCAACGTCGACCCCGAGACCGCGCTGGCGACGATCGTTACCGACCCGCTGCCCCAGCTCCTCGAAGGAGTCCCGGTCACCTATCGGACGATCCATGTCGATGTCGACCGCAAGGACTTCACGATCAATCCGACCAGCTGCGCGCAAAAGAAGATCACGGCCACGGTTACGGCCGCGAACGGAGCGGTTGCCGAACCGTCCGACGGGTTCCAGGCGACGGGATGCTCGAAGCTGCCGTACAGCCCGAAGCTGAAGCTTTCCTTCAGTGGGGGGATGAAGCGCAGCGGCAACCCAGCAGTCAAAGCTGTCTTGACCCAGAAACCGAATCAGGCGAACACCAAGGCGGCCACCGTCGTGTTGCCGGGCAGCGAGTTCATCGACAACTCGCACATCAGTAACCCCTGCACCAGGGTGCAGTTCGCGGCCGAAGCCTGCCCGCCGAAATCGATCCTCGGCACCGTCACCGCAACGACGCCCCTCCTGAATAAGCCGCTGAAGGGCAAGGTCTACTTCCGCTCCAACGGCGGCGATCGGGAACTACCCGACATCGTCGCCGATCTGAGGGGTTCGATCCACGTCACCCTTGTCGGCTTCATCGACTCGGTCAAAGGCAGGGTGCGGACCCGCTTCCTCAGCGTCCCGGATGCGCCGGTGACGAAGTTCAAGATGAACCTCTTTGGCGGCAGCCGGGGTCTGATCGAAAATTCGGAAAACCTCTGCGCCACTCAGCCGCGCGTCGAGATCCGTCTTAAGGCCCAGAACGGGCGCTCCAAGCTGACCCGCCCCCGGATCGCTTTGCCCTGCGGGAAGCGCTAGGCTTAGCTTTTCTCAAGTTCCCTTGACTGTTACTGCCTACAGGCGATAGGACTCTCCCGTACCCCAACGCCCCGGCTTTCTCGGGGCAGGAAAAGGAGAGTGACATGAAGTACGTCAAGATGCTCGGCCTCGCCGTGGCAGCCGCCGTGGTCATGACGGCGTTTGCCGTGAGCGCCGCAACAGCCACCACACTTGAGGTTGGCGGGATAGCTAGAACTGATTCCGTCGAACTTACAGCGAGCCTCACGGCCGGAACTTCTTCTGTGACAAAGACCACAGGACAAACGTTCGCAAATACATGCGGTATAGCTCACCTGAACGGAAGCACGAGCAGTCCTTTCACCGGAGTTAAGGTGACAATTCCCCTGACGTCGTGGTCATTCAGCAAATGCACGGAAGAAGCCTTAACGGTCGACAAACCAGGGAAGCTTTATGTCGAATACAAATCCGGCACAAACGGAACAGTCTTCTCAGAGGAAACAGAAGTGACAATGCCCACCCCGTTCGGCAAAGTCAACTGCAAAACCGGCGCCGGAACCGACATTGGCACCCTTACAGGGGTCGCTTCGGGCAACACCGTAGTCGACATCAATGCAGTCATGAACTGCGGGTTCCTGCTGCCCTCCGCGGTTTGGGAAGGCAGCTACACCATCACAAGTCCAGCTGGGCTCGGTGTCACCGCCTAGGCGAGGGTCGCCCAGGGCTTAAGCTGCCTGAATATTAAAGTACCCTTGACTATCGATGGTATTATTGATAAGACTCTCTCTGTACCCAATGCTCCGCTTCCGGAGCAGATCAAGGAGAAGAGAAATGAAGTATCTGAAGATGCTCGGCCTCGGCGCGCTGGCCGCCACGGCCCTGACGGCGTTCGCCGCCAGCACCGCTTCGGCGACCACACTCGAGATCGGCGGGGTTCCGCAGAACAAAGAAGTCACAATCAGCGCCTCGCTTAAAACCGGCACCTCTGCGGTTCTGCGCACCACAGGCGAAGCATTCGCCAACACATGCACCGAATCAACCGTGCATGGAGAGACGACCGCTCCGTACACCAACACGACATATGTGACAGGGCCGATCACAACCCTCACATTCGACAAATGTACGGAAGAACCGGTTACCGTTGACAAACCGGGCAAACTCTACGTTCATTGGGAGAGCGGCACAAACGGGACGGTCTTCTCCGAGGAAGCCGAAGTGACAGTCCCGACCCCGTTCGGAAAAGTCAATTGCAAAACCGGCACGGGAACGAAAATCGGCACACTCACAGGTGTCGCTTCGGGGAATGCGACGATGCACATCAACGGCGTCCTCAACTGCGGATTCCTTCTGCCTTCCGCGGTTTGGACCGGCACCTACACCGTCACAAGCCCGTCGGGCCTCGGCGTCGTTAACTAAACAGACGCTGAAAGCCATGCAGGCCTGACTGAGAGCCGCCCCGGGGTTACCGAGGGCGGCTCTTTTTGTGCTCCGCCACCGGCACCCAACTCGGCACACTCACAGGAGTCGTTTCAGGGAATGCGACGATACACCTCAAGTCTGTCCTCAACTGCGGCTTCCTGCTCCCCTCCGCGGTTACGGCCGGCACCTACACCATCACAAGCCCGGAAGGCCTCGGCGTCACGTCATAGGCAGGTGCTGCAAGACGTATAGAAATGGCCGGGAGCTACGCGACGCGCGTCGGCTCCCGGCCCAAGAGGACGTCCGCGGAGGGGATGCCGATTACCTCTCCGTCGAAGCGCTTCTGCGTTCCGTAGACGAGCCAGGTCGTGTCGATTTCGCCGATGTCGAGCTCGAGGCGGAGCTCGTCTTCGTGCTCTTCGAAGTGCTCCATGTGGGTCAGACCCGCGTCGTAGCGGCCCGCCAGCAGCTCCTCGCCGACGACAGGCTTGGACACCACGTCGATGACCTCCTCCCAACCGGAAAGGTCGACGTAGCCCTTGGTGGCGGGGACGATGCCGAGCGAGCGCGGATGCTCGACGTCGCGGCGGGCCAGGAGGACCAGGTGCTTGGTCGGGAAGATGAAGGTATCGACGACGAAGACCTCGCGCCAGTAGCGCTCGGTCACCTCGTGGACCTTGGGGTGGGCGCTGCACTGGATCAGGAAGGCGTCTTTGCGGCCTCGGATCCGCTCCAGGCCGTCGAGGAAGTCGGCGATGAACTCGACCTCGAAGTCGTCGATCCCCTGGAAAGCCATATACCGGCGGACGGCCCGCTCATGGCAGGTGCCCGCGGGGCCCAGAGTCACGAGCTTCAGCTTCATAGACCAAGGATAGTCAAGTAATCAAGGGCTGCAACTTCGCGCTACCAAGCGGGTTCCTTGACATGGTTGGACGCGTACTCTAGTTTCGTGGTCTGGCGCGCTAGGGACGCGCTCTGCTCAAGAATGAAGGGGGACAGGAGAGACGATGGGGGGCCGCAGCGATCGACGTGATCGGTTCTGCCCGCCAACGACGTGTCTGTCCACCAGTCAGCGTCCCGCCATCAGGACGTCGCCGGACCGACGGCTTGACTGTCAAATAACCACGGAGGAAAGATGATCTCTCGGATTCACAACAAGCTCGGCACGGCCGGACTGGTCGTGGCGGTCGTGGCGCTCGTCGCCGCGCTGACCGGGGTGGCCTACGCTGCGCAGGGCCTCAACGGCAAGCAGAAAAAGGAAGTTAAGAAAATTGCAAAGAAATTCGCGGGCAAACCGGGTCCGGCGGGTCCCGCCGGACCGGCTGGACCGGCGGGGCCGGCCGGCAAAGACGGTGCCAACGGGACCAACGGAACGAACGGCCAGTCGGTCACCGGCGCGCCGATCGGCACCGGCGGCGCCTGCGGCGCGGCGACGGGGGTGAAATACACCCTCGGCGCGACCTCGACCAATGTCTGCAGCGGCGAAGACGGGGAAAGCGGATTTACCGAAACGCTTCCTCCTGGTGAAACCGAGACCGGAACTTGGTCGCTTGGACCCTTCGACGGAACGACGGTCGTCCCTCTGACGTTCAACATCCCGCTCGAAGAAGCGCCCGAAGTGCTCCACTTCGTCAATGAAGCGGGAGAAGAAAAAACGGGCGAAGGACCGTACGGGACGCCTACGAAATGTCTCGGCACGGCTGAAAATCCGACTGCCCCTGAGGGGGAGGTATGCGTCTACGAGGCAGCAAACTTCGGGGAAGCCACCGGCTTCATCGGAAACCCGGAAGTCAGCTTCCTCTTTACCAGCGGTGCAACCTTCTTCTACGCGATTGAAGAAGGCCAGGTCGCCGTCGGCACCTGGGCTGTGACCGCCGCCGAATAGTCGGAGGCAGTTTCTGCGGGAAGGCCCCCCTTTTCCTAGATGAGGAGGGGGGCCTTTTGCCGCTCCGCAGCCGGCCGGCCCGCCCGTCACAATCTCCGTCGGCATGCCAGGAGTGGTGATAGTCGGGGCCCAATGGGGCGATGAGGGGAAGGGGAAGGTCGTCGACCTCCTCGCCGACCGCGCTACCACGATCGTCCGCTTCCAGGGCGGCAACAACGCCGGCCACACGATCGTCCGCGAGGGCGAGGAGTTCAAGTTCCACCTGATCCCCTCGGGGATCCTCTACGCGGAGAAGACCTGCGTGATCGGCAACGGCGTCGTCGTCGACCCCCGCGTCCTGCTCGGCGAGATCGACGGCCTCAAACGGGCTGGCGTCAGCGTCAACAACCTCCGCCTCTCCGCCAACGCGCACCTGATCATGCCCTACCACGTGCTGCTGGACAGCGCCGGGGAGACGAAGCTGGGGAAGCTCTCGATCGGCACCACCCGGCGGGGGATCGGCCCCTGCTACGCCGACAAGGCGCTGCGGCTGGGGATCCGCGTCCAGGACCTGCTCGACGAGAAGATCCTGCGGACGAAGATCCGCGCCGCCCTGGAGCCGAAGCAGCAGGCGCTGCGCGAACTCTCGGTCCAGCGGCGCAAACAGTTGAAGGAGGCCGGCGAGGAGGCAAAGGCGAACGAGGCGCCCGTCGGCGTCCCGGACCCCCGCCTCGACCTGCACGCGATGGTCGAGGAACACGTCAGCTTCGGCCACCGGCTCGAGCCCCACATCGCCGACACCGCCCGCCTCTGCTGGGACGCGCTCGACCGCGAGGAGACGGTGATCTTCGAGGGCGCCCAGGCCGCCCTGCTCGACCTCGACCACGGCACCTATCCCTTCGTCACCTCTTCCAACCCGATCGCCGGCGCAGCCACCGTCGGCGCCGGCATCGGCCCGAAGGACATCGACGAGGTCTGGGGGATCGCCAAGGCCTACGCGACCCGGGTCGGCGCCGGCCCCTTCCCGACCGAGCTCTTCGACGAGGTGGGCGAACAGATGCTGCAGCGGGGGCATGAGTTCGGGACGACGACCGGGCGCCCGCGACGCTGTGGCTGGATGGACCTGGTGGCGCTGCGCTACGCGGTCCGCCTCAACGGGATGGACGCACTGGCGATCACCAAGCTCGACGTCCTCCGCGGCATCGGCCCCCTGCGGGTAGCGGTCCGCTACCGCTCGAAGGAAGGCGCCGTGCTCGACACCTTCCCCTACCACCAGTCGATCCTCCATTCGGCGACGCCGGAGTACGAGGAGCTGCCGGGCTTCGACCTCGACCTCACCGCCTGCCGCAACGCCGAGGACCTGCCGCGGGAGGCGCGCGACTACCTCGGCTTCATCGCTGACTTCGTCGGCGTCCCGGTGCGGCTGGTCGGCGTCGGCCCGGACCGCGAGCAGGTCATCTGGCTCGAGAACTGATCACTTGTTCCTATCAATCGGCGCGGCGGTCGATACCCACCATTTGCCGCCTTCCTTTTCCATCGGCACGATCCAGTCCTTGCCGTCCCGGCCGTGGTACTGGGCATAGGCCTGGCTTTCCCTCACCCTGAGGCTGTCGATCGGCCCGGCGAGGGTGTTCTTGTAATCGCCGGAGGCTTGGGGGCCGAAGTAGGCCAGCGCTTGGGGACAGGTCGCGACCTTGCCGCCCGACACTTTCGTGGCGTCTTCCGCCACCAGGCTATGAATGTACTTGCGGGAGAAGTAGCTGCAGTCCTTCTTCCAGTCCTTCGCCGCCCGGGCCTTCATCCACTCCGTGATGACGCGGGACGCTTGTTCGCGTTCTGCCTTTGAGGCCTCGCGGCCGAAGGTCTGCACCAGGTTGTCGCCGTCAGGGACGAGGAACTCGCGGCTGGGACCCTTGACCCAGGGATAGAAGGCCTCCTCCTGTTCTTCCCCCGACGAGGAGGAGTCGCTACCGCAGCCACCGATCGCAGCAAGCAGCAGCAATAGCGCAACCGCAGCAACCAGCCTCCCCACCATTCCCATGAAGACATTTTAGGAAAAAGAGCCCCTAGTGGTTTCGCACCTGCTCTACAGTCTGTCGGTGGCCTCCAGTCGACGCTCGACCAAGTTGAACGAGCGGCTGCCCCGGGGAAGACATGGGTTGCCGAGGGAGGCGGTGACCGAGTCCCAGCGCAACCGCATCCACCAGGCGATGATCGAGGTCGTCTCCGCTCGCGGCTACCCGGAGACGCGGGTGGTCGACGTGATCGGCGCCGCCGGGGTCTCCCGCAAGACCTTCTACGAGCTCTTCGAGAGCAAGGAGGACTGTTTCCTCGCTGCCTACGACGTGCTGCTCGAAAACCTGCTGGGAGACGCGGCCGATGCGTTCGAATCAAAGCCGGGCTCTCCCTGGGCCGAGCGGATCGCTGACGCCCTCGAGGCGCTGCTCATACACCTCTCCGCCCACCCCGAGGAGGCGCGGTTCGCGATCGTCGAGGTCTTGGCGGCGGGCCCCAAGGCCCTTGCCCGACGCGACGCGGCTTTGCGGCAGTTCACCGGCTTCCTCGAGTCCGGCCGCTCGGAGACCAGCGTGGAGCTGCCGGGTATCACCTCCCTCGCCGTCGCCGGGGGGATCAACGAGCTTCTCTACAGCGAGATCCTCCACGGCGCCGTCGGCCGCCTCCCCAGCAGGCTCCCCGACCTGACCTTTTGGGTAACTCTTCCTTTCCTTGGAGCCGATGGGGCTACCGCGGAGCGGGAGCGCGTCCGGCGCGCGAAGCTCCCTTCCTAGCGGCTCGGTTAAGCCGCTCCTTTTCGCGAGCGAGCGGGTTTACGAACAGGGGCGGGGTGGTAGTTTGACCCGCTGGAGAGACGTTCAAGCTAACTGTTCTCACGGCATCGGACCCAGGACGGGCAGGCCGCAAAGGAGAGATATAGGGATATGCGTAAGTACCTGATGTTGTCGATGGCCCTCGCGGCCCTGATCGCCGTCAGCGTGGTGGGTATCGCCACCGGCGCCAACAAACCGGTGACGGTCGAAGCCGGGAACCTCAAGGTCACCTTCAACGGCGGATTCAGCCCGACCAAGCTGCCGAAGAAGAAGATGGCTCCGATCAGCCTCAACGCCTCCGGGATCATCGCCACCAAGGACGGCACGCACCCGCCGGCGCTGAAGGAAGTCGTGCTGGAAAGCGACAAGAACGGCGCCATCAACGTCAAAGGCATCCCGGTCTGCAAGTCGGGTCAGCTGCAGTCCCGCGACACGGCGGCCGCCAAAAAAGCCTGCCCGAAGTCGATCATCGGCAAGGGCAAGACCACGGTCGAGGTCCAGTTCCCCGAACAGAAACCGATCGACGTCAGCAGTGAATTGCTCGTCTTCAGCGGCGGCACCAGCGGCGGCACGACGACCCTCTACATCCACGCCTACTTCTCGGCGCCGGTAACCGGGGCGATCGTCACCACCGTGAAAATCAAGAAACACAAGAACGGCCGCTACGGTCTCAAATCCGTCGCCACGATCCCGAAGATCGCCGGCGGCAGCGGCTCCGTGAAGACGTTCAACCTGACGATCAACAAGAAGGGCGTCCTCACCGCCAAGTGCCCGGACGGCAAGCTCCAGGTCCACGGGACCGCGGTCTTCGCCGACGGCACCAAGGCCTCTGCGACGATCATCCGGACCTGCACCGGCACCTGAAGTAGAAGCAGCGCAGCGCAAGGAAAGGGCGGCCTCCGGGCCGCCCTTTTTCGTGCTCGGGAGCGGTTGCACTCTGCGGGTTGCCGTAGTACAAATAGGCGCACTCGATTAAACCCAGTTGTTTAGATTGGCGGCAATGGATTTGGGCAGCGACAGCTTGCCGACCGCGGTTGAAAGCGCGAAGGAGCGGGATCTAAAGCCTCTGGCGGAAGAAAGCGCCGAGAAGCTGGACCTCGACTGCCGCCAGCTCGAGGTGATGGAGGAATACCTGCACGACGCCTGGTTCTTCGGCATCCGTACCGGGCACACGGTGATGGTCGAGACGAAGATGGGCCAGACCGATCCTGCGCCAGTCATCCTCGACATGCAGGACGAGTTCCAAGAACTGATGGAACGCTGCGGAGAGGCGCTCAACACGACCGTCAGCGCCACGATCCAAGCCTGGAACTATCTCGGCGAAGCCTGGGTGGCGGGCGCCAAGTTCTGGGAAGTCGAGATCGTCGCCCGCCTCGTCGAAGCCCAGGCAGGAGGCTTCGACGAGGTGCTCCGACGGCTCAACGACGAGCTCGGCTAGCGGGCGATACAGGTCAGGTCGCGCAGCTTTTCGCGTCGAGTTCTTTTGCGATCTTGCTGGCGTTAGCGAAGATCGTGACAATAGATTCGCGGGTTCCGCGTGGGTCCGCCTTAACCTTCGCAGCGGCGTCTTCCCGCGCCTGCACCAGTTCTTCTGCTTTCTGCGCGTCTTTTTCCGGCACCCCGATGTCGGCGATTTCCTCCGTCGTTTCCTGGTACACGGCAATCAATTTGAGGAGATTCTCTTCCGCGTCTGCGTCGGTCAATTTCCCTCCCTGTTCCTGGAATTCCCGACCCACCTTCTCGACCAGTTCTTCCCGAGCCTGAAGGCCTTTGTTGCAGACGAGCGCGAGCTGCTGGTCGTATTCCTGCTTGCTGATCGACGAATCGTCGCTCCCGCATCCGGCAAGACCAAGAAGCCCGACCAAAACGGCAGCTATCCCGGCTATTCCCTTTTGCACCTTTCCCCCCTCGATAGATCCTGAGTGAAAGGAAGATCTTAAGCGAGTGGAGGGGCCTGTGCCCCACCGCCTTTAGGCGGCCTTGCCCCAGCGGCGGTCCTCGCCAAGGATCTCGACTTCGTCGCACGTCTGCGCCAGTCGCGAGACGGTGCGGGGGCCAATTTGCTCTTCCAGCTCTTCATGTTGGAGGTTGGTCGTGATCACGATCGACCGTTGCGCCTCGTAGCGCTCGTTGACCAGCGCGTAGAGCTGCTCCAGCACCCAATCAGAGCGTTTCTCGGCGCCGAGGTCGTCGATGTGGAGGAGGTCGACCGAGGTCAGCTGCTCGAAGAAGGAGAGGTAGGAGTCGCCGCCCGGTTCGGAGTCGTAGGTGCGGCGGATGCGCGCCAGCAGCTTTGGTAGGGAGTAAATCGCGACCGTGCGGCCGGCTTCAAGGGCGGCCTTCGAGATCAGCATCGCCAGCGAGGTCTTGCCCGTGCCGGTGTCGCCGAACAGCCACAGCCCCCGTCCCTCCCGCAGGCGGGCGTCGAGGTCATCGACGTAGGATCGCACTTCGTTGACGGCGATCTTCGTCTGCAGGTCGCGCGCCATGTCGGAGACTGGCGGCCGGTCGAAGGAGACGCCCCGGTAGCGGGCCGGGATCGCCGAGGAAACGCCACGGCTGCGGCCGCGCTCGAGCCGCTGGCTGCGGCACTCGCAAGGGCGGGCGACGTCTTCGGGGCCGAGGATCCAGCCGGAGCCGTCGCAGACGCCGAGCGGGCAGGCCTGTTCGCGGAAGGGCTCGGAGCGGGCGATCGCAGGCATCAGAAGTCAGGCCCTGCCGCGGCGGCGTCCTCGAACGGCGGCGCTTCGCCGGCGGGCTGCTCGATCGGCGGTTCCTGATGGGCCTGGTCGGCGAATTTGGGATAGCGGTCGAGGAAGACCAGCTTTTTGGTCCCGATCGGGCCGTTCCTATGCTTGGCGATGATCAGGTCGGCAAGGCCGTCGGGCTCCTCGTCGGGGTCGCGGTAGTAGTCCTCCCGGTAGAGGAAGGCGACGACGT
>Ga0157284_10000153_pt1 | contig 10827 bp, 8 predicted proteins | sample NitcycUS059202B1_FD_108392 | JGI IMG/M metagenome (GOLD analysis project Ga0157284, IMG submission 108392) | Soil microbial communities from Arlington Agricultural Research Station in Wisconsin, USA - Nitrogen cycling UWRJ-S059-202B-1 | ecosystem: Environmental > Terrestrial > Soil >... | reverse complement strand
CTGGGTATGGCGCTCAAATGCTACCCGCTTCAGCCTGGTGGTCTGCTTGCTATTGAGGCCGTCATGATCGGCATGACCAGTGCAGAGCGTATCCGCGAAGAGATTTCTGCCAATCTGGAAGTTATCCTGCTGCTGATTTTTATGGTGGCGGGCATCTACTTTATGAAGCAACTGTTGCTGACCGTATTTACCAAGCTGCTGCTGAATCTCAGAAACAAAATCGCGCTGTCACTGGCCTTTTGTTTTGCTGCGGCTTTCCTTTCCGCCTTCCTCGATGCCCTGACCGTTATAGCAGTAGTGATCAGCGTTTCCGTCGGTTTCTATTCGATTTACCACAACGTCGCCTCTAATCAGAGTGAAAACACGGATGTGACCAACGACAGCGCGTTTACAGGTAATCAGCAGCATCAGGCCGTTCTGGAACAGTTTCGATCATTTTTACGCAGTCTGATGATGCATGCCGGCGTAGGTACAGCACTCGGCGGCGTGATGACCATGGTAGGCGAGCCGCAGAACCTGATCATCGCCAAAAGCGCCGACTGGCAGTTTGTCGACTTCCTGATCCGCATGTCTCCGGTCACTGTCCCGGTGTTCATCTGCGGTTTCATTGTCTGCGCGCTCGTTGAGCGTTTCCGCCTGTTTGGTTATGGCGCAAAACTGCCGCATCCGGTTTATGAAGTCCTGAAAAAATACGATCAGAAAAACAGTGAGAACATTACGAAACAAGACCGCATCAAACTGGCGGTTCAGGTCGTCATTGGTGTATGGCTGATTATCGCGCTGGCTTTCCATCTGGCAGAAGTCGGGCTGATCGGTCTTTCAGTGATTATCTTTGCCACCGCGTTTTGTGGCATCACCGATGAACATGCGATTGGTAAAGCCTTCCAGGATTCTCTGCCCTTCACCGCACTGCTGACCGTCTTTTTTGCCATCGTTGCCGTGATCGTTGAACAGCATCTGTTTACCCCAATCATTCACTTTGTGCTTCAGTCAGAGCCGTCAAACCAGCTGTCTTTGTTCTATCTGTTCAACGGTTTGCTTTCATCCGTGTCTGATAACGTTTTCGTCGGCACCGTGTATATCAACGAAGCAAAATCGGCACTGGTTAATGGCGTGATTGACCTGAAACAATTTGAACTGCTGGCGGTCGCCATCAATACCGGGACGAATCTGCCATCGGTTGCCACACCTAATGGTCAGGCGGCATTCCTGTTCCTGCTGACTTCTGCCCTAGCTCCGCTTATCCGCCTTTCATACGGCAGAATGGTGTGGATGGCGCTGCCTTACACGGTAGTTATGACGCTGGTGGGTTTGCTGTGCGTGCAGTATCTGCTGCCGGATATGACGCAGTGGTTTACGAATATGGGATGGCTGAGCATGCCACCCGCCAGTGAAGTTCTCATGCCTCACTGATAAACAGACAAAACGTCAGTAATTCTCTGGCATGGATGCAATCCAGAAAATTACCGAATTTAAAGTCGAATTGTCAGATTTATATTAATTATTTACCTATTATTTATTCTGACAGGCTGGCAGCAGGGAGCAATTGGTTTACACTGCGTACCAGTAGCTAACTGCAGGGAAAATTTTCTATGTTGCAATATCTTAACCGCTGTTCACAAGGCCGCGGTGCATGGCTTCTGATGGCTCTGACAGCTCTGATTCTTGAGCTGGTAGCGTTGTATTTTCAACACGTGATGCTTCTTAAACCTTGCGTCATGTGTATCTATGAACGCTGTGCGTTGATGGGTATTCTGGCTGCCGGGCTGGTGGGTGCGATTGCGCCCTCTACCTGGTTACGTTATGGCGGTATTCTTATCTGGATTTACAGCGCTTACGAAGGGATCCGTCTGTCATGGGAACACACCATGATCCAGCTGCATCCTTCTCCGTTTGCGACCTGCGATTTTGCTGCCCGTTTCCCGACCTGGCTGCCACTGGACAAATGGTTCCCGTGGATGTTTATTGCCAGCGGTGATTGTGCGGAAAAACAGTGGGAATTCCTGTCACTCGGTATGCCGCAGTGGCTGGTGGTTGTTTTCAGCGTGTTTATGGTCATTGCGATTCTGGTGCTGCTGGCACAGTTCGTAAAACCTAAACGCCGTGACTTGTTCGGCCGTTAATTTCAGTACATAGTATTCGTAAAGGCGCCTCAGGGCGCCTTTTCTATGACCATCAGTATCATCATGCAGGGAATGCAGACTTTTTAATCAGAATGATTTATTTGACTAATTTGGAACCTGCAATGAAAAATCTCCCTGTCGGGCTGGTCTGGATAATCTGCGTTGGAGCCTGTCTCCTTTTCTGGGTCGTGGCCGGTTTTACCTTTTACGGCTTATTCAGATAAAACCACACTGGCGGCCTGTCCGGGCGAGTGCCAGCGGTCAGGTCAGTTCCATTTATTGTGCAAAAAAAAACCTGGATTTGTAAAAACCTCAATGAGTTCTATGCTACGAGGGCAAAAAGGTTCATCAGAGGAACAGATATGGTGGTTAAAGGGTTTTCAAAGGGTTTTTTCATCGCGATTCTTTTAATCGTAACTTTGGCTTTTTTTGATGTATTGAGGCCTTATTATTCTTCCGTACTATGGGCAATTATTCTTGCGGTGATTTTCAATCCGTTGAAAAACCGGCTTAAACAATATGTCGGTGATCGCAATGGCGTCGTTTCTTTTTTAACCGTCGTGATTATTTGTCTGATTGTATTCACACCGCTGGCGATTATTACTTCTTCGCTGGCGATCGAATTCAATGCGGTTTACACCAAACTTCAGGGGAATGACTCGCAACTGCCAGCCATGCTGACCGATACCATCCACCATTTACCGCGATGGGCGAGACATTTCCTTGCGGAACATGATCTGGACAGCACGACTGAAATTCAGAAAAAGCTTTCTGATGTCGCTCTGCAGGGCAGTCAGTATCTGGCGGGCAGCGTCTTTGTCATCGGTAAGAGCACGTTCGGTTTTGTTGTCGGTTTCGGCATCATGCTGTACATCCTGTTCTTCCTGCTTAAAGATGGCGCTTATCTGGTCAATCTGACCCTGGAAGCCCTGCCGCTTTCCCGCCACGTTAAACATCATTTGTTTATGAAGTTTGCGGCTGTCTCCCGTGCGACAGTTAAAGGTACGGTGGTGGTGGCAATCGTTCAGGGTGCTCTGGGCGGGCTGGCATTTTATATCGCGGGAGTTGATGGCAGCCTTCTTTGGGGCGCGCTGATGGCATTTCTGTCAATCATTCCGGCCGTTGGCTCAGCCATTATCTGGGTACCGGCCGCCATATATTTCTTCGCTTCAGGAATGTTGTGGCAGGGGATCTTTATCGTGGTCTTCTTCGTGGTGGTGATCGGTATCGTGGATAACGTTTTACGCCCGCTTCTGGTGGGCAAAGATACCAAAATGCCGGATTACCTGATCCTTATCACCACGCTAGGTGGCATGGAAGTTTATGGCATTAATGGCTTTGTGATTGGCCCGTTGATTGCGGCATTGTTTATCGCCTGCTGGAACATTCTTTCCGGACGTGACCACCGTAACAACACCGATGAGATTGACGAAGATTTCATTGAGGAAGGTAAAAATCACCCAGAGGCATGATACACAGGGCATTTTCTTTGAGTGCCCGAACCGTGCATCGTTATCTTCGGAGTGAGTTTAACGGGCGGTTGTTACAAACCGCCCAGTTTTACCAAATATTATTATGCAGTTTTGAGAACCAGGCGTAGAAATAAATGGCAACTTACACTTTCGATCTGCAGGGGTAATAAATGAAAAATATCATTTTAGGTATGATCGCAAAAATCTCCCGTATGGAAGCAGACACTAAACAGCTTACCGCTCAGGTTGAGGCGCAGTCACTTCTTCTCGGGGCTATTTTCATCACTGTCGGGAAAAATGGCGGGCCGCAGGAAATCATCGAAAGCGTCAACAAGGCCATTAACTCCGTACTCGACTCCGATGATGAAGTCGTTAAATCCGACGCCAAAATTTTGTTCGAACAGTTTCAGGCACTGATCGAGATGACGCGATTTATCGACAAAGCCGACCCGGAGCTGGATTCCGAAGCGCTGAATGCGCTGGGCGCTGTCCGGCCTGATTCGGAGATCTGAAATCAAATCCTGGTATAAAAAAAGCCCTGGCATTTGCCGGGGCTTTTTCATTCCAGATGCTAAAGTATTGAAAAGCTGCTCTGCAAGGGAAGAAAAATCTGCCTTTACCCTCTTGCAGCCTCAAAGCCTCGCTTCTATGTCTTTGCTCTTATAGATTTGCTAAACTTCACATACTCACATTAGGAGATAACAATGAACCACAAGGTGTTATCAGTACACTACTTGCGCGGACTGGCAGCTTTGATGGTCGTTGCTCTGCATTATTCATATTACCTCCCCGAAAATATTGGTTATTTCTTTGGTTCAGGTAGCGTTGGTGTAGATATTTTTTTTATTATTAGTGGTTTTATAATTACCTTCGCAACACGTAAACAGGCAGACTCCTTATATAACTTTAGCGTTAAAAGATTTTTTAGAATCTATCCTTTATTTATAACAATATGGATGGTTTCTATTTTCACTGTAAATTTAGATGCAACTTTTCCCGCTAAGTTGCAATCACTGTTTTTATTCATGAATGATTATAATGGAAGTAATGCCCCTGCTTTCGGATTCAACCTTATGGGGCCGCCTTGGACACTAACATATGAAGTTCTTTTCTACGCGATTTTCGGTATATCAATGTGCATTTCGCATAAATATAGAGCATTAATATCTGGCGCAGGCATTGTTTTAATAGTCTTTGGTTTACAATTCATTTTTAACGGCCATGTATCTTTAGCCGCCCAAACATCTGCAGATATGATTGTAAGTCGCTGGTGGCAGGTGCCTGTTAAGATTTTAAGCACGCCTATTCTCTTTGAATTTGTTGTTGGGGTGTTTTTGGCGGAGGTCTACATCAGGACAGACAATACCAGAAATACCATATTGTCTTCGGTAGTTTTGCTTTTCGGCGTGGTTGTTTTTGCAGTATTTTTCTTCACAGGGGAAATGCGACTATTAGGGTTCAAGGGAGGGATTTGGGTTGCGCTTACTCTTTTCATTCCTTTTATCATATTCGATAAGTTACATGGATTCAAAGAATCAAAGGTTATGCTTTACCTTGGAGATATATCATATTCAATGTATATCAGTCACTTTCTTTTACTAACAGCTTTAATGCATTACTACCCAAGTATTCTTGCTACACTTAATGGATATATTATATTTACGTGTTTGCTTACATCTTGCTTCATAATTGCCGCTTTACTGCATAGATTAATCGAACTCCCTGGTATTAAGTTGGGGAAAAAGTTAAGCTTAGGCAGGAACGGCACTGTGCCTGCCTCAATTTAAAAGAGGGCTATTTAAAGCCCTCCCCTAAAATCTGCTACGTCACGTACTTGTGAATTCAGGATAAAAATACCCCCCCGCCTTCCTTGTTGTAATACACCCCCAGCCAGGCAAAGAACACCATCCAGCATTTCAATAAATAATACCCTCCAATTGAAATTTTTCATCGGCAACGATTTTTTAACTAGTAAGGTCTTATCATTCGCAATGAGTGCTTAGTGCTTAGTGCTTAGTGCTTAGTGCTTAGTGCTTAGTGCTTAGTGCTTAGTGCTGAATCATTAGGCATAGTCCTCAATTATGTAGTAACCATTTGCTCCTATGCCCGCTCCATATTTCGACTGGCCAGCATTGCTGGCCGCACCATCATCGCCTGATACGCCTCTTACAACTCCAGCTGAGGCATAATGTGACAAACCGCCAAATGATGAGCAGGCTGCGCCGCCGGTGCTTCCAGTCTTGGTTACTTTCGTAAACGCAGCATCGATTTCATTTTGTCTAGCCATGATCATCTCAAAAATACTGTTCATGTACACATATGTGCATCATGGGGTCCTGTCATTGCCAAGGGACGGCGCGGAGAAAAACTTAGTTGACTGATCTTTATGAGGAATATCTTAAATGTGAGCGTTAGTGGCTGATTTGTATAGCCGTATCGAAGCAAAACGCAATGTATTCATAAATTTATATAATGTTAACGCTTGTTATTATAATATTTTTAACTACCATTACCCCTCAACTAACGGTTAGGGTTTAAGCGGGTACAGAGTGTCCACGAATAGATTACTAGTTAAATATATGATTGTTGGCCTATTGAACACTGGGGTTACAGCATTAGTTATATTTTTCCTAATGTATGCAAAATTCAATTTGTATGCCGCAAATGCTATCGGGTATGTCGTAGGCATAATTTTTAGCTTTGTCGTTAATAGCGTATTTACCTTTAATTCTAAGCTAAGCTTAGGGAAATTATCAAAGTTCGTAGCAACCTGTGGAATTGCTTACATTATAAATCTAATTCCGCTTAAATTAATTTTGTTCTTTTTTCCTGAATATACAGTTTTTGCACAGTTAGTTGGAATGGCGTTCTATACAGTTACAGGTTTTATATTAAACAGATTTTGGGTGATGAAATGAAAGACACAACCATGACGCATAGAAGTAATATCACACCTCCAAGCATGGATATCGTCGTTCCTTGCTATAATGAGAAAGAGGCATTTCCTCACTGCTTGGAAGTTTTGGGGAATGTCTTGTGCAACCTGATGAGTGCCAAAAAGGTAAGCCCGCAAAGTAAAATTATATTTGTGGATGATGGTAGCAAGGATAACACCTGGCTTCAGATAAAAGAAGCATGTAGTAAAAATGGGTTTGTTTCCGGCGTTAAATTATCTAGAAATAGAGGGCATCAGAATGCACTCATTGCTGGCCTGTCTGAATCAAAATCGGATGTGGTAATTAGTATTGACGCTGACTTGCAAGATGACGTTCATTGTATTGAGTCCATGCTTGAGGAATATAATAAAGGCAGTGACATTGTTTACGGTGTGAGAAATGATAGGTCTACAGACAGCGTATTTAAAAGAACAACCGCTAAAATGTTCTATTCCTTGATGGAAAACATGGGCGTCAATCAGGTCTCTAATCATGCTGATTACCGACTAATGAGCAGGAACGCTGTTGATTGCCTACTCAATTTCAAAGAGCAAAATATGTACATTAGGGGAATAGTCCCATTATTAGGCTTTACTTCATCAAAAGTTTATTATTCAAGGGACGAGCGAGTAGCTGGGGAGTCTAAATACCCTATTAAAAAGATGATATCCTTAGCTGTTGAAGGAATAACGTCACTTACAATAACACCGCTCAGAATGATATCAGCATTAGGGTTCATTACTTGCATAATATCTATTATTACTGCAATTTACGCAATAATTGAAAAGATCAATGGAAGCACAGTGGAAGGTTGGACATCAGTTATGATATCTATCATCTTCTTTGGTGGGGTCCAGTTACTTTGCCTGGGGGTTATTGGTGAGTATGTTGGGAAAATTTATATTGAGACAAAAGGGAGGCCGAGATTCTTTGTTGAGGAAAAACAGGGAGGCAATGATGAAGTTAAATAATAAAACCATCAACACTATACTTTTTTTGATATCGCTTTTTTTTATTGTTTTCATTGCTTCATATTATGTAGGGAGAGAGCATAATATCTATTATTGGGACTCTAACGGATATTGGAGATTTTGGCAGCAGTTTGGTGCCAACCTCCTTGCAGACCCTGCAGGAGCCATTTCACGACTGGTTTCCTCAATAAAAAATGATGATTATAATCTGCTTCCTGTTGCCATAACATCAGTATTTTATATTGCAGGTGGTGAAACCAGGCTGGTATATGTATTATCTTTATCCATAATGTACTTGCTTCCAGTTGCCCTGCTCTTCTCTTTGCTATTGAATAAGCTCTCAGAAGAAAATTCAGCATATTGGAAGGTGATAACGCTTGTTTTACCAGCCACATTGGTTGCTTTTTGGGCTCCAACTTTGAGGGGTTATCCTGACATATGTGGTTTGATTTTTGTGATATATGCAGTAGTGTATTCAAGCAAAACAGATCTCTCAGGTAAGCTGGACATCAGAAAAGCAATAGTTCTTGGTGCAATCTTATGGGCACCATTCCTTTTACGACGCTGGTATGCATACACTATCGTCTCTCTCTATATTTCTTTGCCAATATTAAACTATTATCTTTATAAGGTTAATGGGCATAGCTTTAATCGAATATTTAAGATTGCTGTTTTCTTCTTCATTTCTGGCGTCTCATCTGCAATACTTTCGGTATTGTTGCAATGGAACCTACTTAAAAGAGTCGTTACAACCGATTATTCATTCATCTACTCTGCTTACAAGTCAAGTGTAGAAGCATCATTCTATAATGTCCTACACGACATCGGATTATATCTACTTCCACTGTTCTTGTTGTCTATATGCCTGTCGATTTTTGGCAGAAAAAGAAAACAAGATTACTTGGTGATATTCTCTGCTTTTAATCTTGCATTCAGCTTTTTCATTTTTACAAGAACTCAATCACCTGGTTTACATCATTGCCTTCCTTTCGCCTTATGGGTGTTAATAGTTTCAGCTTTTGGGTTACAGTTTATCCTTTTGAAATTATCAAAGAATGCTTACAAACTCACCTTTGTTGCACTAATCTCAGCAACGTGTCTTATCATTAATCAGCAGTCTCTATTTAATAAGGGTGAGAATTGGGCTACAAACTATCTTCCTACAAAATACTTACCGATGCGGGTAGATAATTATAATAATTATCTTCTGTTATCATCAGACATTCAAAGTATGTTGCATGGAAACGATAAGTTGACCGTTCTTTCATCAAGTAGCGTTCTGAACGATAACATGCTTAACACATTGTCTAATCTGAGGTTAAGTAAATTCATTGCCGGAATGTCTCAGGTCGACCTCAGGGATGAGTTAAATGTTCCATCGCTGATGTCTAAATATTTTATAGTTGCAGATCCAATTCAAACACATTTAATTGCTTCTGGACAGCAAGTTATAACAATTCCAGCAGAAGAGTTATTGCGAAATGAAGGTATTGGTAAGGCATTTAGAAAGGTCGGCGAAGGGTATCCTCTGGATCAAGGCGTTACTGCGTATATTTACGAAAGGACAAGGCCATTCACTCATGATGAGATGATGTCTTTCATTTCAAAATACTATGTGAGTTATCCGCAATGGAAAGGCGTGTATGACACTGGCCTATTCATACCATTCGTAACTGGATCAATTTCTCTCGGAGATGTCTGGGGCAAGCTAAGCATTGAGGATGACGGCACAATCTATGCGCACCCTGGCGAGACGCGTCCTACAACAATTTCTTGGACCTTGAATGGTGTTAAGGCATTGGCGATATCATCAGTCACGAATACTTGTGAGGGTGCTGATGGCGTTGATGTGACAATTACAGACCAATCAGGCCATGAAATTTCCACGCACGTTGAAAACAATCATTCTGCAACGATTGACATTGTAAAATTCAATAACACTCCAATATCTATGAGCATTGGTAAGCACGGTAATCCGTCTTGTGATTCTATTAAGATCGTAGGTCAAAAATAATATTACAGCCCAACCATACCCTTGAACATTATTGCTCAAGGGTATTTCATTTCTTACTGGTCTGGAGCGGAAAGCGAAGATATGCTGTCGCTGACATTGGCGTTAATCCTGCTCAGCAACACACGATATGCATTCCATAGCTTTAAGCCCCTGCTTCGTCTTCGGTTGCCATGGTAAGGCAGCACGTTAGTGCCGGGGTCAACATCGCTGTAAGTCATCTGAACTAGATACAACGGCTACATAAATTTGAGCATCGGTTACAGAGCCTGTCGGCATATTCCGAGAGGCGTATTCACCGTGCATTAGACAAAAGGTTTTGAGCTGTCTCCTGCGAGGTATGGAATGACTGTGCCGGATGGACGATATACAGTGACAAAAGCTTGTTATGGAATGAGTTGAGAGCAGTAGCCGCCAGTAAGACCATATCCACCGAGGAATTTTGAATTAGTGGTCATGTTGTTCATGAAAAACATCACTATCTCGGCTATTAATGGCGCCATATGTTTGTATAAAAACTGGAGGAAGTAACACCTTCAGCCCGTGTGTATATCATCTTCATTACCAGTAACCATTTAGCTCACAAGAATTGTACCGGCTCGGATAACCTGCTTCTAAGGGGTTAGAAGTACTACTGTTTACGGGTGATGCCCCGCATACGCCCCCGCGCTATATCACAGTGATGAAGTTCTTCAATCACTTCAGGTAGTTACTTCGCCCAGCTTGGCTTATTCATAATATGATCCTGCCAGTCTTCGACATCGTCTTCACGCACGGCGATATAACGCACAGAGATCTGCGCCGTATGCATGGCAGATTTGGATGCTTTATTCAGCAGCGGATGCCACGGGAGCAAAGGCTTGCCCTCGCCTATCAGGCGGTAGGCGCAGGTCGGCGGCAACCAGTCAAAAGTGGTCAGGTTTTCACGTGTCAGTTTGATACAGTCTTCTTCCAGCGTAAAACGACGCTCATAGTTGCGGCACTGACAAGATTTAATATTGAGCTGATTACACGCGACGTTGGTGAAGTAAATCTCGTCCGTGTCTTCATCAATCAGCTTATGCAGGCAACATTGTCCGCAGCCGTCGCACAATGCTTCCCATTCTTCGTCAGTCATTTCAGACAGCGTTTTTTGCTGCCAAAAAGCGGGTTCAGTCATGATGTGCATCCGGTATAAATAAAATGAGGGTGCTTATATAGACGCTTTAGCCTTCAGATGCAAGTAAAGCCGCCGGAAAGCTGCTCCGGCGACATCATTGCAATGCGCTAAATCACACGGGTAGCGACTTGCTTACCATTGAGTGTAGCTAGGAT
>Ga0157284_10000152_pt1 | contig 10829 bp, 9 predicted proteins | sample NitcycUS059202B1_FD_108392 | JGI IMG/M metagenome (GOLD analysis project Ga0157284, IMG submission 108392) | Soil microbial communities from Arlington Agricultural Research Station in Wisconsin, USA - Nitrogen cycling UWRJ-S059-202B-1 | ecosystem: Environmental > Terrestrial > Soil >... | reverse complement strand
CGGTCGGGATCACCTGCAAATTCGCTTTAAGTTGCGGTGTGCCGAGATACAGGAAACCGACGATTTTATCGTTCTCACCACACCTGAAGGCCTTGCGCACATCGGGATGGTCAGTCCATGCACCGGTACGCCAGATACCGTTAAAACCCTGCGCCAGCGCGGCCATCTGCATGGCGTGAACGGCACAACCGGCGGAAAGTAATTGTTCCCACTGCGGCACTTTCGGACTTTCTTTACAGGCCGCTATTACGGTAATGATTTGCGGAGCACGCAATGGCGCCTGCGTGGCTTTCTCGATGGCTTTTTCATCGGCTCCGTCTTTAATCGCGGCAGCGCGCAATACTTCACTAAAACGGGTCAGTCCGTCATTCTCTGCAATCACAAAACGCCATGGCTGCAGGGCACCGTGGTCTGGCGCGCGCATACCGGCGTTGATGATGTTTTGCAGCGCCTCGCCTGCTGGCGCAGGAGCAGCCAGACGGGAAGCGGAACGGCGGTTAAGTAACAAGTCCAAAGCGTCCATTTTTATCTCCTGAGAATAATTGCTATTTACCTTACGTTAACATAGCCGCTACGCCTTTTTCCAACGCATCAGGCGCTTTCAGATAATGCGTCGTTGCCAAATCCTGACATGATTTAAAGCTGACTTTTTTCCGGCGTGTCATTAGGATAGCGAGACTTATCTGTCTTGTTGGAGAGACCATGCGCACATTGTGGCGAATTATCGCCGGTTTTTTTAAGTGGACCTGGCGTCTTCTTAATTTCGTCAGAGAATTCATTCTCAACGTTTTTCTTATCCTGATCATTCTGGCTGGCGTGGGCATCTGGTATGCCGTGCAGGACAAACCCGTCGACACCACCAAAGGTGCGCTGCTGGTTGACCTGAGCGGTTCCGTGGTGGATAAGCCTTCAGTGAATAATAAAGTCCGTCAGTGGGGCCGCGAATTGCTGGGTACGTCGAGCAGCCGCTTGCAGGAGAATTCCCTGTTTGATCTGGTCGATACCCTTCGCGCAGCGAAAGATGACAAAAACGTCACCGGCATTGTTTTGCAGCTGACCGATTTCACCGGCACTGACCAGGCTTCTATGCAATATATTGGCAAGGCGCTGCGTGAGTTCCGTGACGCGGGTAAACCGGTTTATGCCATCGGCGACAGCTATAACCAGTCGCAATATTATCTGGCGAGCTACGCCAACAAAATCTACATGTCGCCACTAGGCGCGGTGGACTTGCATGGTTTTGCGACCAACAATCTGTATTACAAATCCCTGCTTGAGAAGCTGAAAGTCACGACCAATATTTTCCGCGTCGGGACCTATAAATCCGCCGTTGAACCGCTGATCCGTGACGATATGTCCCCTGCCGCACGCGAAGCAGACAGTCGCTGGGTGGGTGGATTGTGGACCAACTATCTCAATACCGTATCGGCAAACCGTCAGATTACGCCTGAACAATTGTTCCCTGGCGCGGCGGGTGTCTTAGCGGGTATGCAGGCTACGGGCGGTGATATGGCGCAGTACGCGCTTAAAGCCAAACTGGTCGATGCACTGGCTTCCCGTACCGAAGCGGACAACGAGATGGTGAAAGCCTTTGGCTGGAATAAAGACACCAAAGACTTTAATTACACCAGCATCTACGATTATTCGCCGAAGCCAAAACCGGACAATAACGATCCACAAATCGCGGTGATCTTCGCGACCGGTGCGATCAACGACGGTGAAGAACAACCGGGTGCCGTCGGTGGCGACACGACCGCGCAGCAAATTCGTGATGCCCGCCTGGATCCGAAAGTGAAAGCGATTGTCTTGCGCGTCAACAGCCCGGGCGGCAGCGTCAGTGCCTCTGAAGTGATCCGATCTGAACTGGCTGCTGCGAAAGCCGCAGGCAAACCGATCGTGGTTTCTATGGGCGGCATGGCGGCCTCTGGCGGTTACTGGATTTCAACACCCGCGAACTACATCATCGCCAGCCCGAGCACCCTCACCGGCTCCATCGGTATCTTTGGCGTGATCAACACCTATCAGAACACGCTGGATTACGCCGGCGTTCATACTGATGGTGTGGCGACATCGCCGCTGGCGGATATCGCTTCCACTAAAGCGTTACCACCGGAATTCTCGCAGATGATGCAGCTGAACATAGAGAATGGTTATAAAACCTTCCTCGGTCTGGTTGCGGATTCACGCCACAAAACGCCTGAAGAAATTGATCAGATTGCACAAGGCCACGTGTGGATTGGTTCGGATGCCAAGGCCAATGGTCTGGTGGATGAACTGGGTGATTTCGATGACGCCGTGAAGAAAGCCGCTGAGCTGGCGAAACTGCCGAAATGGCAGCTGAACTGGTATGTCAGTGAGCCAAGCCTGAGCGACCTGGTGTTCTCACAGGTAAGTGCGTCGGTTCATGCCATGCTGCCAGCGGCGATTCAGGCTTATCTGCCTGCGCCAGTGAGCAAAATGGCGATGGAGCTGAAATCGCAAGCTGACCTGTTCAGCAACATGAACGACCCGCAAAACCGTTACGCACTTTGCCTGACCTGTGGTGATGTGAAGTAACGTTCCGTTTTTGGGATAAAGAATCGCCATAATGCACTGCCCGGAGCTTTCTCTGAAAACTCCGGGCTTTTTTATGGTGGGACACCCGCCGCGAAGCCTTTATACTTAGCGCAGTTGCTTTCACCTTTCTAAATAAAGAACATCTTCGATGACTAAAAAATCTATTTACGTTGCCTACACCGGCGGCACAATCGGTATGCAGCGTTCTGAACAGGGTTACATTCCGGTTTCCGGACATTTACAGCGTCAGCTGGCACTAATGCCTGAATTCCATCGTCCTGAAATGCCTGAATTCACCATTAAGGAATATGCGCCACTGATGGATTCTTCCGACATGACGCCGGAAGACTGGCAGCATATCGCCGATGATATTCAGGCGCATTACGACGAGTATGACGGTTTCGTTATCCTGCACGGCACGGATACCATGGCATTCACCGCTTCTGCGCTGTCGTTCATGCTGGAAAATCTCAGCAAGCCGGTAATTGTGACAGGGTCACAAATTCCGCTCGAAGCGTTGCGTTCTGACGGACAGATCAACCTGCTGAACTCGCTGTACATCGCGGCGAACCATCCGGTTAACGAAGTCACCCTGTTCTTTAACAACCGTCTGTATCGCGGTAACCGCAGCACCAAAGCGCACGCCGATGGTTTTGATGCCTTTGCATCACCGAATCTTTCGCCCCTGCTGGAAGCCGGGATCCACATCCGCCGTCTTTCTACCCCATCACTGCCGGAAGTGCCTGCAGCAAAGCTGAAGGTTCATCACATCACCCCGCAGCCTATCGGCGTGGTGACAATTTATCCGGGTATTTCTGCTGAAGTGGTGCAGAACTTTCTGATGCAACCGGTGAAAGCCCTGATCCTGCGCTCTTACGGTGTCGGCAACGCGCCACAAAAAGGTGATCTGCTGAAAGTGCTGAAAGACGCTTCTGAGCGCGGCATTGTGGTGGTTAATCTGACCCAATGCATCTCGGGGCGCGTCAATATGGGCGGCTATGCGACCGGTAACGCGCTGGCGCACTCGGGCGTGATCAGCGGGTTTGATATGACCGTCGAAGCGGCGCTGACCAAACTGCATTACCTGCTTAGCCAGACACATACTCCGGAAGAAATCCGCGAGCTGATGCAGCAGAACCTGCGTGGCGAACTGACCGAATAAATAAGGAACGATATGAAATCTGCTTTGTTGCTGGTCGATCTGCAAAATGATTTTTGTCGCGGCGGCGCGCTGGCGGTCACTGACGGCGATGATACGATTGCGGTGGCTAATCAGATGATGCCGTGGTGTAAAAGCCATGACATCGCGGTACTTGCCTCGCAGGACTGGCATCCTGCCGGCCATCGCAGCTTTGCCACCAACTCGCACGCAGAGCCCTGGACACAGGGCGAACTGAACGGGCTGCCGCAAGTCTGGTGGCCGGTTCATTGCGTTCAGCAGGAACCCGGCGCTGAGTTCCATCCTGCCCTGAACATGCCGCTGGTAGACTTTGTGGTGCAGAAAGGCACCAATCCGGATATCGACAGTTATAGTGCCTTTTTCGACAATGGCCATCGCGCAGCCACCGTGCTGAACGACTGGCTGAAAGCGGCAAAGGTGACTCATTTGTATGTGATGGGGCTGGCCACGGATTACTGCGTAAAATTCACTGTGCTGGACGCACTGGAACTGGGTTATCAGGTGACGTTGCTGACCGACGGCTGTCGTGGCGTGAACTTACAGCCGGAAGACAGTGCGCAGGCAGTTGAAGCGATGCAGATGGCGGGTGCGCTGATTGAAACGTCTGGGTCGGTATTGGGGTAAATTATGCCGTCCTGCAATATGAAGTAATGCGGGGATAAAACCGGCTAAATTGATGTCCGTATTAAGATAAAATTTAAGGTGAATCCCTTTGATTTTATACTGTTAACGTCAATTCTAAGGCGCTATTTAGCGCCCTTTTTTATTGGTATGTATTAACGTCACTGAATTACTCAGGCTTAAGCTTTATCAGCGTCTGTTGCGCGAACTGTTGTTTAAGTTCCTGCTTACTTTTGGTGACGATCTGCCCGTCAGTGCCGATGCTCATGTGCTGGGCGTCTACGTTGTGACGTGACTGATACAGCATCACGGCCTGCAGGCTGTGGTCTTTCTGTTCCGGCGTCAGCGCCACGCCATCAGGCCACTTGCCGAGTTCAACGGCCTGCACCAGACGTGCATAGATTTCGGGTGTCATTACATCAATGAGTTGATTAATATCCATCTGACTGAGCCCTCAGCTCCACGCGATTATTCAAAGGGTTTTGAATAATAGCTGAATCGATTTTGTCGGGTAGATTACATCGCACTTTTGCGACACTTTACCCGGCGGTTATGTCACCACTCCGGCCATCAGTGAAACGCATTGAGGCCGAATTCACACAGTAACGTTCGCCTGTCGGCTTTGGGCCGTCCGGGAAAACGTGTCCCAGATGCGCTTCACATCCTGAGCAGCGTATCTCAACGCGTTGCATATTATGTGCTTTATCAGTGAGATATTTAATCGCATCAGGCTGTAACGGCTGGTAAAAACTTGGCCAGCCGCATCCGGAATCATATTTGGTATCAGAATAGAACAACGCAGTTCCGCAGACTATGCAATGGTAAATGCCTTCACGACGGTTGTGCAGTAACTTTCCTGAGAATGGAGGCTCTGTTCCGTGATCCTGTGTGACATAACGTTGAATTTCAGTGAGTTGCTCAAGTGTAGGGGAAGATTTGGCTTCGCTGCTCATGATTATCGTTCTCTGACGAATATAAAAATCAACTAAAATAACAGTTTATAATAACAAAAAATTAACAACAGGTATGCCTCTTTTGGCCTAAACTGTATGGCATCAGCGTTACCTGACTCGCAACTTGTGATGGCGATCACACTCCTGTTCATCCGGTACTTTATATTCAGTTTTTCGCCCCCATGTGGTTGTAAGCCGATTAAGAAAACGGAACGTGCAATAAGCGAGCAATAGTAGGTCGTCGCTTTGACTTACAGCAATAATTGACACGATTCCGCTTGACGCTCAGCAAGGTTTTTGTAATTTTACAACCAACCTTTTATTCACTAAAAAAATAGCTGGTGGAATATATGACTATCAAAGTAGGTATCAACGGTTTTGGCCGTATCGGTCGCATTGTTTTCCGTGCTGCTCAAGAACGTTCTGACATCGAGATCGTAGCAATCAACGATCTGTTAGACGCGGACTACATGGCATACATGCTGAAGTACGACTCAACTCATGGTCGTTTCAACGGTACTGTTGAAGTTAAAGACGGTCACCTGGTTGTTAACGGCAAAACCATCCGTGTTACCGCTGAGCGTGACCCAGCTAACCTGAAATGGAACGAAGTTAACGTTGACGTTGTAGCTGAAGCTACTGGTCTGTTCCTGGATGATGCGACTGCTCGTAAGCACATCACTGCAGGCGCTAAGAAAGTTGTTCTGACTGGTCCTTCTAAAGACAACACCCCAATGTTCGTTATGGGCGTTAACCATAAAGAATACGCAGGTCAGGAAATCGTTTCTAACGCATCTTGCACCACTAACTGCCTGGCACCACTGGCTAAAGTTATCAACGACAACTTCGGTATCGTTGAAGCTCTGATGACCACTGTGCATGCAACTACCGCTACTCAGAAAACTGTTGATGGCCCGTCTCACAAAGACTGGCGCGGCGGCCGCGGCGCATCTCAGAACATCATCCCTTCTTCTACCGGTGCTGCTAAAGCAGTAGGTAAAGTAATCCCAGCTCTGAACGGCAAACTGACCGGTATGGCGTTCCGCGTTCCTACCCCTAACGTTTCTGTTGTTGACCTGACTGCACGTCTGGAAAAACCAGCTTCTTACAAAGAAATCTGCGCAGTGATCAAAGCAGCTTCTGAAGCAGGCGACCTGAAAGGCGTTCTGGGTTACACCGAAGACGACGTAGTCTCTACCGACTTCAACGGCGAAAAACTGACTTCCGTATTCGATGCGAAAGCTGGTATCGCTCTGAACGACAACTTTGTGAAACTGGTTTCCTGGTACGACAACGAAACTGGCTACTCAAACAAAGTATTGGATCTGATCGCTCACGTTTCCAAATAATTGGCAATGTGAATGAACTGATTGAAGGGCGACGCAAGTCGCCCTTTTGCTTTCTGTCGGATGCACTTTTTTATCAGCACATGAGTGCGATCAAACAGATGGATTTGGTTCATGTGTAGTCTTGGTTCAAAATCTTAGAAGTTTTAACCCTGACAGGACTTTAGATAATGACAGAACAACTCTTTACTCTTCCGGTCGTAAACCAGATCACTACCTCCGTCAGCCAGCGTCTTATCGACGAACTGCCGGTGCTCGTTGTTACCCATCCGAAAGTTCGTGCTGCGATTGCCCTGCAAGGCGCGCATCTGCTGGCATGGCAGCCTGAAGGTGAAGAACCTGTGCTGTGGATGAGCAGCGCCAGCGCGTTCAAAGAAGGCGTTGCTATTCGTGGCGGTATTCCAATTTGCTGGCCATGGTTTGGTCCGGCAGGTAAACCCTCACACGGTTTCGCCCGTAACATGCCATGGGAACTCACGGATCATCAGGAAACTGACGAAGGCGTTGTTCTCACCCTAACGCTGAAAAGCTCTCCTGAAACACTGGCTCTGTGGCCGCACGAATTTACGCTGACCGCACGCTTCACGCTCAGCGCAACCTGCCATATCGAACTGGAATCTACCGGTGATTTCGACGCTAACAGCGCCCTTCACACTTATTTCAATATCGGTGATATTGCCAGTGTGACTGTCAAAGGCCTGGGCAACAGCTTTATCGATAAAGTCGATGGCGCAAAAGCTAAACAGACCGAAGGCGACCTGACCTTTACAGGCCAGACGGACCGCATCTATACCCAGCCACGGGCCACCAGCGAAATCGTTGACCCGGTATTGAAACGTACTCTGGTTGTCGCACATGAAAACAATTCAGACGTTGTGGCCTGGAACCCGGGCTCTGAATTGTCTGTCAGCATGGCGGATATGCCAGATGACGGCTACAAAACCATGGTCTGTGTTGAAACCGCACAGGTTTCAGACAAGCACATTTCTACGCATGCAGCACCGGCGCGTCTGGCGGTGACTTTCTCCATCCGCAAATAATCGCTTTGAGATTGCAGCATAGATGACAAAGGGGCCAAAAGGCCCCTTTTTGCTGTCTGATGCAGGGAAAGATGAATGGCAGATTCAGACCATATCCAGCGGCATTTTATGTTTTGGTGCCGGAAAAGCGGTGTCAATTTGCGCTATTTCGTCATCCGTCAGACTTAACGTCATCGCTGCGGCATTATCTTTTACATGCTCTGGCTGCACAGCTTTTGGTATCGCAATCACGTTACCGGAACGTATTACCCAGGCCAATGCAATCTGTGAACTGCTGACTCCCCGCTCTTTGGCGATATTCTGCATCACCGTTGACGTCAGCACGTCGTGGCGTAACTTTCCCGCCTGAGCCAGAGGACAATAAGCCATCACCGGCACGCCGTGTTCTTCGCACCACGGCAGCAAATCGAATTCAATGCCACGTGCAGCCGCGTGATACAGCACCTGATTCGTCATACATTGTTCGCCACCGGGAATTTTCCACAGCGCCTGCATGTCGTCAGTATCCAGATTAGAGACACCCCAGCGGCGAATCTTGCCGGATTGTTGTAATTTTTCCATCGCGGCGACGGTGTCATGTAGCGGAATCGAACCACGCCAGTGCAACAGGTACAGGTCTATATAATCGGTTTGTAATCTTTTGAGGCTTTGCTCACAAGCTGTTATGGCTTTCGCGCCACCGGCGTTGTGCGGATAGACTTTGGATACCAGAAACACATCATCCCTTCGCCCTGCTATCGCTTCGCCGACCACTCTTTCTGCTCCACCGTTCGCATACATTTCTGCGGTATCGATCAGAGTCATACCGGCATCCAGCCCTTGTTTTAATGCATTCACTTCAGAGCGAATATCACTGTTCCGCTCCCCCATATACCAGGTACCTTGTCCGATTGCGGGTACAATTTTCCCGTCTGGGAATTGCACGGTTTTCGCTTTCATCTGTTTCCTCCGGTCGGGTCGTGAGTCTCATTGTCGATAAAATTGATGAGCCATAAATGTGCAAATGGGGCGAAACGCCCCATTAATGTGCAATGTCAGCACCGTCGCGGTGCGTTGCATCAGAAGGTGTAAGTGACACCTGTCCAGACAATCGCCGAATATGACTTATCGACCATCGGGCTGTCTTTAACTTCGTCCGCTAAACGAATATAGCGGCCGGTGAAGAATGCCTGCCAGTCACGGGTAAAATTATATCGTGCAGAAAGCTCAGCATAAGGACTGAAACTATCATCAGCTGAATAGCTGCTCAGACCGCTGCGACGTGATTCACCTTTAGTCACACCATAGTAATAGTCATTCTGATTGCTGCTGTTGAACATCACACCGAACCCAGGCACCAGCGCCCAGTTATCCTGATGGATTGGATACAGGTAAGCAGCGTCCGCGACCAGACCATTACTGTTGTTCAGTACATCACCATTGAAGGTCGCGCGCAGCGTACCCCAGTCTTCAATATGTGAATACGCCAGACCAGCGTATAACGTGCCGCGACGTTTGTTCAGATGTTTCATCTGATGATCATCGCTGTCATCCGGGTCAAACCCAAATGGCACGTATGTCGTCGTAACGCTGAACTTATTCCTGTCGTCTTTCCACAGGTAGTAACCCGCAGTCAGTGATTTGAAATAGAAATCATCACCCTCATAAGACACCAGCGGTACCGGATAAACTTTGTTGTCATATCCACGATACGGGTTGACGTCACCCAATGCTGATGCGCCAAGTGACCAGGTGCCAGCCATGGCTGCATGGCTGCAAAGCACTGCCGCGCCCACGATGGACAGTGTTTTAAGGTTTGAAATTTTCATTGTCTTAATTCCATTAAGTAAAAAATCGTCGCTAGTGTAAATGAACCTTAAACATTGCGCTTAGCATTTACAGTTTTTAAGAATGTCCTGAACCGGTTTCATACCGTAAAACAGAGGCGATCGCATAATTTATCTGCAAAATATGAAATAAAAATGACTAAAGGAACAACATCCGCGCTGTAGAGCACGTCCTGTAAGGCTTTCCGGAGCATTGCCGACAACTGAGTCATTGATATGGCTTAAAAAACGCCCAACCCATAGAGGAAATTTTCTTAATGCCAAACTACGCTTATAAATAGATGAAAGACTTAGCCTGAACGGTTGCCCGCCCCACCGGATCTGACAGTAAACAAATCATCGTGACTTTCAGCTTTGAAGGGTTCTGCAAGTTGGCATAAGGGTTGCTGTAATTCAGGTGGGAGATCTTTCTTCCGGGGGCGCTAAAAAAAGCTCTCATTAACCTGTGCTATATCCAACTCATTGGAATTGCAGCAGACCAGCAGTTTCAAAGACGAAGGGTAAAATAACGAAGGACGGGCATCGTATGAACATATTTGACCACTATCGCCAGCGCTATGAGGCTGCCAAGGACGAAGAGTTCACACTGCAGGAATTTCTTACCATTGCACGGCAAGATCGCAGTGCTTATGTCAATGCGGCGGAACGTCTGTTGATGGCAATCGGTGAACCAGTGATGGTAGATACCGCGCTTGAACCACGCCTGTCGCGTTTATTCTCGAACCGTGTTGTTGCACGATACCCTGCATTTGAAGAGTTTTACGGCATGGAAGAGGCTATCGAACAGATTGTCTCCTACCTGAAACACGCCGCGCAGGGCCTGGAAGAAAAGAAACAAATCCTCTATTTACTGGGGCCGGTGGGTGGCGGTAAATCATCACTGGCCGAACGGCTGAAATCCCTGATGCAACGTGTACCGATTTATGTGCTGAGCGCTAACGGCGAACGCAGCCCGGTAAACGATCATCCTTTGTGTCTGTTTAACCCGCAGGAAGATGCGCATATTCTCGAAAAAGAATACAACATTCCTCCGCGCTATCTCGGCACCATCATGTCACCATGGGCGGCAAAACGTCTTCATGAATTCGGTGGTGACATCACGAAGTTTAAAGTGGTGAAAGTCTGGCCGTCGATTCTGGAACAAATTGCCATCGCCAAAACTGAACCGGGCGATGAGAACAATCAGGACATCTCCGCACTGGTCGGTAAAGTGGATATCCGTAAACTGGAAAACCACGCCCAGAACGATCCTGACGCTTATGGTTATTCAGGTGCTCTGTGCCGCGCAAACCAGGGTGTGATGGAAT
>Ga0157284_10000151_pt1 | contig 10844 bp, 15 predicted proteins | sample NitcycUS059202B1_FD_108392 | JGI IMG/M metagenome (GOLD analysis project Ga0157284, IMG submission 108392) | Soil microbial communities from Arlington Agricultural Research Station in Wisconsin, USA - Nitrogen cycling UWRJ-S059-202B-1 | ecosystem: Environmental > Terrestrial > Soil >... | reverse complement strand
CTTGGCGGCGGCGACGTCCACGCCCGCAAGTCCGGGGTCGCCGATCACCTCGCCGCCGACGATGCCGAGGCGCTCCAGATCCTGCGCGAAATCGTCGCCACCCTGCCGCCGAGCCCGGCGCCGCCCTGGGCGCGGATCGAGTCGCGACCGCCGGCCGGCGACCCGGAGGAGATCCTCGACGTCGTCCCGATCGGCTCGCGCGCTCCCTGGGACGTGCGCGAGGTCCTGCGCCGCATCGTCGACGCCGGTGAGCTGCGCGAGTTCAAGGAGAAGTACGGCAAAACGCTCGTCTGCGCCTTCGCCCGCATCGACGGCCACCCGGTCGGGATCCTCGCCAACAACGGCATCCTCTTCTCCGAGAGCGCGCTCAAGGGCGCCCATTTCGTCGAGCTCTGCGACAAGCGCCGGATCCCGCTCGTCTTCGTCCAGAACGTCAACGGCTTCATGGTCGGCTCCAAGTACGAGGCCGGCGGGATCGCCAAGGACGGGGCGAAGATGGTCGCCGCCGTCTCCACCGCCCGCGTCCCCAAGCTCACCGTGATCGTCGGCGGCAGCTTCGGCGCCGGCAACTACGGCATGTGCGGCCGCGCCTACTCGCCCCGCTTCCTCTTCATGTGGCCCAACGCCCGCATCTCGGTGATGGGCGGCGACATGGCGGCGGCGGTGATGAAGGAGGTCGGCCAACCCGAGACCGCCGCCGAGCTGATGGAGCAGTACGAGCACCAAGGCCGGCCCTTCTACTCGACCGCCCGCCTCTGGGACGACGGCGTCATCGACCCCCGCGACACCCGCCGCGTCCTCGCCCAGGCCCTCGACGCCTGCGCAAACGCGCCCTTGGCCGAGGCCACGGCACCCGTGTACCGGATGTGATCAGGCTCCTCGTTCCACTCCTAGCCCTCGCGCTCGCTGGCTGCGGCGGCAGCGAACAAACCGCGAGTCCGCGCCAACCCGTCCACAACACGGGTTCACGCGGACTCGCGGAAGATCAAGCCAAGGAAAGGGTCGCACCTTCGCACTGCCCGCCGGGCCACCCCGCCTGCCGGGAGACGTTTCGGGCGGATCGTCTACGTCGAGCGGGTCGATCCCGACGGCGACGGCGACGCGCACTTCGTGATCCGCGACCCGCAGGGGATCACGCTGCCGGGGCTGACCGCGATCGACGTCCGCGCCGGTCTACGGCCGCACCCGCTGCCGGGGCCCGGCGACCTGATCAGCGCCGCCGGGCCCGTGCAGACCGGCTCATACGGCCAGTCTCAAATCCACGCGCTCGAGTTGCACGTGGCCGAATAGCGGTTCAGCGTTTGGCTTTGGCTTTTTTGCCGGATTTGGCTTTGCGCTCGGTCTTGCGCTTGACGTCGCCGTCTTCGATCGTCCCGCGCCAGCCTTTGTCGGTGTGCTCCTCCATCTCGACGTAGGCCTTGAAGCGGTGCAGGTCGCCCCGGACGGCGCGCTTGGTGAAGCGCATCCCGCGGCCGGCTTTCTCCAGCAGGGAGTCCGGCTTCACGTCCATCGTCACCTCGATCCGGGTCAGCCGCGGTGCCAGGCGGTGGAAGGTGACGACGCCGCTGTTCATCAGCCCGTCCTCGGAGTGCCATTCGATCCGCTCGTCCGGCCGCTGTTCGACGATTTCGGCCTCGAACTCCTTCGTGACCCCCCAGACCTTGGTCGAGATATGGACGGTCGAGTCGTCGACCTGCTGGACGCTGTCGACCCGGTGCATGAACTCCGGCTACTCTTCGAACCGGGTCCACTGGTCGTAGGCCTCGTCGATCGGCACCGCGACGTCGACCGACTGCTGGATCGGCATGCGCCGGCCGCTGCCGTGGGCCTCCGTCGCGTCCTCGGAGTCGTCGTCGGACCCGGTAGCCATGTCTTTGGCTTTCTTGCCGAGGTCGGCGGCTTTCTCTTTCGGCGAGCCCCCGACGAGCTTGGCGATTCCCTCCGCCGCGAACGGCAGCGCCATCATCCTCGCCCCGGCCGCCGCCATCGTCTTCGGCTTTTTCAAGTTCTTCAGAGGCGCGGCCGGCGACTTTCCTTTTTTGCGCGCCAGCTGCACCGCGGTGCTGGTGATGTCGCTTACGTCGGGCATGCGGTCCCTCCTCCTCGGCGAAGCATCGATCCTCGCCCTCGCGTTTCTGCGACCCACCCTGAGATTTCCCGAGGGGCTAAAAGCCAAACATCCCAAACCGGTGGAAGACTGCGGCAATGCCGCGCCGGTTCGCCCAGGTCGACGTCTTCGGCAGCGGCCCGTGTTCCGGCAACCCGGTGGCGGTCGTGCTCGGTGCTGAAGGGCTGGGGGAGGAGGAGATGCAGCGGTTCGCGCGCTGGACGAACCTCTCGGAGACGACCTTCGTGCTGCCGCCGACTCGCCCCGAGGCCGACTACCGGGTGCGGATCTTCACGCCGGTGATGGAGCTGCCGTTTGCCGGGCATCCCACGCTCGGCACCTGCCACGCCTGGCTCGAGGCCGGGGGAGACCCGGCGGGCGTCGGCGAGATCGTCCAGGAGTGCGAGGCCGGACTGATTCGGATTCGGCGCGAAGGAGACCGGCTCGCCTTCGAGGCGCCGCCGCTCGTCCGCTCCGGTCCGGCCTCCCCGGAGGACGTGGCCCGGGTCGCTGCCGCCCTCGACCTCGACCCCGCCGAGATGCTCGCGGTCGAGTGGGTCGACAACGGGCCAGGCTGGATCGGGGTCCTGCTCGAGAGCGCGGCGCGGGTGCTGGACCTGCAGCCGGGCGCGCTCGACTTCGACCTCGGCGTCGTCGGCTTCCACCCGCACGGCGCGGAAGCGGCAATCGAGCTGCGCGCCTTCACGCCGGTCAACGGCCTCGCCTGGGAGGACCCGGTCACCGGCAGTCTCAACGCCTCAGTTGCTCAGTGGCTGCTCGGCAGCGGCCGCCTGCACGCCCCGTATGTGGCAACCCAAGGCGCCGCGATCGGCCGCGCCGGCCGCATCGAGATCTCCCAGGACGATGACGGCACCGTCTGGGTCGGCGGCCGCACCGAAACGGTGATCGCCGGCGAAATCGCGAGACCGCAGTAGAGGTCGATAATCGGCCTCGTTTGCGGTTTCGCGGTCCTCAGCCGTGGACGCCGGTCCGGTGGACGACTGCATGGCCTTTGCCGCGGGCGATCAGCCAGCGGTTGACCGGCCAGGCGATCACGCCGGCGACCACCAGCGCGAAGGCGAGGCTGGCCCAGAAGAGGAGGCTGTCGAGGCCGGCGTCCATCGCGCCGGGGATCGTCAGCATGATCAGGTTGTCGACGATCTCCATCGTCGCGATGCTGAGGGTGTCGGAGGCGAAGGCGATCGGCACCACGGCGCCAAGCGCCATCCCCGATCGCAGCAGCGGCAGGCTGGTCAGCCCGTAGCCGAAGAAGAAGGCGAGGACGACCGCCAGCACGATGGTGCCGAGGTTGGAGAAACCCAGGGCGGTCCCGATTGCCATCCCCGCAACCTCGCCGATCGCGCAGCCGGTGAGGCAGTGGACGGTGGCAGAGAAGGCAAGCGAGTTGAGGCTCTGGCTGCTGTGATCCACCGAGCCATCGTAAGCCGAGGCCATTTGACGGCGCCCACCGAACCCTGAAAGGGTGCAGGGCTACCAGTCAAAGCCCCCGATGAGCACCGCCTTCACGAGTCTATCTCGAATGTGACATGGATTCGTGTAATTAAAGGTATCCACGGGTGACCTTTGAAGCCAAAAAAAGGGCGCCCGTCCGATGACGGGCGCCCTTTGAGGCTAAAAGCGAGTTCTCGCTAGCCGAGGTACATGATCGCGATCGCCATCGCGTCGTCGATCAGGTGGTGGCCTTCCGGCACGTTGTAGATGCCATGCAGGCGAATCGTCTGGCCTTTGGTGATCGTCGCGATCGGGTTGCCCGTGCAGACGTTCATCGAGGAGACGTGTTTACGGCCGTCGGGGGTTTCGTATCCGGCGCCGCCGTAGCCGGCGACGGAGTTGCACAGCAGCGCTTCCCCGGCGCTTTTGTTGGTCAATTCGATGTTGACGCCGTGGTCATGGATGTGACCGGCAGCGGCGATCAGTTTGCCGCCGATGCTGGCGTTCCAGTCGTAGTGGGTGTCGCTGAGCCCGATCGGGACTTCGATGTAGGAGTTCAGCGAGCACTGGTTGGCGTCCATCCAGACCGGACGCAGGGCGCCGCGGCTGCTCGAGTCGGTGCCGGTCGCGTACTTCCAGGTCATCCGGATTTTCACCGTTTTGCTGGTCGTCGCCCAGTTCATCAGGTCGAAGACCATATTCCAGGTCTCGGTGCTGTTGATCTTGTAGCCGTAGGGCAGGGACTGGAGGTCGACTTTGGTCCGCTCGTCGCCGGAGGCGAAGAAGCGTTCGCCGAGCAGGCCCGGGCCGCTGCTGCCGCAGGTGACGTCGGACTTGCCGCTCGACTGGGCCATGAACGCGGCATGGTGGAGCATCGGCCCCTGGCTGATCGTCGCTTTGGTCCCGTCGGTGTAGACGAGGTCCGGGGTGACGCCAATCAGGGTGCAGCCGGTGCACGGCTTGGCGATGTTGTTGACGATCTGGTTGCTGATCATCCCCGCGTTTTCGTGGTCATGCGGGTCGCCGTTGCCGGCCGGGATCGTGTACGGGCCGTAGTCGATCGTTTTCGTCGTGATCGTCGCGTTGGCGGTCGCCGGGACGGCGAACAGTGCCAGTGCGCAGACGAGCAAAGTCAAGCGTTTGATCGCTTGCATCAAATTTCTCCCCCTTTGAGAGATAGACCGAGAGCGCCTCTCTGCGAGAGCTCTCTTAAACGTTCAGAGAACCTAGATCAACGACGCGCGTGGCGTCAACTGGGAACTCCGAATTTCTTCATGTGGACTTCCCACGCCTCCCTTGACAGGTGACCATTTAGTCACATAAAGTCCGATCCATGGACGAGGTCTTCAAGGCGCTGGCGGATCCCACCCGTCGCGAGCTGCTCGACCAGCTCTTCGAGCGGGACGGGCAGACGCTGAGCGCCTTGGAGGGGCAGTTGCCGATGTCCCGTTTCGGCGTGATGAAGCACCTGAAGGTGCTGGAGGAGGCGGGCTTGGTGACGACGCAGAAGCGCGGCCGCGAGAAGCTGCACTTCCTCAACCCCGTCCCGATCCGGCTCATCCATGACCGCTGGATCGGCAAGTACGCGGAGCCCTGGGCCTCGGCGCTCAGCGGGCTGAAGAAAGAGATCGAGAGCGAGGAAAAGAAATGAACGAGGAGCAGGCCTATGCAGTGGTCGGCGGGCGCGGATCGATGACCGTGTTCGAGATCTACATCAAGACGACGCCGGAGCGCCTTTGGGAGGCGATCACCAGCGAGGAGATGCGCGCTCGCTACAGCTTCGGAGTCGGGACGGTCTCCGAGTGGACCCAGGGCTCGGAGTACAAGGCGTCGGTCCCCGGCGTCGTCGACATCGCCAGCGGCGAAAACCTCGAGGTCGACCCGCCGCGGCGCCTGGTCCAGAGCTTCACCGCGCTCTGGAGCGAGGACGTGCAGAAGGAAGGCACTTCGCGGGTGACCTGGGAGATCGAGCCGGTCGGCAGCTCCTGCCGGCTGCGCGTCACCCACGACCAGCTCGGCGAGGACGCCAACAACGAACTCTACGGTGGCTGGCCGATGATCCTCTCCGGTCTGAAGACGTTGCTGGAGACCGGCGAGGACCTCGACACGCCGGGTTCCCTCCGCTACGCCGGCGCCTAAAGACGTCGTCCTACCCGCCAGCAGTTTTTTTTGACCGGGGGGCGGGGTAGCCGAAGCGCACCCGACTCAGGAGGAGGCGTCGATGACCCAACCGAGCTTGGAGGCTGCACGGGAGTTGAGCGAATGGCGCCCGCCGCTGGGCGTCCTCTCCGTCTACCTGGGGTTCGACCCGGCCGATCGCACCGGCGCCTGGCGAACCGAGCTGCGCAACGGCCTCGACTCGATCCTCGAGACCCAGCAGGAAGCCGTGCACGATCGCCGCGTCGCCCTGCGGGCGACGGCGAAACGGCTGACCGAACGCTTCGAAGACGGCGACCTGCGGCCGCCGCCCCGGGGCGAAGTCGGCTTCGTCGAAGTCTCCGAGAAGGAGGGGACCGAGCACTGGTTCGGGACCGCGGTACCCCCGGCCGCCGATGCCTGCGTCGAGTTCGGCGCCGACCCTGTGGTGGCGCCCCTGCTGGACATCTGCGGCCACGGCGGCGCCCGCGGGGTCGCCCTGCTCTCCTCCGAGCGGGTGCGGCTGCTGCGCTGCGCCGAAGGCGCGCTGGAGGAGCTGGAGGACTGGGAACTCAGCGTCACCATGCTCGACTGGCGCGAGCGCAAATCGCAGAGCACCAACAACCCTGCTCGCGCCCAGGGAGTCAGCTCCTCTGGCCACGACCAGTTCGGGGAACGGCTCGATCACAACCGCCAGCGCTTCCTCGGCGAGTGCGGCGGCCTGGTTGCCCGCCGCCTCGAAGGGGACAAGATCGACGAGCTGGTCGTCTTCGGTCCGAGCAAGGACGTGGAGAACTTCAAGTCCGGCTTCGGCTCGCAGGCGACGCTGACCGTCGGCGGTGACCAGGACCTGATCTCCGTTCCCACGGGCAAGGTGAGCGACGTCGTCTCCGAGGTGGTCGCTCGCCTCGACGAGGAGCGCGATCGCGCGCTCGTCGAGCGGGCGCTGGGGGAAGCGAAGGGCGGCAGCCGCGGCGCCGCCGGCCTGCAGGAGGTGAAAGAGGCGCTGGGAGAAGGCCGTGTCGACCATCTCGTCTTCGACGCCGCGATCGGCCTGGAGGGCGAGTCGCTGATCCGCGCGGCGATGTCCAGTGGCGCCCGCATCACGGTGGTGCGCGGCGAGCTCGCGGCACCCCTGAACGAGGCGGAAGGGGTCGCCGCGCTGCTGCGCTATTGAGCCCGATGTGTGACCTCGCTCCGGTTGCCCGCTCCGCTGCGGGGGTACGTGGAAAGCGAGGAAGCAAGAGGACCAACCGAAGGAGAACGAGCTTGAGTGAGCAAGAGAGGGTCGCCGGAGGCCCCTTGGGAAAGGCTGTCGGCAAGGCCAAGCAGATGGCTGGAGCGGCTCTCGGCCGCGACGACCTGCACCGCGAGGGAAAGCTGCAGGAGGTCCAGGCCGACGCGGAGGCGGAGGCCGCCGCCAAGGCAGCCGAGGCCGAGCGCAGGGACGAGAAGGCCGAGATCGAGGCCGAGCGGGCCGAGACCCAGGCCGAGCGCCACGAGGTCGAACTCGAGGCCGCCGAGATCGAGGCCGAGGAGCAGGCCGAGCGCAAACGGGCCGAAGAGGAGCGCGAGGCCGCGACCCGCGCCCAGGCGGAGAAGGCCGCAGCCGAGCGCCAGCGGCTGGCCAGCGAAGACCGCGCCGCCGCCAAACGTCAACAGGCCGCGGCGGAGAAGGGCGCGGCGAAGCGCGAGGCAACCGAGCTGCAGCGCGAAGCCGACCGGGCCGAAGCGGCCGCCGCCGCGATCGATCCGAAGAAGGAGAACTAGAAGATGGCAATGCCGACTGTCCCGAAAACGATTTTCAACTCGTCGCTGAAGTTGGCCAGGGCGCCATTCGACGTCGCCCTGGGCGCCCTCGGCGGCTCCGACTCGCAGGCCAAACACCTGCTCGACCGCGCCGAAGCCGGCGCCCGCAGCGCCACCGGCGTTCTCTTCGCCGATCCGGAGCTGCGGGAAGAAGGCCGGGCGGCGCTGCTGGCGACGAAAGAGCGCGAGCGGGCGACCGAGCTGCGCGAGAAAGCCGAGGTGCAGGAGCGCCAGGCGGAGGAGCGTCAGGCCAGAGCCGCCGAAGCCGCCGAGAAAGCCGCCGCAGAGGCGCGGCGCAACGCTGAGCAGGAGAAGCGCAAAGCCGAGAAGCGCCGCCGCGAACGCGAGGCGCGGGCGAAGAAAGCCGAGGCGAAAAAGAAGCAGAAAGCGGCCAAATCCGCGACGAAAGCCAAACGCGCCAACGCCAAAGCCGAGAAGACCGCCCAACTGGAGAAGCTCGACGCCAAAGAAGAGAGCATCGAGGCCAAGGAGGAGGCGGCCGCGACCGAGCGCGAGGCCGAGCGGCTGGAGCAGGCGGCCGCAAAGGCCAAGGAGGCGCGGAAGAACGGTGACGGCGGCTGAGGGGACCTTCTTCCACTGCTGTTCGGCGGAAGCGGATCCGGCGGCGCTGCTCGATCCCGAGCGGCAGGTCACCGAGCCCTGGGGCGAGCCCGAACACGGCCCCTGCGACAAGTGCGGGGGCCGTGGCACGACCGAGTACGAGTGTTTCTCCTGCCTGGAGGCGGGCTCCGACCCCGACTGCCCCGCCTGCCAGGGCCGGGTCCGCTTCCAGCAGACCTGCCCCACCTGCCAGGGCAGCGGCGAGATCCACCGCACCAAGCGGCGCGGAGTAGCCGTCTTCCCCCGCCGCGAGGGCCTCTACCGCTACCTCGCCTGGAAAAACGACTCGGAACCCGAGGGCAAAGTCGTCGTCGAGCTGACGGGAAGGCCGAGCGACGACCGCGACCTCGACGCCGACCACGGCGCCCTGCTGGTCTTCCCCGAACAGGTCGTCTCAGTCGAGCCGCTCGACGCGGCAGTCGTCGAAGCGATCAGCCACCGCGTCGGCGAAGAGGACGAGTGACCTGCTCTCACTCCTTCGGCTCAAGGTAGAAGACCTCGGCGCAGACGTCGACCTCGGCGTCGAGGCCGCTGATGAAGGCGCGGACCTTGCGGCCGGTCAGCCGCTCGATGATCTCAGTAAAGCGGTCATGGGTGGCCGCCTGGAAGTACATCCGCGTGTCCCGCAGGCGCTGGTGCTCGCCCATCTCGGCGAGGCTGCGCTCGGCTGGGGTGAAGGTGTTCTCCAGCGAGCAGATGACGATGTCCGGCCCGGCGAACTCGGTCCGCGCTTTCGTCGGCCCGCGCCCGAACAGCTCCTTGTAGAGGCGGACCATCTCGCGCGAGATCTCCGCCCGGATCGACTCGAAGGTGTGGTTGTGGTCGCCGCTTCGCGGCTCCGTGGCTTGTCCCTGTTCCATGCCGTTTTCATACCCAGCGATCGGGGCGATTTATCAATCCAAACTGCGGGTAGCTGGAGCGGCGGCATGCCATCAGACGAGTTGCCCCCAGCCACCATCACCCCTTATCCCGACGGCCCCTACCTGGTCCGCGGCGACTTCGCCGTGACCGACCAAAACGGCAACGAGCTGCCGGTCGAGCGGCGGACGATCGCGCTCTGCCGCTGCGGCAAGTCCCGCATGCGGCCGTTCTGCGACGGCACCCACAAGCTGATCGGGTTCAGGGCGCCGAGCGGGGCGGAGCCATGGCCGGGCGCCTGATCGAGCTGCCCCCGCCGCGGGGCCCCCTCAGCGAGCAGCTGTTCGAGGCCCTTGAAGGTCCGGCCCACGCGCGCCTGGCGGCGCCGGGCCTGATCGAGCCGAGCGACCCGCTCGGCGACGAGGACCTCCAGCTCGCCCTCTACGTCGCCTACGAGCTGCACTACACCTCGATCCAGGGAGTCGACGAGGCCTGGGAGTGGTCGCCGTCGCTGCTCTCCTTCCGTGGGGCTCTGGAGCGACCCTTCGAAGAGGCGGTGGCGGAGCTGGTCCCACCGGCCGAAGCGGCCGAGCTGGAGTCGGTCGGCGCCGCCCTGCAGGAGATCGTCGCCGACGACCCCGGCCCGCCGCTCTCCCGCTACATGGAGATCCAGGGGACGCGCGAGCAGATGCTCGAGCATGTCGTCCACCGCTCCGCCTACCAGCTGAAGGAGGCCGATCCGCACTCGTGGGCGATTCCCCGCCTCGGGCCGGGGCCGAAGGCGGCGCTGCTGGAGGTCCAGTTCGACGAGTACGGCGGCGGCAACGCCGAGCGCATGCACTCGACGCTCTTCGCGAGGACGATGGAGGGCCTGGAGCTCGACCCCACCTACGGCCGCTACCTCGACCGCTGGCCGGGGATCACGCTGGCGACGGTCAACCTGGTCACCGGCTTCGGGTTGCACCGTCGCCGGCGCGGCGCCCTCGTCGGCCACCTCGCCGCCTTCGAGATGACCTCCTCGATCCCCAACCGCCGCTACGGAACTGCCCTGCGCCGGCTCGGTTACGGCCCGGAGGTAACGCACTTCTACGACGAGCACGTCGAGGCCGACGCGGTGCACGAGAACATCGCCGCCTGGGACCTGGCGGGCGGGCTTGCCGCCGAGGAGCCCGAGGTCGCCGCCGACGTCCTCTTCGGCGCCCGGGCGCTGCTGCAGGTCGAGGCGCACTGGGCTCGCCACCTGATGGACTCGTGGGAGCGGGGGGAGACGTCGCTGCGCGCGCCCCTGGTCCCCGTCGCCGCGTGAGCGCCCCGCTCGACCTCACCTACGTGGTGCCGGTGCGCTGGCGCGACGGCGCGCAGCGGCGGGAGCTGGCGAGCTACCTGGAATGGCTCGCCTCGCACTGCGCCGAGGTGATCGTCGTCGACGGCTCGCCGGCGGAGGTCTTCGCCGCCAACGCCGATGCCTGGGGCGGCTTCGTCACCCACGCGGCGCCGCTGGAGGACGAGCGCTGGCTGATGGGGAAAGTCTCGGGGGTGCGGACCGGCATCCGCCTTGCGTCGCACGAGCGCGTCGTCCTCGCCGACGACGACGTCCGCTACGACCTCGCGGCCTTGCGCCGCACCGCGCGCCTGCTCGACGCCTACGACCTCGTCCGCCCTCAGAACTACTTCAGCTCGCTCCCCTGGCACGCCCGCTGGGACACCGCCCGGACCCTGCTCAACCGCAGCCTCGGCCGCGACTACCCGGGGACGCTGGCGGTGCGCCGCTCGCGCCTGCTGGCGATCGGCCTCTACGACGGCGACGTCCTCTTCGAGAACCTGGAGCTGATCCGCACCGTCCGCGCCGACGGCGGCAGCG
>Ga0157284_10000150_pt1 | contig 10846 bp, 7 predicted proteins | sample NitcycUS059202B1_FD_108392 | JGI IMG/M metagenome (GOLD analysis project Ga0157284, IMG submission 108392) | Soil microbial communities from Arlington Agricultural Research Station in Wisconsin, USA - Nitrogen cycling UWRJ-S059-202B-1 | ecosystem: Environmental > Terrestrial > Soil >... | reverse complement strand
CCTGTTCCTCTTTATCAATTCCAATGCCATAGTCTTTTACACTAAAAGCAACCTGCTCACTTCTTGTCTGGTGTATCCATACATCTATTTTCTTACTTTGGGGAGAATATTTAATAGCATTTGTCAAAAAATTGATCATCGCCTGCCCTATCCTGTCTTTATCAGCAAATACATAAGATTGAAAATCGTGGAATAAATTTATCTCGTGTTTGGTATTTGTATAAAGGATATCTTCTACTGTCTCTATCGCCAATTCATTCAGGCTGAATTTTTCTTTTTTTAGTTCCAGCGTTCCTGTTTCAATCTTTGTAAGGTCAAGTAGTTCTGATATCAACCTTGTTAATCTCGTAATTTGTTTATCCACGCTGATCAGTGAAGATCGTACAAGCAATGGCGGCAACGGTTTTTCTTTCTCTTTATCCCTTTCAAAAGCATTCAGCAGTAGTTGCACATACCCTTTAATAGAGGTGATCGGGGTCTTTAGTTCATGGCTGGCCATTGCAATGAAATTATTTTTCTGCACATCTGATTCAGAAAGTTTTCTCAACTCTTCCATTTGCCGGATGTTCTCAGTAATATCATGGCTGATCACCATTACCGCATATACCTGGTCATCTTCATTAAAAAGCGGGACATAATTATGTTCATAGTATTGCTCTCCCTCCATTGTCGATTTTACCTTATCCCGGATAATAATATTTCCCTTAAATGCGTCCAGGAGATCCTGGTAAGACTGCGTACCAATTACAGATGGATTAATATCTGTGATCTTTTCACCAATTATTGGCCCTTTAAAAACTTTACCAAGAACTGTCTCAGCTTTTTTATTGATCGTTATGAACCGAAGGTCTTTATCAACAACCATTATCAGGTCAAGCGATGAGCTGATCAGTTTTTCAATAAACCGGTTACGTTCTTCAAATTTTTTACTGGTTTCAATTAATTGCTGTTCCAGGAGCTTTTGCTTTGTAACATCCTGCCCGGTGCCTACCATCCTGTTAACGTTTCCCTCTTTATCAACTACTACTTCGCCGCGGGCATAAATAACTTTTATCTCTCCTGCAGGTGTCATGATCCGGTGATAAAAGTCATTAAACGTTTGTGACTGAAAAGCAAATTCAATATTCGCTTGCATATTAGCCCTGTCGTCAGGATGTACGAGTGAAATAAATTTATTAAAGTCAATTCCATCAGCTGTATTTATTCCATAAACATTGTACATATTATCACTCCATGTCAGTTGATTGGTTAATACATCCCAATCCCAATGACCTATTTGTGCTATTTGCTGCGCCTCGTTTAATTTTTTTGCAGAAGCGATCAGTTCTGTGTTGTCATGGGCCATCACTAATACTGCATAGATATTTTGATTATGGTCTTTAAGAGGCACCAGTGTGTTCTCGTAATATCTTTCGGAAATGGGTGAATAATAAATTTCATTATGTATAGTTTCACCGTTTATGGCCCTTATCAGGTCTTTATATCCCTGTGTATCTTTCATCCGGGGAAGTATATCCAGTAATTTTTTACCTAACACATCTTCTTCCTTTGCTCTCATCGCATTTAACGAAGATTGATTGATGGATATGATCCTGGTGTCAGTATCGTAAACAGCAATAAGGTCAACTGAAGAATCAAGTATCTTTTTAACAAGATCATTTTGTTGTTTGAGAAGCAGGTTTTGCCGATTCAACTCACTGGTGCGCTGCTTTACTTTATTTTCTAATTCTTTTTCAGCTTCCCGCCTGTCATGAATATCAAGGCTGGTTCCAATAAAGCCTGCGAATTTTTCATTACTATATCTTGGCGCTCCCCTATCCAGGAACCAACGGTATTCATTTGTTACACCGTTTCTCAATCGCATCTCCAACGTATAAGAGTCGTGAAGCCTGGCAGCCTCATTCATTATTTTCAATACTTTTTCCACGTCATCGGGATGAATATATTTTTTCCAGGAAAGCTCAGACATCCGGGTGTTTGCTTCCAGGTTAAAATAGTCCAGGCCCGATTTATTGAGATAGGTGGTTTGTAAATTTTCATCTGTTTCCCAAACGAACAGCGGTGCTTCATTGGCCATGGTGCGAAATCTTTCTTCACTTTCTTTAATGGCCTGTTGTATTATTTTACGTTCAGTAATATTCTCAGTAAAAATTACAATGCCTCCAATTTCACCAGGCGCATTATACCAGGGATGTACTTCCCACTTGAGCCAGACGGGTGTGCCATCATCTTTTTCATAATAATCGTCATCAGATTTTTCTACTGCGCCTTTCATACAACGGCTATGTACATCCTTCCAACGCTGGAGTATATTGGGAAATAACTCATAATGTTTTTTACCAATAATATCACCCGCCAGGTCATATTCCTTCATCCATAGCTTACTTACGGAAACATATCTCATTTCTTTATCAAACATGGCCATAGCCGCCGGAGCATATTCTATAAACAACCGGTTCTTTTCTTCGCTTTCTTCTATTTTTCTGCGGGCTTTCTTTTCCTGTTCGTGACTGATTACTTTACTTATTTCAAGTGCAATACGATCTGCAATGAGGTTTGAAAATTGTTCATAAGAATTATCAAATTTTCTAAAAGGATTTAGTGCAGCTGATAAAATAGCAATCGGTGACTCATGCCCCGCAATAAATATAGGTATGTGAACAAAATGTGTTGCCTCTTTATTCCAGGCGCCTTTTGGTAATTTTTTCCTTCGACCTGCATTTTCTGATACAAAAATCTGCCTTGTTTTATAAGCCCCGTAAAAATTTTGACTGTCTTCACCAGGGTGTTCCAGATCAATAGAAGATGGGAAAACGGATTGCTCGCTACTGATCCCAAAAAAGGCAACAGGCGATGCTATTTTTTCTGTTTCATTTATTTTATAAATAATGCCGAATGGAAAATCTTTATTATTTGTTTCAAGTGCATTCGCCGCCTGTTCATAGATCGCCTGTTCGCTTTCCTTTTGTGCAATCGTCTCTAATTCTTGTAAGGTTTTCAAAGACCTATCATTGATGATGCGCTCTGTTTCTTCGGTACATGCACAAAACAGGCCAGCTGTACCACCATTATCTCCCGGAACCGGGTTGTAAGAAAACTTAAAATAAGTTTCCTCATCATATCCATATCGGTTCATGATCAACAACAAAGCATCATCATAGGTACCTTCGTTTTTATTAAAAACAATATCTGCTCTGGCACCAACCTCGTCCCATATTTCTTTCCAAACAATATTGCCGGAAGCCCCGAGCGCAGGATGCTTTTCACCAAGAATAAACTGGTAGGCATCATTATAAATATTTATATATTCTTTGCCCCACCAAACAAACATGGGTTGAGGAGAAGTAAGGATGATACGAATACAGGTCTTTAAACTATTGGGCCAATAACGTGGATCACCAAGCGGTGTTTTGCTCCAATCGAAATTGCGGATGAGTTCACCCATACCTCCGCCGCCGGAAAGAAAATCAAGAGAAGCAGTTTTTTTATCAGTCAACTCAGAATAACTCATATTTTCAATAAGGGATAAGAAAGTTACGCAAAATACGGCTCAAAAGATAAATCTGGCCCCGGGGCAAATCTATTTTCTTTGAAAGTTTATTTCGATTTCCAGAATGTTTCAATCGTTTAACACCAACCCAAAAAAATTTTAACCGTTATCAATTGATTTCTTCGACGAGAATTTTATGAAAGAGGGAATCTGCATCTTCTTTATTACAAAGCTCTGTGCCGGGATTCATTGTGGCGGCGGTACCGCAAGCTACTCCATATTTAAGTGCATCTTCAAATGTTTTTCCTTGTGATAAACTTAAAACAAACCCAGCAACCATACTGTCGCCGGCACCAACGGTGCTTTTCTTTTCGACCTTAGGTGAAGAAGCTTTTAATTCCTTGTCTTTTGTAAATAACATGGCTCCTTTTCCTCCTAATGAAACAATCAGGACTTCACAATATTTCCTGGATATGATTTCTTTTCCTGCTGCCATTACTTCGTCGAAGTTTAATTCTTTTTTTCCAAGCACGGCACTCAATTCAGTCAGGTTGGGTTTTAGCATATAAACTCCTGCATTCGCCGCATGTTTGAGTGCTGCTTTTGAAGTATCAACAACCAGCTTAAGATTTTTTTTCTTTGAAATGGTTGCAAGCCTTGCAAATATATCTTCCGGTACGCCTTCAGGCAAACTTCCGCTTGCTACCAGAAACTCTGCACCAGTTATTTCACCTATCGAATTAAGGCATTCTTCCCATTCATGCTTCAATAACTGGGGGCCCGGAAATCCAAAGCGGAACTGATTGTTTGAACTTTCTTCCCGAACGATCACATTTTCCCTAAGTGGGTTCTTTACTTCGATCACGACGCAGGGGATATTTTCTTTAGCCAGTAATTGATTAAAAAATTTACCGGTATAACCACCTGCTGGATAGATAGCAGTTGCCTTTCCTCCTAATTTCTTAATCACTCTTGCCACATTGATGCCTCCACCGCCGGGTTCAAAATGCGGCTCGGAACAACTTAATTTTTTTTCGGGGATCAGTTGAGGAACGGTTGCGCTTTTATCAATACAGGGATTAAATGTTAATGTGACAATTTTTGACATAGATAATCCTTTTCATTTTTTAGGCTAACCTTCATTAATTTGTAGCAAATTATAAATTTAAATGTCAACAACCATAAAATGCCCGAATTGCAGTCATGAATTTGAGCTGAATGAAAGCCTGCGGGAAGATGTAAAAAAGGAATTGCGGGATGAGATGAAAGAATGGCAGCGTAAAAAAGAAGACGCCTTTAATACCCAGCTGGCAGAAGAAAGAAAAAAAATTCAACAGGAAACAGAACAAACTATCCGTAAGAATATTGCTTCTGATTTTGAAAATAAACTCCGACTGCTGGAGCAAAACAACAAAGACAACGAAGAAAAATTAAAAGAGGCAAGACAGCAGCAGGTTGAATTTCTGAAGAAAGAACAAGAGCTAAAAAACAAAGAAGCTGAATTAGAATTATCGGTTCAGAAAAAATTGCAGGAAGAAAGAGAAAAGCTTTCAACGGAAATAAGAAAGCTGGAAGAACAACGGATAACGGCCAAAGAAACTGAATTCCAATTGCGGCTAAAAGAAATGGAAAAGCAATTAGATGATCAAAAGAAACTGGCGGAAGAAATGAGACGCAAAGCTGAACAAGGAAGCATGCAGTTGCAGGGCGAGGTCCAGGAATTGGCTTTGGAAGAAATGTTACGGTCTGCCTTTCCATTCGACATGATAACTGAAGTGGGTAAAGGCGTTCGCGGAGCTGATTGTATTCAAACTGTAAGAAATAATTATGGACAAGAGTGTGGACAGATCATTTATGAAAGCAAACGGACAACAACCTTCTCAAATGATTGGATAGAAAAATTGAAAACTGATATGCGGAGTAATAGTGCTGAAATTGCGGTGATCGTTACGAAAGCGATGCCAAAAGACATGGATTGCTTTGGAATAAAAGACGGCGTTTGGATCTGCAGTTTTGGGGAAGTAAAAGCTTTAGCGGCCGTATTGAGAGATGGAGTGATAAGAGTTTTTAACGCAGCAAAGAACCAGGAAAACAAAGGTGACAAAATGCATTTATTGTACGATTATTTAACCAGTTCAGAATTTGCCGAACAATGGAAGGCAATTCGTGAAGGTTTTATGAGTATGAAAATGTCGATACAAAAAGAAAGAGATACGATGGAACGCTTATGGAAAGCAAGAGAAAAACAGTTGGAAAAAGTTTTATTGAATGCTGCACATGTTCGTGGCTCCATCGAAGGCATTGGCGGAATGAATTCTGTTGATCTGAATTTGCTTGAAGAGAGAGATGAGGATACTGTGAGCTAAAAAATATTCTTTCAGATCAGGTATTTTACAGCGTTGGCATCATAAATAAAGCCAGGCGTTGAGCCCGGCCTTATTTTCCGAATAATTATGATATGCCACGAAAAACTTATTCCTTTTCTTCTCCTTCACCTTCCATTTCTGCTTCCCAGTTAATATTATTTTCTGCTATTTCGGTCAGCAGCTGATCCGTTTCTTTTTCTTCTTCTAATGTTTGGTTTAATAGTTCCGCTACATCATCCTTACCCATTGTAGTAGCGAGTTGTACAAGACCACCATAGGTTGCTATTTCATAATGCTCTACCTTTTGCGCAGCCATAATAATCCCAACATCACGGGTCATACTTCCATCTTCAGTCTCCTCTACTATTGACTCGCCTTCTTTTACTAATCCTTCCATTGCCTCACATTTCTTTGCTTGTGCTTTTTTACCAAGCAATTCAAACACCTGCTCCAGCCTGCTTACATGCTCTTCTGTCTGCTTTGTATGCTCTTCTATGGCATTTTTTAACTCATCAGTGGTTGCAGCTTTTTGCATTTTAGGCAATGCTTTTGTCAACTGCTTTTCCGCCCAGTAAATATCTTTCAGGGAATCCTCAAAGAATTTTTCTAGCTGCGGATGGCTCCGTTCACCTCTAAAAGCATTATTGCCATTAGAACTCTTTGTCTTGCTTCTGTCATTAGAAGCACCTGCCTTATGCTGCCCATTGGTCGATTTTTTTGTTTTAGCGTTTTGCATGATTAATTTTTTTAGCTATGAAAAATTTGTTGTGTTACTAAAAGACAAAGGCTATGCCATCAACGTTTCAGTATTAATAGAAGGACAGTGTAACTCTTTTTTTTATTTAGGGGAATTATTTTGCACCTTTAAGAAATGCTGTTACGCCATGCGTACAAATAATTTTGTTTCTCAGTTAAAACTTTGATGATGACTGAAAATGATTTAAAAATCTTTCGATCGATGAAGTTATTTGCCCTGGTGATAAAAGCTCACCATCAAACCTTTACTTAAAAGGAGAATATGTCTTTGAGAAGCTGGTTCACACCTGTGTTTGGCATAGTTCTTTCAAAGGCTGCGAATAACCAGGCTCATGAAAAGACTCAAGGAAATAGGAAAAATAGTTATCCGATCTTTCAAAAATTTTGGTGAAGATAAAATACCAAAATACAGCGCATCGCTTGCTTATACTACGGTGTTTTCACTCGGCCCACTTCTTATAGTAATTATATTTATATGCAGCCTTTTTTTTGGACAGGAAGCGACGCAGGGAAAAATATACAGCCAGATGCAGCAATTTGTCGGACACGATGCAGCCTTGCAACTTCAAACGATCATTCAAAATGCATCACTGAGTGGTAAAGGAACATTTGCGGCAGTGATCGGTATTATAACATTATTACTTGGTGCAACAGCTGTATTTGCAGAAATACAGGATTCGATCAATACTATTTGGGGATTAAAGGCAAAACCAAAGAAGGGATTATGGAAGATGGTCCGAAATCGTTTTTTATCTTTTTCAGTTATTGTAAGTCTTGGATTCCTGTTGTTGGTGTCTCTGGCGATTTCAACTCTTATTGAAGGATTGAGTGAAAAATTAAAAGCCAGTTTCCCCGATGTGACCGTTGTTATATTTTATATCCTGGATCTGCTCATTTCTTTTATAGTGATCACTGCACTCTTTGCAGTTATCTTTAAAGTTCTTCCTGATGCAAAAACAAGATGGCAGGATATTTTGCCCGGAGCATTAGCATCCGGGATTTTATTTATGATAGGTAAGTTCGCTATCTCCTTCTATATTGGGAAAAGTCATGTCGGGACAACTTATGGAGCAGCAGGTTCGCTGGTCATACTGTTATTATGGGTTTATTATTCGGCTATTATTTTATATCTCGGGGCTGAATTCGCAAAGGCATGGAGTTCTGCTAAAGGTTCTTCCATTAGACCGAATGATTATGCAGTGGCCTTAAAAAAAATAGAGGTTGAAACCGATAAAGCCGAAGAAATCAAGGCAGGGAACAGAAAAAAGTTAGCTGAAAAATAAATTCTTTACTTCAACAACAATCCTCACAATGAGAAATAATATTTGACCATTACCCTCTTATTTTAAAAGCCCTGCGATGAGATTGATAGTAAGTGCAACAACAAATGTGTTGAGTCCAAAAGAGATCAAGCCATGTAAGAGCACCAATCGCCTGATCATTCTTGAATGAACTGCTGTATCAGAAACCTGGAACGTCATTCCGACCACAAAAGAGAAATAAGCAAAATCCACGTAATCAGGTTTCTTCTCACCTGGAAATTCTAAACCTTCCGCATGTTTGCCCGAATCTTTTGTATCATCTCCGTAATAAAGGTGTGCATAATGAAATCCAAATATTGTGTGAACCATCATCCATGAAAACAACATGCAACTAAGGGCTACAGGTATAAAAATAATTTGAGGGGTGGCTTTTGAATTTTGAGATAACATTAATAACAATACACTGATCAAACTTGCAAAAGAAGTAATAATAATAAGTGAAAAAACATACAGCCGGCTGCCATCCTCTTGTTTTGAAAGTTCCCTGATCTGTGCCGGGTTTTGTCCAAAAAAAACGATCCAGCTGGTAATAATGTATGACAACGCAAACACCGACCAGGCGATCATGATCCTCACCAGGATGTCAAGATCAGAACTGATCATGAAGCTAAACACAATGACTGCGAGTATAAGGCTAATGATAAACCGTTGAACAGGCATTATCCGTAAAAAAATATTTCCCTGCTTTTTCCTGACCGATGCTCTAACCATTTTTTTTCTTTTATGCAGAAATGTAAGTTAAGACAATTCTTTACCAGTGGTTTCACTTTGATTGTGTATCATTCTACTTAATAGCCAGCAATGGTAAATACATGGCATAAATTTTATAAAGTAACTATTAAAAACCCATGCCAGATAAGACATTTTATCAACGTGTAGAAGGAAGGTTCGAAGGTCTTGTTGGAGCCGCGCTAAAAATATATGGGCATCCTTTTACTTTCGTGGCGGCAGTTATACTGGTGATTTTTTTTCTCATTAAGGGAGCAGATAATTATACCAATCTTCGCGACTTTATAAGGGATTGTATCCTGTGCATTTCTTTCCTTAGTTTTTTTATTATTCAGCGGGCCATGAATAAGAGTACGACAGCCACAAATATAAAAGTAAACGAGTTGATTGCAACTCACGATAAAGCAAACAATGAATTGGTAACGATTGAAGAAAAAACAGCTACTGAATTAGAAGAATTAGCCGATCAACATAAAATCAAAACGGTAAATCAATCCAATAAAAATGCATTATAACAACGATCAATGTCATTGTTTAACATTCAATGCAGTAGTAATAATTAATGAGGAATACGTACTCACTTAGGGGTAATAATTGCTCATCGCCCGGATCAACACCTTATAAAACTTATAGCATGTTATTTGTTCAACTTAATACTCACAGAATATTTATCCCCTAAAAAATACGTTATGGCAAAATCAAGCTCACAAAAGAAAACTTCTTCGAATACTGCATTTTCTAAAAAAACCAACGGGCATCTTAAGCCAGCAAAAGACAATCCTTCCAAATTGAAACCAACTAAAGATGCTGACATGGATGTGATGGAGCTGGATCCTTCAGATGGGCTTATAAAATTATTTACAGATTGTTTAAAAGATATTTATTGGGCAGAAAATCATTTGATAAAAGCATTGCCTAAAATGGCAAAAGCCACATCGATCAAAAAATTGGAACAAGCTATTCAGCATCATCTTGCCCAAACGAGAACCCATGCTGAAAGATTAGAACAAGCGTTTGAACTTTTAGGTAAAGCGCCGCAAGCAAGAAAGTGTGATGCGATGGAGGGTCTTGGTAAAGAGGGCGAAGCAGCAATTGAAAACACAGATACAGATACACCGGCAAGAAATCTCGGTATCATCATGGCTTCACAAAAAGTCGAGCATTACGAGATCTCTTCGTATTCAGGAATTATAAAACTTGCTGATACCCTGGGTTACGCGGAAATTTCCGACCTATTAACAAAGACGCTTAATGAAGAATTAGATAGCGAGGCATTGCTTGCAGATATAGCAGCTAATGAAATTCTGAATGAAGGTAATTAAATAAAAGTGTCGCTACATTCCTGCCATTAACGATTAAATATATTTCAACAAAGTAATAATCATACCATGCCAGATAAAAAAACTCCGGAAGAAAATAAAAAAACTGAAAGCTTACAACAACATACTGAAGATTCACAAGGCCAATTCCTGACTACCAACCAGGGCGTGAAGGTGAATGATGATCAGAATAGTTTGAAAGCGGGAGAAAGAGGTCCCAGCTTATTAGAAGATTTTATCCTTCGTGAAAAGATCACACATTTTGATCATGAAAGAATTCCCGAAAGAGTTGTGCATGCCCGTGGCTCTGCTGCTCATGGTGTCTTTAAAGTAAATGAAGATCTCAGTGAATTAACCCAGGCAAAATTTTTAACTGACACTTCAGCAGAAACACCAGTATTTGTAAGGTTTTCTACAGTGGCAGGTTCCAGGGGCTCTTCTGATTTAGCAAGAGATGTTCGTGGATTTGCCGTAAAGTTTTATACTGAGGAGGGCAATTTCGATTTAGTTGGAAATAATATGCCTGTATTTTTCATCCAGGATGCAATGAAATTTCCTGACCTCGTACATGCTGTAAAACCGGAGCCTCATAATGAAATACCGCAAGCAGCGTCGGCCCATGATACATTCTGGGATTTTATTTCTAACACACCTGAATCAGCTCATATGATCATGTGGGTAATGAGTGACCGTGCTTTACCACGAAGCTTTCGGATGATGGAAGGTTTTGGAGTGCATACTTTCAGACTGGTAAATGCAGAAGGTAAATCATCATTCGTAAAATTTCATTGGAAGCCTTTACTCGGTGTTCATTCAGTTGCATGGGATGAAGCGCAAAACATTTCTGGTAAAGATCCGGATTTT
>Ga0157284_10000149_pt1 | contig 10879 bp, 5 predicted proteins | sample NitcycUS059202B1_FD_108392 | JGI IMG/M metagenome (GOLD analysis project Ga0157284, IMG submission 108392) | Soil microbial communities from Arlington Agricultural Research Station in Wisconsin, USA - Nitrogen cycling UWRJ-S059-202B-1 | ecosystem: Environmental > Terrestrial > Soil >... | reverse complement strand
GCGGACGGGCAGCCGGGCGGGCTGGTGGCGGGCGGTGGTGGAGAGAGCCGAATCGGCGCCCGCCGAGATCGTCCCCGGGCTGCTCTCGACGACCCTGCGGAAGGAAGGGGTGCCGGCCGGGAGCTTCCAGATCCGCTCGGTGGCTTCGGCTGAGGCCGAGCCTCGCAGGGGAGAACTTCTGATCGCGATCGCTCGGCCGACCGGCGAAAGCGACGATCCCCTGCCAATCGGCATTGCGGGCCGCGGCTTCGACGGCAACCTCACCTCGGGCAGCACCCGGACGGACGGCTATGTGCTCTCGACCGACGTGGCGCCGACGATCCTGCGGCATTTTGGGGTGGACGTTCCCTCGCAGATGTCGGGACAGCCGATCGACGCCGAGGGCACGGTCGATCCGGCAGCGATCGAATCGCTCGGCGACCGCATGGCGGTGATCTCTTCCCGCCGCGGCCCCGTCGTCGGTCTCAACATCGTTGCCTGGCTCGTGGCGCTGACGCTGGTCGCTCTCCTCAGTCGCGGCCGCCTCGCGCGTCCGGCGGTGCGAGTCGTGGGGCTCGCGCTCGTCTACCTCCCGCTCGTCCTCCTCCTCGGAGCGGCGCTCGAACCGGGGGAGACCGCCGAACGGCTTCTGGTGCTCTTGTTAGCGCCGTTGCTGGGCGGGGCGACTCTCCTGCTCCTGCGGGGCTACCGGGCGCTCGGCGTCGCCTCCGCGGTGACCGTGCTCGCCTATGCGGTCGACGTGATCGCCGGCTCGCCACTGACCTCGCTCTCCCTTCTGGGGCCGAACCCCGGTCTCGGCGTCCGCTTCTACGGGATCGGCAACGAGCTGGAGGCGCTGCTGGCGGTGCTGGCGGTCGCGGGAACGGGCGCGGCTCTCTCGGGCTTCGCAGATGACTGGTCGCGGCGGGGGTCCGCGGGCGTCTTCCTCGGCATCGGCCTGATCGCCGCCGCCGTCTTCGCTGCCGGCCGTTTCGGCGCCGACGTCGGCGCCGCGATCGTCTTCCCGGCCGGCGCCGCCGTCGCAGCCGCGGTCTTGGCGGGACGGGGCAAGCGCCCGCTTCTGCTTGCCGCCGTCGCGGCGCCGCTCGCCGTCCTCGCGCTGCTGGCCCTCGTCGACCTGCTCAGCGGCGCCAACGCCCATCTCACCCGCTCGGTCCTCGATGCCGGCGGTCTCGGCGACCTCGCCGACGTCGCCCAGCGACGGCTCCAGCTCTCGGCCCACAGCTTCGCCCGGCCGGTCCTCGTCGCCTTCCTGCCGGTGGTGCTGGCAGCAGCGGTGCTCGCCTACCTGCGCCGGGACCGGCTGCGGTCCTGGGTGCGGGGCGTGCCGGCGGTGCGTGCCGGCCTCGTCGGCGCGCTCGCCGCGACGGTGATCGGCACCCTCGCCAACGACTCCGGGGCCCTCGTACTGGAGATCGGCACCGCCTACCTGCTCGTCTTCACCGGCTTCGCCTGGGCGGAGAGTTCCGCAAAATCGGGAGAAAGCACGGCAGCAGACGAAAAGTTACTCTTACGTGCGCCACACGTATGAACTTTCTCCCTAGCCTGGAGGGCATGAAGTCAATGAGATCCACCTGGACCGATTCGCGACTGGATGACCTGAACGGTCGCGTCGGGGGTATCGCGACCGAAATGCGGGAATTGCGCAGGGAGGTGCAAGGGCTCCGGAGCGAATTCGGCGCCTTGCAGCACACCATGATGCAGGTCGGGGGCGGTCTGATCGGGACGCTCGTCGTCGGCATCCTCGGCTTGATCGCCACCCAGATTTAGGGTCCCAAAGGCTGTCCTTCGGCCCCTGGGAGCCTGCCGGGCGATGATCTACCCTTAATCGCCCGTGCGCATAGGTCTCGTCTCGCCATATTCCTGGTCCTACCAGGGGGGCGTGAACCGGCACGTTGAGGCTCTCGCCGAGGAGTTCTTGCGGCGAGGCCACGATGTCCGTGTCCTCGCTCCCGTCGACCCGCCCGGGAGGGTCAGCCGCGCCCTGCACCGGGCGCAGGCGGAACCGCGGGAGCTGCCCGATTACCTGATGCCGCTCGGGCGCACGATGGGGTTTGGCGCCAACGGCTCGGTCTCCAATCTGGCTCCGTTTCCCGCCGGCGGCGTGGTCGCGCCACGGCGGCTGGTGCGAAGCGGCGAATTCGACGTCCTCCACGTGCACGAGCCGCTGGTGCCGCTGGTCGGCTGGAACGCGACGCTCGGCGCCCACGATCCCATCGTCGGCACCTTCCACGCCTACTCGACCAAGCCGCTGCCCAACTACATCGCCAACGCGCTTGGCGCCCGGCGGGTGTTCAACCGCCTCGCGGCCCGAATCGCGGTCTCCGAAGCCGCCGCCTGGACCGGCCGCCGCTGGTTCGGCGGCGAGTACACGATCGTCCCCAACGGGGTCGACGTCGACGCCGCCCCGAGCGAGCCGAAGTCGACCGGGGGAGACCTCGAGATCCTCTTCGTCGGCAGGCCGGAGGAGCGCAAGGGCCTGCCGGTCCTGCTCACCGCCTTCAACGCCCTGGTCGAGCACGTCCCCTGCCGGCTGACCGTGATCGGCGCCGAACGGGAGGACGTACTCCGCTACGTCGCCGACCCCGAGTTGCTGCGCTGGATGAACATCCGCGGTCGCGTCTCGCGCGAGGAGCTCTGGGCGGAGTTGCACCGCGCGGATCTGCTCTGCGCCCCCTCGCTCTCGGGCGAGAGCTTCGGCATGGTCCTGACCGAGGCTTTCGCGGCGGGGACGCCGGTGATCGCCTCGGCGATCGCCGGCTACAGCGATGTCGTCTCCGACGGCGTCGACGGCCTCCTGGTCCCCCCCGGCGACCCCCAGCGCCTAGCCGAGGAGCTGCAGCGGGTGCACTTCGAGCCGGAGCGGCTGCAGGAGATGGGGGAAGCAGCGCGTCGCAGCGCGCAAAGGTACGCGTGGCCACGCGTAGCGGACCAGGTGACCGCGGTGTACGAGCGCGCGATCGAGGTCCCCAAGCCCGCGCTGACCAGCGAGAAGTTCGCCCACTGGGCCGGCTTGCGCCCCGCCGACGGCGGCCCCCGCCGACCCGCAGAGCGGCTGCCCTCGCTCGATCCCGCTCCCGCCCAGGCGGGAAACCGGGGCCGCGCCGTCGCCCGCCGTCTCGGTCTCGCCGTCGCCGGTGGGTTGGGGGTGGGCCTCACCTATCTCGCGGCCAAGAGGGTGGGGATCGACAACGTCGTCGAAAGCATCGTCCGCTCGAACCTGACCTGGGTTCTGATCGCCTGCGCGCTGATGGCCAGTTCGCTCTTCTTTCGCGCCGCCTCCTGGTACTGGATCGCCCGCGCCGCCCTGCCCAACCGGCCGATCCGCCGCCGTGACGTCACCTCGGCGACGATGATCGGGGTGTTGATGTCGGCGACCCTGCCGGCTCGCCTCGGGGAGCCCGCGCGTGCGATGACGCTGGCGCGGCGCAGCGGGCGGATGCGGGAAACCTTCCCGGTCCTGCTGGGAACCCTCGTCTCGCAGACGATGCTGAACCTGATCGCCCTGGTGCTGCTGGGCGTGATCATCGTCTCGACGACGCCGCTCTTCCACTCGGGGACGAAGCAGATTTTCGCCTTCAGCCTCATCCCCGTTCTCGTCCTCCTCGTCGTCCTGGTCGCGCCGCTCTTGATGCGCCGCAACAGCAGCGGCCGCCTGGGCAGGCTGGGGGCGATGGTCCAGCGGGCCCTGGTTCAGGTCAGGGCCGGCTTGACGGTGTTCCGAGATCTCCGCCAGGGCTCGGCAGCGGCCGCGGCGCAGCTCGGCGCCTGGGCGATCCAGCTCGCAGCCTGTTGGGCGCTCCTCTACGCGCTCGGCCTCGACGGCCAGGCGGGAATCGGGGCCGCCGCGGCGGTCCTCTTTGCCGTCAACGTCACGGCGGTGGTGCCGGCGACTCCCTCCAACATCGGCGTCTTCCAGCTGGCGGTGATCAGCGTCCTCCACACCGGCTTCGACGTCAGCACCCAGGACGCCCTCGCCTACGGGGTGATTCTGCAGGCGGTCGAGATCGCCACCGCCGTCGCCCTCGGCCTCCCGGCTCTGGTCCGGGAGGGCCTGACCTGGAGCGACTTGCGGGTGCAGGCGGTCTCGGCGGCCCCGGTCCGGCTTGATCCGAAGCCCCGGGCGCGCCCCAGCCAGCCGCGAGCTTAAGGCCTTGCCAAAGCCGGCTAAAGTGCTAAAAAACTCTGATGTATTGATCTAGTATGGCGAGGGAGGCGTGCCGCCACCATTCCCAGGCCGGCATTCCCTGAGTCGAGAAGGCGCGCGGGCCGGCGCTGTCCATCCACCTGGCGCCCGGCCCCCCTTCTCGCTTCTTTTGTCATAGCCGGATCGGCAAGGTTCCTTGACCGGACCCCAGTAATATGCATAGAGTCGAGCAATCGGCCAACAACTCACGCGAACTGGGGGAAAGTGAGCCGTGAGATACGACTCGGCAGTGTTGGAGAGAGTCGCGCAGCGCTTCCGGCGCGACATGTGGGACTCGGTAGTTCCGGAAGCAATCTCCGAATCGGGGGTTGAAGTAGAGAGGTTTGGACCGGTGCAGGCGACCGCTTTCGGCGACCTGCCCGAGGTCCATCTGCTGCAGCAGATCCAGGGAGCGGCGGAGCCAGGCGCGATCGAGGGCGGCTATCTGGCCGCGGCGGTCGAATGGATGCGGGCGCGTGAAGTCGACTACCGGATTCCGGTGGCGGCGGGACGGCCCGGAGCGCCAGACGCCGAAGGATGGCTTGGAGATCGAGGTTACGAGCGCGGTGCGGGCTGGGTGAAAATGGTCCGCGACGGCTCGCCGCCCGACTTCGACGTCGATCCCGAGATCACGATCTACCGCCTGGGCCAGGACGAAGCCGAAGGTGAAGGCCTGAGCACGATCGCGGCGGAAGCACTAGAGATGCCGCTGGTAGCGGGAACGCTGTTCTTCTCGCTGCCGCAGCGCAACGGGTGGCATTGCTACACCGCCGCCCTGGGACCGGAAGAGGTGCCTGTCGCCACCGGTTCGATGCTGATCGTCGATGGAGTGGCCCAACTGGGGGCCGGGACGACGCTGGAGCACGCCCGCGGGCATGGCTGCAACGCGGCTCTGCTCCACCGGCGTCTGCTCGATGCCCATCGGGCGGGTTGCCACACCATGTTCGTCGAGGTCGGCGAATGCGATCTGGGCTCGTGGTCGGCGATCACCCGCAATCTGCGGCGGGCCGGCTTCGAAGAGGCCTACGAAGGTCGCAACTGGCAGCGCCCGGCGTTGCACCCGGCGGAAGTTCCGCACCGCTTCAGCGGCTGAGCTCGGGGGCGGGCGCCTCGGCGTCCTCGCCCTCGTCGCCGGAGTTCGGCTCGGACTCCGGCGGCAGCTCACCGCCGCGAGCGGTGCCGGCGATCAGCTCGTCCGGCGTCTTGTCCGCGGGGATGAAGCCGGACTTCATCCCGAAGTAGACGGCCTGGGGATGGTGGGCGACGATCGCCACCGTCGACTGCTCCGGCATCACCGCATAGCCGCCGGAGAGGGTCATCCCGATCTTTTCGAGGTCGAGCAGGCGCCAGACCTTCTCGTGCTCGGACTGGTCGGGGCAGGCGGGGTAACCCCAGGAGTAGCGGCGCCCCTGGTCGAGATCGATCCCGAGCTGGCGCCGGACCTCGGAGTGCAGCCACTCGGCAAGTCCCTCGGCGGACTGGACGCCGAGGCCGTGAACGTAAAGCTGTTCGGCGAACTCACCTTCGGTCTCGAGCTTTTCGATCAGCTCGGTCACCTCGGGTCCGACGGTCACGCCCTGCAGGGCGACCACATCCCGTTCGCCTGCCTCTAGCGGCCGGTAGAAGTCGGCGAGACAGATCCGGTCGTGTCTGGGCTGGCGCGGGAAGACGAGCCGCTCGAGCTCGCGCTCGGGGTCCTCGGGATCGAAGACGACCAGCTCGTTGCCGTCGGCGTTGCAGGGGAAGTAGCCGAGCCGTGCCCGCGGGTGCAGGTAATCCTGTTCCTGCCACATCCGCTCCAGCCGCGCCGCGAAGCCCTCCTCCTCGGCGGTCCCCTCGACCAGCTCCCGCCAGGCCTCGCCCTTGACGCCGCGGCCTCCCCAGTGCAGCTTGAAGAGGACGTGGCGGTCGAGGTAGGGGTAGACGTCGCCGAGGTCGACCGGGACCTCGCGCGCGCCCCAGAAGGGGGGTTGCGGGATCGGCGCGTCGGTGCGGGCTCCGGAGCGGACGCTGTCGTCGGTGGTTGGCGGCGCGTCGTCGACGACAACCGGCTTCTCGCGCAGCTGCTTGGCCTCGGAGCGGATCCGCTCGATGAGGGAGGCGCGGGCGTCAGAGTCGACCAGGGCGTCCATCGTGTCGAGGCCCTGGAAGGCGTCCTTGCAGTAGAAGACGCCAGGCTCGTAGATCTCGTCCGACTCTTTCCCCTTCGGGTAGAGCGTGCGGCGGCCGAAGTCGCGGTTGATCGCGGCGCCGCCGATCAGGACCGGGAAGTCGAGGTTGCGCTGGTGCAGCTCGGCGACGCAGGTCGGCATCTGCTTCGAGGTCGAGACGAGCAGGGCCGAGAGGCCGATCGCGTCGGCCTCGTTCTCGACCGCGGCCTCGATGATCGTGTCGACCGGGACCTGCTTGCCGAGGTCGATCACGGTGTAGCCGTTGTTGGTGAGGATCGTGTTGACGAGCGACTTGCCGATGTCGTGGACGTCGCCGAAGACGGTCGCGATCACGACCTTGCCCTTGGTGTGGCCCTCGATCCGGTCGAGGTGGTTCTCCAGCTGCGCCACGGCCCGCTTCATCACTTCCGCCGACTGCAGGACAAAGGGCAGGATCAGTTCGCCGGCCCCGAATTTGTCGCCGACCTCCTTCATCGCCGGCAGCAGCACCTCGTTCAGCGTCGGAACGGCGCCGATCTTCTCGACCGAGCGCTCGATCTGGTCCTCGACCCCGTCCTTCTTGCGGCGCAGGATGTGCCAGTGCAGGGCCTCCTCCGGCTCCATCCCGGCGGTGGGATCGGTCGCCTCCGCCTCCGCCTCCTCGCCCTTCGACTCGAAGTAGGAGATGAAGCGCTCGAGCGCGTCCTCGCGGCGGTTGAAGACGAGGTCGTCGGTCAGCTGCCGCTCCTCCTCGGGGATCTCCCCGTAGGGGGTGATGTGGTTGGGGTTGACCATCGCCAGGTCGAGGCCGGCCTCGACGCAGTGGTGGAGGAAGACGCTGTTCAGCACCGCGCGCGGGCGCGGCGAGACGCCGAAGGAGACGTTGGAGACGCCGAGCGAGGTCTTGACGCCGGGGATCTCCGCCTTGACCCGGCGGATGCCCTCGATCGTCTCCACCGCCGAAGGCCTCCACTCCTCGTCGCCGGTGGTGAGGGTGAAGGTGAGCAGGTCGAAGATCAGCGCCTCGGGGTCGAGGCCGTGCTCGTCGCAAGCGATCTCCTTGATCCGTTCGGCGATCTCGACCTTGCGGTCTGCCGTCTTCGCCATCCCGACCTCGTCGATCGTCAGCGCGATCAACGCCGCCCCGTGGGCCTTTGCCAGCGGGATCACGACGTCGGCCTTGTCGCGGCCGGCCTCGAGGTTGATCGAGTTGACGATCGCCCGGCCCGGGATCGTCTCCAGCGCGGCCTTGATCACCTCGGGCTCGGTCGAGTCGATCTGGATCGGGGCCGGCTGGGTCAGCGAGATCCGCTTGACGACGGCGCTCATCTGCTCGTCCTCGTCCTGGCGCTCGGTCAGGGCGACGCAGGTGTCGAGCACGTGGGCGCCGCCTTCGACCTGGTCTTCGGCGACCTGGACGAGGCCGTCGTAGTCGTCGGCGAGCAGCAGTTCCTTGGCTTTTTTCGAGCCCTGGGAGTTGACCCGCTCGCCGACCAGGGTCGGGCGCGGCTCCTGCACCAGCGGCGTCGAGGTCATCATCGAGGAGACCTCGATCGGGCCCGGCGCCGGCCGCTCGCCGGGGGTACGGCCGTCGACCCGCTCGCGGATCGCCGCGATGTGCTCGGGCGTAGTGCCGCAGCAGCCGCCGACGATGCCGACGCCGAAGCGCTCGACGAACTCGCCCAGCGTCGCCGCCAGGGGCTCGGGTTTTTCCGGGAAGATCGTCTCGCCGTCGGGCCCCTGCAGCGGCAGCCCAGCGTTGGGGATGCAGTGGACCGGCAGCGGGCAGGTCTCGCCGAGGAAGCGGATCGCGTCGCGCATGTCCTCGGGGCCGGTCGAGCAGTTGAGCCCGATCACGTCGACGTCGAGTGCGGTCAGCGTCGTCAGTACCGCCTGGATGTCGGTCCCCAGCAGCATCTTGCCGCCGTTCGGCAGCAGCGAGACGCTGCACTGGATCGGCAGCGGCCGGCCGGTCTTGGCGAAAGCCTCGCGGGCGCCGAAGATCGCCGCCTTCACCTCGAGGATGTCCTGCGCGGTCTCGATCATGATCAGGTCGGCGCCGCCTTCGACCAAGCCCTGCGCTTGCTCGGCGAAGACCTCGACCAGGCGGCCGAAGGAGATGTCGCCGAGAGTGGGATCGGTGGAGGCAGGCAGGAAGCCGGTCGGTCCGATCGAGCCGGCAACGAAGCGTTCCTCGCCGGCGGCCTTGCGGGCGATCTCCGCCGCCTTCGTGTTGATCTCCAGCGTGTGCTCACCCAGACCCCACTCCTCGAGCTTCAGCCGCGAGCCCTGGAAGGTGTCGGTCTCGACCACCTCGGCCCCCGCTTCGAGCATCGAGGTGTGGACCCCCTCGATCACGTCCGGCCGGTTCAGCACCAGCGCCTCGTGGCATTTGCCTTCCAGCCCGCCGTAGTCCTCCTGCGTGAGGTCGAACATCTCCAGCGTCGCGCCCATGCCGCCGTCGAAGACGACAACCCGCTCGCGAGTCGCAGCTATGTAATCGCGCTCGGCCATGAACCTAAAGAGGCTACCGAGCCCATTCTTCTTGAGTGCAGGGAGGGTCCGGTGGGGGTCGTTCGGAGCACCTCCGCCGCGAGAGTTGTCTCCAGCTAACGCCTCTGGCGCTGGTGGCGCGGCTCCATGCTGAGTACCTCACGACCCCCACCGGACCCTCCCTCGACAGTTGGGTGCGGGATCTGCTCGGTCACCGCAGCCGTCTTTGACCACACCCCGCTGTGCCAAGAGTCGGCTGCGCTGATTACAAGACGTCTGCCGAAGGCGCTTCGAAGGAGGGTGCCGGTGTCCCTCGCAGGAATGTTCGGCGATATGCAATCTGGCTCCTGCGCGGCGGAGCCGCGCAGCATTTTCTCCCCGGAGCGCAGCGGAGGGGAGGTCAATTCCGGAGAGGGATACCGGCACCCTCCCCCTCATGAGCCCTTCTTATCGACGTAGTCCGAGTTTTCTCCGCCAGTCCCTTGCCCCGAAGAAGCGGGAGAGGGGGGCGAGGAGGCGGCGGCGGGTCTTGGTGTAGGGGTACCAGGTGGGCTCGCGCTTGCCGCCGAAGCGGGTAATCACCAGGGACTCCGAGCGGCAGTACTTCTTGATCCCGGCTTCGCCGTGGCGGGTGCCGATCCCCGACTGCTTCCAGCCGCCCATCGGCACGTCCATCGCGAAGTAGTTGACGAGGACGTCGTTGACGTTGATCGCGCCGCACTCGACCCGGCGGGCGACCTGCTCGGCCCGCTCGCGCTCGCCGAAGACCGAGCCCGAGAGCCCGTAGCGGCTGTCGTTGGCCAGCTGCAGCGCCTCCTCGGCGTCGCGCACCTTCATCACCCCGACGACCGGGCCGAAGGTCTCGTCGCGCATCACCTTCATCGAGTGGTCGACGTCGACGAGGACGGTTGGCTCGAAGTAGTCGCCCGGGCCCTCGACCCGCTTGCCGCCGGTCAGCGCCCGCGCGCCGGAAGCGAGGGCGTCGCTGACGTGGTCCTCGACGATCGCCGTTTGGTTGGGCGAGGTCATCGCCCCGACGTCCTTGGGGTTCGAGGCGTCGTCGGAGCCCTGGCGCAACCGTCCCACCTCGGCGGTGAGCTTGTTGACGAACTCGTCGTAGGCCGGCTCCTCGACGTAGATCCGCTCCACCGACATGCAGATCTGGCCCGAGTTCATCATCCCGCCCCAGGCCGCGGCGTTGGCGGCGCGGTCGAGGTCGGCGTCGGCGAGGACGATCATCGGGTCCTTGCCGCCGAGCTCGAGGCTGACCGGAGTCAGCGTCTCCGCCGCTCGCGCCATCACCTTGCGGCCGGTGCGGTCGGAGCCGGTGAACTGGACGAAGTCGACCGCGTCGACCAGGGCGCCGCCGGTCTCGCCGATTCCCTGCACGCAGTCGAAGACGTCGGGGCCGCCGATCTCGTGCTTCCAGGCTTCGATCACCTCGGCGACTCCGAGCGGCGTGAACTCCGAAGGCTTGATGACGACCGCGCAGCCGGCCTGCAGGGCCGGGATCGAGTCGCCGAGCGAGAGGATCAGCGGGAAGTTCCAGGGGCTGATGATCCCGACCACCGGGTGCGGCCGGTACTGGATCCGCAGCTTCTTCGCCGCCAGCAGGGGCGTGTGGGGGCGGACGCTCTCCTCGCCGATGAAGCCGGCGGCGCGGGTGGCGTAGAAGTTGATCAGGTCGGCGAGGTAGCCGGGCTCGTTGCCGGCGTCGGCGCGGACCTTGCCGGTCTCGCGCTGCAGCAGGCCGCTGCGGATCGGAAACTCTTTCGTGAGGTGTTCGACCTCGAGCACGGTCATGCGTGCGCCTCCACCCGCGCGGCGGGCGCCGGTGCCGCCGTTGCGTGGAAGCAGCTCGCCCCTGGCTGTCCTTACGGAATATCGGGCGGCGCCTCGACCTCGCAGCGGCCGCGGATGACTTCCGGACAGCGCGGATGAAACGCGCAGCCGGTCGGCCGGCTGCCCGGATGCGGCACCGCGCCGCCGATCGTCGCCAGCCGCTCGCGCGGCACGGCGCGCATGTCCGGCACCGAGCGCAGCAGCGCGC
>Ga0157284_10000148_pt1 | contig 10906 bp, 7 predicted proteins | sample NitcycUS059202B1_FD_108392 | JGI IMG/M metagenome (GOLD analysis project Ga0157284, IMG submission 108392) | Soil microbial communities from Arlington Agricultural Research Station in Wisconsin, USA - Nitrogen cycling UWRJ-S059-202B-1 | ecosystem: Environmental > Terrestrial > Soil >... | reverse complement strand
CCCGCGCCTACGGCGCGGGCAGTCAGAGCCGTTGCGACGGCGGCGATCGCAAACAACGCGGGGAGTTTCTTCATTGTCTTCAATTCCTCTCGAAAGTTACTTGGGCGACAAGTCCGGCCATTCTATCCGCGGCGGCGCCCCGTTTCAACGCGTGTTGAGTCAAACCACAGACCGCATTACAATCACGCCCACTCTTACGCACAAACGGGGTGCCCATGTTCCTGTCTTTTTTTGGCGCGGCCGGGACCGTGACCGGCTCGAAGTACATGTTGCGTATCGACGATCGCAACATCCTGGTCGATTGCGGGCTGTTCCAGGGCCTCAAAAATCTGCGCCAGCGCAACTGGGAAGAGCCGCCCTTCGACATCAAGACGATCGACGCGGTCGTCCTCACCCACGCGCACATCGACCACAGCGGATACCTTCCCGTGCTCATGAAGCGCGGCTACACCGGCCCCATCTACTGCACCGAAGCCACCGCCGAGCTGTGCGGCATCATGCTGCCGGACTCGGGGCACCTGCAGGAAGAAGAAGCGCGCTACATCGGCAAGAAGGGCGTCGGACGCCACGATCCCGTGCTTCCGCTCTACACGCGCGAAGACGCCGAGCAGACGCTGAAACTCCTCGAGCCCGTGCCGTTCGACACCGATATCGATCTCGGCAGCGGCGTCACCTTTCGCTACTCGCGCGCGGGACACATTCTGGGCTCGGCGTGGGTGGCGTTCATGCAGAACGGGTTTCGCGTGGTGTTCTCCGGCGATGTGGGCCGTCCCGTCGACCCGGTGATGAATCCGCCCGTCCCCATTCCGCACGCCGACATTCTGGTTTGCGAATCGACCTATGGTGACCGCGAACATCCGGCCGAGGATCCGCGTGACGCGCTGGCCGGTGTCATCAAGCGCACGGCGGCACGCGACGGCACGCTCGTGATCCCGGCTTTCGCGGTGGGACGCACGCAGGCGCTCCTGCACCTGATCTCCGAGCTCCAGAAGGCGTCGGCCATTCCACGCATCCCCGTGTACCTCAACAGCCCCATGGGCATCGACGCGACCGAGATCTACGCCTCGCACGCGGGCGAGCATCGACTCGACAAGCAGGCCTGCCGCGAGATGTTCGCGGCGGCCGAGTTCATCCGCAGCGAGGAAGCGTCACGCGCGCTCAATACCAATGAGGGGCCGGCCATCATTCTGGCCGGATCCGGCATGGCAACGGGCGGCCGCGTGGTGCATCATCTGCGCACGCTTCTCCCCGACCCGAAGAACACCGTGCTCCTCGCCGGCTTTCAGGCGCCGGGCACGCGCGGCGAAGCGCTGCAGTCCCGCGTGCCGGAGCTCAAGATTTTCGGTGAGTACGTGCCTGTGCGCGCGGAAGTGGTGGAGATCGATTCCCTTTCCGCGCACGCGGACTACATGGAGCTCATTGCCTGGCTCAGGAGCATCAAGATAAAACCGAAGCGTGTATTTCTGACGCACGGCGAACCGTCGGCGGCCGACGCGTTTCGCAAACACCTGGAACGCCATCTGGGATGGAATGCTGAGATTCCGGAATATCGAGATGTAGCACGTTTGATTTAAGGAGGCTGGGTATGCGTTTAGCTAGATTCATGTTTGTTTTCGCGGCTGTCGCCGCGATATCTTGCGCCAAGACAAACCTTACCAACCTGTGGCGGAGCGAAGACAAGCCGGCCCCGCTCAATAACATAATGGTGGTTGCGCTCGAGCGCGATCCGGAGCTGCGCCAGATGTGGGAGGACGCGATTGTCGCGGAGTTCCAGGCCAACGGCGTCATGGCGCGGCCCGAGTACACCATGTTCCCCAACGCACTGCCCGATTCACAGCAGGTGGTCGTGGTGGCACACCGCGACAACTATGACGGCGTCGTGGTGACACACAAGCTGCCCGGCGCGTACAAAGAGAATCTCGACAACGACTACGCGAAGCGCGCGCCGTCCGGTGCGGGCCAGTACTGGCGTGGCTGGTATCACACTCACTTCGTGCAGTCGAGCAACGCACCGATTGTGAAAAAGGACGACGAGAAGGAAGAGCGCTTCCAGATCGACCTGGCGAACACGGCGGGCGGCGGAACGCTGCTCTGGACCGGCAGCAGTCCGCCTCTCAAAGCGCACGACCAGGAGAAGCTGGCCAAGGATGTGTGTGGCGAGCTGGTCGCGGAATTCCTGCGTCGTGGCTACGTCGAGAAGAGATAAACCCACGCGCGCCAGCGCGTGACTACAGAATGACAAGACGCCCCGGAGAATATCCGGGGCGTTTTTTTTATCACGAGTGGGGCAAATTCACCTTCGTAACGAAGGTAAAAAACACCCGGTGTCGAGATCAGAGCGTTACTTCGGTTTTGTCGTATCGGATGGCGCGGCAATGCGCGCGTAAAACACGAGTTTGATTTCCGCGTCGAGCTTACCGCTCACAATACCGTTGGGCTTCCAGTCCTGAATATGGAGGGTGCCGCGCGTGGCGGTCTGGACCCGCGGTTTAGGAACCGGATCACCGCGGTCGTTCCGGGTCACCGTGGCCGATACCAGATCGGGGCACCTGGCGTCGAGTGACGTGAACACGATTCGTTCTTCATAACTGCATTCGTCGCCACACTGCCCCTTGCGTGAGAGTACCAACGTGTCCTCGAGCGCGACCGCCTCCCACACACTCGTGCCTCCCCAATCCTTGCGCGTGGCAGACTCGGAAGTGAGCTGCAGGGGCTCGCCACAAACGACTTTGATTTTTTCATGCGATGACGCCGCCATGCACGAAATGGCCAGGACGCACACAACCAACGCACAGGCCGGCGTTCGATTCATAACGGATTTTCCCCGATGGACACGTTCATGGCTCAATGATAGCATTCGGCCTCTCGTCGCAACAGCCAGCGTAGTTTTCTTTATATAGCTTTGCACTTTCTCCCCCGGAGGAAACCGTATGAAACGGTTGACCCCTGTAGTGCTCTTGCTCGCTCTGGCTCTCGTCTTACCCGGTTCCCTTCCCATCAAAGTCGGTTCGGCTCCGCCCCCCTGGCGCTGCGGCACCGAGCTCACGCCCGAAGAAGCCGCCTTCTTCAAGGCCGAGCCGCCACTGCAGGACAACTTGATGCTCACGCCCCCGCCCAACGTGTGCATTCCAATTTCTCTGCACATCGTTCGCAAGGACGACGGCACGGGTGGGATTTCACTCAATCAGTTTTACAAAGGACTGCAGGACTGCAATGCCAAGTACGTGGGCACGGGCCTGACGTTCCATATTCACGACATCATCTATCTGGATGATTCGGATTATTACTTCAACATCAACACCGACGCCGAAATCGACGCCATGCTCAACGAGAGCCCGGTGACAAACACGGTCAACGTGTATTGCACGCCAAATCTCGCCGACGAGGATGGCGGCCTGTGCGGACGTGGCTCCTTCACGACGTCGACTCCGCAGGGCATCGCGCTCAACAACGACTGCGTGGGCGTATCGGACAACGATTCGTCGTTCCCGCACGAGATGGGTCACTACTTTGACCTGTTCCACACGCACAGCACCGCGATGGGCGCCGAGCTCGTGGACGGCTCCAACTGCACGACGGCGGGTGACCTTTTGTGCGACACGCCGGCCGATCCGGGTCTCGATCCGCCGAACAACATCGATAACGCGTGCAACTACACCGGCACGGAGAAGGACGCGAACGGCGATTCGTACAGCCCGGACACGCACCAGATCATGTCGTACGCGCCCAAGCTATGCCGCGACGTGTTCTCGCCGAACAGCCAGACCCGGCTGCTCAACACGCTGACCACGAAGCGTGCGTACCTGCTCGATTTCGGCTGCCCGCCGGATGCGCAGGCAGGTACCGACATCACGGCCGAGTGCACGGGCTCGGGCAAGACCGAAGTCCAGTTGGACGGAAGCGCATCGAGTGATCCGGACGGCGATACCATCACATACAAGTGGTCGGCCACGGGCGTCACATTCGACGACGATACCGCCGAAAAACCGAAGGGCGGCTTCGTCATCGGCAAGACCACGGTGCAGCTCATCGTGACCGACACCGAGGCGTATGCGGACACCGACTACGTCGATGTCACCATCGAAGACACGACGCCGCCCGAGGTCGTGTGCCCGGCCGACACCACGGTCGAGTGCGCGAGCCACTGCGGCACGCCGGCGCTCGACATCGCGAGCTGGCTCGCGGAAGCGACAGCAAGCGATCTGTGCGATCCGAGCATCACGGTGACGAACAACGCGCCCACGTGTTTCCCCGAGGGTGAAACCATCGTGACGTTCAAGACCGTGGACAACGACGGCAACCCGGATTCGTGCACCGCGAAGGTAACCGTGGTGGATACCACACCGCCGGTCATCGACGTGGTGATGGACCGCAACGTGCTCTGGCCACCCAACCACAAGCTGGTCGAGGTCTGTGACTCGGTCACGGTGACGGATGTTTGTGATCCGAACCCGACCTTCGTGCTGTACAGCGTCACGTCGGATGAACCGGACAACGACAAGGGTGACGGCAACACGCTGGGTGACATCCAGGATGCGGACACCCTTACCGCCGATGTGTGCATAAGCCTGCGCTCGGAACGCATGGGCGGCGAAAACGGTCGCAAGTACACGATCATCTACAAGGCGACCGATTCGTCGAACAACGTGGCGTACGACACGACCTGCGTGCGTGTGCCGCACGACCAGTCGGCGGGTGCCGCGTGTGCGTCGGGATTCAGCGTGGCGGGAACGTCGCTGGTGAACAACGCCACGTCGTTTGCACTGGTGATTCCGGGTTCGAGCTCGCTCAACGTGTACGGCATCGATGAAAAGAACATCTATGTCGGCAACACGGCGGCGATCATCCGGGCCGGCAGCACGCGCCGCATGGACGTCAACCAGGACGGCAAGACGGATCTGGCCGCGTTCTTCGAAGCGAAGACGCCGGGACAGATCGCCGCGCTGTCAGGACCCGAGGATTTCGCGACCTTCAGCGTGGAGGACGGCGAGCTGGACAGCAGAGCCATCAGCGATGGTCCGGTCGGCCTGCACTTCGCCACCACGATGGGCGTGAACTATCTCGTGTCGAACATCTATGCGCTCGGCGCACCGGTCGTTCTGCCGGATGAACCCTCCAAGCGTGGCGGCGATCCCAAGATTCAGACGACGCCGAACACGCCGGATACTCCGACGGCGAGAACCACCACGTTGTGGAACGCCCGCCCGAATCCGTTCAATCCACAGACCACGATCGATTTCTCGCTGGCCTCGAGCGCAGCGGTGTCGATTGCGATCTACGACGTGAAGGGCGCGCTGGTGAAGACACTCGTCGATGAGACGATGCCTGCCGGCGAGCACTCGGCGCGTTGGAACGGTGTGGACGAACAGGGCCGCTCGGCGGCCTCGGGAATCTACTTTGTGCGGATGGTCGCTGGCTCCTACAGCCAGGTTCGCAAGATCGTGATGCTCAAGTAGACCCAAGCTCGCTTGGCGAGGGAAACGCCCCGGTGCTCCGGCATCGGGGCGTTTTTCTTTTTTCCTGAGTCAGCGTAGCCAATAACTGCACATTGACGCCCAAAGTGGTCGACTGATAGTCTCCGCCACCTTCCTGATCCGATCCCGTCGATAAGCAGTTCGTTCGAGTAGTACCGGTTCTTTTCAGAGACAGCCAGCCCAGCCCACTCCAACCCCGTGGAGGTCCGTTCATGAAACGGCCACTCTTTGCTTTGCTGTGCCTTGCCCTGGCGACGGTCTGTATTGCCGATCGCCTGGTCGCGGCCCCGATGTATGGAACCCCCTGGTCATTGAAACAACCCGGTGGCGGATATGTCGACGTCCGCATCTGGGGCGACGAGTATTACCAGGTTGTCGAATCCCTCGACGGCTTTACGCTCATGCGTGATCCGGTGACGAGCGTGATTGTGTATGCGAAACTCTCCGCCGACGGAAACGAGCTCGTTTCCACAGGCGTGCGCGTCGGTTCACGCAATCCCGTGGGACTCGGACTCACACCGCACATTCGTATAGATGCCACGGTCGCCGCCGACCAGGCCCGCATGGCGCGCGAACAGGCGTTCCCCGGTGGCATGGAAAACATGACCCTCGGCAACACGCCGACGCAGGCGCCGCCCAGCACGGGCAACGTCAAGGGTATCGTGCTGATCGCCGACTTCAGCGACCAGGTGGCGACCATCCCGCAGGCTGACGTGGTGAATTTCTGCAACCAGGTCGGCTACAACCAGAACGGCAACAACGGCTCCGTGCACGACTACTTCTCGGATGTGTCGGACGGTGCGTTGAACTACACGTGCGACGTGAACGCGACTTATCATCGCGCATCAAATACGTTTGCGTACTACGACGACTGCACCAAGCCCTGGCTTTCGCGCGCTGTCGAGCTGATCGTCGAGATCATGAACCAGATGGACGCGGACGGTTTCGATTTCAGCCAGTATGACGCCAACGGCGACGGCGAAGTCGACGCCGTCAATCTGTTCTACGCCGGCAGCACGGGTTGCGGATGGACGAAAGGCATGTGGCCGGGCGCGGGCGGCATCATCAATTACACCCTCGACGGCAAGAAGGTGACGCGTTTTCAGATCACGGGCATGGGCAGCTCGCTTTCGATCGGAACGTTCTGCCATGAGAACGGTCACATGATCTGCTTCCTCCCCGATCTGTACGACTATGACGGCGACTCGGCCGGCGTCGGCAACTACGACATCATGTGCGTCAGCGGCGGCGACAGCGGCCACAATCCGCTCGAGCCGAGCGCGTGGTGCAAGATGAAGGCGGGCTGGCTGACGCCCGTCGCTTTGACCACAGCAGCCACCGGCATCAACCTTCCGGTTGCATCGACAAACAACGCGCGTCGATGGAACAAGAACGCCACCGAGTACTACCTGATCGAAAACCGCCAGAAGACGGGACGCGATGCGACGCTCACGGACGCGGGGCTCGCGCTCTGGCACGTCGACGAGGGTCCCTTCGGTGACCACAGCTGGCAGCAACGCCTGCCCAACAAGCATTTCCTAGTTACGTTGGTGCAGGCCGATGGCGACTGGGAGCTCGAGGCCAATACGAGTTCCGGCGACGCGAGCGACCTGTACAAATCACCGTCGTTCAAAGCCGCGACGGATTGCACCGATCCCAACACGAACTGGTGGGACGGCACCAACTCGGGGCTCGCGCTTACTAACATCAGCGCGTCATCGGCAAACATGACGTTCGACTTCAGCCCCAACGACGACGACCCCGTCGCGCAGGTGAAGAATTTCTCGCTGGATGGCAACCAGTACTGCTGCATCAAGGTGAAGGTGAGTGACATCAACGATGGCTCGTACGATCCGGATGGACCGGGTGACATCAAGTCACTCTGCATCACCTCGGTGGACGGCGTGGCGCAGAGCTGTGTGCAGGAAGTCACGGTATGCGGTGACGGCGAGCACACGGTGCGTCTCACCATTACGGATCTGTGCGACAACACGGATTACGCGGACGCCACCGTCGAAGTGATCAACTCGGCTCCGGTCGCGGTGAAGAAGGACTATTCCGCCAATGCGGATGACAACTGCTGCATCGTCGTTCATCTCGCCGATATCGACGGCGGCACCTACGATCCGGACGGCGCGGACGACATCAAGTCGTTCTGCATCACGGACCTCGACGGCGATCCCGTGAGCTGCGCCGACAGCGTGACCGTATGCGGCGAAGGACTGCACTACGCCACCATCACGGTGACGGACTGGTGCGACTCGACCACCTCGGCAGTGGCCGAGGTCAAAGTGATCGACATTACGCCGCCCACGATCAGCGTGGATATGGATCGGAACGTGTTGTGGCCGCCCAATCACAAGCTGGTTACGTGCTGCGCGGAAATCGTCGCAGCCGACAACTGCGATCCGGATCCGGAAGTGAAGCTGGTGGACGTGTGGTCGGACGAGCCGGATAACGACAAGGGCGACGGCAACACCGTCGACGATATCCAGGGCGAAGACATCGGAACGCTGGACTACTGCTTCGATCTTCGATCCGAGCGCATCGGTCTGGAAAACGGACGCTGCTATACGATCGTGTATTCGGCGGAAGACAATTCCGGAAACATTGCGTATGACACCACGTGCGTCAAGGTGCCGCACGACCAGTCAGCGGGCGCTGCGTGTGCGACGGGCTTTGCGCCCAGCGGCACGACGCTCAACAGCAATGTGAGCTCGTTTGCGCTCGTCATCACCGGCACGCCGGCCATCAACGTGCTCAACGTGGATATGCATCATGTCTACGTGGGCAACACGGCGGCGATCATTCGTGCAGGTGATACACGCCTGGTCGACACCAACCATGATGGCAGGCTCGATCTCGCGGCCGTGTTCACCTCGCTGGATGCCGGCATCCTTTCCGTCATTCAGGGTCCGGAGGATCTGGCCACGTTCAGCGTGGAAGACGGCGAAATCGATGCGCAGGTCATCAACGACGGCCCCATCGGTCTGCACTTCGCCATGAAGAACGGCACCAACTATCTGGTGTCGAACATCTACGCGCTGGGCGAGCCGGTCGTGCTTCCCAACGTGAACGGCAAAACCGTGATCGATCCGAGAGCGCTCCCGGTCACGCCGCCACAGTCGGTCCAGGAGCCGAAGGTGACGGCATTGTCGTCAATCCATCCCAATCCCTTCAATCCGCAGACGACCGTGGACTTCACGCTGGCATCGTCAGCGCGTGTCCGCATCGCCATCTACGACGTGAAGGGATCGCTGGTCCGGTTGGTCGTCGACGAGACGATGGCGGCCGGAGCGCACTCGACGCGTTGGAATGGTGTGGATCAACAGGGACGCCAGGCAGCGTCAGGAATCTACTTTGTGCGGATGATTGCGGGCTCGTACAGCGAGGTTCGCAAGATCGTCATGCTGAAGTAGTTTTCTCGGGACTCCAGGCGGAGTCATCGCGCCCCGGTACCTCGGTGCCGGGGCGCTTTTTTTTTCCACTCAGCGCGAGGGCGGACTCGGTGGCGGTGTGCGTCTCGATGTAGCGGAGCAGGGCGTAGACGAAGAGGATGATGCCCGTCATCTCGAGGCTCTCTTCGATGGCGGATTCGATGTCGTAACCGATCGCCTGCTGGGTGTGGTAGACGTGCACGTACAGCGCGGCGATCACTTCTGCGCCGGCCGCGCCCGCCACGTACACAATGCCTGCCAGGAGAATGTTGAGTCTGTCCTCACGGGGGAGCTGCTTCAAGAACCGTGCGTAAATGATCAGGAATGCGAGACAGCCGACGGCGTAGGGGGCGAGCCACAAGTATACGGAAAGGTCACTGGCGTGCACCCGTGTCCCGGTGAATCGGGCCACGCGCTCGTGCAGCTCGAAGCCTTCGTCGAAGGCGAGATAGGTGAACACCGCGGCGAGTCCCGCCCAGTACGCGCGATGGGGCCTGGTGCCGCGGGGTTGGTGCACCGCGATGAACGCGAGCAGCGCGACGGCAAACATGATGATGGTGAAGGAGAAGAACGACGGAACGTTGCGCTCGCCGTCGACGTCGAACAGCGTGGTCAACCCGAGGACGTTATCGTGGCCGAAGCCGTACATGCACACAAGCGTGGTCACGTGGACCGCGACAATGCCGGCTGCGAAAAAGGCGAGAAGGGCGGTTACGCGACGGGGAGTCAACTTCACGAGAGCGTCCTTTTTGACTTCGGGAGACGTTGCGACGCGTTGCATAAGACGCTCCACGCTCCTTTGGTTGCGCATGGCGGCCCGGGCGTCCGGCACGTTTCCCCGGCGGCGTTCGGGGCTCGAAAGGATTGGGTCAAACCTCACCCGGCGTGGGTGAGACTTCCCCGCGGCGACCGTGATGCACGGCAAATTCTGCCGGGTAAAGCAAGTGGTGACAGCCGGTTCTAGAACAGCGCGTAGATAAAGGGGGCGATGGCTGACCCTTCGACGAGTACGATGAAGATGCTCAGCAACACGAGAACCAGAATGATGGAACCCATCCACCAACGTTTGCGTGTACGAACATACTGCCACAGTTCGCCCAGGATGGCAAAGCGCTTCAGGCTGTCCTTCATTCCCATAATGACTCGTGTCCTAAGCGGAAATCTCTAGGGTTTCTTACTAGTTCCCGGCTTTGTGCTCTTCGTCACACTCTTCTTGCCTGGACGGTAATCGTCCGGTGCTCGGGGTGGAACGGGCGGTTCCTGCTCCAGCGTCTTCTGGAAGTCGACGGCGTATGTGTCGGTCGCCTTGACAATGTCGGCGTACGACCAGAACACGTCGTACTCTTCCTTGGGATCGCTGCGCAGATTGAACAGCTTCTGCACGACTTCTCTCGGCGTTTGATTCTTCGAGGCGCGGAAGTTGTCCGGTTCCGGCTTCCAGAAGAAATGCCGCTTCCAGTCTTTCCATTTTACCGCGGCCAGATCGTTGAAGACGTAGACCGGAAATGCGTCGCGATTGGACGTTTCCTTTTTGCCGGTCAGGAAAGCGGTTTGGTCGACTCCGTCGATGATGCGGTCCGTCGGCGTCTTGCCGCCCGCAATATCGGTGAGTGTCGTGAACAGATCCGTCACGTGCACGATTTCGTTGCTGGTTCGTCCCGCGGCAATGCGCCCGGGCCAGCGCATCAGGAATGGCACGCGCAGCGCGCCTTCCATGGCGGTTCCGTAGTTGCCGCTCCACGGCCCCGCCGTGCCGCGATACGGATCCTGGAATTCGGGACCGTCGTCACTCGTGAAGATGACGATGGTGTTGTCCGCGATGCCGGCCGCGTCGATGGCATCCAGAATGCGGCCGACGTGGAAATCGATCGCCATCATGGCGTCGCCGATCAACCCCGCGCCCGATTTGTCCACGAAGTCGGGGTCACAAAAAACGGGAAGGTGTACCGCGGACACCGGGGCATACAAGAAGAACGGCTTCTTCTCCTGTGACAT
>Ga0157284_10000147_pt1 | contig 10908 bp, 10 predicted proteins | sample NitcycUS059202B1_FD_108392 | JGI IMG/M metagenome (GOLD analysis project Ga0157284, IMG submission 108392) | Soil microbial communities from Arlington Agricultural Research Station in Wisconsin, USA - Nitrogen cycling UWRJ-S059-202B-1 | ecosystem: Environmental > Terrestrial > Soil >... | reverse complement strand
GACTGGTGGAGGCGGGTTGAAAATAATATTTTGTGAACTTCCGAGTATTTGAGAGAAATTGCTATTAAACCATGTATAGCTCTGATAACCAAAAGGAGCGGTCACATTTACGAAGGCGTCATCAGGACAATAAGTAGCTCCCACAAACTCACTGCTGCATTCAGAATTCACATCAATATAAGCATATCCAAAATGGCGTGTGAATGTACAGTCTGCTGTTTTAAAAAAAAGACGAATTTTTTTACCCGCATTATTGTCAAGATTGATGCTTACGGCTGACCAATCTTTACACCACACATTTGTAGTATCCTGTTGATTCGGCGAAAGAAAAAAGCCCGGCAACAGTTGACCTCCATATGGAATAAAAGTAAACGAAGAACAACTAAGGAGCACATTATCCGTTACATTGGTTATTTCAATTTCTAACCTTGGTTGCTGGAAAATTTCGTGATTAGGATCCTGGAAAACCACGGCATAATGGTAAATAAGCGAATAAATATCCTGTCCGGCGGGGATCGTGAATTCGTATGAAATTCCTTCAGCCTGTCCACCACCAGTATTATTTCCAAGTCTTATTGAATGCCCGCTTCCATTAGGGCAGTTAACCGAAAACCCCCCGAAATAATCCACTTCTGTACTTGGCGCCGAATACATAGTATGCTGGTTGGGTACCGGTCCCCCTGATGGTGTAAGATAAATTGTATTTACCCCACCTGCAGCAGACACATTTCCGGTATAGCAGGTCCAGTAATTAAAAGTGCCTGTTTCGAAATCAATATTTGGTGGGCATATTTGCGAATAAGATTGGATAGAGAAAAGGAAAATAAAAGTAAAAGGCATTAAAAATCGGGCAGACAGATAAGATAAGGAACACTTCTTTGTACCATTTTCTCCGGATATTTGCACAAGTTTTTGATTGAATACTAAAGATAAAACTTACTTAAGTAAAACGCCAGACTTTTCTGATAGGTTGCCAATAAAAATCTTTTCTAATGACTTAACAGGTAGCGCCTCGTTTAAACCCCGCCTGAATTTATTATTGGTAATTTGAGGAGCTACCATCAATTAGTTCTTCGTAAATTTGCGCTATTAATTAAGTAGTATATGAAATCTTTTTTAAGTTCTATAATTTGTTTGTTATTTATTAGCTCTGCCTTTGGTCAGAAAAGCGACCCCAAAGTGTCTACACCTGATCCCAATAAAAAAACCCAGGTGGTGGAAACAGCTTGTGGCGAATGCCAGTTTAAACTTACCGGTAAAGGATGTGATCTTGCAGTACGAATAGAAGGCAAAGCTTATTTTGTTGACGGCACGGACATAGATTCTCACGGAGATGCCCATGCAAAAGATGGGTTTTGTAATGCGGTTAGAAAAGCTGAGGTACAGGGTGAGGTAGTGAATGATCGTTTTAAGGTCACTTATTTTAAATTGCTAAAAACCGCTGAGAAAAAAGATCCGGTTGCCAATCAAAAAAATTAGCATCTCATTAAATTAAAAGTCTTGCTTCTCTTTTATTAGTTATATTCATCGGCAGGAAAAATTATCCCGATTGTATAATCATCAGCGTTAATGAAAATTGCTTTTCATTAACTTCGCAGCCCAACATTCAACCTATGCCTGAACATTCTCATCAATTAGCTGCGATTCTTTTTGCAGACATAGTGAATTATACCGCTATGATGCAGGAAGATGAAAACACAGCATTGGAAAAGATCACACGTTTCCGGCATGTAATTGATATAATTGTTGAGGAACTGGAAGGAAAGATCATTCAATATTATGGCGATGGTTGCCTGGTTCTCTTTAACAGCGCCACAGATGCTGTTGAGTTTGCTAAGCTGTTACAAACAGATTTTAATGAAGAGCCAAAAGTGCCGGTACGTATCGGTATTCATATGGGTGATGTGCTGATCCGCGACGGGAACGTTTTTGGCGATGTTGTGAATATAGCTTCCCGTATCCAGGCATTGTCGCCTCCCGGTGGTATTTATGTTTCGGAAATGGTTTACAGGAATATCGCCAATAAAAAAGGAATGGATTCTGTTTTTATCAAGGAGGAATATTTAAAAAATGTAAAAACCCCGGTCAGGATATATGAAGTACTGACAGAATATAGTACGACAGTTTACCATACCGGTCCGAATGATGAACAAGTGGCCATTGATGAGAACAGCATCGCTGTTTTGCCTTTCGTAAATATGAGCAGTGATAAAGAACAGGAATATTTCAGCGATGGACTCACTGAAGATATCATAACCCAACTTTCAAAAATAAAATCGTTTAAAGTCATTTCCCGTACCTCTGTAACGCAGTATAAGAAGACTCCAAAATCGATCAGGGAAATAGGGAAGGAGCTTGGTGTTGCTACAATTCTTGAAGGAAGTGTACAACGATCCCTGAAACAAGTTCGTATCACCGCACAGCTTATCAATGCAGTGACCGATGAACATTTATGGTCAGAATCATATGACCGGCCGGTGGATGATATTTTCACTATTCAACGCGAAGTTGCTTTGGCAATTGCTTCTGTACTTAATACAACGCTTACAAAAAAAGAATCGCAGCAATTGGATTATGTGCCAACAGTGAATTTGCAGGCCTACGATTATTATATGCGGGGAAAATTTCTTGTTGAGAAAAGAAATAAAACAGATCTGTTGGTTGCAAGAGAGCTCTTTCAGCAGGCAGTAACAAAAGACAGAACATTTGCAGATGCCTATTCAGGTCTTGCCACCACTTATTTACTTTCTTCTTTTCGTGGGTATGAAGATCCTACGAGAATGCTTTGGCTGGCGAAGAAAAATATTGATACAGCGCTTGGTCTTGATCCTTCTTCCGGGGAAATACAAGCAACCCTCGGGTATTGGTATCATCAAACATTTGACTGGCATGCGGCTGAAATAACTTATCGCCGTTCTATTGATCTGAATGCAAACCAGGCCAATGTCTATTTATGGTTGGGTATCTTGTTAGAAGCGAAGGAGGAAAGAGAAGAGGCATTGAAAATTTATGCGCAGGGTACTGAGTTAAATCCAATGTGGGATTACCTGGTAGAAAATAAGATCAGGGCACTTGTAAATAATAACCAGGTTGATGAAGCGGTCGGGTTGCAAAAAAAGTTAATTGAAAAAGCGACCGTAGACCCGGTTTTACAAAAAATGTATTATGAGGATCTTTCCCGTTTATATTGGTTCCTGAATAATAAAGAGGAAGCGATCGCTGCTGCCGAAAGATCAGGGAATAAAGCGCTGAAGAAATTTTATACCGATGGGGATTTTTCTGCCATGGAAAAAGAAGTTGACAAGGGATATAATGAGTTAAAGGAAAAGAGTGACTACATCTCCCAGGTATGGATGGGTATCGATTATGCAAGAGCGGGTTCAAGGGATAAAGCACTCGATTGTTTTAATAATGCGATTGCATTAAAAGAAACGGCTATTACATTTTTATTGATCCGGCATTTTGATTTCTTAAATATAAAATACCTGAGCATGGCGTTGATAACAAGAAAGATCAGGCAAACAATTAACTTCTAAGGATAATTTTCAGTAGTATTTGATCTCTCTTTCTTTAATTTCTATCACTTTCCCGTCCTGCATTTTTTTCCGTCGAACCCAATTGTCTTTCTTATCAAAATCGTAACTATAATTATATACGGCTTTGACAACCCCTGACTTGTTATATTCAGTTTCTTCGGCCAGCTTATTCTTTTCATCGTATTTGTAAATAACTTTTCCAACTACAGCGCTATCCGAGCCTAGTTGTATCCATTCGGTTTTATTCCCGTTATCGTCGTATTTAAAAATATAATTGAATAAGAGAGCCCCATTTCCCTGGTAAGCGATCCTTTCTATCAGCTGTCCTTTTTCATCATACTTATAATAATACTTATAATTAAACATAATATTGCCCATGGGTCTTACATCTTCCTGTTCAATTTTATTTCCTTTTGCATCTGTTTTTATGGCGGAGACAAGATCGACTTTACCATCACCTAATATCGTTTCTTCTTTTATTAATTTACCACTTCCATCATAAGTTGATTTGACCGTTGAGTTTAATTTACCGTCCGCCTTATAGGTTGATAATTCTACCATGTTGCCATTTGCATCATATTTGAAAACGTTTTTTGATAACGCTTTTTTGGATCCTTCACCCCGTAAGAATGATTCAGACATTACTTCCACTTTTCCTTTTAATCCCTGTACGGCTATATCCGGTTTTTTTTGTTCAGCCAGGCTGAGATTGGTTGGCGTATTGCTCACACTTTCATTTGTCGTTGGCGCATCTTTTTTACCGGCATCATCAGAACAGGAAGAAAACAATATTCCTGCAAAAACCAGGGAAGCATAAAAATTTGACCATTTCATAAACCGTATATTTTGTATTCGGATGCCAACATAATTTATTTACCGAACAAATCCAACAAGTACTATTCCGCCGGGCCGGGTATTTTGCAAAAAAGTTTACGGCGGCCCAAAAATGAGCCAGACCTGCCTTAACTGCTTAAAAATGTCTTTTGAAGTCATGCCCGGATTATTTTTGAAACAAGCATAAAATACCTGGCCCGGTAATTATCCAGCTTTTAACTGAAAGATTACCGGGTCAAATAATTAAGACAAATAAAAATTTAAATAACGATCACACTATTGCTTCCGCCGAATTCATTTGGCACTTCTTTATCGGCCTCAGGGTCATTCAGCCACAAAGCTTCATTAACTAAGTATTTGAATTCATGTGTAGAATCTTTCGGAAGGTTTACATCAGCGCTGAAGGTTCCATCTTTCTTCCGGCTCATAATAACAGAATTCTTCCAATCACTGTTCAAGCCAAGAATTTCAATAGTTTCAGCAGCATCTGCTGTAAACGAAAATTTTACTTTGCAATACTCTTTTGTTTTGTAGTAGGTTTTTTGTACCATTTTCTTTCTTTTAAGTTTTTAAATCTGTCTTAAACTACCGTTCATTAGCAAGCACATCTTGAAAACGGATCAAAACGGGACTTTAGTTGCTCTTAATACCGCAAAGTTAAGTATGTAACCTTTCAATGTTGTTCTATTTATAAAGGGCGTGTCCATTTTGTGGATTACTTGTGAAGACAAAATAGATTTTTTCATTTCTATTATTTTCTCAATTTTTATGAAATGAAGATCCGGGTAGCAAATGCAAAAGATATTTCTCAAATACAGGTTGTCAGAAACCTTGTAAAAGAAAATCGTTTGTCTGATCCGGCCCTGGTTCCGGACAGTGATGTAGAAGATTATATAAACCGTCGCGGAAAAGGATGGGTTTGTGAGATCGATGAACAGGTTGTTGGATTTGCTATTGCCGACCTCGTAGATAATAATATCTGGGCATTGTTCATTCATCCTGATTTTGAAAGAATGGGTATTGGAAAAAAATTACATGATGAAATGATGAACTGGTATTTCTCCCGAACCGATAAAACGGTTTGGCTGGGAACCGCGCCGAAAACAAGAGCGGAATTGTTTTACAGAAAAGCTGGCTGGAAAGAAGTCGGGATCCACGGCAAAGGCGAAATAAAATTTGAAATGACAAAAGATGAATGGAGATCTTTACAAAAATAATTTTTTATAAATGCTTGCATTAACCTTTACACCTTTCCCGAATTAAAGCGGCTTTTTGTAGTACATTTAAGAAAATATTTTTTATGATCGCCATTAAACACATCCTTTCTTTTTTTATTTTCCTTTTATTAATACTTACGGGTTGTAAAAAAAATGTGGTTACTGCTGAAGCGGCCAGTGAGGAAATAGCAGCGGGGAAACCAACACCGCCGCCACCACCAGTTCATGGTGTTTGCGATTATGATATTAATGAAGCCGCCATACTTGGGGCAGGGTGGACAAAAACCTTTGATGAGAGTTTTTCAAGCAATCTTAATAATTGGAACACGTGGTATGGTGGTGCATTCAATAATGAGTTGCAACTCTACCAGGCCAATAATCTTTCTGTTGCAAATGGCAATCTTGTAATCAGCGCAAGAAAGGAAACTGTAACCGGGCCAACTACACCATTTGATGCAACACCGAAAACATTTAATTATACCTCAGGCCGTATAGAATCAACCACAAATTTTTCGGCATCTGCTTCTGTGCCGGGTGTAAGAATGATGGCAAGAATAAAACTCCCTGCAGGCTATGGTATGTGGCCCGCATTCTGGAGCTATGGCGATCCCTGGCCAACACAAGGAGAGATCGATATACTGGAAGCAAGAGGTCAGGAGGATATGAAATACCAGACAAATTATTTCTATGGCAGAACTGCTAATCGCAATCTTGTTCGCGGTGCCGAAGGCTTTGTGACCACTGATGTGAGTTTGCAAACTTGTTATCATGTGTATGAAATGATCTGGAGCCAAAATGAGCTGAAGTTTTATTTTGATGGCGTGTTGGTAAAAACGAATTCCGGCAGTTATGTGCCAAGCCTGTTTGGGAAAACAGAACGAATCACTTTGAATCTTGCAGTGGGTGGACTTTTCTTTTCAAACTTCAACCCGGCATTAATACAAACAGGGACAATGTATGTTGATTGGGTGAAAGTATTTACTTCGGGGAATTAAGTTTTTGAGGCAATAATGCAAGTAACTGTATAGTTATATTTGCAAACATGATCTCCTCGCTCAGTGACTTTGAAAATCCATTTTTTATTGGCGTTGCCGGTACCGGCATGAGTGCATTGGCTCAGTACCTGCGGGGTATTGGCAAAAATGTTTCCGGCAGCGACCGGTATTTTAAGGATGGTGAATTCAATGAGACAAAAGAAAAGCTGGAAGCAGAAGGGATCAACTGTTTTTTACAAGATGGTGCTGGCATAAATGACAAGACTGATCTTATAGTAGTAAGCACCGCAATTGAAGATACTGTTTATGAAGTGCAGAAAGCAAAGCAACTGAATATCCCGATCATTAAGCGAAGTGAATTGCTGGCTTTGATCGCAGAAAGTAAAAAGACAATTGCTGTAGGCGGTACATCAGGGAAAAGTACAACAACAGCCATGTTGTTTGCGATCCTTGAATATGCAGGTATGCAACCAAGCATTATTAGCGGTGCAGGACTTACAAGTATTATAAAGGAAGGAAAAATCGGAAATGCAAAGGTGGGAAAAGGAGATTGGCTGGTTATTGAAGCAGATGAAAGTGATGGATCAATAATTTATTACAAGCCCGAAATTGGCGTATTGCTCAATGTTGATAAGGACCACAAAGAGATCGATTCTTTAATGGAGATATTTACCACGTTTAAAAATAATAGTAAAAAATTTGTGGTCAATCAATCACATTCATTAGCAAAAAAATTATCACAGGATATTAAAAATGATTTTTCAATTGATGAAAGAAATCCGGCGAGATACGTCTCAAAAGACTTTCAACAGGCAGGATTAAGTATCCAATTCACTATTGATCATTCGCCATTCACCATTCACGCATTAGGTAGGCATAATATGGAAAATGCTGTTGCCGCCGTTACGGTAGCTAATCAAATAGGAGTCAATTTAAAAACTTGTTCGGGTGCTTTAAAAAATTATGAAGGTATTTATCGCCGCAGCCAGGTTTATGGAAACAAAAAGGGTGTTTGGTTGATTGATGATTATGCTCATAACCCGGTAAAATGTGCCGCAAGTATTATGGCTTGTCAACCTGTGGCAACAAAAGTCATTGCATGGTTTCAGCCACATGGTTATGCGCCAACAAAATTTTTGCGAAATGATTTTGTTGATGAAATATCAAAGGCGTTGAGACCAACAGATGAAATATGGATGAGTGAAATTTTTTACGCTGGTGGTACTACAACAAAAGATATTTCATCAGCCGACCTGGTAGATGACCTGAGAGCAAAAGGCGTTAATGCTTATTTTGTTGACAACAGGAATGATCTTGTTTCTTCCATTCGTTCACACCTCACTGATAATTGTGTACTATTGCTGATGGGAGCAAGAGATCCGTCACTGGAGCAATTTGCAAAACAAGTCTGGAATGAATTATAAATAATGGCAACGCTTATTACTAATATCAAACAGTTGGTAAACGTAAGAGAGGAATCAAAACTTTTAAGAGGCAAAGAGTTGTCAGTAATTCCTTCTATTGAAAATGCATATTTGGTTATTGAAAATGGTTTAATAGCTGAATATGGAAATATGCAAAACCTGAAACTTCAAACTTCAAACCTCAAACAAACAATTGATGCAACGGGTCAATTTATTCTTCCATGCTGGTGTGATTCACATACACATTTAGTGTTTGCGGCAGGCAGGGAAGAGGAATTTGTTGACAAAATAAGAGGAATAAGTTATGAGGAGATCGCTGCTAAAGGTGGGGGTATTTTGAATTCTGCTAAGAAGTTGAATGAAATGAAAGAAGATGAATTATTTGATCTTGCGTGGAACAGGCTGAATGAACTAATAAAACTTGGAACGGGTGCAATTGAAATTAAAAGTGGTTATGGATTGTCAGTGGACGGGGAATTAAAAATGCTGAAGGTTATTAAAAGATTAAAAGAAAGATCACCAATACCAATTAGGTCCACTTTTCTTGGGGCACATACTTTTCCTTTAGAGTTCAAAGAAAATCACCAGGGCTATATTGATCTTATCATAAATGAAATGCTGCCAGTGATAGCAAAAGAGAAATTGGCTGATTATATTGATGTGTTTTGCGAAACCGGATTTTTTTCTCCTGAAGAAACGGAAACAATTTGTAAAACAGGGATAAGCTATGGGTTGAAACCAAAGATCCATGCAAACCAGCTTAATTTTTCCGGTGGTGTTGAGACAGGGATAAAGTTGGGAGCTGTTTCAGTTGATCATCTTGAAACTGTTAACGGAGATATTATTAATAAGCTGGCAAAGTCTGAAACGATTGGAACGTTGCTTCCTACAGCGGCCTTCTTTCTCCGTATGCCATTTCAACCGGCAAGGCAAATGATCGATACCGGTTGTGCTATCGCTTTGGCCTCAGATTATAATCCTGGTTCATCGCCTTCGGGTAATATGAATTTAGTTGTTGCCATGAGTTGCATTGGAATGAAGATGTTACCTGGGGAAGCTATTAATGCTGCTACCCTCAACGGCGCATTTGCAATGGAGCTCCAAAATGAAGTAGGAAGTATTACGATTGGTAAAAGGGCAAACCTCATCTTTACAAAGCCAATTCCTTCATTAGCTTATTTGCCTTATTCTTTCGGTTCAAATCTTATTCATAAGGTGATGATAAATGGTGAGATCATTTAAGATGTTGATTTGATAGTTTTCTTTTTGTCTTTGGCAACTTTTCCTGTTGCGATCAATATTAATGAAAGTACAAAAATGGCGAATAAGATCAGCCCGGCATTGGAGAGCACTTTGCCATAGCTATGCCTGGTCGCATCCACAAATATATATGGATAAAATTTTGTAATGGCGCCATGAATAACTGCATAGAGCATGTATACAAGCGGGTAGATAAGCCATGAAAGGGCCTGTTTATATTTCAATCCTTCAGTCGGAACAAAGATCACCCAGAATAAAATAAACAGTACCGGAATAACGCTGTGCAAAATTTCATCGACAACCAATTGGAGTCCCTGCGGGTTCCATGTTAAACGTAGAATAGTGTTGTAAACGATCCCCACTATTATAATGTAGACTGTAAGCGCAGTAATGGTTGATGATTTAGTAAAGAATTTTCCAAGGCGTGATTTACTTCCCAGGAAGATAAAACTAAAACATAACACAACAAGAATGTTTGTATCAATAGTGAAGTAGCTAAAAAAACGGAAAATAGTTCCGGGAACTGATACCACTCTATTAGCTATTATTAAATAAAGTTGAGCAATAACCCCAAACCACCCCATGGCTGCACCAATGAAAGCGACAACTCTTGTGGACGGCTTTTGCATAATTTATTTTTTCAGAACCTCCCATTTCTTTTTTAAAACGATCATTTGCTGATTTAGTTCTTTTACTGCAGTTGTCATTTGTGTTGTTGGCGGCATATCGCTGTCTTGTAAAGCGCCAAAAACAGAAGCAAAGCCTCCGTTCAATCTTCCGAAACTTGGTTCAGTACTTCCTTGCGGTGTATTTTCTAATTCTCTTGCCAGTTTATCTTTTTTATTTAATTCGTCAGCAGCTGATGGAGATAAGGTTGTTAGTTGACTTTTGAGTTGAGATCTGTACAAGCGAATTTCCTCAAGGATTTTCATACATTGTTTCCTTCCTTCATAACATTGCAAAGAAAGGTCATGTTGTAATTGAAGATTGGTCTTTGAAGTTTTTACCCTGGGGTCCATTTTAATTGTAAACAGTGATGTATCAGAAATTCCATCTGCAGTTAAAATTGCAATATAATTTCCCGGCATAACCCAAGGGGCAGTTTGATCAGGCGCCGTATTCAGATACGTTGCGGAGATGGGATAAGAAGGCGGTATATTCAAAGGTGCATATTTCATATCCCATAGAAAACGATGGTGACCTGGTTCTGCTGAAAGAATTTGCTGAGGACGAATCCAATAATGAGGAATGTTTACTTCACCAACTCTATATAATGTGTCGTCACTGGAATATTCCCTAATTGTGAATGGGAGCCACTGAACAGTCGTCCCTTCCCCATACACATGAGGGCCAGTAAAAATTTTGAGGGTAACGGTTTTTGCTTTTGCGGGTAAATAATAGTCGATCATTGCTCCATCAGGCGGGTTTTCTCCAGCTGCTTCTTCCTGCGGCACGGGTGTATCAGTATACATATTCCAGCGAACCCGGTAAGGATTTTGTGGTTTGTAAAGGATGGATGATGAGTTTGTAACCTGATTATTTAACTGGCGAAGAGGAGTGATATTATCAAGGATCCAAAAGCTCCTTCCATGTGTGCCAATGACAAGATCGTCATCTTTAATGACCAGATCACGGATAGAAG
>Ga0157284_10000145_pt1 | contig 10947 bp, 9 predicted proteins | sample NitcycUS059202B1_FD_108392 | JGI IMG/M metagenome (GOLD analysis project Ga0157284, IMG submission 108392) | Soil microbial communities from Arlington Agricultural Research Station in Wisconsin, USA - Nitrogen cycling UWRJ-S059-202B-1 | ecosystem: Environmental > Terrestrial > Soil >... | reverse complement strand
CAATAATATCATACCCATTGCAACCAAGCACAACACCAACAATGTTTTTGCCAATATCATGCACATCGCCTTTTACGGTGGCCAGCAAAACTTTGGGAGCACTTGCTGATTCTTTATTTTCGGTACCCGCAGCCAGGTGAGCCTTCTTTCTTTCTTCTTTTTCTGCTTCAATGTAAGGGGTGAGAATAGCAACAGATTTTTTCATCACCCTTGCACTTTTAACCACCTGCGGTAAAAACATTTTACCGCTGCCAAAAAGATCGCCCACTACATCCATCCCGGCCATTAATGGACCTTCGATCACGTCAAGCGGTTTTGGGTATTTTAGTCTTGCTTCTTCCGTATCAATATCAATGTAATCAGTGATCCCATTTACCAATGCATGCTTTAATCTTTCCTCTACGGATGTATTTCTCCATGCTTCATCTTTAACCTCAACTTTTCCTTTTGCTTTTACCGTTTCGGCAAATGCAATTAATTTTTCAGTTGCTTCGTTGTTGTCATTATTACGATTGAGAATTACATCTTCGCAAAGTTTTTTCAACCCAGGTTCGATCTCATCATAGACAACCAACTGTCCCGCATTTACGATGCCCATATCCATTCCTGCGTTGATCGCATAAAACAGGAAAACAGAATGCATAGCTTCCCGAACGTGATCATTGCCGCGAAAAGAAAATGAAAGATTGCTGACACCACCACTTATTCTTGTCAATGGCATCAACGCTTTTATTTCTTTGGTCGCTTCGATAAAATCCACCGCATAATTATTATGCTCTTCCAAACCGGTCGCAACTGCAAATATGTTGGGATCAAAAATTATATCCTGCGGTTCGAATCCTACTTGTTCCGTAAGTATTTTATATGCACGATGAGATATTTGAACCTTCCTTTCTTTAGTGTCGGCCTGTCCTTTTTCATCAAATGCCATTACGATCACTGAAGCGCCATACATCAAACATGTTTCAGCTTGCTGTATAAATTTCTCTTCACCTTCTTTCATTGAAATGGAATTCACAATGCATTTTCCCTGCACACATTTCAATCCTGCTTCAATGATCTCAAATTTCGAGCTATCGATCATGATCGGGATCTTTGCAATATCGGGCTCGCTTTGTAAAATATTAAGAAAGGTTGTCATGGCCTGCACGCCATCCAATAAGGCGTCATCCATGTTTACATCAAGCACCTGTGCGCCGCTTTCAACCTGTTGCCGTGCAACACTCAGCGCTTCTTCATATTTGTTTTCCCTGATAAGGCGTGCAAATTTTTTAGAGCCTGTTACATTGGTTCTTTCACCAATGTTTACAAAGTTTGTTTCCGGGCGAACAACCAGCGGTTCTAAACCTGAAAGACGTAAGTATGGTTGAATGATAATTTGTTCCGGCATTTAGGAATTCCTCTTCACCAGCAAATTCCGGATAACTGAAAAGTTATTAACGATGAGGATCACTACAGCTACTATTAATAGGGTCTTTTCCATCTGTCCAAATATAGAGCTAAGATACTACTCAAATCGCCAATTCTTTAATAGTCTCCGGTAATTTTCTGGGTGATATTTTTTTTACTTGTTTTGCAATATGTTGAATATGATCAGGTGTAGTACCACAACAGCCTCCAACTATGTTGACAAACCCTTCTTTTGCCCAATCTTCAAGGAAATGAGCAGTGTCTTCGGGTTTTTCGTCGTATTCTCCCATAGCGTTTGGTAAACCTGCGTTGGGATATGCCGATACATAGCACGAAGCCAATTGGCTCAATTCTTCAATATGTGGCCGCATTTCTTTTGCACCTAAGGCACAATTCAAACCAATGCTTAATGGTTTTGCATGCATCACCGATGTATAAAATGCTTCCAGGGTTTGACCGCTTAATGTTCTCCCTGACGCATCGGTAATTGTTCCGCTGATCATTATTGGAAGAACCTTCTTTTTTGTATCTCTGAAATATTTTTTAATTGCAAAGATGGCAGCCTTTGCATTTAATGTGTCAAAGATCGTTTCTACTAATAAAAGATCGACACCGCCCTCAACCAACCCTTTTGTTTGTTCATAATAAGCATCAACTGCTTCATCAAAACTTAAAGCTCTGAAACCAGGATTGTTCACATCGGGTGAAAGCGATAATGTTTTATTCAAGGGGCCAAATGCACCTGCCACCCATGGGCCGGCGTGCCCGCTAGAAAAATTTGCACTTGCCAGAAATTCATTTACTGCTTCACGGGCACATTTTGCCGCGGCCAAATTCATTTCATAAGCCAATGATTGCATACCATAATCTGCTAATGAAACCTTTTGTGCATTAAAGGTGTTTGTTTCAATGATGTCAGCGCCGGCTTCGAGATATTGTTTGTGTATCTCTTTAACGATATGTGGTTGTGTAAGACTAAGCAGATCATTATTACCTTTAAGATCAGACGGCGAGTCTTTAAATCTTTCTCCACGATAATCTTCTTCAGCTAACTTGTATCGTTGTATCATGGTACCCATGGCGCCATCGATGATGAGAATACGTTTTTCGAGTTCCTGTTTGATATTCATACTAATTAGTTTTAAACTGTGAGCTGCCAGCAATGCTCCATAGAATTGTAATAGACGAACGGAGCGTCGCAACGAAAGCTCAATAGCAGCAATACAGCTGACTATTTAATTAAAATCTTTGAACCATATAAACGTTGGGAAACAGTAAGTGAAGTTTCTTTGCGTTTATTAGTTCCGTAAAGGCCGAACAATAAACAAATCCGCCTGTGGTGCAAAGATAAAGGCTTTTCTTAATTGAGCAAAGGATATAAAATGGAGAGTAAGGTTTAGATTGAGAAAGCCTCGCCTTAATCTGAAACTCAGTCTACTTATTGCTTACATACTTTTCGATGGGCAAACGATTCTGAAGGCTGCGGGCCAGGGTCATTTCATCGGCATATTCGAGCTCTCCGCCGAATGCTATACCTCTTGCAATGGTAGTGATATGAATAGTTGTGTGCTGCAACTTCTTTTGGATATAATATATAGTTGTATCGCCCTGTATGTTTGGATTCAACGCAAAAATGATCTCTTCTGTTTTTTCTTTTTGTACCCGGTTTATAAGTGATTCGATATTGAGCTGGTCAGGTCCAACGCCATCAAGCGGTGAAATAATACCGCCGAGAACATGATAAGTGCCATTATACTGCTGGGTGCTTTCAATAGCGATCACATCGCGGATATTTTCAACAACACAAATTGTTTCCTGCTTGCGCATGCTATTGGCACAGATCGAACAGATATCACCATCTGCTACATTGTAACAACGCTGGCAAAATTTTATCTCATTGCGCATCTTGGCGATCACTTCGCTGAACTGCTGCACATTATCTTCTTCCTGCTTTAATAAATGAAGCACCAATCGCAACGCCGTTTTTTTACCAATGCCGGGAAGTTTGGCAAATTCGTTAACAGCATTTTCAAGAAGTTGGGAGGAAAATTGCATAGGGCAAAGATAGTGAATGGTGAATAGTGAATGGTGAGTAGATCACATGAATTGTATTCACCATTCACCACTGACCATTCACAATGTTATTTCAAACTCATTATCCCAATTGGAGCGGACGTTTATTTTTTTGTTGAGCGGTTTGACCAATTCAGGTTGTTTTCTTCCTTCAAAGAATTTGCCTGTATCCCAATGCCCATTTTTGTTTGCATCGTAAAGAATACTAAGCTCATATTCTCCTGGGTTAAATAAAGGTTGATTGAGCTCAGAAGAATTTAAAGGGAATGTTTTAATTACCTGGCCGCCCTGGGAAAACTGTAATACCGGGTTTTTTGAAAGATCGATATTGGTAAAGCTGATCTTTAAAGAGCCATAGTCTGCTAATTTTTTTGTGGTAAAACTAATAGTGTCTGTTTTAAGCAACTTTCGACCGGAAGAATCTTCTGCAAAATCTTTATCAAGTATCAGGTTGTAAAGTGTATTTTCTTTCCAGGTCGTTCGTAGGCTGATCTTTTTTCGGAGGCTGTCCATTTGCCAGCTGCCGGGAGCAGAATTAAATGCAGAATCGGTACTTAAGCGGAGCTTTGATGAATCAAAATTTCGAAGTGGTTGTTCAAAGTTCAAATTAAAATTTCCAAGCAGGTCCTGCATGTTGCCGCTAAGATTAGTTGAAAATCTTAATCTTCTTTCATCGGGTTTTGCACCGGGGCGATTACCTCCGGAGAAATTTATTGTTGACCCTGGCGGTGGCGATTGCTCTTGCTTTTCTTTAAAAGCATATAAAGTGACAGGTGATGCGTCGGGTTTGACCTGGATGGCACTATCGATGAATGCAAAAAAAGTTTGTTCAGAATATCTTTTACTTTCATCCATTACATATATATAATATGTTCCTTGTGGCAAATACAAAAATCGAAAGTTACCCTTGCCATCAAGCTTAGTAATATACCGGGCTCTCTCATTTTGAACTGCAGAATCTGCACCGTTTTTATACAACATGACAATTAATGTACTATCAATACCGCCGGTTGCTGCCAATACAACCTTACCCGAAAGTTGAAGTGTATCAAAACTATTGCCAGTTGTAAAGATGTAAGAAAAGTTATGCAACACATTTCCTTCGTTGATATCCTTTATTGCATCGCCAAAATTCAAATAATAAGTCGTGTTTGGTTCAAGAGTGTCTTTGAGTGTTACAGTTAAAGTTCTAAGTTTAACTTCTATGCCAGGAAATGTCGAATAGTTTGGCGAAACCATAAGATTTTTAAAAGGTTCCTGTGGCTGATCTATATATTCATCAAAAGTAAAAGTGATTTTTTTCGTATTAAATCCTTTGCTTGAATCAGGGGGTGTTACTTTTAAAAGAAGCGGAGGAAGCGAATCCCTGTCGCCGCCGGTGGGAGGGATTATGTTGGCACAACCACTGAGAACCACGATTTTCGTGATTAGAAAGATTAAGAGGAAAAAAGGAGAAATAACTTTTATAAAGATTCTTCTATTCATAAAGCGAATCGCAAACTTAAATAGTTTGCGTTTGATAACTGTTCTATTTTTCCTAATAATCCTAAAAAATCATGTTAATCATCGTTCTATTGGTTCTCTTCTTCCGGTTCCATGTCGTGTAATGCAACAGCAAGGTTATTTGTTTTAACAAAATTGCACCAATGACAGTCGGGTTTGCCGCAGCCAATATAAAATTCCCTGTCCTGTATCTTCTGCCATACTATCATTATTTGCTGACTCACGGTTTCAATATCAGCAGGATTAATAAGCAGTTTTTCTGTCCTGTATTTTTTCTTTTTATCGGGTTCGATAAAATCAAATTCAGTACTGATCACCTTCCAGCTTTTTTGTTCATAATTATCAACAAGAATTTTATAGAACACACCTTGTCGCCAGTAATCGCCGCCATTCGGTTCTTTATCGGATGGTCCTTTTAGTTTTGGTATGGCTTTATCCGGATCGCCGGTTTTGTAATCAACAACATTTACTGACTTTCCATCAAATTCAAGCTTATCCAGTTTTCCTTTTATCGGAATTCCTTTTACAACTACATTCCGGATATTTCGTTCAATAGCAACAATCTTATTAAAACCTGCGATACGGTTGTCATAATAATTACTCAATACTTCCTGTCCATATTCAAGCCTGCGGTCAAATTGTTCTTTGGTAAAACTTTCACGATGACGATGCAGGTACCATTCGAAATCTGTAATAAAAATTTCTTTTGGTGGGAATTGTTCTTTGCCCCCCTCCTGCATTTTTCTGAATAATTGTTCCAGTGCATAATGAACAGCAGAACCAAATTCAGTTGCTTCATTTTTTGGGGAAGGAATACGGATCAGGTTTTTGAAATAAAATTCCAACGGACACTTTAAATAATTATTCAATGCTGTTACATTCATTACAAATTTGTCCAGTAAACGATCGACAAAATCTTTTTCTATCTTTTCAATTTCGGGGGCTTCGGCTTCACCGAATTGTAAAGCGCTGAATTCTGATAATACTTCTTCACTGATAAACACTTTTTCAGCAGGCAATAAATGACGGTCAAGTATCTCAGCAATGAACATGGAAGGCTCCAGGTCTTTTCCATCATTTTTAAAACGACTGAAGGAAATGAAGAGATGTTTTTCTGCTCTTGTTAATGCGACATAAAATAAACGACGCAGCTCTTCGTCATCTTTTGATTTTGGTTGTGAAAAAAACATTGTATCCGGTAAACTATACCCGCCACCTGGTTTGCGTTTCTTTTCCCAAAACGATGCATTGCAACCGGCAAAAAAAACACATTCAAATTCTAATCCTTTTGAACCATGTGCTGTCAGTAAATTAACCCCTTTATCACTTCCACTTACCTGTACAAGCGGCAATGAAATTTCTTCTTTCTCCATCAATTCAATGATATTTACAAGCTGCTGTAACTTCAATGACGGATTGCGTCGTGTTTCTTCTTTTACGAAATCAAATAAGCCCGTCAGAATTTGTAATTGCCAATGCTTGTCCGGGCTTTGCATGATATAGCTTAGAATGCCGGTGCCACGGATAATATTTTCAAACAAATGCTGAAGTGTTACGTTTGGCACATCAGCAATTAATTTTTCTAAAATAAAAGATGCTTTCTTTAATCCTTCATGAATAGTAACACTGAACAGATCTTTTGGTATGGCGATCGACTTTTCATGTAGCAATCTCCTCAAAGAAGTTTTCTCGTCATATTTTTTCTCAGCATTTTCTACACTCAATTTAGCGATCTCAACGGCAGGAATATGAAACCAATCAAAATGCAAAATTTCAAAAAGCATCTCATCGCCTCCATAAGGCACATCATGTTCTGCCGCCAGGTACTTTATTATCGAAATAATTTTTTGTGCCAAAGGAAGCTCAAGAATATTGAGGTTCCTTTTTGTGTAAACAGGAATATTCTTAAGTTTCAAATACTGGGCTAACTCTTCGCCATATTTATTTTCTTTATAAATGATAGCGATCTCACCTGCGGGAATTTCTTCAGCTAATAATTTCTGTACCTGCAAAGTGATATCGATCATTTCCTGTCGTTGCGTTTCATATTCTTTTATAACAGGTGTATGAGTCAATGTACTTGTATAGTGATGCGATGATCTTAGATTTTTACTTAGGCCCGGTAATTTCTCTACCAGTCTTTCAGCATTCTTATCTATCAATGTTTTTGAAATATCAAGAATGGATTGAGTGGAGCGATAATTATTTGTAAGCACCACGGTCATCAGGTCTTTCTTGTAACTATCGGCAAAATTTATCATGTTCTCTACATTGGCACCCTGGAAACGATAGATGCTTTGATCATCATCTCCCACAACAAATACATTTGGTTTTTCCCAATAATTAATAAGCAATTGCACAATACGATTTTGCGTACCACTTGTATCCTGGTATTCATCTACCAATATGTAAAGAAATCGTTCCTGGTAAGATGCCAACAAATTTTTATTTTCTTCAAAAGCCTTGATCACCCAATTGATCATATCATCAAAATCATAACGATTTCTTTTTCGCATCATTTGCTGGAAACGATCAAACTCACTTACAGCAGCACGCAGCTTTTCTTTTCTTTCTTTTTCTTCTTCTATCTTGTCTTTTTTCAGATCACCCACATTGAACTCTTTGAATTTTCTTTTGTAAACGAATTCATCGCGGGTGGTAAGGCTTGCGATATACTCATCAATTTTTTCATTGATATAACCCGGTGTCCAGCCTTCTCTTTTCATTGTACTGAAAAGCTGTTGCAGGTTATTGATCTCAAAATAAACATCTCCCCGATAACGTTTCAGCGGATGATTTTTTGGAAACGAATCAATGAGTTCTTTGAATAATTCAATTCTTTCCAGGTCAGAGATAGGATCCAGTGCCGTCTTTTCAAACAATGAAAGATTTTCCTGTATCACATCATTGCAGAAGGCATGGAAAGTATAAATGTTCACTTTATAAGCATCCGAGCCGATGAATTGCAAGAGTCTTTTTCGCATAGCAACAACACCGGCATCCGTATAAGTAAGACAAAGAATGTTTTCGGGTTGTGCATCTGTTTCCAATAAAATTTTTCCAACACGGCTTGCCAGTATTTGCGTTTTCCCGGTACCAGGCCCGGCAATTACCATTACCGGCCCATCAATTGTATCAACAGCCAACCGTTGCTTCTCATTCAACCTCTCGTATTCTTCCCGAAATTTATTTTCCAATTTTTCCCTGATAAATGACATGCATCAAAGTTACTGGTTAGCGATAATCATAGAAAAAGGAAATCATCCTGATTTCCTCTTAATTTTTTTAATCCTATTGATCGTGGTTCTGAATTTATCCCGGTATTCTCGTAATATATTTTTCCAATTGTTTTATTTGATCAACAATTTGCGGAGTCGTAGGTTTTAATGCTTTTGCTTTTCTAAAAAAATCTTTTGCAGCACGAAATTCTCTTTTGTTCATCATGATGCTGCACATTTGTAAATAGGCAGCGGCTTCGTTTTCTTTATCCGGTAATCCTTTGCGCAACGCCTGGCGAATATAACTTTCCGCTTGTTTCATATCATTCTTTTGCATCGACAACATTCCCATCTGCAACAAGCTTGCTCCTTCAGCTTCTTTCATCGGCATTCCCAGATCCAATCCTTTCTTCATCATTTTTTCTGCGCCATCATAATCCTGTTTCATCATCGCCACATTTCCTTTCAATGTATAGTAAGCGGAGCGGATAGGCTTATATAAAAGACCGGGAAACTTTATTGTATTAAGAACTTTTTCTGCTCCTTCCATGTCACCCGATTCCAGGTATTCCTGTATCAATCTTAATGGGCCAAAGAAAAAATGCCCAAGCACCAGGATGAGTCCAACAAAATACAACGGAAAGGCAGGCCAGAAACCTGATAAATAATTTGTAACACCGCCAATGATCAGTAATGCTATACCCAGTTGCAGGCGGTATTTGATAAGCAGGTTATAAAACTTCATACTTCACTTTTTGAGGACGCCCGTCCGAACGGGCAAAATTAAAAACAAATCTTAACCCGGCTTTCTCCGGGCGGGCAAAGATAGGTGGAGGGTGGGAATTGGGATTTAGTAATTTGGAATTAGGGTGATTACTCAAATAACTTCTATTTTGTCCTTTTGATGGCCTAATTCCTAATCCCCAATTACAAATTCCTGGCATCACTCTTTTGCATCATTGATCTCGATCCAATAACCGTCAGGATCTTTAAAATAGATTTGTTTAACGCCGTCAACACGGGTGGTTATCGCCATTTTTTCACCGGCCCAATTCTCATATTCAACTTTATTTTTTACTAATACTTTGACAAACTCCGGAACAGAGGCGACTGAAAAACAAAGGTGTGCATTTTTATCATGCGCCATTTTTGTAGTTGCACCTGATATAACATGTAAGTGACTTTTTACACCCACACTGAACCAGGTGTGACGACCATCGTGGAAAGGTTCGGGAATCGTATCAAGCCCGACGATATCTTTATAAAAAGCAGTACTTATTTTAAGATCAACGACATAAACGGCAATATGGTTAAGGATCACTTTTTGTTGAGAAAATATTTTTTGCACTGACAATAATGATATGGTCAACAATAGAATTGCAAGGATTTTTTTCATAAATGGCTTTTATGATCGGAAGGTAACGAAAATATTATTTTACCAGCTTTGTGACTATGTCGATGTTTTTTTTATAACACTTATTTCTCCTGTTTTTTCTATGAATATCTGTTCCACCTCATCCAGAGAATTTTTATTGATTTCAAGTCTTACTCCTTCCATCAGGTCATCTTTACTGATAGATGTCCTTCGGAGGTTCTTTTCCCTTATTTCACCGTCATGATATAGCGAATGACGATAGCCTTTTACAATTTTTCCAACCCAGCTATGTTTCATAGCGAGCCATGCAAGAATTTTATGGATCAATATCATAGCGGTGGCGGCTGCTATGGTTGACAAAAACGGGGATGCTCCAACGACTCCCCGGCTAAGAATTGCTCCAAGCATGATGACGAGAATATTATCAAATGCGGTTTTGATACCGAAAATCCGCATGCCGGCTACCCGGATTAGCAACAACGCAATAAAAAACATTACGAAAGCTCTTGCTGCCATTTGCAGCGGTGCAAGGTTTTCACCGCTGCCAAAAATTTCATTGATATTCATGATCGTTGTCGTTTAATAAGTTTCAAAGTTTCTTTTGGATCCATGATTCCTAAGGGTTCAAAAGTTTTTTTCTGAATGGCATTATAATAAATGAAGAAGTTCTCGATCTCTTTTAATTTTTCTTTTTGTATATCCTCCATTGAATCATATACAGGATAAAAGCCTTTGAGATCGGGACAAACAAAGATGCGATCGTTGCGGACCGATTCTTCTTCATCGGTTTGTTTAGCTTTCATGCTGCCGATCACTTTGCACTCAATCATACTTCCTTGTATAAAAGAAAATTCAGACATGATGAGAACATCAAGCGGATCGCCATCATCACCTTTTGTACCCGGAATAAAGCCAAAGTCATAAGGAAAGATGAGACCAACCGGTAATGCTTTATGGACTGCAAACCACTCCTTTTTTGGATCATACTTGTATTTAAACGGACTGCCTTTCGGTGTTTCTACAATTACTTCAATCGTATCCATAGTTTTTAAGTTATCTGCCTAAAAATGTGTGCCAATACGGTACTAAATCTGTTGAATCTTTAATAGTGACTTTATAATACATATGTTTAGGTGGGAAATATTATTTTTGCCGCCCGTAGTTCAATGCCAGCCCGGCTAACGACAGTTGGACGGGGATAGAATAGAAGTTTCCTAAGCTTTTGATACAGGTTCCATGCAGGCACGCAGGGATTCCTGGAGGAAATAGAAATGATAACGGTATATGCGATAATTAGTGAGGTGAGTAAGATTTTTTGAAATCAATGGTCCCGTAGTTCAATGGATAGAATAGAAGTTTCCTAAACTT
>Ga0157284_10000141_pt1 | contig 11121 bp, 10 predicted proteins | sample NitcycUS059202B1_FD_108392 | JGI IMG/M metagenome (GOLD analysis project Ga0157284, IMG submission 108392) | Soil microbial communities from Arlington Agricultural Research Station in Wisconsin, USA - Nitrogen cycling UWRJ-S059-202B-1 | ecosystem: Environmental > Terrestrial > Soil >... | reverse complement strand
TGCCCTCTTCGAGGTGGGGAGCTATTCCCGCCGTTTCCGCAACCGCCTCCCGCCACTGCTCGCGCCAAGCGGCGGCGTCCTGCAGCTCCTGGGCGAGGTAGGCGTCGATGGCGCGCCGGATCAGGGTGGAGCGCGTGGTCCCCTCGGCGGCGGCTCGCTCGTCGAGCTTTGCGGTCTGTTCCTCGTCGAGATAGATCTGGGTCCGACGGTTCATGGTGTATAAGCGTACATCACGACCAGGCGGTAGTAGGGCGGAGGGGTATCCGGGGGCGTCGCGAAGCTGTGGCATGTGTCTATAAGGGTCCAGCCCAAGGAAACTCGCCCCCCCTTCCCCCGAGGTTCTTTCCTAATTGCGGGACTTGCTCGTTCGGGGCAGGCGGCGGCGCGGCTGCTGGCGGCGCGAGGGGAGAGGGTGCGGGCGGTCGATTCGGGTCACCCTGACGGGGCGGCAGGGCTGGAGGGGGCGGGCGTCGAAGTCTTCCTGGATACGGATGGATTGGCACAGCTCGAGGGGACGCGGACCGTCGTCAAGAGCCCGGGGGTTCCCGGGGAGGCGCCGGTGATCGCAGCGGCGCTGGAGCGGGGGATCGAGGTCGTGGGGGAGATGGAGCTGGCCTGGCGGGCGCTGCCGAACCGGTTCGTCGCCGTCACCGGCACCAACGGCAAGACGACGACGGTCGAGCTGCTCGGCCACCTCTACCGCAGCGCCGGTGAGCCGGTGGCGGTCGCCGGCAACGTCGGCACCGCGCTCTCGGATCTGGTCGGCGAGGTCGACGACGAGGCGACGATCATTTGTGAGGCCTCCAGCTTCCAGCTCGAGGACACGGTCGCCTTCGCCCCCGAGTGCGCGGTCTTCCTCAACCTCGCCCCCGACCACCTCGACCGCCACGGCGACCTTGAGCACTACCTGGCGGCGAAGCTGCGGATCTTCGCTAACCAGGGCAACGACGACGTCGCCGTCTACAACGCCGACGACCCCTTCGCCGCCAACACCGACCTCGGCGGCTGCGCCCGCCGTGTCGCCTTCTGCGTCGGCGCCGCACCCGACTGCGAGGTCGCCGTCGCCGAGGGGACGATCTTCTACGACGGCGAGCCGCTTCTGCCGGTCGCCGAGCTCGGCCTCTTCGGCGAGCACAACGTCGCCAACGCGATGGCCGCCGCGGCCGCGGCGCTGGCGATGGGAATCGACCGCGGGGCGGTCCGCGAGGGGCTGCGCAGCTTCGCCGGCGTCCCGCACCGGCTCGAGCCGGTTGCTGAGATCGACGGCGTCCGCTTCGTCAACGACTCGAAGGCGACCAACGTCGCCTCTGCCGTGGTCGGGCTGCGCGCCTTCGAGGGCGGCGTCCACGCGATCCTCGGCGGCAGCGAGAAGGACGAGCCGTTCGCGCCACTCGTTTCCCCGCTGATCGAGCGCGCCGCCGCCTGCTACCTGATCGGCGCCACGACCGAGCGGATGGCGCGCGAGCTGGCGCCGGTGGTCGGGGCGGGGATCGAGCTGCACCGCTGCGAGGGTCTCGAAGACGCCGTGCGGCGCGCCGCTGCCGCGGCCGAACCCGGCGAGGTCGTCCTCCTCTCGCCGGCCTGCGCCAGCTTCGACGCCTTCGACAACTTCGAGCAGCGCGGCGACCGCTTCCGCGAGATCGTCGAGGAGCTGGGATGAGCGCGAAAAAGGCGAAAGCGCGCGCCAAACCGAAGAAGCGAGCGCGCCCGCTCCCTCCCGAGTACAACATCCTCCTCACCGCCACCCTCTGCCTGCTGGCGCTGGGCGCGGTGATGGTCTTCTCCGCCAGCTCGACCACCCGCATCCTCCAGGACGGCGGCCTTTCCGACAGCGCCTTCTACCTGAAGCGGACGCTGCTTTTCGGCGCCGTCGGCCTGACGATCATGTGGTTCGCCTCGCGCCACGGCCTGCGGGTGATCCGCGAGATCACCCCGCTGCTGCTCGCCGGCTCGATCTTCCTCCTCCTCGCGGTGCTGGCGGCCGGGACCGAAGTCAACGGCGCCACCCGCTGGATCGGCGGCGGCTTCCTCCAGATCCAGCCCTCGGAGCTGGCCAAGGTGGCGCTGATCCTCTACGGCGCCGACCTGCTGGCGCAGAAGCCGAAAAGGGTGCGCTCGCTGGAAGGGATGATGCCCTTCCTCCTCGTCGTCGGCGCCTCCTGCCTGCTGATCATGCTGCAGCCGGACATGGGGACGACGATGGTGATCTGCTTCTCCGTCGGCGCCACCCTCGTCGCCGCCGGCGCCCGCCCCGCCGACCTCGGCAAGATCGCCCTCGTGATCGGCGGCCTGGCGCTGCTGATGGCGGTCGTCGAGCCCTACCGGATGGCGCGGCTCACCTCCTTCCTCAACCCGACCGCCGACGCCTCCGGCGCCGGTTTCCAGGCGGCGCAGGCGAAGATCGCCCTCGGCTCCGGCGGCTTCCTCGGCGACGGGCTCGGCAACGGCGTCCAGAAGGCCTTCTACCTGCCGGAGGCCCACACCGACATGATCACCGCGGTGATCGGCGAGGAGCTCGGCTTCGCCGGCATCGCCGCGGTCGTCGGCCTCTTCGCGATGTTCGGCTACGCCGGGCTGAAAACGGCGCAGAAGGCGAAGGACGCCTACGGCAAGATCCTCGTCGCCGGCCTCACCTCGCTGGTCCTCGTCCAGGCGACGATCAACCTCTTCGCGGTGATGGGGATGGCGCCGCTGACCGGCGTGCCGCTGCCCTTTGTCTCCTACGGCAACAGCAGCCTGATGGCGACGCTGCTGGCGGTCGGCCTGATCCTCAACGTCGCCCGCGGCGGCACTGCGAAGGCGGCGCGCGCTTCGACGCCCACCCGCGCTGGCAAACTGCGCGCCATCGAGGGTGGCCGCTCGCCCGCGCGTGAAAGGAAACGAGCTCAAGGTGCCAGGAAAGCCAAAGGTAGTGGTGGCGGCGGGGGGAACCGCGGGGCACGTCGTGCCCGCCATGGCGGTCGCCGACGAGCTTCGGGCTAGCGGCGCCGAGGTCAGCTTCCTCGGTGCGCGAGGGCGGATGGAGGCGGAGCTGGTCCCGGCCGCGGGCTACGAGATCGACCTGGTCAAGGTGCGCGGGATCGACCGCCGCAACCCGCTGCGGGCGGCTCAGGCCGGATTCGAGGCACTTGGCGCGGTCGCCGCGGCGCGCAAGGTTCTGCGCCGGCGCGGGGCGGACGCGGTCGTCGGCGGCGGCGGCTACGTCGCCGGCCCAGCCGGTCTCGCTGCCGTGTTGACGCGGACGCCACTGGTCCTGACCGAGGCCGACAGCCACCTCGGCCTTGCCAACCGCCTGCTCGCCCGCCGCGCCCGCCGCGTCTGCCTCGCCTTCCCGATCGAGGGACGGGAGGGGGAGCGCTACCTGGTGACGGGACGGCCGGTGCCGCGGGCGGTGCTGGAAGCCGACCGCGCCGCTGCGCGGGAGCGCTTCGGGATCGCCCCCGATGCCCAATGCCTCCTCGTCTTCGGCGGCAGCCAGGGGGCCCGCTCGATCAACCTCGCCGCCGTCGAGGCCTTTGCCGAGAGCGAGGGTTGCGACTTCCACGTCCTCCACATCGCCGGCAAGCGTGACTTCCCGGAGGTCGAGCAGCGACTCACCGCCGCGCCCCACCACGAGCGCTACACCCTCCTTGAGTACGAGCCGAACCTCGGCGACGCCCTTGCCGCCGCCGACCTCGTCCTCGCTCGCTCCGGCGGCTCGATCTTCGAGGTCGTCGCCGTCGGCCGGCCGGCGATCCTCGTCCCCTATCCGTTTGCCACTGCCGACCACCAGACCGCCAACGCCGAGTGGATGCGGGGCGGCGGGGCGGCAACGGTGATCCCCGACGCCGAGCTCGACGCCGACCGCCTGCGGGTCGAGGTCACGGCGGTGCTCGGCGACCCCGACCGGCTGGAGGCGATGGCGGCGGCCGCGCGCGGGCTGGCCAAGCCCGACGCCGCCCGTCGCATCGCCGACCAGGTCCTGGGGGCGATCGGATGAGCGCGTGGAGCGGGCGCCGCCTGCACTTCATCGGCATCGGCGGCGCCGGGATGAGCGGACTCGCCCTCGTCTGCGCCCGTCTAGGCGCCACGGTCACCGGCAGCGACCGCGCCGACTCCTCTTATATGGAGCGCCTGCGCAAGGCCGGCCTCGATCCGGCTGTCGGGCACGACGCCGCCAACCTTCCCGAGGACGCCGAGGTCGTCGTCTCGACCGCGATCGCCGCCGACAACCCTGAGCTCGCGCTCGCCCGCGAGCGCGGCGTCGAGCCGATCCACCGCGGCCAGCTTCTGGCTGAGCTCTGCGCGGAGAAGCGGCTGATCGCGATCGCCGGCACCCACGGCAAGACGACGACGACGGCGATGACCGCCTGGGCGCTGCGCCAGCTTGGCGCCGACCCCGCCTTCTTCGTCGGCGGCGAGGTGCCGGGGCTGGGACCGGACGGCGAGGCGGCGAACGCCGGTTGGGGCGAGGGCGAGTGGGTGGTCGCCGAGGCCGACGAGAGCGACGCCAGCTTCCTGCGCCTTCACCCCGAGGTAGCCGTCGTCACCAACGTCGAGATGGACCACCACTCGCGCTGGGGCTCGCTGGCCGAGCTGCACGAGGCCTTCATCGCCTTCGCCGGCCCGGCCCGGGGCCTGGTCGTCCCCGGCGACGAGGAGATGGGCTGGCTGGGGGGTGCCGGCGATGAGGTTCGCCATTTCGACGGTGCCTCGCCCGGCCCAGCGGAGTTGGGCCTGTCCGTCCCCGGCGAGCACAACCGCCGCAACGCCCGCGCCGGGATCGCCGCTCTCGAACTGGCGGGCTTCGACGGCGGCGAGGCCGCCGCGGCCCTCAGCGGCTTCCGCGGCGTCCACCGCCGGCTGGAGCGGAAGGGGAATCGCGGGCCGGTCTCTATATATGACGACTACGCGCACCACCCGACCGAGGTACGGGCGGTGCTCTCGGCGCTGCGCGAACAAGACCCCTCCCGCCTCGTCGCCGTCTTCCAATCCCACCTCTACTCGCGGACCAAGGCGCTGGCCGAGGAATTCGGTGCCGCCCTCACCCTCGCCGACGAGGCGATCGTCCTCGACGTCTACCCGGCGCGCGAGGAGCCGGTCGGGGAGCTGGCCGGAGTCAGCGGTCTGCAGATTGCGCAGGCAGCGGCCGAGCGGGGCAGGGGGATGCCGGTCTGGTGGCTGCCGACTGGGGAGCTGGCGGAACGGGCGCTGGCCGACCGCCTAGACCACAACCGGGAGCTCTACGGGTCGGGCACCGTCCTGGTGACGATCGGCGCCGGCGACGTCTTCAAGGTTGGGGAGTCGCTGGTCACCGCAGGCTCGACCGGGGAGGGAGAGCGATGACCACCCCGCCTGAAGGGGTGAAAGCAGGACACCCGCTGGCGCGGTTCACGACCGTGCGGACCGGTGGCGCCGCCGACTGGTTCGCCCACCCTCGCGACGTCGAGGGCCTGATCTCGGTTCTGCGCTGGGCCGACGGCGAGGGCCTCGCCGTCGGTGTGATCGGATCCGGCTCAAACCTGCTCGTCGCCGACGACGGCTTCCACGGCCTGGCGCTGAAGCTGGGCGGCTCGCTGGCGACGATCGAGCGCGACGGCGAGCGGATTCTCTGCGGCGGCGGCGCCCGGCTCCCCTCGGCTGCCGCCAAGACCCACGCCTGGGGGCTCTCGGGCCTCGAGTTCGGGATCAACATCCCCGGCACCACCGGCGGCGCGGTGCGGATGAACGCCAACGCCTACGGCGGGCAACTGGCGCGGGTCCTGGAGTGGGTCGACGTCGCCACCGCCGCCGGGGTGGAGAGGCGCGGTCCCGACGAGCTCGGCTTCGCGTACCGCCGCTCGAACCTGCGCGAGGGGGAAGTCGTCGCCCGCGCCTGCTTCCAGCTCACCCCCGCCGACCCCGAGGAGGTCCGCGCCACCCTGGCGAGTATGCGCGAGCGCCGGCGCGAGGCGCAGCCTTCGGGGATCAAGACCTTCGGCTCGACCTTCAAGAACCCCGAAGACGAGCGGGCGGAGGGGAAATCGGCTGGGCAACTCCTAGAGGCCGCCGGCTGCCGCGGCCTCCGTCACGGCGGCGCCCGCTTCTCCGAGAAGCACGCGAACTTCGTCGAGAACCTGGGGGAGGCGACGACTGCCGACGTGCTCGCGCTGATGGCGGAGGGGCGCCGCCGTGTCCACGAGCGCTTCGGCGTCGAGCTGGAGCCGGAGGTGCAGGTGCTCGGCGAGGTGCGCTGGCCGGACGGCTGGGAGCTGTGAGCCGGCGCCGCCTTCTGATCGGACTCGCGGTCGCGCTGGTCGCGGCCGTCGGTGTCTACTGGTTCGTCGTCCGCGAAGGCTCGGCCGAGCCCCGCGTCCTGGTCCCGAAGCTGGCGGCGACGATCGGCGAAGGGGACGAAGCGGTCGGGGTAGCCGGCAACGGCCACGTCGTCCGTTGGCTGCCTTTGCCAGAGGACCCGCCGCTGCCGCAATTGCCCCTTGACGAAGTACCGAAGGGCGGCCGGCTCAAAGGCACGGCACTGGAACAGGTTCGGGTGCTCGCCGCCGTCCCGGACGCATTGCGTCCTTACGTTGCCCGCAGCTACTTCGGCGAGAGCGGGGTGGACCTCGAACTGACGACGGGGATCGAAATCCGTTTCGGCAAAGCGACGCAGGCGGCCCAAAAGTGGCGGGCGGCGGCGGGGGTGCTGGCCGATCCGTCGGTAACCGCGCTCGATTATGTAAACGTGGTCGCGCCGAGCCGCCCCGTCTACGAGGGCTCCGAACACGAACTTCCTGCCGCACCCTGAACCAGCTTTAACCGCCGAGAAAGGGCTTTGCAGAGCGGCGTCGAAAAGTCTCAACCTGAGGGTGAGAGTGGCTCAACCCTCAAGTAATGGTCGAGACATGGAGGCTGCACGATGGCTGGCGGGCGTTTGACAGAGGGGCGGGAATGCCCTACGTTGAGCGCAATTTCCGTGCTTGCAGCGGCAACTCGAACCCTAGAGTGTTGCTGAAGGCTCGGACGGAACAAGGGCTCAACTCAAGATGGAATCCACTTACTTGGCAGTGATCAAGGTCGTCGGCGCGGGCGGCGGCGGCACCAATGCCGTCAGCCGGATGATCGACGCCGGAATCAGGGGCGTCGAGTTCGTCGCCGTCAACACGGACGCCCAGGCCCTGCAGGCCTGCGACGCCGACATCAAGCTTTCGATCGGCCAGGAGCTGACCCGCGGCCTCGGCGCCGGGGGCAACCCCGAGGTCGGCGCCGGCGCGGCGGCCGAGAGCCGCGACGAGATCAAGGAGGCGCTGAAGGGCGCCGACATGGTTTTCGTCACCGCCGGCGAGGGCGGCGGCACCGGCACCGGTTCCGCTCCGGTGATCGCCGAGATCGCCAAGGAGGAGATCGGCGCCCTCACCGTCGGCGCGGTGACCAAACCGTTTGAGTTCGAGGGCAAACGGCGGATGCAGCAGGCGCTCGAGGGCATCGAGAAACTGCGCAACAAAGTCGACACCCTGATCATCGTCCCGAACGAGAAACTGCTGCAGGCGGTCGAGCGCCGCACCAGCGTCCTCGAGGCCTTCAAACAGGCGGACGACATCCTCCGCCAGGGCGTCCAGGGCATCACCGACCTGATCACGATCCCCGGTCTGATCAACCTCGACTTCGCCGACGTGCGGACGATCATGCGCGACGCCGGCTCGGCCCTGATGGGCGTCGGCTCGGCCTCCGGCGAGGCCCGCGCGCTCGACGCCGCCAAGGCGGCGATCACCTCGCCGCTGATCGAGGAGTCGATCAAAGGCGCGACCGGGATGCTGCTGAACATCACCGGCCCCGAAGACCTCGGCCTCTTCGAGGTCAACGAGGCGGCCCAGCTGGTCCAGGCCGAGGCCGACGACAACGCCAACATCATCTTCGGCTCCGTCGTCGACCAGTCGATGAAAGACGAGGTCCGGGTGACGGTGATCGCCACCGGCTTCGAGGGCTTCGAGCTGCTGGCCCGCTCGCCGCAGCGCGTCCGCCGTCGCTACGAGAGCCGCCCGCGGGTCTCCGCCGAGGACACCGAGATCCGCAAACTGCGGGTCTCCGAGGACGACATCGACGTGCCGGGCTTCCTCAAAGAGTAAGCGCGAGCAGTTCAATAGATTGACTGGGTGACCACGGCCGCCGCCCGGCGCACCCCTCTTTTTCAGCAGCACGTCGACCTCGGAGCGAAGGTAGTTCCGTTTGCCGGCTGGGAGATGCCGGTTACCTATGAGGGGATCCGGGAGGAGCACTCGGCGGTGCGGACGCACGTGGGGATGTTCGACGTCTCCCATATGGGCGAGGTCGAGGTCGAGGGGCCGGGGGCGCTTGCCTTCTTGCGGCGGGTGCTCTCGAACGACGTCGCCAAGATCGCGATCGGCGGCGCGCAGTACTCGTGCCTCTGCCAGGAGGACGGCGGCGTGCTGGACGACCTCTTCGCCTACCGGCTCGGTCACGACCGCTACCTGATCGTCACCAACGCCGCCAACCACGAGCCCGATCTCGCCTGGCTCGGCCGCCGGAGCCGCGAGTTCGACGTGATCGTCCGCGACGTCGCCGACCGCTACGCGATGCTCGCCGTCCAGGGGCCGCACGCGCGCCAGGTGTTGAGCGGCGCGCTGGGGATCGAGCTGCCGCCGCGCTTCCACGTCTCCCACGTCCGCGTCGGCCGCCGCCCGGCGCTCGCCTGCGGCACCGGCTACACCGGCGAGGACGGGGTCGAGCTGCTGATCGACCCCGAGGTCGCGGCGCCTATTTGGGCCGAGCTGCTCGACGCCGGCGTCGTCCCCTGCGGCCTTGGCGCCCGCGACACCCTGCGGCTGGAGGTCTGTTACCCGCTGCACGGCAACGAGCTGACGCCGGAGCGCAACCCGATCGAAGCCGGCCTCGGCTGGTGCTGCAAGGAGGCGACGGGGTTCATCGGCGCCGAGGCGATCGCCCGCGCCCGCGCCGAAGGGACCGCCGAGACGCTGGTCGCCTTCAGGATCGAGGGCCAGGGGATCCCGCGCGAAGGCAACCCGGTCCTCCACGACGGCGAGCCGGTCGGCGTCGTCACCAGCGGCACCTTCTCGCCCTCGCTCGAAGTCGGCGCCGGGATGGCCTACGTGAACGCGGAGCTTGCGGAGATCGGGACCGAGATCGAGATCGACGTGCGCGGCAAGCGCCGCCCCGCCCGGATAGCTTCCAAGCCTCTCTACGCGAAAAGGAGCTGAGACTTTGGCCGACGCCACCTACCCCGAGGACCTCCGCTACCACGAGGAACACGACTGGGCCCGGATCGAGGGCGACCAGGCGACCCTCGGGATCACCTGGTACGCCCAGGACTCGCTCGGCGAGGTCGTCTTCTTCGACCCGCCCGAGGTCGGGGCGACGATCCAGAAAGACTCCTCCTACGCCGAGGTCGAGTCGGTGAAGGCGGTCTCCGATGTGATCGCGCCGATGTCCGGGGAGATCGTCGAGGTCAACGACGCCCTGCAGGACGCGCCCGAGCAGATCAACGAGGACCCCTACGGCGGCGGCTGGCTGGTGAAAGTGCGGCTGACCCACCCCGAGGAGTCGGAGCAGCTGCTCGGCGTCGAGGAATACCGCAAGTTGCTGGACGCCTAGCGGCCGACCCCAGCCACCTCGTTCCCTAGCCTTAGCGTCGTGACTCGCTACACCTCCGCGACGCCGGACGACCGGCGGCAGATGCTCGACGCGATCGGCGTCGCCGACACGGACGAGCTCTTCGAGCAGATCCCCGAGCCCCTGCGCCTCGGCCGGCCGCTGGAGCTGCCGGACGGGATGGGCGAGGCCGAGGTCTACGAGCGGCTGGCGGCGCTGGCCGAGCGCAACGCCGACGCCGAAGCGGAGGTCTGCTTCGTCGGGGCGGGGATGTACGACCACTACGTGCCGGCGATCGTCGACGCGATCACCTCGCGCAGCGAGTTCCTGACGCCTTACACGCCCTACCAGCCGGAGATCTCCCAAGGCGGGCTGCAGGTGATGTTCGAGTTCCAGACCGCGATGTCGGAGCTGACCGGACTGCCGGTGTCGAACGCCGGCCTCTACGAGGGTCCCTCCTCGGTCGCCTCCGCCGGCTACCTGGCGATGGGCGCGACCAAGCGGCGCAAGTTCGTCGTCTCCCGCGGCGTCCACCCGCACAGCCGCGAGACGCTCGCGACCTACTCGGTCGGCTACGGCGCCGAGGTGGCCGAGGTCGGGCTCGAGGGCGGGCTGACCGACGCCGCGGCGCTGGCCGCAGCCGTCGACGAGGAGACCGCTGCCGTCTTCCTGCAGAGCCCGAACTTCCTCGGCGCGGTCGAGGACGTCGAGGCGCTGGGGGCGGCGGCGAAGGAGCACGGGGCACTCTTGGTCGTCGCCTGCGACCCGATGACGCTGGGGATCCTCAAGCCGCCGGGCGAGTGCGGCGCCGACATCGCCCTCGGCGAGGGCCAGCCGCTCGGCAACCGGCTCGACTTCGGCGGCCCGTCGTTCGGTTTCTTCTGCGCGACCGAGGCGCAGATCCGCCGCATGCCGGGCCGGATCGCCGGCGAAACCGAAGACGTCGACGGCCGCCGCGGCTTCGTCCTCGCGCTGCAGACGCGCGAGCAGCACATCCGCCGCGAGAAAGCCACCAACAACATCTGCACCGCCCAGGCGCTGAACGCGCTGGGGGCGATGGTCCATCTCGCCTGGCTCGGTCGCCACGGCTTCCGCGAGCTGGGAGAGCTGCTGGTCCAGCGGACCGCCTACGCGCGCGAGCGCCTCGCCGCGGTCGACGGGATCGAGCTTTTGCACGAGGCGCCGGTCGCGCGCGAGTTCGCGGTGCGACTGGACGCGCCGGGGGGGAAGGTGCTCGACCGCGTCGCCGAGCGCGGGATCGCCGCCGGCTACCCGCTCGGCCGCGAGTACCCCGAGTATCAAGATGGACTCCTGGTCGCGATCACCGAGCGTCGCACCAAGGCCCAGATCGACGAGCTGGCCGATGCCCTCGGCGCCGCTGTCGCCGCCGAGCGTGAGGGAGTGACCGTCTGATGGCGCTGACGCAGACCCCGATGCAGGCCGAAAAGGCGCAGACGATCTTCGAGAAATCGAAGGAGGGCCGCCGTGCCGCGGCGCTGCCCGCGGCCGAAGTCCCAGAGAAACCGCTCGGCGAGC
>Ga0157284_10000140_pt1 | contig 11132 bp, 8 predicted proteins | sample NitcycUS059202B1_FD_108392 | JGI IMG/M metagenome (GOLD analysis project Ga0157284, IMG submission 108392) | Soil microbial communities from Arlington Agricultural Research Station in Wisconsin, USA - Nitrogen cycling UWRJ-S059-202B-1 | ecosystem: Environmental > Terrestrial > Soil >... | reverse complement strand
CAGCACGTAGAGCAGCAGCGTCAGGGCGCTGCGCGAGGCGCGGGCGGCGCCGGCCGGCCAGCGGCCCTCGGACCAGACGCCGATGGCGACGGCCGCGACGATCGCGCCGGTGGTGAGGAGGACCCCGATCGGGCGTTTCTACCCGAAGAGACTGCGACCCGCGTGTTCGGCGAAGTCCACGAGGGGCTGGGGGATGACGCCGAAGAACACCGTCGCCGCCGCGGCAAGCAGGGCCGGACCGGCGATGTACCAGCGGCGGCCGGCCTCGGGATCGACCGGGTCGGCCTCGGGGGAGGCGCCGGCGATCACCGGCCGCGCCCCCGGCGCCCGCTCGCCCTCGGGCCGCATCCACATCGCCGCCACCACCCGCAGGTAGTAGGCGAGCGAGATCATCGTCCCGACCGCGATGAAGACCGCGAGCCAGGTGTAGTCGCCTTCGACCAGGGCCTCGATCAGGTAGAGCTTGCCGATGAAGCCCGCCGTCGCTGGCAGCCCCGCCAGCGCCAGCATCGAGATCGTCAGCGGCCAGGCCAGAAGCGGCCGCTCGGCCCCGAGGCCGCGGACGGCGCGGATGTCGTCGCCGAAGATCGTTTCCCGCTCGCGGGCGACGATCACCGCGAAGGCGGCGAGGTTCATGAAGGCGTAGGCGGCGAGGTAGAAGACCAGCGAGCTGGTCCCGGACTCGGAGACGACGACCACGCCGCCGAGCATGTAGCCGGCCTGGGCGATTCCCGAGTAGCCCAGCAGCCGCTTCAGCGAGTCCTGGCCGAGCGCGCCGACGTTGCCGACGAGGATCGAGATCGCCGCCAGCGCTGCCAGCGCCGGCTGCCAGGAGTCGAGCTGGGAGCCGAGGGCGACGTCGAAGAAGCGGAGGAAGACGGCAAAGGCCGCGGCCTTGGTCGCCACCGCCATGAAGCTGGTGATCGGGGTGGGGGCGCCCTGGTAGACGTCCGGCGTCCACTGGTGGAAGGGGGCAATCGAGGTCTTGAAGGCCAGTCCGACCGCCGCCATTGCGATCCCGATCAGGATCAGCGGGTCGCCGTCGAGCCCGTTCTCCGCAATCCCGTTGGCGATCCCCGCGAACCCGGTGCTGCCAGTGCCGCCGTAGAGGAAAGCCATCCCGTAGAGCAGCGTCGCCGAGCCGATCGAGCCGACGATCAGGTACTTCAGCCCCGACTCGAGCGAGCCCTCGCGCCGCAGGTTGGTGGCGCAGAGGATGTAGAGCGGGATCGAGAGCGTCTCCAGGGCGACGAAGAAGGTGACGAGGTTGGTCGCCTGGGCGAGCAGGACCATCCCCAGCACCGAGCCGAGCAGGAGCGAGTGGTACTCGCCCGAGCCGGCTTCCTCGGTCGCCCGCTCGCGGATCGAGAGGAGGACGCAGAAGGCGGCGGTGAGGATCGCGATCAGCGAAATCGAGATCGCCAGGTCGTCGAGCCGCAGGGCGCCGGTTATCAGCGTCTTCGGGTCGTCCCACTGCCCGATCAGCAACCCGGCGGTGACGCCGAGGGTCAGCAGCGTCAGCGCCGGGGCCCAGCGCCGCACCGGCTTGAAGACGGCGCTGAGGAGGACGACGCAGACGCCGACCGTGAGCGCGATCAGCGGCGAGATGCCGGCGTAGTCGATGTGCGGCTCGTTGAAGTTCACGGCAACACCGCCTCGGTAAGGCTGATGGGCCGATTTCGGTCCATATAGGGACGTTTTCGTCCCGTCGGCGTGGAGGCCAGGCGCGCCTCCGGGGTTTCGCCGCCGCGGACCCGGGCCACGGTCTGCTCGACCTTCGGCGCCGTCCGCTCGAGGATCAGCTGCGGGTAGAGCGCGAGGCCGACGATGCAGAGCACCAGCGGCACCAGGACGAGGCCGTCGCGGACGCCGATCTCGCGCGAGAGAAGCCCCTCCGGCTGCCTGTTGTGCATCGTCCCCTGGTAGAGGCGCAGCGCGTAGTAGGCCGACATCGCGACGCCGGTAATAGCGACGAAGGCGAAGACGATCTTCGCCTGGAAGAGGCCGTTGAGGATGTAGAACTCGCCGACGAAGTTGGCCGAGCCCGGCATCGCCAGGGTCGCGAGGGCGACGATCAGGAAGAGCGCCGCCAGCACCGGCGCCCGCAGCGCCATCCCGCCCATCTCGCGGATGTCTTCGGTCCCCGTCCGCTCCAGCAGCAGGGCGACGATGATGAAGACCGGGGCGACGACGAGGCCGTGGTTGACCATCTGCAGGACCGCCCCGTCGGCGCCGTCGGCGCGCAGGGCGAAGATCCCGGCGGTGATGAAGCCGAGCTGGGCGACCGAGGAGTAGCCGGCGATCAGCCGCACGTTGGTCTGGGTGAAGGCCATCACCGAGCCGTAGAGGATCGAGGCCAGGGCGATCGCCAGGATCGCCTCCTGGAATTCGACCGTGGCGTCGGGGAAGAGCGGAAGAACTACGCGCAGAAAGCCGTAGGCGCCGACCTTGGCGAGGACGCCGGAGAAGACCACCAGCGCCGGCAGCGGCGCCGCCCGGTAGGCGTCGGGCATCCAGCCGTGGAGGAGGAAGGCCGGCATCTTGACCAGGAAGGCGGCGGCGAAGAACCAGAAGATCCACTGCTGGCTGCCGTGGCTGAGGCCGTGTTCGTTCAGCGCGGCGAGCGAGAAGGTGAGGTGACCGCCGTCGGCGGCGATGATCCCGGTGGCGATCGCCGCCACCAGCATCAGCAGCGAGCCGATCAGGGTGTAGACGATCATCTTCAGCGTCGCCGCCGAGGCGGTGAGCCCGCCTTCGGCCGTGCGGTCGTGGCCCCAGGCGCCGAAGAGGAAGTAGAACGGGACCAGCATCAGGTCGAAGAAGAGGACGAAGAGCAGCAGGTCCTGGGCGAGGAAGGCGCCGAGCGTCGCCGTCTCGGCGACCAGCATCAGGAAGTAGAACGTCCGCGGCCGCTCCTGCTCGCGCAAGGCGGCAAAGGCGACGCCGCCGACCCAGAGCACCGCCGTCAGCAGGATCAGGAAGAGGTTGAGGCCGTCGATGCCGAGGCTGTAATCGACGCCGAGCCCGGAGATCCAGGGCTCGTCGACCGCGTACTGGAGGGCGGAGCTGCCGCTGTCGAAGCCGAGCGCGGCGGCGATCGCGAGGCCGAGCGTCACCACCGTCCCCAGCGTCGCCCACCGACCGACCGTCCGGGCGGGGAGGAAGAGGCCGAGGAGGCCGAACGCCAGCGGTGCCCAGAGGATCGCGCTGCTCATGAGCTGCTCAGCAGGAAGTAGAGGGCCAAGCCGGCGAACCCGGCGATCAGGAGCAGCGCGTAGCTGCGGACGAAGCCGTTCTGGACGGCGCGGACGACGCCGCCGGCGCCGCGCACCGTCCCCTCGGTGCCGGTCACGAGCCCGTCGACGACGATCCGCTCGAAGACCCGGTTGGCGAAGCGGCCGACAGCCAGGGCCGGGCGGACGACGAGGAAGTCGATCGCCTCGTCGAAGTACCACTTGTTGACGAAGAGGGTGTGCAGCGGCCGCAGGCGCTGTTCGAGCTGGCGCGGGCGCTCGGGCTCCCTCACGTAGAGCAGGTAGGCGATCCCAATCCCGACTATGGCGATGACGCCGCCGATCCCGAGGCCGGTGTAGTCCTGGCCGAGCGTGGGCTCGATCGCCGCCAGCGGCGAGCCCTCCCAGACCGGCTCGAGGAACTTGGTGATCACCTCGTCGATGCCGGGCACCTGGACGAGGCCCCCGACCAGGGAGAGGAAGGCGAGTACCGCCATCGCCACCCGCATCGGCAGCGACTGCTCGGCGATGTGGTGCTCGGGCCCCGGAAAGCCGACATCGGTGTCCTCGGGCTCGCCGGTGGCCGGGTTCTTCGGCGCCTCGTGGGCGACGTGGCCGGTCTCGATCAGCTCCTGCGCCTCCGGGCAGGGCCGGCCGGGCAGTACCCGGAAGACGAGTCGGAAGCTGTAGACGGCGGTCATCAGGGCGCCGACATAGCCGAGCACGGTGAAGATCAGGTACATCCCCCCGCGCGCCTCGGCGAAGGCGAGGATCTCGTCCTTGGAGAAGAAGCCGGAGGTGCCGGGGAAGGCGGCGAGGGCGAGGGCGCCGCAGACGAAGGTGATCGAGGTGAACCGCATCGCCTTCCCGAAGCCGCTCATCCGGTCGATGTTCTGGTCGTTCGCCATCGCGGCGATGATCGAGCCGGCCGCCATGAACAGCAGCGCCTTGAAGAAGGCGTGGGTCATCAGGTGGAACATGCCGGCGCTGTAGGCGCCGATCGAGACGCCCATGATCATGTAGCCGATCTGGCTCATCGTCGAGTAGGCGATCGCCCGCTTCAGGTCGGTCATCACCAGCGCCATCGTCGCCGCGACCAGCAGCGTCGCCAGGCCGACGAAGGCGGCGACGTCGGCGGCGGTGGGGGCGAGTTCGAAGAGGACGTGGGTGCGGGCGATCAGGTAGACGCCGGCGGTGACCATCGTCGCCGCGTGGATCAGCGAGGAGACCGGGGTCGGGCCCTCCATCGCGTCCGGCAGCCAAGTGTGGAGCGGCAGCTGGGCGGACTTGGCGAAGGCGCCGACGAGGAGCAGCAGGCAGATCGCGACGATCGTCCACTCGTTCGTGGTGAAGACCTCGGGCGCTTTCTCGAAGACCTCGCCATAGTCGAAGGAGCCGAGTTCGCGGAAGATCAGGAAGGCGGCCAGCACCAACCCGATGTCGCCGACGACGTTGATCACGAAGGCCTTCATCCCCGCCCGCGTCGCGGTCTCGCGCCGGTACCAGAAGCTGATCAGCGCGTAGGAGGCGAAGCCGACGAAGGCCCAGCCGACGATCAGCAGGACGAAGTTGCCGGCCAGGACCAGCAGCAGCATCGAGAAGACGAAGAAGTTGAGGTAGCTGAAGAAGCGGTGGTAGCCCTCGTCGGACTGCATGTAGCCGTAGGAGTAGAGGTGGATCAGGGTCGAGACGCCGGTGACGACGAGGACCATGAAGATCGAGAGCGGGTCGACGAAGATCCCGAGCTTGATGTCGAGGCCGGCGACGCTGGCGTAGTCCCAGAGCGAGGAGGCGTGGTGTCGCGCCTCGGGCTCGTCGCCAAGCAGGGAGACGAGCGCGGCGATGCCGCAGGCGAAGGCGAGGCCGATCGAGATCGTCCCGATCGCCCCGGCGACCTTCTGCGGCAGCGCCCGGAAGCCGAGGCCGATGACGATCGAGCCGAGCAGGGGGAAGAGCAGGACCAGCCAGGCCCAAAATGAAACGCTCACGCTGACCTCCTGGCGCTCATCCGCGCAGCTCCCGCAGGTCGTCGACGTTGAGCGGCAGGCGGCGGCGGAAGATGGCGACGATCAGGCCGAGGCCGACGACGACCTCGCAGGCGGCGATCACCATCACGATCACCGCGAAGACCTGTCCCTGGCCATTGCCGACCATGCGGCTGAAGGCGACGAGGGCGAGGTTGCCGGCGTTGAGCATCAGCTCGAGGCAGAGCAGGATCACCATCGGGCTGCGGCGGATCAGGATTCCCATCGCCCCGGTGGCGAAGAGGAGGGCGGAGAGGACGATGAACCACTCGATGTTCACGCGGCCTCCTCGCGGCGACGGGCAGCCAGGACGATCGCGCCGACAGCGGCCAGTAGGAGCAGGATGGAACTCGCCTCGAAGGGCAGCAGGAACTTCTCCAGAAGGAGCCGTCCGATCGCTGCCGGGTCGCCGAAGCCGGCTTGGACGTCGGGTCCGCCTTCCCCGAGGGCGAGGAGGGAGGAGCTGAGGACGGCTACCGAGAGCTCGACGAAGAGGGCGATGCCGAGGAGGGGGGCGAGGAAGCGCTGGCCGGGGATCGGCTCCCAGGCGGACTCGCCACCGCCGCCGACGTAGGCGACGACGAAGACGTAGAGGACCATCACCGCGCCGGCGTAGACGACCACCTGCGCGGCGGCGACGAAGGCGGAGGTGAGCAGCAGGAAGAGCGCCGCCAGCGAGAAGAGGTGGACGATCAGCGCCAGCACCGAGTAGAAGGGGTTCCGCATCGCGATCACGCCGAGCGCGCCGCCGAGCGCACCGAGCGCCGACCCGAAGAAGAGCACCTCTTCCACTACTCGCCCTCGCTTTTCAGCGGCGTCCGCTCGACCGGCTCGGCGAGCAGCATCTCCTTGGTGAAGATCAGGTCGCGGCGGTCGTAGTCGGCCATCTCGTAGTCGTGGCCCATCGTGATCGCGTCGAAGGGGCAGGCGATCTCGCAGTAGCCGCAGAAGATGCAGCGGGCGAGGTTGATCTCGTAGACGGCGGCGTAGCGCTCTCCGGCTGAGACCCGCTCGCCCGGTTTGTTCTCGGCCGCGACGACGCGGATGCAGTCGGCGGGACAGGCGGCGGCGCAGAGCGAGCAGCCGACGCATTTCTCCAGGCCGGTGTCCTCGAAGCGGTGCAGTTTGTGGCGGCCCCGGAAGCGCGGGTAGACCGGCGTCTTCTCCTCCGGGTACTCGATCGTCATCGGCCCCTCGATCAGCCGCGCCATCGTCGTCTTCAGCCCCCGCAGGGTCTCGCCGAAGGCGCGGTAGGCGCCGCCGACCCCGCCCGGCTCGGGACCGCGCTGGACCTCGACGACGTCGATCGAGTCGAGGTAGGAGGCGGACTTCGGGTCGAAGCTCACCAGACCACCACCAGGACCGCGGTGACGAGGACGTTGAGGGTGGCGAGCGGCAGCAGCACTTTCCAGCCCAGGCTCATCAGCTGGTCATATCGAAGACGCGGCAGCGTCGCCCGCACCCAGATGAAGACGAGGACGAGGCCGAGCATCTTCGCCAGCATCCAGATCGGGTCGAGCCAGCTCGGGCCGGGCCCCATCCAGCCGCCGAGGAACATCGCCGCGGCGATCCCGGAGACGACGAGGATCTCCATGTATTCGACCAGGAGGAAGGAGCCGAAGCGCATCCCCCCGTACTCGGTCATGAAGCCCTGGACCAGCTCGGCGTCGGCCTCGGGCATGTCGAACGGGGTGCGGTTGGTCTCGGCGAAGCCGGCGAGCATGAAGATCAGGAAGCCGACGAACTGGGGGAGGATGAACCAGATCTCCCCCTGTGAGTGGACGATCGAGACCAGCGAGAGCGAGCCGCTCATCATGATCACGCCGAGCAGCGCCAGCCCCATGCTGACCTCGTAGGAGATCAGCTGCGCGGCCGAGCGCATCGCGCCAAGGAGGCTGTATTTGGAGCCCGAGGACCAGCCGCCGAGCAAGAGGCCGTAGAAGGCGATCGAGCCGACGGCGAAGAAGTAGAGGACCCCGATCGGGACGTCGATCCCGTAGAAGCCGACCCCGCCCTGGACGTCGCCCCAGGGGATGATCGCCAGCGAGAGGACGCCGGCCAGCACCGGCAGCAGCGGCCCGAGGATGAACAGGGTCGAGATCGCGTTTTCGGGTCGGAACGACTCCTTGGAGATCAGCTTGCCGACGTCGGCGAGCGGCTGCAGCAGCCCGAAGGGGCCGACGCGGTTGGGGCCGTAGCGGTGCTGGAAGCGGCCGATCAGCTTCCGCTCGAGGACGGTCAGCAGCGGCAGGATGCCGAAGATGACGGCGAAGATTACGATCGACTTGGCGATCATCACCCAGGTCGCTTCGGCGAGCTGCGTGTCGGCGAGCGGCAGCATCAGGCGCGGGCCTCGCTCAGCTTCTCGATCTGCACCTGGACGGGGCCACCGTTGAGCAGGCTGTTGGCGTTGGCCTCGGAGATGCCCTCGGCCATGAAGCAGACGCCCGTCGGCACTCTCTCCTTCACATGAACCTGAGCCTCGATCCCATTGACTAGGACTTTGTCCCCGCTCTTCAGATCGAGCCGTCCGGCGTCAACTGGAGAGATCTCCACTCGCTGCTGCGGTTGCAGGAACTTCAACGGAGGGTTGAGCTCGGTCACAGGACCGGCCCACAGGTCGCGGTACGTGCCAAGCGTCAGGGGGGCGCCCGAGGGTGACTCGGCGGACGCGACTCGGCGAGGATCGTCAGTGGGCTCCGAGGATTCGGTAGGCGCCTCGCGCTGAGTGTCCGGCGAGTCACCCCCGGACGCCCCAGCCGGGCCGGACAGGTTGGTTGCTGATGAGGTCTCCTGCCAGCGGATGCCGCGGCCGCCGATGTCGGACTCGGTGATGCCGTTGTAGAAGCTGACCGCTTGGGTGAGGGCTGCGAAGGCGGTGGGTTGGGAGTCGATGCCGGTGTCCAGGCCGAGGGCTTTGGCGAGGTCGGCGAGCACTTGGATGTTGGAGCGGACCTCGTCGGGGCGGGAGGCGGAGGGGCGGACGCGTTGGAGGCGGCCGTCGGGGTGGGTGACGGTGCCGTCTTTCTCGGCGTGGGTCTCCAGGGGGAGGACGACGTCGGCTTTGGCGGTGGTCGCGTTTTCGTGCATCGAGAAGCTGACCAGGAAGTCGCAGGCGGTGAGCGCCTCTTCCCAGGCCGGGGTGTCGGGGAAGTCGCGCAGGGGGTCGGCGCCGAAGAGGACGAGGTGGGTGACCTCGCCGTCGATCAGCGCCTGGCGGATCTCCTCGGTGGAGCGGCCGGCGGCGGTCTCGGCGAGCCCGGGCCCGGCGTCGGGGAGGCAGCCGGCCTCGCGTAGGCCGCGGGCGTTGGTGGTGTCGGGAATTTCGAGGAGGCCGGCGCCGTCGGTGGCGGCCATGCCGGTCGCCTTGGCGACTCTCAACAGCGCCTCGGCGGCGGCGTCGTCGTCGCGGGCGATGCGCTCGCCCCAGATGACGACGACCTTGCTGGCCTCCTGCAGGGTCTCGGCGACGGGGCTGGCGACGTTCTCGGCGCCGCCGATCGCGCTCGCCAGCTCGGAGACGAAGTGGGCGGCCTGGCCGGGGGCATAGCGGGCGATCGCCTCGGCGCCGCCGTCGAGCGCGGTCGGGCGCTCGGTGGCGACGACCAGCTTGGCGCCGTTGCGGCGGATCGCCTTGCGCACCCGCAGGTCGAGGATCGGGCTGCTGTGCAGTGGGTCGGTGCCGAGGACGAGGATCGCCTCGGCCTCGTCGATGTCGCTCACCTTGGCGGAGACGTTCGGCTCGGCCAGCCGCCGCAGCACCCCGGCCACCGGCCCGCGCGAGGGCCGCGAGTCGACGTCGTTCGAGCCGAGGGCGTCGCGCAGCAGCCGCTGCAGCAGGAAGCCCTCCTCGTTGGAGGCGTCGCCGACGATCGCCGCGACCTTGCCGCCGGCGCCGCGCAGCCCCTCGGCAACCGCCGCCACGGCCTGCTCCCAGGAAGCCTCGCCGCCTTTCAGCCGCGGCCCGCGCACCCGCTCCGGCGCGTCGAACATCTCGAAGCCGTAGCGGCCGCGGTCGCAGAGCCAGCCGTCGTCGACCTCGTGGTTGTCGCGGGCGATCACCCGTTTCACCTTCTCGTCGCGGACGGTGAAGCTGACGTTGCACTGGCTCGGGCAGAGCGTGCAGACCGAGCCGGCGTGCTCGATGTCCCAGGGGCGGGCGCGGAAGCGGTAGGTGTAGCTGGTCAGCGCCCCGACCGGGCAGATGTCGGTGATGTTGCCGTGGAAGGGGGCGACGTAGGGGCGGTCGTCGAAGGTGCCGACGTAGGTGCGGTCGCCGCGGTCGATCAGCTGCAGCTGGGCGTCCTCGGAGACCTCCTGGCTGAAGCGCACGCAGCGGTAGCAGAGGATGCAGCGCTCGCGGTCGATCGCGACCAGCGGCGAGAGCTCGATCGGCTTCTCGAAGTGGCGCTTTTCGTCGATCACCCGGCTCTTCCCCGGCCCCCAGCCGTAGGAGATGTCCTGCAGCGGGCATTCGCCGCCTTTGTCGCAGACCGGGCAGTCGAGCGGGTGGTTGACGAGGAGGAACTCGACGACCGAGTTCTGCGCCTCTTTGACCTGTTCGGTGCGGGTGTGGACGACCATCCCCTCGCGCACCGGGGTCGAGCAGGAGGTCTGCAGTTTCGGGATCCCCTCGATCTCGACCAGGCACATGCGGCAGGCCCCGACCGGGTCGCCGAGTTTCGGTTCGTAACAGAAGTAGGGGATCTCGACGTCGCCCTTGCGGGCGGCGTCGTGGAGCATCTCGCCCTCGATCGCGGGCACCTCGCGCCCGTCGATCGTGATCGTCACCTCGCGGCCGGGGCTCACGTCGATGCCCCCAGCGTCTCCGGGGCGCCGCGGACGACGGCGTGCGGGTCGAGGACCAGGTCCGGATTGGCCATCACTTCCTCGAACTCCTCCCTGAACTTGCGGACCATCGCCCCGACCGGCATCGCCATCGAGTCGCCGAGCACGCAGAGGCAGTGGCCGATGATGTTCTGCTGGACCGAGCTGACGATGTCGAGGTCCATCGGCGTCGCCTCGCCGCGGACCATCCGCTCCAGCATCTTCACGGTCCAGTTGGTGCCCTCGCGGCAGGGGACGCACTTGCCGCAGGACTCGTGGTGGTAGAAGCGCGCCGTCCGCAGCGCCAGGTGCGGGATCGAGACGCGGTCGTCGCAGACGATGATCGAGCCGGAGCCGAGCATCGAGCCCGCCTCGCCCATCGCCTCGAAGCTGTACGGGAGGTCGAGCCCCTCCTCGGCGGTCAGCACCGGCGAGGAGGAGCCGCCGGGGAAGAAGGCCTTGATCTCGTGGCCGTCCTCGGGGCCGCCGGCGAGGTCGCAGATCAGCTCCCGGGTCGGGATCCCCAGCTCGACCTCGTAGTTGCCGGGCCGCTTGACGCCGCCGGAGATCGAGACGACCTTGGTCCCGGGCGACTGCTCGGTGCCGAAGCCCTTGAACCACTCGGCGCCGTGGCGGACGATGTGGGGGACGTTGGAGAGGGTCTCGACGTTGTTGATCAGGGTCGGCCCGCCGTAGAGGCCCTGGACCGCCGGGAAGGGCGGCTTCAGGCGCGGGTTGCCGCGCTTGCCTTCGAGCGCGTCGAGCAGGGCGGTCTCCTCGCCGCAGATGTAGGCGCCGGCGCCGCGGTGGACGACCAGCTCGAGGTCGCGGTGACAGCCGAGGATGTTCGTCCCCAGGTAGCCGGCCTCGTACGCTTCGGCGACGGCGGCATCGAGGATGTCGGCCTGCTCGTCGTACTCGCCGCGGATGAAGATGAAGGCGTGGCCGGCGTCGGCGGCCAGCGCCGCGATCGCGATCCCCTCGACCAGCTGGTGCGGATTGCGCTGCATCAGCTCCCGGTCCTTGAAGGCGCCCGGCTCAGACTCGT
>Ga0157284_10000139_pt1 | contig 11184 bp, 8 predicted proteins | sample NitcycUS059202B1_FD_108392 | JGI IMG/M metagenome (GOLD analysis project Ga0157284, IMG submission 108392) | Soil microbial communities from Arlington Agricultural Research Station in Wisconsin, USA - Nitrogen cycling UWRJ-S059-202B-1 | ecosystem: Environmental > Terrestrial > Soil >... | reverse complement strand
TGAGCAGAATGATTTTGTCGGCCATGCTCATCGCTTCGGTCTGATCGTGGGTGACGTACACCATCGTCAGGCCGAGTTTTTTCTGAATCGCACGGATCTCACGACGCATACTCTGGCGCAGTTTGGCGTCCAGATTAGAAAGCGGTTCATCCATCAGACACAGCTTGTTATTGGCGATCACCGCCCGGCCCAGCGCCACGCGCTGCTGCTGTCCGCCGGAAAGCTGCGCCGGAAGACGGTCGAGCAAGGCTTCCAGCTCCATCAGTTTGCTGACGTCCTGCAACCGCGAAGCGAAATGACGCTTATCCTCGCCGCGCGCCCGCAGTCCAAATAACAGGTTTTCGCGAACGTTCATGTGCGGAAACAGCGCGTAGGACTGGAACACCATAGAAAGCTTGCGCTGTGACGGTGTGAGCGCTGAAACGTCTGACTGCTGGAAATAAATCGCCCCGCTGTCGGCGGACTCCAGTCCGGCAATCGTGCGCAGCATGGTGGATTTCCCGCAACCGGAAGGCCCCAGCAACGCAATGAAATCACCCTCTTCCACATCAAAGCTGATGTCGTTGAGTGCCACTTTATTGCCCCAGGATTTTCGGATGTGATGAAGTGATAAATAGCTCATGCCGCCGGTGTCTCTCTGACTCGTGATGGGCATAACCTATCGGGCTGAAATGACGCTTTTATGATGGGGAGATGACGGGATAAAGACAGACAAGGTTTTAAGCTACATCGCAGGAGAGGGAGTTAAGGGCTTAAAATCACAATTCATTCACGCTATAATACTCCAACAAATATTGCATAAGTCAGTTCAATGTATCGACTTGACGAGTGCTTAAGGAATATTTCTCAGGAGAGAAGATGAAGAAGTCACTGTTTATTCTGGCCGCCGCGATGACTCTGGGTGCCTGCAGCATGAATCAAGACACTACTGTGAAACAAAACGACCTGCAGCATCATCGCTTTGAGCTGCTGAGTGTCGATGGTCAGACGGTTCCTGCGGCGCAGGGGCGTATTCCGGAAATCGAATTCGGCTCAAACATGCATGTTTCCGGCAAAATGTGTAACAACTTCATGGGTCAGGGCAAGCTGCAAAACAACGTGCTGACCGTGAAAGGTCTGGCGTCCACCATGATGCTGTGCCCGGATGAAAATCTGAATAAATGGGATCACGTGATCAGCGACGTTCTGAATAACGGCGCGGCAGTCACCTTGCAGGATCACAAACTGACCCTGACGCAGGGCAAACACCAGCTGGTATATCGTCTGAAAGACCGTATGTAACAGCAGGTATGTCGTAGCACGAATGCAAAAACGCCAAACTGTAGTTTGGCGTTTTATCAGGCTTTACAGAGTCCCTGCATCAGCGCACCTTCAGAGCACTGACGGCCATTGGACATCGAACACATGCCGACACGGCTGCCATCAAGCTGCGGTGCCATACGTAACTGTCCTCCCGCCATAGAACAGGCTGCATAAGCCGGGCTGTCCATATTAACGGCACGCTGTCCGATATTAACGCTGTTGCCTTTTTGCACAACATCAGCCGGGTCGTCGTGGCTGCTGCATGCGGCTAACACCAGCACACCCGTGGCCAGTAACACGCGAAACGCAGTGATCATCTGTCCTGCTCCTGAATATGACGGGGAATATTTTCGAACCGCCATCATATCCGACGTATTTCATCGCCGTCGAGCCCTCCGGAGAAATAACATCAACTTTTTCCTAAAAAAATGGGGTATTTAAACACTCAGACACATTTTATTTCGTCTGGTTATTTCTTTGGCTAATAAAATTAACGGTTATTAACCTCTTTTCCGTCTACATACACTGGAAAATATAATCAACAAGGAGCCTTTTTATGCTGACAGATTTTCTCCTGCGTATTGCCCTCGCCGGCGCGCTGGGCGGCTTAATCGGTATTGAGCGTCAGTTGCGCGCTAAAGAAGCCGGATTACGCACTCATATTCTGGTGGGTATCGGCAGCGCAATGTTTATGATTGTGTCGAAATACGGTTTCGCCGATATCCTGATGCAAACCCACGTGAGCTTCGACCCCAGCCGTGTCGCCGCGCAGGTCGTGAGCGGGATGGGTTTCCTCGGTGCCGGGACCATCATTATTCAAAAACAGATCGTGAAAGGCTTAACCACTGCCGCGGGTTTATGGGTCACCGCCGCCATTGGTCTGGTGATTGGTAGCGGGTTGTACGAAATCGGTATATATGGTGCTTTCATGACTTTAATTGTGCTGGAGGTCTTTCGTCAGATCAGCAATCACTGGGTCGGGCATCACCATTTAATTGAAATACGTCTGATGCCGGAAAGCGTGCCGGCGGTGTTATTAGCGTTGCAGAAAATGCGTATTCGTCCCGGCCATATCAAAGTGAATCAGCGCGACGAAGATGAAAGCAAATGTGAACTGGTTCTGGATGTGATCCTGCGTCCGAAACAAAGCGTGGATAAATTGTATGAGGCGCTGATGTCGGTGAAAGGAATAAAACGTATCGATATTAATTAATCCCGGTTTCATTTACACATCCTTCCTATTTGCCCGCTGCTGACGTTGTGTTTTCTGGCAGCGGCTAATAAAAATCCATACCCTGCTGGTCATGGCGTAACCGGTTCAAAATTCGAGCGAAATAGCCCTGCACACAATCAGGATAAATCGATTAATCCGCCCTCTGCTAAGCTTTTAACATTCTCGCCAGCAGAACGAATTTCCTGCTGGCCGCTATTGTGAGCAACGCAAAAGGGTATTCCATGATCACCACTGACGGTAACAACGCAGTCGCTTCCGTGGCTTATCGCACTAACGAAGTGATTGCCATCTACCCGATCACACCAAGTTCCACCATGGCCGAAATTGCCGGTGCGTGGTCAGGCGAAGGAAAGCAAAATCTGTGGGGCGACGTCCCGACGGTAATGGAAATGCAGTCCGAAGCCGGAGCGATTTCTACCGTTCACGGCGCATTGCAGACCGGTGCGTTGTCGACCTCTTTCACCTCGTCGCAGGGTCTGTTACTGATGATCCCGACGCTGTACAAACTGGCCGGTGAACTGACGCCGTTCGTGCTGCACGTTGCAGCACGCACCGTTGCGACCCATGCGCTGTCGATTTTTGGCGATCATTCCGATGTGATGGCCGTGCGCCAGACCGGTTGCGCCCTGCTCTCTGCCGCCAGCGTGCAGGAAGCGCAGGATTTCGCGCTGATTTCTCAGGTCGCCAGCCTCAACAGCCGCGTGCCGTTTATTCATTTCTTCGACGGTTTCCGTACCTCACACGAAATCAACAAAATTGCCCCGCTGAGCGATGACACTCTCCAGCAAATGTTGCCGCAGGCGCAGATTGATGCGCACCGTGCCCGCGCCCTTTCGCCTGACCATCCGGTGATCCGAGGAACGTCGGCCAATCCGGATACCTATTTCCAGTCGCGCGAAGCCACCAATCCTTATTACAACGCCACCTGCCAGCACGTTATCGACGCAATGAATGCGTTTGCGGCCCTGACCGGTCGCGAATATAAGCCGTTCGAATATGTCGGCGATCCCCACGCAGAACGGGTGATTGTGCTGATGGGTTCCGGCATCGGCACCGCCGAAGAAGTGATTGAAACCCTGAATGCGCGCGGTGAGAAAGTCGGCGTGCTGAAAGTGCGTCTGTACCGTCCTTTCAGCGCGGAACATATGTTATCCGTGCTGCCGCACACGGTGAAAAGTATTGCGGTGCTCGATCGCACCAAGGAACCGGGCGCGCTGGCCGAGCCGTTATATCTCGACGTGATGACCGCGCTGGCAGAAGCCTATAGCCGTGGTGAACGTGATTCACTGCCAAAAGTGACCGGCGGACGTTACGGGCTATCTTCGAAAGAGTTTGGCCCTGACTGTGTAATGTCGATATTCCGCGAACTGTCACTCAGCCAGCCGCGTCCGCGCTTCACTGTCGGTATTTATGACGACGTAACCGGCCTTTCGCTGCCGGTGGTGGAAGAAGATTTACCGCAGCACGCTTCGCTCGAAGCCCTGTTCTACGGGCTGGGCAGCGACGGTTCCGTGTCTGCCACCAAGAACAACATCAAGATCATCGGCAACAGCACCCCGATGTATGCGCAGGGGTATTTTGTATACGACTCGAAAAAGGCCGGTGGTCTGACGGTGTCGCATCTGCGCGTCAGCGAAAAGCCGATCAAATCTGCGTATCTGGTCAGCCAGGCGCATTTTGTCGCCTGTCATCAGTGGCAGTTTATCGACTTGTATCAGATGGCAGAACGTCTGCGTCCGGGCGGCATTTTCCTGCTCAATACGCCGTTCAGCGCTGATGAAGTCTGGGCGCGTTTACCGCTGGAAGTTCAGGCAACGCTTATCCAGCGTGAAGCCCGTTTCTATGTGATCAACGCCGCCAAAATTGCCCGTGAGTGCAAACTCGGCGCACGTATTAATACCGTCATGCAGATGGCGTTTTTCCACCTGACGCAGATCCTGCCGGGCGAACAGGCACTCGCCGAGTTGCAGGGCGCGATTGCCCGCAGCTACAGCAGCAAAGGCGAGGAAATCGTCACCCGCAACTGGATGGCGCTGGCCGCCACACTGGAAGAACTGGTTTCAGTGCCGTTACAGGCTATCCGGAAAATCCACGCAAGCGCCCGCCGATTGTTTCCGACGCTGCGCCGGATTTTGTCAAAACCGTCACCGCCACCATGCTGGCCGGTCTTGGCGATGCGCTGCCGGTTTCCGCCTTCCCGCCGGACGGCACCTGGCCGACAGGCACCACGCAATGGGAAAAGCGCAACATTGCCGAAGAAGTGCCGATCTGGAAGCCGGATTTATGTACTCAGTGCAACCACTGTGTCGCGGCTTGCCCGCATTCCGCGATCCGCGCCAAAGTGGTTCAGCCGGAGTTTATGCAAGACGCGCCGTCTGCGCTGCAATCTCTGGATGTGAAATCCCGCGACATGCGCGGCCAGAAATACGTGTTGCAGGTTGCCCCTGAAGACTGCACCGGCTGTAATCTGTGCGTGGAAGTGTGTCCGGCGAAAGATCGTCAGGATCCGTCCATTAAAGCCATTAACATGGCTGACCGTATCGAACATCTGGAAGAAGAACGCGCCAACTATGACTTCTTCCTCAAACTGCCGGAAATTGATAAAACCACGCTGGAACGCATCGATATCCGTACGTCTCAGCTGATCACGCCGCTGTTTGAATATTCCGGTGCCTGCTCCGGTTGTGGCGAAACGCCTTACATCAAACTGCTGACCCAGCTGTACGGCGATCGTTTGCTGATCGCTAATGCCACCGGCTGTTCGTCAATTTATGGCGGTAACCTGCCTTCAACACCTTATACCACCAACGCAGAGGGCCGCGGTCCGGCCTGGGCAAACTCGTTGTTTGAAGATAACGCTGAATTCGGGCTGGGCTTCCGTCTGACCGTTGATCAGCATCGTCGTCGCGTGCTGCGTTTAGTCGCGTCGCTGGAAGAACATATTCCGGCTGAGGTTTTAGGAGGCCTGCGCGATGAAACGTCCACGCCGGAAGTGAAACGCGAACATGTCACGGCGCTGCGCAAAATTCTGGCAGATATTGATACGCCGGATGCACGTCAGCTGGCAACCGACGCCGATTATCTGGTGGATAAATCCATCTGGCTGATTGGCGGCGACGGCTGGGCGTATGACATCGGTTTCGGTGGGCTGGATCACGTACTGAGTCTGACGGAAAACGTCAACGTGCTGGTGCTCGATACCCAGTGTTATTCCAACACCGGCGGCCAGCAGTCGAAGGCGACGCCGCTTGGCGCGGTGACCAAATTTGCCGAACAGGGCAAACGGAAATCCCGCAAGGATCTGGGCGTCAGCATGATGATGTACGGTCATGTGTATGTGGCACAGATTTCGCTGGGCGCGCAGCTGAACCAGACCGTTAAAGCCATTCAGGAAGCCGAAGCGTATCCGGGGCCGTCGCTGATTATCGCGTACAGCCCGTGCGAGGAGCACGGTTACGATCTGGCGCTCAGCCATGACCAGATGAAACAGCTGACCACCACCGGTTTCTGGCCGTTATACCGCTTCGATCCACGTCGCGTGGAAGAAGGCAAACCGGCACTGGCACTGGATTCAAGGCCGCCTTCCAGCGGTCTGACGGATACGCTTAACAATGAGCAACGCTTCCGTCGCCTGAATTCCCAGCAGCCCGAAGTCGCGGAAATGTTGTATGCCGCTGCAGAGAAAGAGTTGCAGCAAAAATATGACTTCTTAGCCATGCTGGCCGGAAAAAAAGCAGAGCCGGAGTCTTAAAACTGAAGCGCGGCCGCCCTTACCGGGCGGCTTTTTTCATCGTAAAGCGACCTGTGCGAGTTTTGCGGAAATCACAGGTAAACTTTCTTTAATTACATAACGCGATTTCTCAGGCCAAATTCCTAAAGGGTACTAACATCGTTCCGGGAGCACGACTCTCGTTCCAAAACTAAATTTTAGTGATGATTCACTGGCCTTCGCTCGCGAAGGCTTTTTTTTATAATTTCTGCATTAAGCGATAGCAATGACCAGACCAGACATAAGACGCGTATCGCCTGTTGAAGAACTTAACGCAGTGTATAAATCACTACCCTGAGCGTTATTTCATTCGTGTCAAACGGCGGACCAGATCCATTTCAGCACGACGGAACGGAATGCCATATTCATCCAGCACATCATGAAACCACAGATGCGCATAATCTTGATTGCCCTTACGCACTGAGGGCCACGGCAGCGTGGTCTGCGTTTTACCGCGCACTAATCCCCACTGATAACAGCCCGCATTGAATGCGCTGAACAGCGGCAGTTGTTCCTCAAACACGCTGCCGACGTGGCGCGCCAGCCATTCCGTACACAGCACCGGACGGTCGTATTTCTGCCAGAAACGCAGCGCCTGCAAAAGTTTTGGCGTGGCGACGTAGGCGTGGAAACTGATGATATCGGAAAGTTTTGCTGCCTCGACATCAATGGGATGGGTGAAGAACTCGCTTTCCGGTTCATCAGGATCCTGCGAGACATGCCATGCGCAGACAGTCAGCGGCTGTTGTGGATCTTCCTCCCGCGCCCAGACAAACGCCTTTTGCATCAGTTCCAGCGCAAAGACTTCGAGTTTTTCGTCGTACAGCACTTCCTCAAGCCCGGTGGCGAAGGTGCCACGGTTACCCGGCTCATTATATAAATCCCAGATGGCGATACGTTTATCGGTGCGGAAATAACGGATAATATCGCGCACATAACGCTCCACTTCCGGCCACATATCGCGGTTACACACCACATCGCGCCCCGGACTGGCTGCCGCCTGGCTGTTATGTTTACCCGGTTCCGGCGCTTTTTGCGGTCCGGGGAACGGTTCGTCACCGGAGAACCCGCAGTCATCCATCAGCGTCAGCATCACGTTAATCTGATGACGGGCGGCAATCGCCAGAAACTCGTCAATGCGCGCCAGCAGGCCGTCGCGGTCATCCTGCCAGACAATAAACGGCAGATTGATCCGCAGCTGGTTGTAACCTGCCTCATGCGCCCAGCCGAGTTCCTGATCGATAGTTGGCGCATCAAAAGTGTCGCGCTGCCAGAGTTCCGTCCAGTTCACCGCCGTACGTGGCAGATAGTTAAATCCACAAATCCAGCCTTGTTGCTGGCTCCACGCGGATGCCTGCTCCCTGCTCCACTGCTGTTTCATCCATCACTCCTGATATTAACTGCATTAAATGACATGTTTAGCTGTCTTTTATTCTCTGCAGAGAATGGCTGCAAATTACTTGCTCAGGTTATGGAGTTAAGATCACACTCTTTTTACCTGATTTGCGAAGCCATCAGGAAATGTTAATGCAGTGACGAAGTAAGAAATTAAAACAGAGAGAATGGATAAACTGGAAAGAGAAAAATCAGATTACATACAATGGGATAATTATATTTCATGTTTGTTACGAGAAATAATAATATTAATCACCATCAATAATGACGAAAATGAACTCCGTAAATAAGATGAATAATTAATGCGTTCCGATTAAAGGGAATATCTGATATGCAGATATTCCCCTTTGCACAATCAGCCGAGATCCACACCATTACTGGCAATGACTTTCTTGTACCAGTAAAACGATTTTTTTCTCTTTCTTTCCAGCGTGCCGTTCCCGGCATCATCGCGGTCAACGTAAACAAAGCCGTAGCGCTTGCTCATTTCACCGGTCGAAGCGGAAACCAGATCGATACACCCCCACGAGGTGTAGCCGATCAGCGGCACGCCGTCAGTGATCGCCTCACCCATCGCGCGAATGTGTTCGCGCAGATAGCTGATGCGGTAATCGTCGTTGATTTCGCCTTGCGCGTTAATGTCATCTTTCGCGCCGAGGCCATTTTCCACCAGGAAAAGGGGTTTCTGATAGCGGTCGTACATCATGTTCATGGTGATGCGCAGGCCAAGCGGATCGATTCCCCAGCCCCATTCGCTGGCTTCGATATACGGGTTTTTCAGCGATTTGACGATATTGGCCGCGCTGCTGTTGTTGTCATTCATGTCTGCTGACGCGCAGCGTGACGCGTAATAACTAAAGGAAACGAAATCGACGGTATTTCTCAGGATTTCACTGTCGCCCGGTTCCATCACCACGTTAACGCCCTTCTCTGCAAAGATGCGCCGGGTGTAGGTCGGGTATTCTCCGCGCGCCTGAACGTCGATGAAGAACAGGTTTTCGCGATCCTTTTGCAATGCTGCCCAGACGTCCGCAGGTTTACAGGTTTGCGGGTAGAAGTTCCCGCCCGCCAGCATACAACCCACCTGATTTTGCGGGTTCACTTCATGGGCGATTTTGGTCGCTAAAGCGCTGGCGACCAGCTCATGATGCGCCGCCTGATATTTCACCTGCTCCTGATTTTCGCCTTCTTCAAACACTAAACCGGCACCGGAGAACGGGCTGTGCAGCAGAATATTAATCTCGTTAAACGTCAGCCAGTATTTCACCAGTCCGTCGAACGCTTCGAAACAGGTGCGCGCATAACGGGCGAAAAACTCGACCATTTTACGGTTACGCCAAGACCCGTATTCGATCACCAGATGCATCGGCACATCGAAATGGCACAGCGTGACCAGCGGTTCGATGCCGTACTTTTTGCATTCCGCAAACACATCACGGTAAAACGCGATGCCTTCCGCGTTCGGCGTCAGTTCATCACCGTTGGGATAAAGCCGGCTCCAGGCAATCGAGGTCCTGAATACCGTAAAGCCCATTTCCGCCATCAGTGCGATGTCTTCTTTATAACGATGGTAGAAATCAATCGCCTGATGCGCCGGATAAAACTCGTCGCTTTTAAATGAGAAACGTTTTTCCTGACCGGTTTTAACCGCCAGACGGTGCGCGCCGTGCGGGATCATATCGACCGTGGTCAGGCCTTTGCCGCCTTCAAAACTGCCGCCCTCGGCCTGGTTAGCGGCAATCGCGCCGCCCCATAAAAAACCGTCAGGAAATGCTGAAGCTGCCATGAGAAATCCTCTCCTTTAATTTATTTAACTGCGCTCTGCGAAACCGCAAAGGCGACGGAATCCGTTGATTCAGGTGCTATATTTTTTGGCACCACGGTTTCCACCGGAATATCTTCAAATCCAAGTAACAGCGTGGTGAAGAAGGAAATCACCACCGCGAGGATCATTACACCCGCTACCCAGACGATGCTCATCGGGTTCGACGGGTCAAAGAACTGCACGCTGGTAAACAGCCCCGGTGACGCCATCGAATGGCTGGCAAGTCCGCCTAATCCGGCCACACCGCCGCAAATGAAACCACTGATTAAACAGGCGATCAGCGGACGTTTCAGGCGCAGCGCCACGCCGTAAAGCGCGGGTTCTGAAATCCCGGCAACAATCGCCGACGCCGCTGCGGCCAGTGCGGTCTGACGCAGTTCAGGGTTTTTGGTGCGCCAGGCCACCGCCAGCGAAGAACCGCCCAGCGACAGGTTCGCGCCAATTTCTGATGGCATCACCATGCCCTCTTTACCGGTTTCAGCGATGGTCTGAATAATGGTTGGCGTGAACACGCGGTGCATGCCGGTCATCACCAGCAACGGCCAGGCCGCGCCCATAATGGCGACCGAAAGCCAGCCCAGATAACTGTGAACGGTATACACCACTGCAGAAATCCCGGTACCGATCCAGATACCCAGCGGGCCAATCAGCATGATGGCAATCGGTGCCGCAATCAGCATGATCAGCATCGGTTTGAGGAAGTTTTTGGTCACTACCGGCGTGATACGATCAACCCATTTTTCGATGTACGACAGCAGCCAGGTCATGCATAACGCGGGAATAACCGTGTAAGTGTATTTCACCGCCGTCACCGAAATACCGATAAATTCGACTTTCTGCCCCTGCGCGGCTTTCGCCATTAAATCGATAAAGGCCGGATGGACGAGGATCCCGGCAATAGCAATCGCCAGCGACATATTGGTTTTAAATTTTACCGCCGCCGATGCCGCTACCATCACCGGCAGGAAGAAGAACGCCCCGTCGCCGATGGTGTTGAGGATAATCAGCGTCGATGCCCCCTTGTCGAACACACCGGTCATATCCAGGATCATCGCCAGCAGTTTCACCATCGAGCCACCGATAATCGCCGGGATCAGCGGTGACATGGTGCCGATCAGTGCATCAAGAATGCCGGAGCCAATGCGTTTGAGCGTGATTTTGCCTTTGGCCGGCGCGTCATCACTGGCCGCTGCAAAGCCGTCCGGCAGCAGTTTCAGCACTTCAGCGTAGGCCTGAGAAACGTTATTACCGATGATCACCTGGCACTGTTTTTCATTGCGCACCACACCCATCACGCCGGTAATGGCTTTCAGCGTGGCCGTATCGACGGCAGATTCGTCATTCAGCACGAAGCGCAGACGTGTCATGCAGTGCGTTACTGCTGCCACGTTCTCCGCACCACCGATTGCCGCGACGATCGACTGTGATATTGCTGCAAAATTTTTAGACATGAGTAACAACTCTCTCGGATTCATAGGGTTATGAATGTTCTTCAGAAGCCCTGGCCTCTGGGAAACCGCTTTTTTTTGAAACGTTATGCTTTTTTGTGTAATGCTGTGAAACGGTAGGTAACCGGTTTCATACGAGAATGTGCAGTTCTATTCATGACTTCAATAAAAATCTGCAACGCTGTTTTATTTTTGTGATGGCGATCTCCCG
>Ga0157284_10000137_pt1 | contig 11289 bp, 8 predicted proteins | sample NitcycUS059202B1_FD_108392 | JGI IMG/M metagenome (GOLD analysis project Ga0157284, IMG submission 108392) | Soil microbial communities from Arlington Agricultural Research Station in Wisconsin, USA - Nitrogen cycling UWRJ-S059-202B-1 | ecosystem: Environmental > Terrestrial > Soil >... | reverse complement strand
TGCTGGCGAAAATGCTCGGTGCGCGACGTTTACCTTCACGTCTGATCATGGCACCGCTGATCGGGGCCTTATTGCTGTGGTTCACCGATCAGGTGATGCAATACATCACCACGTTCTGGATGGAAATTCCGACCGGTGCCGCCACCGCGCTGGTCGGCGCGCCGTTGCTTCTGTGGTTGTTGCCACGTCTTCGTAACAACATGACGCCGCCGCCGATGGATCAGGGCGATAACGTGCCGGCTGAACGTCACCATCTGGTGCGCTGGGTGTCACTGGCGCTGACGGTGTTGTTTATCGGACTGGTTATCGCGCTGATGGTCGGACGTAACGCGACAGGCTGGAGCTGGTCAACAGGTGCGGATTTACAGGCGCTGCTGCCGTGGCGTTTACCGCGCGTGATGGCGGCGCTGGCGGCGGGCATCATGCTGGCGTCTTCCGGTGTACTGATTCAGAAACTCACCGGTAACGCGATGGCGAGCCCGGAAGTGCTGGGGATAAGCTCGGGTGCGGCGACCGGCGTGGTGGTCATGATGTTCATCGTGCCGGGTGATGCCTTTACCTGGCTGTTACCGGCGGGCAGTCTCGGCGCGGCGCTGACGTTGCTGGTGATTATGATGGCATCGGGTCTGCGCAGTTTTTCCGCGGAACGTATGTTACTGACCGGGATTGCGCTGAGTACCGCATTCACTACGCTGATGGCACTGCTTCTGGCGAGTGGTGATCCGCGTATGGGCGGTTTGCTGACCTGGCTTTCCGGTTCCACTTATTCCGTGTCCGCTGAAGCGGCATGGCGGACGTTAATTCTGGCGGCAGTGCTGATGGTGATTGTGCCGTTCTGCCGTCGCTGGATAAATATTTTGCCACTGGGCAGCGTGACGGCGAAATCAGTCGGCGTTGCACTGACGCCAACGCGTATGGCGATCTTATTACTGGCGGCGGTGATGACGGCTGCCGCGACGCTGACCATCGGGCCGTTAAGCTTTGTCGGGCTGATGGCACCGCATATGGCACGTATGATGGGCTTTCGTCGTGCGGTTCCGCAGTGGATGGTCGCCAGTATTCTCGGCGGTTTGCTGATGGTATTTGCCGACTGGTGCGGCCGGATGATTATCTTCCCGAACCAGATCCCTGCCGGTTTGCTCGCCACCTTTATCGGCGCGCCGTACTTCATCTATCTGCTGAGAAAGCAGGCGAGGTAACAAAAAAGGGCGCTCCGGTGAGCGCCCTTAACATCGTCAGTGTGGACTCAAAAACTCACTTTTATGCCCACGGCTGCCTGATAATTAGTGTAATCATTCTCGCCAACATACGAGCCAGCCTGTCCCCAAATCCGGATGTTTTTCGCCGCTTTTCCGGTCAGCCCGACACGTAATCCATAGCGATTTTCTGGAACATCATTGCTCACGGTATCACCGTTAAAGTTCATGGAGTCCACGTACCTGCCGTTTTCCCAATTCGCTTCAACGTAAGGGATCAGGGTATTGTTATCCGTGATACTCCTGTTTGATAAACGAACCCCAGTCCGGCTTAGCATTGAGTCGTCACTGCCGCCGGTGATGCGACTGCCATTGGTTTCGGTATGATTTTCACTGTCATAGCGGTTATAGATGACCTGCACCTGAGGCTCAACCGTCCACTCACGGGATGAGGACTGGCCAAAAGCCAACAGATATCCTGTTTCCACCGAAGCTTGTACACCCTGGCTGCGGTAGCTTTCCGGGTGCTGGCCGTCGCCTTGTACGCTGTTGTCAAACCACGCATATTGCGCCCAACTGTCGGCGTACCATCCTTTCTGATATTTCGCATCCTGATACCAGGTGGCGTAGGCACCGAGGCTGTAGCCGTTGACCTTACCCGTTGCTCTGTAATAATTACCGTCAGCAGTAGATTTGGTTTTGCTGTCCCCTATACCCGCCATAATACCTAACTGGTACTGGCCACCCTGCGTTGTATCCTCAGTCAGCAGGTTGGTTCCCAATTGCAGGGTTGTCGTGTTTGTATCCAGTGACAACTCACCGTCTGCAGCATTGAGGCTGGTGGCCTCACTATGGATCAGTAGCCATGTATGCTCATCATTGCTCTTTTGTGCCGTACCCCGGTCATTAAGCTGCAATGTGAACATGCGTTGTGCTGCTAACTGGTTACCGAGATAAGCACCGGTCTCAGGACGATAAAGAGACGGATCGGGAGCCGGAGCCGGGTCAGGAACAGGTTCTGGGTCTGGAACAGGATCCGGTGCAGGCGCTGGATCAGGAACAGGGTCCGGCGCGGGAGCTGGGTCCGGATCAGGAACAGGATCCGGTTCAGGAGTCGGGTCTGGATCGGGTGTCGGAGTGGGTGTTGCTGATGAACTCAGATACCAACTGCCATCGTTTTCATTTTGAAATAAATTGTATTCATAAGCCCCGGCAACCGCACGGTTTCCCAGGGAGAACTGCCCGGCAGACGTACCGCCGACACTGATCACCTCCATGCCTTGCAGGGTTTCCGACCCCATTCCGCCGATATTATTGACGGTGAGGGTGGATTGTCCGTAGCTGTTGCCCTGAATCACCAGTTCATCCGTCAGTGCATCATCGTCCCCGAGCTCGCTGTTAATAACAACGGTTCCGTTATCACCCGTATAATCACCCGTGATGACATACGTATTACCGGGTTGACCACCGGCCAGCACTAAGGAACCGCTATTGGACATATTTCCTTGCAAAGTCGTCGTGGCTGCTGGTGCCGATTCATTGCCGGGCAGGGCGTTATAGACCATAACAGTTCCGCTGTTATTAATGTCACCCGTAACATTTCCTTGTGAAGCCAGCCAGGCGCCTTCCGCGACATTGACTTCAGGTGTGGTCAGCGAACCGGTAGCGCCAACCAGCATTCCTCCGCCGGTGTTAATTTGGGTATTTCCCGCTGAGGTGACATTGCCACCCAGAGTCAGCTGACCGCTGTTCACTAACAATGTGGACTCATCGCTGCCGGTAAGGTTGATATCGCCGGACAGTGTCCAGTTATTGCCGTCCATCGTCAGACTTTTGAAACCCGTACTGGCCGTAGAACCTGTAAAATTGGCATCTTCCGTGCCGGTTTCATGAAGCACCAGCGTATTTGTGTCCGCCGTGCTGCTGATAACATCCCCATTCAGCACGGAACCGGTGCTGAGCGTCAATGAATTGCTGCCAGTGCCTGTGAATGCAATGGCCGTGTCTTTCCCTGATATTGTTCCGTAATTAACCACGTCGAAACTGGCTGTACCACTGATTTCTATACCCGAACCCTGCTCAGAACTTATCGTTCCTCCGGCCTCATTGATGATGTCACCGGCAGAGTTCCCTCTCCCGATTACGGCATTCGTTTTTCCAGAAATACTTCCGGAATTCAGCAGCCTGCTGTCAGGATCTCCGGACAGCTGGCTGTTGAATACAATTCCGTAGCCCGTGCTGTCAATCACGCCCGTTTCGTTGCCGTTATAGTTGCCACCGTTTTCAAAATACACGCCGCTACGGGTTTGTGTTGGGTTCGAGGCTTTGATAACACCGCTATTATTCACGGTAGAGAATTTTGCGAGATAAATACCATCAGACTGCGAATCAATATAGCCGGAAGTTCCGTTATTAACGCTACCCTTCCCGCTAAGACTCACGCCGGCATCATGCCCTGCAAATTCTGTTCCCTGTGCGATGATATTGCCGTTATTATAAAGCGTGGTATTTTCCCCATCAAAATGAACGCCGCTGATGCCTGATATCACAGGGGGTGTTCCTGATGAGTTTGGATTTATATATAAGGTATTTCCTGCACCTGTAACAGTAATCGCAGTATTGGTTAAATCGTTAACGTCTTCATCGACTGTAAACGTCTGACCTGTCCCACTGAAGGAGGTTGTTGATAGCGAAAATGCACTTTGAGGTAAGGGCGGCAGGGCAGCATGAACAAGCCCCCCGTTCAAAAAAACCGGTAGTGCAGTGTAAAAAGCAATGGTGACGAAAGAAAGTCGAGATTTAACTGCTATTCCTGGCTGGTTTTTAAAAAATAAGCCGTTGTTATATTTCATATAAACTTTCCCTTTTAAAATAATCCTGTGATTATTGGTTTTAATAATGAGGATTATATTTTCTGGGAGGATTTAAATAAAATATATATATTATATGTTATGTGGGGGATATATACCCCCCGATTATATTAAAATAACTTAATTTACTTATAGCTTGGCAAAACAACGGCGTGCGGCATCGATGGTGCGCTGAATATCTTCCTGTGTATGGGCAAGAGACATAAAGCCGGCTTCGAAGGCAGAAGGTGCCAGGTAAACGCCTTCTTCCAGCATCAGATGGAAGAACTTCTTAAAGCGCTCAACGTCACACTTCATCACGTCCTGATAGCAGGTCACGGTTTCGGCCTCGGTGAAAAACAGGCCAAACATACCGCCGACGTGGTTTACCACGAACGGAATATTTTCTTCCTGTGCGGCATCCAGCAAACCTTCGGCCAGTTGCGTGGTGCGCTCGGTCAGGGTCTGATGCACGCCCGGTTGTGCGACTTGCGTCAGACAGGCGATACCCGCAGCCATTGCAATCGGGTTGCCGGAAAGCGTTCCTGCCTGATAGACAGGGCCGGTCGGTGCCAGCGCTTCCATCACGTCACGACGGCCACCAAATGCGCCCACCGGCATACCGCCACCGATGATTTTTCCCAGACAGGTCAGGTCCGGCATCACATCGTAATACTCCTGAGCACCGCCCAGCGCGACGCGGAAACCGGTCATCACTTCGTCGATGATCAGCAGTGCGCCAAACTCGTCACAAATCTTGCGCAGACCCGGCAGGAATTCCGGCAAAGGCGGCACACAGTTCATGTTGCCCGCGACCGGCTCAACGATGATACAGGCGATGTCGTCAGGGAATTGTTCGAACGCGGCACGCACTGAATCCAGATCGTTATAGGTACAGGTCAGGGTGTGTTTGGCGAAATCAGCCGGAACGCCCGGCGAGTTTGGCTGGCCAAGAGTCAGCGCGCCGGAGCCGGCTTTCACCAGCAGGCAGTCGGCGTGGCCGTGATAGCAGCCTTCGAATTTGACGATTTTATCGCGATGCGTGAAGCCGCGCGCCAGACGAATAGCACTCATCGTGGCTTCGGTGCCGGAGTTGACCATGCGCACCATGTCCATGCTTGGCACCAGACCGGTGACCAGCTCAGCCATTTTCACTTCCATTTCGGTCGGTGCGCCAAAGCTCAGGCCACGTTCTGCGGCTTCAATCACCGCGTTGCGGATTTCGGCGTTGTTATGACCAAGCACCATCGGGCCCCAGGAACCGACATAGTCGATATAGGCTTTGCCATCGGCATCAAACAGGAAAGCGCCGTCAGCGCGGGCGATGAATAATGGCACGCCGCCAACGCCGGAGAAGGCACGTACCGGCGAGTTAACACCGCCCGGGATTAGCGCTTGCGCCTGCGTGAACAGACTTTCTGACTTACTCATTATTCAACTCCTGAAATTGCTGGGTTCTGGGTAAAGAAATTTTGTTGCGCCCATTCTAGTGAACTGAGCGGCGTTATCAAACCGTAAACCGTGCTGCATTTTGTTGCTGATCCTGTCAGGGAGCCAATTTGTATGATTAAATTCATTCATCTTCCATAACTTTTTCTGTATTTCCCTTTTCCTGATGAATGAATCTGAGACTGAGAAAGTAGAGCGCGCGCACATTCGCGGTCCCCGTAAACGCAGCGAAGCATTGCGCCTTTTACTGCGCCGTGACAAAACACCGGTCACGATTTTGCTCATGGCCGCGCTGGTGGGCACTGTTGCGGGTTTACTTGGCGTTGCTTTTGAAAAAACCGTGAATCTGGTGATGACATTGCGTCTTTCGAGCCTTGGGATGTTCAGTGATTATTGGATCCTGCTTTGGCCGCTGACTTTTGTTATCTCGGCGGTCATGGCGATGTTTGGATATTACCTTGTGCGAAAATACGCGCCGGAAGCGGGCGGTTCGGGGATCCCGGAAATCGAAGGGGCGCTGGAAGAGTTGCGCCCTGTTCGCTGGTGGCGGGTGATCCCGGTGAAATTTTTTGGCGGTCTGGGTACGCTCGGCGCGGGAATGGTGCTGGGCAGGGAAGGGCCGACCGTGCAGATGGGGGCCAATGTCGGGAAAATGATGTTCGATATTTTCCGTCTGCGCAGTGCGGAAGCGCGCCACTCACTGCTGGCGACCGGTGCGGCTGCCGGGCTTTCTGCGGCCTTTAACGCACCGCTGGCAGGCATTTTGTTCATCCTCGAAGAGATGCGCCTGCAATTTCGTTACAGCCTGATATCGATAAAAGCGGTGTTTATCGGTGTGATCATGTCGAGCATCGTTTTCCGGATTTTCAACGGCGACGGCGCAGTGATCGAAGTGGGCAGGCTGGCCAACGCACCGCTGAATACGCTGTGGTTGTATCTGGTATTGGGGATGGTTTTTGGCGTGGTCGGCGTGATGTTTAACGCCCTGATTTTCCGTACGCAGGACATGTTTGCCCGCGTTCATGGCGGTAATCTGCGTAATATTCTGATTATCGGCGGGATGCTGGGGGGCTTTTGTGGCCTGCTCGGGCTGGTTCATCAGGAAGTCACCGGCGGCGGTTTTGCGCTGATCCCGCTGGCAGCGGCAGGAAAATACAGCCTGATGATGTTACTGGTGATCTTTCTTGTTCGCGTGGTGACAACGCTTTTGTGCTTTGCTTCCGGCGCACCGGGCGGGATTTTCGCCCCGATGCTGGCGCTCGGCACGCTGCTGGGCACGGCATTTGGTACCGCCGCGCTGACGTGGTTCCCGCAGTACGGTATCCAGCCGGCCACGTTTGCGATAGCCGGAATGGGGGCGCTGTTTGCCGCCAGTGTCCGTGCGCCGCTCACCGGTATTGTGCTGGTTCTCGAAATGACCGATAACTATCAGCTTATTTTACCGATGATCATCACCTGCCTTGGCGCGACCCTGCTGGCGCAGTTTTTAGGCGGTAAACCCTTGTATTCCGCGATCCTGACCCGCACTTTGCAGAGGCAGGAACGTGAAAATGCAGAGAAAGCGCAGGCTGGACCTGACGCCGAAGGCACCAATAAGCAGGACAGCGCAGCAAAAAATGCCCATACTTGAACCATACTTTCAGGTATTAGATAATGAGTACATTATTCAGACAGTCAATCCGGCGGCCTGAACAAATGCGGATTGGGAGTGAGAAATTATGAGCGAAGCATTGATGAATGACACAGCCGCGTTGCCGTTACAGTTTACTGAGGCCGCAGCACGTAAGGTACAGCACCTTATTTCGGATGAAGAAAATCCGAATCTGAAACTGCGTGTTTATATCACCGGTGGTGGTTGCAGCGGATTCCAGTACGGTTTTACCTTCGACGATAAAATTAACGACGGCGACATGACCATCGAGAAAGCCGGTGTGGCGCTGGTGGTTGACCCGATGAGCCTGCAATATCTGGTCGGCGGTTCAGTGGATTACACAGAAGGTCTGGAAGGTTCACGTTTTGTTGTGACAAATCCAAACGCTAAAACCACGTGCGGGTGCGGTTCTTCCTTTAGCATCTGATGACCCGTCATCCTTCAAGCTGTCTCTGCATTGGCTGCTTTCATTCACCCCGGTCACTTATTTGTGTAAGCGCCCGGCGATACCATTCCAGTGCGGCCTTGATACAGCTCGAATGATTTAGGGTAAAGATTTCGTATAAAAAAAGCCCGTTTGCTTATGCAGACGGGCTTTTTTATGGTCAGACGCGGACGCTCAGGTAAGTAAGCATTCACAAAGGGGTTACCATTCTATGGTCACCAGCTTCGAATCTATGCTGATACCGGGTACGGCGGTGAGCATCATTTCGCTGATATGTGGTTGCATCATCGTCCGGCTGGCGCAGGTGACGGAGGTGCCGCTGTGTGCGGCTTCAATTTTGCAGCTGGGCAAAATGGTCAGGCTGACATTAATGTCGCCACTCACCATGCCAGCGACGGCAAATAGCGGACTCATAGCGAGTAACCCGCTGAGTAATAGAGCTTTCATTCTTTTTATCCTGCTGGTGTAGAACAACAAAAGTCAGCGTGGCTGAAAAGGTTATCGGTCTAATTTTTACGGCCTTTAATCCGGATTTCTTATGATCCGCAAATAAATCCCGTTTTTATCGACAGTAGTGCCGGTATTTTTATTATTTCATTTGTAATACAAAGAGATAACGATAAAGCGAAGTCAGGCAACGTCCGAAGGATTTTACGCCGGACATATTACCAGATGACAGCACTGAATTCTTGATTTTGGTTAATAAAAGAACAATTCAGAAAAAGGCGACAGAGGGAGAAAGAAGGCCGCTAAACGTTATGTTAGTGAACATTTACCTCTGAGGCAGGGCTGACAGCTGCGGACAAAGCTGTTGTGCTGCCAGTAAAATTCGCGGGCCTGCCCGGCTGAACCAGTCTGCATCCAGCGCAATGACCTGCGCTCTAAGCAGCGAATGCCAGTAATCTTCAATGACCTGTTTTTGCGATTTTCCGCCAGAAATAACAATAACCTGTGGCTGACGGGTTAAAACCTGCTCCCGGCTGACCTGAGGCCAGGGAATGCGGCTGTCGGCGAAAATGTTTTTTGCTCCGCACACTTCGAGTACTTCGCTTTGCATCGTGGCGGCAGAAGCCGTAAACAGGGGTTGTGTGCCGAACTGGATGAAGGCCGGAACCGGTCTTTGCCGGTGGTACTTCTGCTTAAGAGCCTGCCATTGCTGGCGAAACGCTTTTGCGGCGTTTTGCCCGACGGCAGGTGAAGGGCTGTAAGAGGCGAGTTGTTCCAGCGCCTGTGCCACCTGATCCGCATTTTGCGGGTCAAGATAGAGCACTTTGATGCCGAGAGACGTCAACTGATCCAGCGGACGCTGAGGATTTCCGCCGCGCCAGGCGAGCACCAGATCGGGTTTCAGCGTCAGAATGCGCTCGACGTTGATTCCCTGCCAGTTCGCCACCTGTTCCAGCTTGCTGGCCTGTGGCGGATAATCGGAGTAAGCACTAACTCCGACTAACTGTCCACCGAGGCCTGCGGCGTACGCCAGTTCTGTCAGATTGGGTGCCAGACTGACCACCCGTTGCGCCGGTGCCGCTGTGGCCGTCAGAGGCAGCCACAGGCAGCAAAGCGCGAGACAAAACCAGCGAAAAATCACTCTTCTGACGCTGCCAGCGCTTTTAGCATTGCATCTACCATCAGGGTAGATTGCTGTGCCGCGACGACCAGGAACTCTTCAAAGCTCAGGTGAGATTCACCGTCTGCCACGTCAGAAATGGCGCGAACAACCACGAACGGCGTTTCAAACAGATGGCACACGTGACCGATAGCGGCCGCTTCCATTTCCACTGCCGCCACTTTCGGGAAGGTGGCGCGGATACGGGCCAGAGGCGCAGCACCATTAATGAATGCGTCGCCGCTGCACACCAGACCGCGGACAGCGTTTAAATCCAGTTCACGGATGCAGTTTTCTGCCAGCGTAATCAGTTCCGGATCGGCGGTGAACGCCGCAGGGCAACCGGCCATCTGGCCAGGTTCATAACCAAACGCGGTGACGTCAGCATCGTGATAACGCACTTCATCAGATACCACGATATCGCCGACTTTCAGCGACTTAGCCAGACCGCCCGCGGAACCGGTGTTAATCACCACATCAGGACGGCAATGTTCCAGCAACAGCGTGGTGCCCATCGCGGCAGACACTTTACCGATGCCAGATTTCAGCAGCGCCACGTCCACGCCGTGCAGCTGACCGGTATAGATTTCGCAGCCCGCGCGTTCGATAGTCTGACGGTTGATGATTTTGTCGCGCAGCAGGGTCACTTCCTGCTCCATTGCACCGATAATGCCTACTTTCATATGAATACTCGCAGATGAGGTTGAAATGAACCGCAGCTTGTGCGGAATTGACGGTTTAATCATGAAAACAATGTGCGATAGTCTATCATGGCTAAAGGTAAGAGATAATGCGTTTGGGATGCAGGATTATCAGGCTGCAAGCGTATCGGTTTGATGCGTGAGTTACTGAAAAGGTGGGAAATCATGTCCGGGATCGATTTTAAAGCGAAATTCAATTTTCAGCGTCCTTTCAGCGCCCCGATTGAGGCGCGTGATGCATACGACGTGGTTCGCCAGTTTGAAAGCGATCGCGGGCGTATTATCAACTCCGCCGCCATCCGCCGTTTGCAGCAAAAGACGCAGGTTTTTCCGCTGGAAAAAAACGCTGCCGTCCGCAGTCGTCTGACCCATTCCCTTGAAGTTCAGCAGGTTGGCCGTCATATCGCCAAAGAAGTGCTGCATCGTCTGCGCCGGCAGGGGAAACTGGAGACGTATGGTCTGGACGATGTCACCGATCCTTTCGAAAGCGTGGTCGAAATGGCCTGCCTGATGCACGATATCGGCAATCCCCCGTTCGGACATTTTGGTGAATCGGCGATTAATAACTGGTTTGCCAAAAGGATGGATACCGGCAGTTGTGGTGAAACGCCGCAGGAAACAGATTCCTGTCTGGTGGCGTGTTTGCGCCTGACTGCAGACGATGCTGAACTCAATCATTTACGCAGCAAAATACGCTACGACCTGTCTAATTTTGAGGGCAACGCGCAGGCCATCCGGCTGGTGTTTACCCTGCTGAAACTCAATCTGACCTACAGCCAGACCGCCTGCATTTTGAAATATACCCGTCCGGCATATTCGATGGCTAAACTGCCTTCCCATGATTACCTGATGAAAAAACCGGGTTTTTATCTTGCGGAAGAGCCGTTTATTAAAGATTTGCGCAGCGAACTGAGTCTGGGTGAATTCAACCGTTTTCCGCTCACCTACATTATGGAAGCGGCGGATGATATTTCTTACTGTATTGCGGATCTCGAAGATGCGGTCGAAAAAAACATTTTCAGCGTCGATCAGCTCTATAATTATCTTTGTCGCGAATGGGGCGAGATTGAGAAAAACGACTTCTTCGATAAAGTGGTTCGTACCGCCTACGAGAAAATGGATAAAGCCAAAACGTTCCGTAATCCGGTCGATTACTTCTTTATGGAATTGCGGGTTCAGACTGTAAAACAGCTCGTCCCGCACGCGGCGCGACGCTTCATTGATAATATAGAAGATATTTATCAGGGCACGTTTAATCATGCCCTGCTCGAAGACGACAGTCAGGCAAATCGTTTGTTAGAGATTTATAAGAGCGTGGCCTTTAAACAGGTTTTCAATCATCACGAAGTAGAAGAACTGGAATTGCAAGGTTACCGGGTGATCAGCGGCTTA
>Ga0157284_10000136_pt1 | contig 11297 bp, 7 predicted proteins | sample NitcycUS059202B1_FD_108392 | JGI IMG/M metagenome (GOLD analysis project Ga0157284, IMG submission 108392) | Soil microbial communities from Arlington Agricultural Research Station in Wisconsin, USA - Nitrogen cycling UWRJ-S059-202B-1 | ecosystem: Environmental > Terrestrial > Soil >... | reverse complement strand
GGAATCCAGAAAAGCCGTGGAAAAGAAGTGGGGGCCGCTTCCGGCCCCCACACGTCAGGGATTCGCTTACTTCTTGGGAGGCTGACCGCCGCCCGCCTTGACCTGCTCGATGCGGGCCTTGAGACGCGGGTCGTCCGGGGCCAGCTGGAGCGCCTTGTCGAAGTTCGTCATCGCGTTGGTCATGTCGTTCTCGGCGACATAGCTCTCCGCGATCTGCGCATAGGTCTGCGCCGATTCCGGAAAGTTCTCCAGGTTCAGCGTGAGCAATGCGCGCGCGTTCTTGATCTGCGCGGGATCGTGGCGCAGATCCTCGGCGATCTCCACCAGCGACCACTCGGTGAAGTCGTACGCGGCCGAGCCGTAGTACTCCTTGCGCAGATCGCGATAGCGCGTGGCCGCCGCTTCCGGGCCGTCCTTCTTGAGCACGGGCACGATGGCATCGGCGAGCTTTTCCGGCTTCTCGTTGCCGTGGTGGCAGGTGAAGCACGACACCTTCAGGTGATCGGGCGTGTCCTTGAAATCCTTGTCGAGGGTCTTGTTGATGTCCATCGCCATGCGCATCATGTTGCGCGCGACTTCCTTTTCGGGCTTCTGGTCGGATGCGAAGTTGAAGCTCGAGAAGTCTTCCGGGTTCTTGGCGTAGTGGCAGTGCCCGCAGCGAACACCCAGGTCGCCGGCAAAGCCGCGCATGATCTTGACCAATTCGGGCTTGGGCGTGTCCTTGGGAAGCACCTTCAGATTGGTGAACTTGTCGGGAATCTGCGCGCTTGCGGATGTGGCTGCCAGCACCAGTGCGGCGCAGATAACAGCGAGGCGATGCGCGAACTTCATCGCGGGCTCCTTTGCAAAGTGGTTCAAGCGTGGGGTCGCCTGGTGAGCGGTCGGAAACGGCATTCATTGAACCCCAAAGCAGCCCGTAAGTCAAGCCAGCCCTTGCGAATGTGCGGGCGACGCCGCATCACAAGGTGCACCTGCGGGCGTGCCGTGTTAGATTTTGCAGCGTGCATCCGCTCACGCTCATCAGCACACTCTACGGCCAGGCACGTGGCTACCGGCGCCTCGACATCCGCCGCCGCGTGTTCGCCAACGAAAAACTATCCGCCGAGACGCTCTCCCGTCTGAACGAAGAGGAATTTCAGCACCACATTCATCGTTCCCTGGCGCGCTTTCCATATTATGCGGAGCGCGTGAAGGCGCACCGCGGCTCGGTGCCCCGGCCCGGCGAGAGGGTCCGTCCGGAAGAGCTTCCGGTGTGGACGCGCGAGATGCAGCGCGAATTTTTCGCCCAACAGGAGCGTCCCGCCGACGCCGCCTACATGCGACAGACCAGCGGCTCGACGAGCACTCCCGTCCGTTATTACGCCACGCGCGAGAGTTACGAGTGGCGCACCGCGGTCATGGACCGCGTCTACAGCTGGGCGCACGCGCAGGAAGGAATCCGGAGCTTGCACGTCTGGGGTGCCGATCCGTATCCGCAGGCCGGCTTTCACAGGGTGAAGCGCCGCGTGCATCTCGTCTTGCAGCAGCGACACTTCTTCGATGCTTTCCAGGATTTCGGAGACGATGAGATGGCTGCGTGCTGCGAGATGATCAACCGCATCAAGCCGCACGCGATCGTTGGATACACCAGTATGCTCGTCGACATCGCGCGCTACGCGCGCGACCGCCAGGCGTTGTCGTGGAAGGCACGCACGATGGTCACCACGGCCGAGGGCCTGATGCCCGGACAGCGCGAGCTCCTGCAAGACGTGCTCGCGAGCGAAGTGTTCGATTCGTACGGGGCGCGCGAGGTGATGAACATCGCGTCTGAGTGCGAGAAACACCAGGGCATGCACCTGTCGTGGGACAATCTGCGCACGGAGATCGTGGACGCGAGCGGCAATCCGGTCGCGCCGGGTACGGAGGGGCGCGTGGTCGTGACCGATTTGCACAATGCCGCATCGCCGATCATCCGATACGAAGTGGGCGATATCGGATCCATGTGGCCCGATCAGCCGTGTGCGTGCGGACGTCCGTTTCCCCGCATCGCACGCATCGAGGGCCGGCTCAACGACGTGATTCGGACTCCGCACGGAACCATCAACCAGATCTGGTTCGGCATCGTCGTTCGTGACTTCAGCTGGATTCTTGGCTGGCAGGTGGTGCAGAGCCAGCTCGACCGCGTCCTCTTCCGGCTGGTGACTTCGCGCGAGCTCACGCCCGAGCTGTTGGATCCTTTCCTGGCCAAATTGCGTGTACGGCTGGGAGACATGGCCATCGATTTCGAGCGCGTCGACGAGATCTCGCGCCGGCCCAACGGCAAGGCCCAGCCCCTGATCACCACGATCTGAGCGGTCGCGCCCACTTCCCGTCAATTTTTCGAATCCCCGAACCCGTCTCATTCGTCCAACGTAGTGTGCATGGGGGGATTTCGAATCGGCGCTCGCCTGCCGGGTAAAAACGCGAACCGCCCCGTATTGGACATCGCCCGACCGAGCGGCTAGGATTGGCTGCCCACATCCGTATTCGAGTGAACGAAAGGTTTTCTTCCCATGTCGAATTCCCGAACCCTCCATCCGGAAGACCAGATCGCCCAGTACCGCGTGGTCGGCCCGCTTGGCGCCGGCGGTATGGGCGAGGTGTACCTGGCGCAGGATCAGTCGTTGGAGCGGAGCGTGGCGCTCAAGGTGCTCCCGAATGACCTCACCCGCAGCGACGACCGCGTGCGTCGCTTCGTCCAGGAAGCCAAGTCGGCCTCGTCGCTGAATCATCCCAACATCGTGACCATCTATGAAATCGGACAGGAGCCGGTGAAGAACGCCTCCGGCGGCGGCACCGACAGCGGGCCGCTCCATTACATATCGATGGAGCTCATTAGCGGGAAAACGCTGGGTGCGAAGATTCACGAGGAGAAGACCGACCTCAAGAGCCTGGTTGGATATCTCGCGCAGGCGGCGGAAGGAATTGCGAAGGCGCACGCGGTCGGCATTGTTCACCGCGATCTCAAGCCCGGCAACATCATGGTGACCGACGACGGCTACGCCAAGGTGCTCGACTTCGGTCTCGCCAAGCTCACCGAAAAGACGTCGGGCCCCAACGAAGCCACCGAGATTGCGGACCGCACCTCAGAAGGTGCCGTCATGGGCACGATCAGCTACATGTCGCCCGAGCAGGTACAGGGCAAGCCTGTCGACGCGCGCGCGGACGTTTTCTCCTTCGGATCCATCCTGTACGAAGCCGCGACGCGCCAGCGTCCCTTCGTCGCCGATTCCAACGTGGAGATCATGCACAAGATCCTTCACGAGAAGCCGCGCCCGGTGGAGGAGCTCAACCCGCAGGCGCCCGCCGAGCTGCGCCGCGTGATCCGCCGCTGCCTGGCGAAACAGCCCGAGCAGCGCGCCCAGTCGATGAAGGACGTCGCCATCGAGCTGCGCGAGGTTTTCGACGAGTACGATTCGCTCTCGGCCTCCGCGACATCCGCAACATTGACCGCTGCCGGTGGGGTGATGCCGTTGTCATCGCGGCGCAGGAAGAGCATCTGGCCCGTCATCGCGGTCGGCGCGGCGGCGGCGGCCATTGCTGCATTCATCTGGGTCGGCGTGCTGCACCGCGGCGAGAAGAACGCGTCCGACAACTCGTCGTTTGCCAACATGCGCATCAACGCGCAGACCAACCGTGGCGACGTTACCGATTGTGCCATCTCGCCCGACGGTCGCTACATCGCGTACATCGCGGGACGCAACAATCAGAATTCGCTGCGCGTGCGCCAGGTGGCGACGGGCAGCGATGTCGAGATCCTGCCCGTGCAGGATGCCAACATGGAATTTCCCAGCTTCTCGCCGGACGGAAACTACATCTATTACTGCAAACGCAAGGCCGATGCGCCCAATTACCGCGTGCTGATGAGTGTGCCGTCGCTGGGTGGTCGCGAGCAGGAGCGAAGCTTCGACGTCGACACGCGTCTCGCGTTTTCACCCGACGGCAAGCGCGCGTGCTTTGCACGCAACTATCCCCAGAAGGGCTACTCCGTACTGCTGATGCTCGATCTGGAAACCGGCAAGGACAAAGAGCTGGTGCGCATGCAGGGACCGGGCGGGCCGGGTGGTTCACCGTCGTGGTCGCCGGATGGAAAGCAGATCGCCGTCGCCCTTCTGGTTCCTCCTCCCAAGGGCGGCACCACGGTGGCGCTCATCGACGCCAACACGGGCGAGCGTCGCGACTTCTTCAAGCGTCCCGGAGCGTTTCTCGGGAATCTGTCGTGGTTGCCGGACAACAGCGCGATCGCACTGGAGGGGTTCGATCTCTCCACGACGCTGACCAACCAGATGTTTCTGCTTACCTATCCGCAGGGACAGTTCCGTCGCATCACCAACGACTTCAACAATTACGCGGGTGTGTCGGCCGGCGGCACCGATGCAACGCTGGTATCGACGCGCGGCAGCGCGCTTTCGAACCTGTATTCGATCAACGTGACATCGGGCGAAGCCACGCCGCTCACGAAGACGTCGGTCCCGGAGAATTCACCGTTCAATGTGGCTACATTGGGCGATCGCGTTTTTTATGGCGCGCTCCACAACGATTTTGGCGGTATCTCCGCGGTTCCGCTGGCCGGTGGTGACGCGACCGCATTTGAGACCGGTCCCGGCCATGTCACCCAGATGCGAGCGGGCGGCGGCATCATCGCGATGCAGCGGCTCGACGCCGACAACCAGGTGCATGTGTGGTCCATCAAGGCCGACGGCAGCGGTCTGAAGCAGCTCACCAGCGGCAGTGGCGAAGTGTTCAAGGACCTCTCGGATGACGGCAAGTGGTTCACATATGCCGTGACCGATTCCACCAGGGGCATCTGGCTCGCGTCGACCGACGGTGGCGCGGGCAAGCTGTTCGCGCCCAATGCGACACCGGGCGTCGGTGCGATCTCTTCGGACAGCAAGTATGTGGTGACCATCGAATACGAGACCGATTCGGCGGGGCTGATTCGCAACGCGTTCAAAGTGGCGCCCATCGACGGCTCATCCGATCCGGTCACACTGCGTCTGCCGCAGCGCGCCACCGACTACCAGGCCGTAACCGGGCGCAATGCGGTGTCATTCATCGACCTGGCGGAGCCAAACCGCAATCTCTTCTATGCGGAAATGGGCGGGAAGGTGGAAGTGAAGCCGCTCACGCATCTCACCGACGGACAGATCACCCAGCACCTGTGGTCGAAGGACGGCAAGCACATCGCGGTCGTCCGGCGTCTAAGCGACGGCGAAAACGTGTGGCTCTTGAATGCGGACGGATCGCAGCCCAGGCAGGTCACGCACTTCATCGGCCTGATCGTTCTGCAGATGGCCTGGGCGCCGGACAATGTGCACGTGGTTGCAAACGCGGGACAGTTCAGCAACGACGTGGTGCTTGTGCGCAATTTCAAGTAAGGCGTTCTTGAAGACAACAAAAGCGGGCGGGAACCGAAGTTCCTGCCCGTTTTCTTTTTGTGCCTGCGCACGCTTCGGCATCACCCGCCGCGCTTGATCATTGACCGTGCGTTTCAATCCACAAGAACGTCACGGATTCGCGATCTGGATGATGCCGGAGCAGCGTCGCTCCATGGTCGAATTGTGCTCCGGGCACGGGGCCCGTACCAGCAGGGAAAAATGGGATTTGGCGGGTTCGAAATCCGGAGGGGGGGTAGGTGGGGGATCGGCTGTTCGCAGTAGCGGGTACTAGAGCACTCGACGTGCGCCGATGTAGCGATTGCGGAAGTACTTGTTGTCGAGGCTGTCGTAGCGAACGCTGCGCGCGCGCGTCGAGGCGTGGATGAACTCTCCATCCGAGGCGTAGATGCCGACGTGCGAAATATTGGAGCCGCTTCCGAAGAAGACGAGGTCGCCCGCGCGCAGGTCGCCGCGATCGATGTGATTTCCCGCGCGCGCCTGTTCATCGGAGGTGCGTGGGAGCCTTATGCCGATCTTCCGATACACGGAAAAGGTAAGGCCCGAGCAATCGACGCCGTCGGTGGTGGTGCCCCCGGAACGATACGGTGTTCCGATGTATTCCTCGGCCAGCTTCACGGCCTCCGCCCCCGTTTCGTCCGTGGTGAGGGGCTCGGCGGCGCTCCGGGGCTCATCGCCGGTCCGGGTCTCTTCGGGCGCGTCGTGGGGACGGTGGATGGATGAATATCCGCCGCACCCCGCCAGCAGGGCGGCGAGCAGCAGCATTCCCACCATCGTGACGGGGTTACGAGCGATTGCCATGGGTTTCCGTTGCTTCCTTTGCGTCCAGATCGGGGCGGCAGTACTCAATTGGCAAGGAGCGTGCCTCTGCGATTGACACCGCCCGCCCAACTCTAGTTATCTGATCGTTCAACCGAGGAGTGAAATTGGCTTACTCAATCGAACGCGCCGCGGTCCTGGGCTCGGGAGTCATGGGCAGCGCGCTGGCGGCGCACCTCGCCAATGCGGGCATCCCCACATTGCTGCTCGACATCGTACCGCCGGCGGGATCCAACGTGAAAGGCGAACCCGCCTCGCGCGCATACCGCGACGCCTTTGCACGCGGGGGCCTCGAGCGCGCACTCAAAGCCAAACCGGCGCCGTTTTTCACGTCGGGTCGCGCGCGCCGGGTGAGCGTTGGAAATCTCGAAGATGACCTGGCGCTGCTTCAAGGTTGCGATTGGATCCTCGAAGCCGTGGTGGAGAGGCTTGATGTGAAGCGCGCGCTGTTCGACAAGATCGCGCCTCATTTGAAGCCCGGCGCCATCGTGAGCACGAATACGTCAGGGTTGTCGATCACCGAGATGTCACAGGCGTTGCCCGAGGCCCATCGGCCGCGTTTTCTCGGCACCCACTTCTTCAATCCGCCGCGCTACCTGCACCTGCTCGAGCTGGTGCCGCACGCCGGTACCGATCCCGCGCTTGTGTCCTTCATGCGCGAGTTCGGCGACGCCACGCTCGGCAAGGGTGTGGTGATCGCGAAGGATTCTCCCGACTTCATCGCCAACCGTATCGGAACGTTCAGCGTCATGTCCGCCATTCGCGCCATGATCGACGACGGCTACACGGTGGAAGAAGTCGACGCGCTCACGGGGCCGCTGATCGGCCGTGCACGCAGCGCCACCTTCCGCACGCTCGACCTGGTCGGGCTCGACATCATGGTGCACGCCGCGACCACCGTGTACGACCGCGCGACGCAGGACGAGAAGCGCGAGTACTTCAACGCACCGGAGCTCCTTACCAGAATGCTCACGGGCGGAATGCTTGGCGACAAGAGCGGCAAAGGGTTCTACCAGAAGGTGCGTGGCGCGGCCGGGGCGTCTGAAATCCAGACGCTCGACATCGCGACGCTCTCGTATCGCGCGCGGCAGAGCGCCAAGTTCCCGTCGCTGGAAGGTGCGAAGACAGTAGAAGCGCTGGGCGAGCGCGTGCGCACAGTCATCAACGGCAAGGATCGCGCGTCCGCCTTCGTATGGAAGACGTTGTCGGAAACGTGGCTGTATGCGGCTGCGCGACTGGGCGAGATCGCGGACGACGTGGTGAGCATTGATCGCGCCATGCGCTGGGGCTTCGGCTGGGAGTTGGGACCGTTCGAGCTGTGGGATGCAGTGGGAGTCGAGAAGACTGTGGAGCGCATGCGCGCGGAAGGGATGACGATTCCGCTCGCCGTGGAGGAAGCGCTGAAAAACAAGTCGAAGTCGTTCTATACAAGAGACGACAAGGCGCGTGCATATCACTTCTACCGTGGGGCCTTCAACCCGGTGGAAGAAACGCCCGGCGCCATCGACCTGGCCGCGCTCAAAGCGCAGGGAAAAGAAGTCAAAAAGAATGCCGGCGCGAGTCTCATCGACATCGGCGATGGTGCGCTGTGCCTCGAGTTCCATTCCAAGATGAACGCGATCGGCGCCGACATTCTCGCCATGGTGATGGCGGGCGTCAAGGAGACCGAAGCGAACTTCGAAGCGCTGGTGGTCGGCAACCAGGGCACCAACTTTTCCGTCGGCGCGAACATCATGCTGTTGCTTCTCGAAGCGCGCGAAGGCAACTGGGATGAGATCGATCTCGTCGTGCGCCAGTTCCAGAAAGCAACCATGGCGCTCAAATACTGCCGCAAGCCGGTGGTGGCGGCGCCGTTCGGCATGGTGCTTGGCGGCGGTTGCGAGATGGTGCTCGGCCCGCAGCACGTCGTGGCCAGCGCGGAGACGTACATCGGCCTCGTCGAAGTGGGCGTCGGCCTCATTCCGGCGGGCGGTGGCTGCAAGGAAATGGTCATGCGCGCCGTCGATGCCATGCCCAACGTCGACGACGTCGATGTGTTCCCGTTCATTCGCGCTGCATTCGAGACCATTGGCCTCGCCAGGGTTTCGACAAGCGCCGAAGATGCGTTCGCGCTGCGCTTCCTGCGCGACGGTGACAGCTTTGTGATGAATCCCGACCGCCTGCTGCACGCGGCCAAAACCACGGCACTGGCGCTGGCGCGGCGCGGCTACCAGCCGCCCGACCGCACGCGTGAGATTCCGGTGGCGGGCGAGGGCGGCATCGCGGCCATCCAGGCGTCGCTCTATAATATGAAGGAAGGGAAGTACATCTCCGAGTACGACGCCCACATCGGCGCCCAGCTCGCGCGCGTGGTGTGCGGCGGCGAGCTTGCGGCCGGCACCAAAGTCACCGAAGACTACCTGCTCGCGCTCGAGCGCGAAGTATTCATGAAGCTCTGCGGCGAGAAGCGCACACAGGATCGCATGGCCTTCATGCTCAAAGAAGGAAAGCCGCTTCGCAACTAGAGCATGCGTGCACTCGCCGGAGCAATGATCATGATGGCCGCTGCCGCGACGCCTGTCGTCGCGCAGCAGGAGAGTGTCACGGAGCGCTGGTCCGTCGAGCTCGATGCCGCGTTCTTCGGCGAATACGACGATTCGGGATTGTGGGGGAGCGGAGCGGGAGGTGGTATCACCGGATGGTGGGCGCTCAACACGACCACCTATCTGGGCGCGCACTTCAGCGTCACGCAGTGGTCGTACGAATCATCGTCGGTGGTAAGCGATCTGGTCCCGCCGGGCTCCGAGCTCAGGTCCGAGGAGTCGACCGGCCACGTGCAGTTGGTTTCCTTGACCCCGTTGATTCGCTATCAGCGCGAGGAGGTGATGGGAAGCCTGGGCGCGTTTGCCGCCGGCGGCGGCGGTGTGGCGTACTTGAGACAGCACGCGCTCACCGATGTGACGTTCTTTCCGCCCAGTGTCGGCGCGGCCAGCTTCGAGCTCGATGACTCGAGCTGGAACGCGAGCGTCGAGATGCTGGCCGGCCTGCGCCTTCCGGTGTCGTCATCCTCCTGGCTCGAATTGATTTCATCCTATCGCGCGCTTTTCGCCGGCGAAACCGCCAACCTCGTCGGAATTGGGGTGGGATTTCACGTTCGCGTATGAAGCGCTTTCTTCTTCCTGCTTTCTCAATTATCGCGGTGTTGATGACATCGTGCGGCGGCCGCACGCACAAGCCCAATGTGGTGTTGATCGTGCTGGATACCCTGCGCGGTGACAGGCTCTCGTGCATGGGTTACAACCGGCCCACGACACCGCACATCGATGCCATCGCGGAGCAGGGAACACTCTACACGCACGCGTTTTCCACCTGCTTCTGGACGCTTCCCGCGCACGCGTCGCTGTTCACGGGATTGCATCCGCTGCAGGCCGGTGCGACATCGGAAACCCTGCACCTGCCCGCAGACAACACCACGGTGGCCGAAGCGTTGAGCGGCGCGGGATATCGCACGGCGGCGTACGTGTGCAACAGCTGGGTGTCGAAGGAGCGTGGGTTCTCGCAGGGATTCGGCGAGTACATCGAGATGTGGCGGCGCGAGAACCAGGTGTCCGAGGACTCGACCGCCAATTCCATGGAGATGCTTGCCGTCGACAAGATCGAGAACTTCATTCGCGGCGCGGCGGAAGACAAAAAGCCGTTTTTCCTGTTCGCCAATTTGAACGGTACGCACCTGCCCTATCGTCCGGCGCCCACGTACGTGGAAAAGTTTGTCGCCAATCGCGGACACGACCTGAAGCGCGTGGTCGAGCTCTCGCAGCTCACCTCGGGATGGAGTCACCTGGTGGGCGAGACGCCGCTTTCAGCCGAGGACTACCGGATACTCAACGATCTCTACGATGCCGAAGTGGCGTGGGCGGATGATCTCGTGGGCCGAGTCGGCGCAGCCATCGACGGAGCCGGCATCGGCAAGAACACGGTCTTCATCATCGTGTCGGACCACGGCGAGCACCTGGGTGAGCACGAGAAGATCGATCATATGAGCACCATGTACGATCCCGCGCTGCACATTCCGTTGGTGATTCGATATCCTGCGCTCTTCAGGGCGGGGGAGCGCAACGACAGGCTTGTCAGCATCGTGGATATCGCGCCGACGCTGCTGCACCTGGCGGACGCCGCCGACCGCGTGCCGCAACTGCACGTCGGTGTGACCAGCCTGGCCAATCCCTCGCGCGCCCCCGAGACGTTCATTCTCGCGGGCAACGAGCGTCCGCTCACCGGCCTCAAGCTGTTGCAAACCCGGTATCCCGGCTATGATTACAACGCGATCGATTACCGTCTGCGCTGCCTGCGCTCGCCGGAGAGCAAGTTGATATGGAACGAGGATCGCAGCGCGGAGCTCTATAACCTGGTCCGCGACCCGGCGGAAGCCACGAACCTGGCCGCCTCACAGGCGGCCACGCAGCGCGACCTCATGGGACTGCTCTCGAAATCCTTCGACCAGATGGGGAAGTCGAAAGAATACTTCATGTTCGAGAGCACGGACCGCGAGGCATTGGAACGGCTGCGTTCACTTGGTTACATTAACTGACATGAAAAACGGAAACCAAGACGCCTACATCATCTCAGCGGTACGAACGCCGGTCGGCAAAGCCTTCAAGGGTGCGCTGCGCAACACGCGCCCGGACGAGCTGGCCGCGCTGGTTGTGAAGGAAGCCATTGCGCGCACGAAGGGTCTCGATCCCGCGCAGGTCGAAGACGTCATTCTGGGCTGCGCCATGCCCGAAGGCGAACAGGGGCTGAATGTGGCGCGCCTCGCGGTATTGCGCGCGGGACTTCCCATCACGGTGGCGGGAGCGACCGTCAATCGCTTCTGCGCCTCCGGTCTGCAGGCGGTCCACGATGCCACCTCGCGCATTCGACTGGGTGAAATCGAGATCGCCGTCGCGGGCGGTGTTGAGAGCATGAGCATGATTCCGATGAGCGGCGTCAAGCCCTCGCCCAATCCCGCGCTCGAGAGCAGCATGCCCCAGGCGTACATAAGCATGGGCAACACCGCGGAGAATGTGGCGGAAAAGTACGGCGTGT
>Ga0157284_10000135_pt1 | contig 11320 bp, 13 predicted proteins | sample NitcycUS059202B1_FD_108392 | JGI IMG/M metagenome (GOLD analysis project Ga0157284, IMG submission 108392) | Soil microbial communities from Arlington Agricultural Research Station in Wisconsin, USA - Nitrogen cycling UWRJ-S059-202B-1 | ecosystem: Environmental > Terrestrial > Soil >... | reverse complement strand
CGCGGTGCCGATTACGATTCCCGGTGATGCAGGGACACCACGGCGCTCGAGCTCGAGCTTGGGCTTGGCGGTGCCATTGGCAGCGCCCTTTTCCGGGCTGGTTGGCTTGTTGGTCTTATTGCGAGACATTGTCCAGATTCCCGAAAGGAAATTCCCTGCATGAGAACGCGTTTGTTTCGCCCGCTGTCGCGGGCGGGCCATCGCGGGCTGTCGCCCGCGTGTCTAGTCCTCGTAAAACTTCGCGTCGAACAGCGCTTCGATGGCTTTGCGGGCCGCGGCCTCGTCGGGGCCGTCGACCTCGACGCGAATCTGGGCACCGCGTGCAGCGGCGAGACTGGCCAGGCCGAGGATGCTCTTACCATTGGCGAATTTCTCGCCGTGATAAACGCGGACTTCGCTTGAAAATTGTGCGGCGACTTTGACGAACTCTCCTGCGGCGCGCAGATGGAGCCCGATGCGATTGCCGACCTGTTTCGTGAACTCGATCATAGGTCTTCCGAGCGCGTCAGTGGAGTAACCGGGCGATGATCCAGGCCACCGGAAACCATGCCAGCGCAAGCCTCCATGGCGGAATGCCCCGCCGCGCCGCGAGCCACGCCAACGCGGCCACGCCCACCGTGGTGGCCAGCGCAGAGGTTCCGCGCTGGAACGCACCGGTGACAATCACTCCCGCGAGCAACCCGCCCGCGCATGCCGCGCCCGTACGGACCAAAACGAGCGCGCGCTGGACCCGGGGACTCGAGAAGGCCTCGATGAGTCCCCATCCGCGCGCGTATCCGAACGACAGGCCACGGTAACGAACCGTGATCAGGGCGGCATTATAAAGGACAAAGACCGCCACTAACCCCGGAAAAAATCTGTATATAGCAAACAGGGTGGCCAAAGTCAACGCGATGGGGCGCAGCCCCCCGCCGAAGAACACGTCGCCGGCAGCCGCCAGCGCGCTGGCACACGCCTGCTTGAAGCGCGACACCGAGGCCGGTCCTCCCCGCCCACCCTCCTCTTCGATCCGCAGCACCCCACCGATCACCATCGGGGCCATGTTGGGGTTGGTGTTGAAATGATCGTTGTGGCGCGCAAGGAGCGCGGCCGGGTCGCCGGTCACGCGCCCGGCTCCGGATCCCACCGCTCCCAGAAACCCGAGGCTCTGCATGCCGCGACGATGCATCGCCGCCTGCAGGAACAGCGTGCGCGCGAAAATACGGTTCAAGTCACCGCGCGTGAGCTTGCCGGTTACAGGAGCCATGACAGCACCACCGCGAGTAGAAAGCCCAGCGCCGCCACGCGCCTCAGTGCGCGCGTCGCGAAGGCGTGCGCAATGGTCGCGACCGCGATCGCGGGCAGCGCCGACATCCACAGACTCAGCATGCCTGCTTCCGCGCCCGCACGATCGATGATGAGATCGACCAGACGAATCGAGATGAACAGCCCCGCCGCCGCCAGCACGGCGGTGAGCACGGCGATGTAGAGCGCCGATCCCAGCGAGTAGAGCGTCACATTGCGCGTGGCCACGTTGAAATCTGCCGGCAGGCGGAACCGTTCCAGCCAGCGCTCGCGACCGATTCCCACGCGCGCGTCGCACCACTGCGCCGCTTCGCCCACGAGCAGCGCGCAGAAAACCGCCGCCGCGACCACGAGCGGCTCGCGCGGATCGCCCGTCTTGTGGAGTGAAAGGCACACCGCACCCGCGCCCACCACACCGCCCACCAGCGCATGAGGACGCCTTGATCCGCGCGCCGCACCGATGGAAAGCCACACGCATTGCAGCGCCACGCCGCAACGCAACGCCGCTCCCACGTGCCCGAAGACAAGCCCCACGATCAGGGAAGAAAAGACCGGTTCGGCGGCGAGGCTGGTCCAGCCCGCGCGATCATCCAGAGCAAGCACCGCAGCGATGATCGCGATCACGAGGAGGTCGTGCATTTACACCACGAGGGAATTGATGATCTTGGCCGGATTGGAAGGAACGTCCTGCGCGGAGAGCGTCACGCCGCGTTTGACAAGCTCGCGCAGTGCATTGCGCTCTTCGTGCACCAGGAACACGAACGGGAGCAGCTCCACCGATCCTTCACGATAGTGAAGACCGCCCACGTTGACTTCCTTGAGATCGACGCCGCCGCCGATCAACGCGAGCGTGTCCTGCGCCGACTCGAGCAGCACGATCAGTTGCTCGGTCTGATAGAGGTCCGCGCTGATTTGACGCGCCGCTTCCGCCACGGTCGCGAAGGACACGTTGACCTCGGGCGGTACGCACGAGGAGTAGAACTTGCGCTCCCAGTCGCTGCCCGCCACGCGATCGTTGGCCACCACGATGCGGTCCGGCTTCACGGACGGAACCCATCCCAGGATGACCTGTCCGTGAATCAGTCGATCGTCAATCCGGGCGAGTTTGACGGCCATGGCGGGGCTAGAGCTGGTCGGTGTCGACGGACTGGATGCTGTCGCGGCCGCGCGCCGCGAGCTCGGCCGGCAGCCGCGCGAAGGGGACTTCGTTGCGCTTGTTGAGAAACGCGAGGAGCATGGGCAGGTTCACGCCCGACACCACGTGCACATTACGGTGGTTGCGTTCGACGGCGAGTGTGGCGTGGCCGCAGCTTCCGTAGAGGAAATCAACCAGCAGGATGAAGGCGTCGTCGGAGCCGCCGTGGTCCATGATGTGCTCGATCTCTTCGGCGAGCATCTGCGGCGTCTTGTCTTCGTTGGAGAGCGAATAAACGCCGCTGAAGTCGCCCAGAATCTTGTGGGCGGTGGCCACGAATTCGGCCCCCAACCTGCCGTGGGTGACGACGATGGCCGATATCATTTTCGTGTCCGCAAAGGTTCTCGTCATTCGCGGTCGTAGCGCAAATAATGCCTCGTTTGCCGGTCGCTCTTCATGATGTCGATGAGCAGCGTGTTGAATTTTTCGGCCGCGTTGATGCCGTACACCTTCAACATGTGGTTCATCGCGATTACTTCCGAGATTACCGTGATGTTCTTCCCGGGGAAAAGCGGAATCACGACCTGTGGCAGCTTCACGTCGAGAACGCTGGTCATGCGGTCGTCGAGGCCGGCCCGGTTCCAGTCCTTCTTGGGGTCCCACTCGTTCAAGAGCACTTCGACTTCGATGCGCTTCTGAACGCGCACGGAGCGGATGCCGAAGAGGTCCTGCACGTTGATGATGCCGATGCCGCGGATCTCCATGAAATGCCGCAGGTGCTGGTTGCCGCGGCCGATCAGCACGTCCTCGGCGATGCGCGTCACGTGCACGGTATCGTCGGCGACCAGGCGATGGCCGCGCTCGACCAGGTCGAGCGCAATCTCGCTCTTGCCGATCCCGCTGTGGCCGGTGAACAGGAGCCCCACGCCGTAAACGTCCACCAGCGTGCCGTGGATCTCGCACGTCTCGGCGAAACTGTCGTCGAGATAGCGCGTGAGCTCGTGGATGAAGGGCGTGGTAAGCATCGAGGTGCGCAGGAGCGGCACGCGGTGGCGGGTCGCGCCGCGCAGGAGCTCGGCCGGGATGTCGAGCGAGCGCGTGACGATGATGCACACCAGCGGCACGGAGAACAGGCGCTCCACCGCTTCGTGGCGCACGTCCTCGGTGCGGGTATTGAGATAGAGGATCTCGGTCTCGCCGAGGATCTGGATGCGCTCGTTCAGGTAGTTCTGCATGAAACCGGCCAGGGCGAGCCCCGGCCGGTGGATGTCTGTCACGGTGATGGGGATGGTGCCCTCTTCGACGCCGTTGACAAGCTCGAGCGAGAACATCTCCCGCGTTTCAGCGAGGAACTGGCTGACCGATAGCGATTTCTTGCGTGTGGTGCTCACAGGGTCCGGGCCGTCACTCCCCTTCCGCCGCTTCCGCCGCTTCCGCAGCGCCTTCCACCGCGCCCGAGACCTGTCCCAGCCCCTGCGCCTTCTTGCGCCGTTTCAGGCGGCCGCTATGGCGCTTGAGCTGTTCTTCCAGTTTCTCGATGGCGCGATCGACGGAAATGTACATGTCTTCCGATTCCTGCACGGTCACGAAATCCTTGCCGTTGACGTGGAGCGTAATTTCCACGCGCTGGCGATATTTTTCCAGCGAAAAGATCAGGTGCGCGTTCACGATGTGATCGAAGTACTTCTTGAGATGCTCGACTTTGCCCTCCGCGTAGTCCTTCAGGGAGGGAGCCAGATCGTAGTGTCTCGCGGTCGTGGTGATGTTCATGACGACCCCTTTCTAATGGTTACATCGTGGATATGTGAGCGGAATTTCGGCGCCAGGAAGGAGGGCGTCACGCGATAGCCGGAAAAAGTGGCGGTGAGAAGAGTCATTCTCGCACCCACTGTCAATATAGTCCCCCGGCGGGCCGGAGCAAGCCCCGCCCTTGGCCAAACGACTGCTAATACGTCTTCCGCATCCGGGCCGGCAGTATGTTCAACTGTTCCCGGTATTTCGCGACCGTGCGCCGGGCAATATTGAGCCCGTCCTTCTTGAGCATATCGGCGATCTTCTGATCGGAAAGCGGGGCTTTCTCCCCCTCGGCCTCGATGATGCGCCGGATCTTGTCCTTGGCGCTCTTGGCCGACACTTCGCCGCCGTCCTGCGTCCCCAGGCTCGACGAGAAGAAGAACTTGAGCTCGAACACGCCGCGCGGCGTCTGCACGTACTTGTTGGTGGTGACGCGGCTCACAGTGGACTCGTGCATGTTGATCTCGCTTGCCACCTGCTGCAGCGTGAGCGGCTTCAGGAACGCGGTTCCCTTGTCGAAGAAATCGCGCTGCTTGCGCACGATGCACTCCATCACCTTGACCATGGTGCGGCGACGCTGCTCGATGGTCTGGATGAGCCACTTGGCACTCTTCAGGCGCGCGTTGATGAACTCCTTGGCCTCGCTGTCGCCGTCGCGCACCTCGCGCATCAATTCGTCGTGGTAGTGCTGGGAGACGCGCAGGCGCGGGATGTTGCGGTCGTTGAGATAGACCACGTACTTGCCATCCACGGTATCCACGACCAGATCGGGGATGACGTAGCGCGGGTCCTCGGCCACCACTTCGAGACCCGGCTTGGGGTCGAGGGTGGAGATGAGCTTGCACTGCTCCTGGACTTCCTGAATGGTGAGGCGCAGCTTGCGGCCGATCTCGACATATTTCTTCTGTTTGAACTCGTCGAAGTGGTCGCGCACGATGAGCGCGGCCGGTGAATCCTCGAGTCCGCGGTGGCGCAGCTGGAGCAGGAGGCACTCCTGCAGATTGCGCGCACCCACGCCGGCCGGGTCGAAGGACTGGATGATCTCGAGCACGCGGTCGACCTGTTCGACGGGGGCGCCGATGGTATTGGCGGCCTCCTGGATGTCGCAGGTGAGGTAGCCGCCCCCGTCCAGCGACCCGATCAGATAGTCGCCGATCGCGAGCAGCACGGGATCATCGGTGATCATGCGCAGCTGGCCGGTCAGCGTGTCTGTGAACGACTGCTTGGCCACCGGCACCTTCTCGAAAAACTCTTCCTTGTGTTCTTCTTCGGCGGACGAATTGCCCAGGTCGAATCCGTCATTGAAGTATTCGTCCCAGTCGACGGTCTCCGCACCCGCCTCGCCCTCCGCGGGCTTGGTTTCGCGGTCTTCTTCCTCGCCCGGCTCGATCGCGGTCTCGGTGGGCGTGGACTCGGTGGCGGGGCCGTCCACCTCGGCGGCCGTCTCGCCCGATTCTTCGGCGTCCTCGACGGTCTCCTCGAAATCCTCGACTTCTTCGAGCAACGGATTCTCCATGATCTCCTGCTTGAGCATCTGCTGGAGCTCGATGGCAGGCATCTGGAGAAGCTTCAGCGCCTGCTGAAGCTTCGGCGTCATGACGAGCTGCTGTCGCTGCCGTAGATGGAGTCCAATCTTCATTTCCATAGAACGCGTTGCTCCGATTTAGTTGGTTTAGAGCCTGAACGAACTGCCCAGATAGATCTCGCGAACTTCGGCGTCGGCCGCCAGCTCGGCCGCCGTGCCCGCGCGCTTGATGGCGCCCTCGTACATGATGTACGCACGGTCGGTGATGCTCAGCGTGTCGCGCACGTTGTGGTCCGTGATCAAGATTCCCAATCCCCGTTCCTTGAGCTTGCCGACGATCATCTGCAGATCCTGCACCGCGAGCGGATCGATACCCGCGAACGGCTCGTCCAGCAGCATGAACTTGGGCTGCGTCACCAGCGCGCGTGTAATCTCGACGCGGCGCCGCTCTCCGCCGGAGAGCTGGTAGCCCATGCTCTTTCGAATGTGACCGATGTCGAGCTGCCCCAGCAGGCTGTCGAGCACCTGTTTGCGCTCCGAGCGCTTGTACGACATGGTCTCGATCACGGCCATCAGGTTGTCCTCGACGCTCATGCCGCGAAAGATCGACGGTTCCTGCGGCAGATATCCGATGCCCATGCGTGCGCGCTTGTACATCGGCATGTGCGTGATCTCGGACGCGTCGAGACGGATGGCGCCTTCGTTGGCGCGCACCATGCCCACGATCATATAGAACGTCGTGGTCTTGCCGGCGCCGTTCGGACCCAGAAGCCCGACCACTTCGCCGCCGTTGACGTGGATGCTCACGTCGTTCACCACGCGGCGGCGGCCGTAGTACTTGTGCAGGCCCTCGGCGGTGAGCCGCGACTGTGATGTCGCAACCGGTTCCATCTCGGCCAGCCCGCTAGTTGTTGCCGTCGAGTTTGCCATCTTCTTCCACAATTCGTGCGCGCATGTTGCGCTTGATGTCGACGGAATCGAGCGTGTGATCCGCTTCCATTCCGATTCCGGTGATGACATCGCGCCCGCGCGTCAGTTTTACGTGACTGTCGCTCACGATCTTGTCCTTCTCGTTCAGATAGCGCAGGCTGTCCGTCTCCAGGATCTCGCCTTTGGTCGACGTCGCCACCACGTTGCCGTAAGCGAGCATGTCGTGCGATATCGTCGAGTATTCGCCGTTTGTGGCCGTGAGCGTCGTCTGCAAATTTCCCATTTCGTCGAAGAACTCGATCGTCGGATGCTCGAGCAGGAAGACGTTGCGCGCCTGGTAGCGCGTCGCGCGCGGCGCGGCCAGCTTCCACTGCACGCGTCCGCTGTCGGTTTCCTGCGTGACGAACTCGGCGATGGTCTCGTCGGGCGCGCCGCTGTTCGTCACCTGCACGGTTTTCGGCTTTTTCTCGCTGCAGGCCAGCGCGAGCGCCGCGATAATCGCGAGCCACGCGTCAACTCGCCGCATACGCCTCCACCCGGTTCGTCGCTTCCGGTTCGCGCCAGCGCCTGTGAAACCAGACCCACTGCGCGGGATCGAGCCGGATCAGATCCTCGACCGCCTGCGATGCCCGGGCGGTGATGCGCTGCACGTCCGCTTCGCGCGCTCCGGTGTTCTGGACCGGAACTTCGGGCAGCACGCGCACCACGTGTTTGCCGCTGCGCTCCAGAAAAATCGCCATTGGCACGATGGCGGCGCCGGTTGCGAGCGCCAGTTTCGCGACGGCGGTCGGTGTGTGCGCCGGCCGTCCGAAAAACGGAACCCAGGTTCCTGCCACGCGCGTGTGCTGGTCGATCAGTATGCCCAGTATCTCACCGCGCGCCAGCACATCAAACATCGGACGTGGGTGATCGTCGCGATCGAGCGACGTGACACCGAATCCCTGTCTCGCCGCGAGGAGACGGCTGTTGAGCCTCGCCACGCTCATCCGCCGCCCCACCACCGTAATCGGATACCCCATTGCCACGAAGTAGGCCGGCAGGAGCTCCCAGCACCCGATGTGTCCCGTGGCGACGATGACACCCTTGCCGCGCCCGAGCGGGCCCAGAAAATTCTCCATGCCCTCGACCCGGCTCACACGCGCCTTGACCGCGTCGGGTGAGGCGCCTTCCAGGCGCATGAACTCGAACGCATTGCGTCCGAGCTGCCGGAACATCGCCGAGACCATCGCGCGCCGGACGGGTTCGGGCGCATCCGGAAACGCGATACCGAGGTTGGCGGCGGCGCGCTCGCCGTCGCGCTTCGCGAAGCGAGCCGCGGTCGCGCCGAGCTGTGCAAACAATTCGCGCCCCGTGTTTGCCGGAAGCGCTTTCGCGAACGCGCTCAGGCTCGCGATCAGCGTCACTTCACCGGCGCGCTTGATCCGTTTTTTCGTCCGCACACCCTGTCCCCGCGTGAATGTGCCAAAAAATCATCCGCCCGACAGGCCCGGAAAGCAGCCAAAATCGTTCGTATGACTGTAGTTAGCACATTCCATAGGGGCTGTCAAGCAATGACTGTGCCAAGCGTGGAATTATAAGGAAGAATAGGAAGTTATAACGCTTGGGCATCTCGCGCGGCCCTGGGTCCGTCCATCCTGTTGGGCTTCCTTCGGTGGGCGCCAACGTGAGCCCGGTCTGTCTCTGGCTGCACCGCCCAAGCTACAGGCTGGAAATTCAACAGCGACGCCACGTATACTTGTCCGAGCCCCCTCTCCACTCAAGAACAACTCAGCCGAGGTGCAGCAAATGAGAACGCTTTCCCTGGTGTCGTTCCTCATCCTTCTTGTTGCAGTGAACGTCAACGCGCAGTGCGATCCCGCGCTCGCGGGTCTCAATGATGGAACTCAAACTCCTACGCCGATCGTCATCTCGCAAGTCGACCCCGGGAACTTCATCGAGTTCTTCAACCCGGGTGCGAGCAACTTCAATACGACCGGCTACTGGTTGTGCTCGCCTTTCGCCTACGCGGCGCTGTCGGTCACTGTGAACGCCGGCAGCTATAAGACCGTTCCGTGGCCGGCAGGCTTTTTCGACACCGATGCCGGCGGAGAGATCATGCTCTACAGGTCGGGGAATTTTGGCGTGAGCACGGATATCGTCGATTACGTACCCTGGGGTGCGAGCAATGCGTTTCGACTCGGGCAGGCGCAGGCCGTGGGAAAATGGGTGGGCGGGACGTTCCCGCCGGCGCTCACCAACGGCTCCATTCATCGCATCACCAACACCACGGGAACGGGCCCTTCGAGTTACGACGTGACGCTGCCGTCCAACCCGAGGAACTGCACCTCGCCCGTGACCGGGATCGGCAACACGCCGGCATTTCCGTCACTCAAGCTCAGCATTGGACCCAATCCGTTTTCTTCCGTGACCAATGTGGAGTTCACCATTTCATCCGACGCAGCGGTGAATGTGTCTGTGTATTCGGTCAAGGGTGAGCGTGTGCGCGCGCTGGACGCGAGCAACTTCCGCCAGGGAACCAATCGTGTGCTGTGGGACGGCACGGATGAGAACGGTCGCGCACTTCCGAGCGGCACCTATCTCGTGCGCGTGACTGCCAACAACTCGACGGCCACGCAGCGCGTCACCATTCTGCACTAGGCACGGCGCAGGCGTACCTCTGCTAAAAAGAAGCCCGGTCCGAGCGCCCGCTCGGGCCGGGCTTTTTCGTTGTGATGTCTTCGAGAAAAGAGCGTGGGTGTTTTTTACCTTCGCTGCGAAGGTAACTTTCACCCAACGTTATCGACGGGGAGGATTCACCGTCGTGCGCTATTCGCTGCGCAGTCCGGCGCGGAGGATGTCGTGCAGGTGGAGGAGCCCCGCCGGCTTTCCATCCTTGTCGAGGATGAAATACATGAGCAGCGGGCCGGGGAGATTCATCTCCATTTTCTCGAGCGCTTCCGCCGCGAGCATCTCGCCGTCGATGGTCTTGGGACTGCGCGTCATCACATCGCCCACGGGTACATCGAGCGCGTCCTCGCGGCGCGTAATGATGCGCTTCAGATCGCCATCGGTCACGATGCCGCTGAGTCTGCCCTGCGCATCCAGCACGCCGGCGCAGCCGATACTCTTCTCCATGGTTTCGAAGAGCGCTTCGCGCAGCGTCTGTTTCTCGGTGACGAGCGGCAGCGCCTTTCCGATGCGCATGATCTCCTTCACCTTGATGGTGAGACGCCGGCCCAGCATGCCGCCCGGGTGCGTCATGGCGAACTGTTCCGCGGTGAAGCCGCGCCGTTCCATGATCGCGCTGGCGAGCACGTGCCCGAGCACGAGCGAGACCGTGGCGCTGGTGGTGGGCGCCAGTCCGAGACATCCCGCTTCGTGCGATCCGTCGAAATCGAGGACCACATTGCTGTGCTGCGCAAGGTACGAGCTGCGCGACGCGGTGATCGCGATCACGACGACTCCGAGTTTCTTGAGCGCGGGAACGAAGTCACGCAGCTCATCGCCCATGCCGCTCTTCGAGATGACGATGACCACGTCTTCCTCGCGCACCACACCCAGGTCGCCGTGGCCGGCTTCGAAGGCGTGCACGTAGAAGCTCGGCGTTCCCGTCGAGGTGAGCGTGCTGGCGATCTTGTTGGCGATCTGTCCCGATTTGCCGACGCCGGAAACAATCACGCGTCCTCGGCAGTTGCGAATGGCATCCACGGCGCGCGCAAGGTCGGGACCGAGAGAGTCGCGAAGCTTCTGAAGTCCGTCGATCTCTTCGTTGATGAGACGGCGGGCACTTTCGAGAAGCGCGTCGGTTTCGTTGCGAGGCTGGGTCTTCATGGGAGGAGAAAGGGTACCACTTTTAGCCGCCCTGCCGGGCGGCCGTGAGGACCCGCACCACATCTTCGAGGAGCGCCGGCAGCTGTGCGAGAGGCAGCATGGAAGCGGCATCCGACCTGGCCTTCGACGGCTCGGGATGGACCTCGATGAAGAATCCATCCACCGGAATGGCCGCAGCGGCGCGCGCCATCATGGCCGCCAGCGCGGGCTCGCCGCCCGACGCGGTGCCCAGTCCGCCCGGGCGCTGCAGCGAGTGGGTCACATCAAAGATGACGGGACAGCCGGTGGCGCGCATGCGCGCGAAGCCGCGGAAGTCCACGACGAGGTCGTGATAACCGAAGCTCGTGCCACGCTCGGTGAGCAGTACATCGTGCGCGCCCGTGGACTTTATCTTGTCGACCACGTTCTTCATGTCCTCGGGCGCAAGAAACTGGCCCTTCTTGATGTTCACGGGCTTTCCCGATGCTCCGGCCGCCTCGATGAGGCTGGTCTGGCGGCACAAGAATGCAGGAATCTGAATTACATCGAGAACCGGTGCCGAAGCCGTCACGTCTTCAGGTGAATGCACGTCGGAGAGAATGGGACAGCCCGCAATTTCGCGGGCCTTTTCCAATATGCGCAGTCCTTCTTCGATTCCGGGCCCACGGAATGAATCTCCCGCACTTCGATTATCCTTGAGAAAGCTCGCCTTGAAGACAAATTGAAACTCGCGCGTGATCGGAAGCATTGCAATGGCCTCCGCAATCGAAAGCGTGAGGGCTTCGGATTCGATGACGCACGGGCCGGCGATGAGCAGCGGTTTGCCGCCGTCGCCGACAGTCATGTTTCCAATTCGCGCGGTG
>Ga0157284_10000134_pt1 | contig 11325 bp, 11 predicted proteins | sample NitcycUS059202B1_FD_108392 | JGI IMG/M metagenome (GOLD analysis project Ga0157284, IMG submission 108392) | Soil microbial communities from Arlington Agricultural Research Station in Wisconsin, USA - Nitrogen cycling UWRJ-S059-202B-1 | ecosystem: Environmental > Terrestrial > Soil >... | reverse complement strand
GCGGTCGAGCGCGTCAAGCAGGCGAGCCGAATGGAGACCGACCGCGGCCATGCCCTGCGCGACGCGATCCTCGCCTGCCGGCCCGGCGGGATCGTCTCGGTGATCGGCGTCTACGGCGGCCTCATGGACAAGTTCCCGACCGGTGCTTTCATGAACAAGGGGCTGCAGCTGCGAACCGGCCAAGCCCACGTTCAGAAATACCTGAAGCCGCTCTACGAGCACATCCGCAACGGCGACATCGACCCGAGCTTCGTCGTCACCCACCGCCTCGACCTCGGCGAGGCGCCCAACGCCTACGAGACCTTCAAGCACAAGCAGGACGAGTGCGTGAAGGTCGTCCTCAAACCCTGAAGCCCTGAAAGGAACAACGCTGATGCCCTTTCCACCAAGGCCCGTCGATTCCACTCTCCACGGCGTCATCGACTACACGGCGGGCGCGACGCTGATGACCGTGATGCCGAAGCTGGCCGGGGTCGAGGGAACGCGCTCGGCCCGCCAGATCCGCACCGCCGGTGCCGTCCACGCCACCTACAGCACGATGACCGACTACCCGCTGGGGATCGTCAAGCTGATCCCGTTCAAGGGCCACCTCGCCCTCGACGCCGTCGGCGCCCTCGCCCTCGCCGCCACCCCCTTCGTCACCGGCCAGTACAAGCAGGGCCGGCGCCAGTGGGTTCCCCACGTCGCCCTCTGCGCCTTCGAGCTGCTGTCCCTGGCGATGACCGACCCGACCGGCAAGGGCGACTTCCACGGCGACGTCGACGCGGTCCGCCAAGCCAACCGGGAGGACCCGCACCGCAAGATCCACGACGGCCCGCCTGCGGTGAAAGCACCAAACGGGTCGGCGCCCGCGGCCAAGGAGGCGGCGCCTCAGCCGGTCTGAACTGCATAGGGTTGTCGCGTGGACGACGCGCTCCAGCGGTACCGAACCGCCTCCGAGGCGGGGGACATCGGCGGGATCATGGCGGTCTGCGCCCCCGACGTCGAGGTGGTCTCGCCGATCTCGGGGAAAATGGTCTTCCGCGGCAGCGACGACGTCGAGCACTTGCTTGCCGCGGTCTACGGCAGCTTGAAAGGACTGCGCTGGATCGACGAGATCGGCGAAGGGGACCGCCGCGTCCTCTTCGGCGAAGCCCGGCTACTCGGGGTGCGCATGACCGACGCGATGGTCTTCGACCTCGACGACGAGGGCCGCATCCGCCGCATCGGCCCGCACCTGCGCCCCTGGCTGGCGTTGACCCTCTTCGCCCTCGTCCTCGGGCCGAAGGTCGGCCTTCGGCCGGGGGTCGTCCTGCGTGCCCTGCGCGGCTGAGGTTCTGAGCTAGGCCCGGGGCCTGCTGAGGCTGCGCTCGCGGTACTTGCGCACCGCGTAGACGAGGGCGATCGCGCAGATGACCGAGAAAAAGAACCCGGCGCCCTCCTCCTTGTCGAACGCGTAGTAGGCGATCAGGCCCGCGATCAAGGAGGCGGCGATGCCGAGCGCGATCGTCTCGAACAGGCTCATCGGGTCGCGCCCCGGGAGCAGCAGCCGGCCCAGCGCGCCGACGATCAGGCCGGTCAGCAGTAGGCCGATGATGAAGAGGATCACGTCCATGCGGCAGATATTCCCGCCAGACGGGTAAGGGAAACGCGTGGCCACGACTATCGGCACCGGGGAGCTGCTGAAAGGGCGCTACCGGCTCGAGCGCACGCTCGGGCGCGGCGGCATGGCTGCGGTCTGGCTCGGGCACGACGAGGTGCTGGAGCGGCCGGTGGCGGTGAAGGTGCTGGCCGACACGATCGCCGCCGACCCAGGCTTCGTCGCCCGCTTCCGGCGCGAGGCGCGGACCGCGGCCGGGCTCTCGCATCCCAACCTGGTCGGCGTCTACGACTTCTCCGAAGAGGGCGAACGGCCCTACCTCGTGATGCAGTTCGTGCCCGGCGAGAGCCTGGCGACTCTGTTGGAGCGGGGGGAGGGGGTCGACTGCGACAAGCTGGCGCGGGAAATGCTGGAAGCGCTGGCGCACATCCACGGCGCCGGCATCCTCCACCGCGACGTCAAGCCCGGCAACATCGTCGTCGAACCGGACGGGACGGCGAAGCTGATCGACTTCGGGATCGCGCGGCCGGCGGACGCGACGGCGATGACGAGGACGGGGCTGATCCTCGCCACCGAGCGCTTCGCTGCGCCGGAGGTGATGGAGGGGCACCCGGCAAGCGAGCGCTCCGACCTCTACTCGCTGGGGGTCGTCCTGCGCGCCTGCGAGGGAAGCTGCTCGCGCGCCCTCGGCGTCCTGGTCGAGTCGCTGACCGAAAAGGACCCGGCGGCCCGTCCCAGTTCGGCCCGCCAGGCGCTCGCCCGCCTCGAACGGGCGGAGCCGTCGCTCGAGCAGACGACGCAGGCGTTCGATCTGCCGCCCGAGCCATCAGCGTCGCCGGAGCCACCGCCGCCACCCCCGCCCAGCTACACGCGACCGACGCGCGGGCGCGGCAGCCGCTGGGGCGCCCTCGCTGCCCTGCTCGCTTTCGTCATCGCCGTCGGGGCGATCGCCGCCGTGGCTCTGAATGGAGGTGGCGACGACGGCAAGCAGCCGCGCAAGGCCGAGGCGGGGAATGCGGGGCAGACGAAGAAGGCAAAGCAGGAGAACGAGAACGCGGGCGCGGGCGCGGGCGCGGCGAGCGAGCCGGCCACTGCGACTCCCGCTCCGGTCGAAGAACCGAGCGAAGCCTCGGAACCGGAACCCGCGCCTGAAGGGGGAGATGCCGAAGGCGGCGCCTCGCTCAACGAACAGGGCTTTGCGCTGATCCAGGCCGGCGAATACGAAGCCGCGGTGCCCGTACTTGAAGAAGCCGTCGCCGCCTTCCCGGAGGGCAGCGAAGACCTTAATTACGCCTACGCACTCTTCAACCTCGGCAACGCGCTGCGGCTCAGCGGGCGTCCCGACGAGGCGATCCCGGTGCTGGAAAAACGGCTGGAGATCCCAAATCAAACGGGGACGGTGGAAGCGGAGCTCGAAGCAGCCCGCGAGGAAGCCGGCTGATTTGCCCTATTAATAGGAGCCGACGTATGCGAACATATGTTCGTGTTCGCTATCGCGAGAGACCGCCCCCTTGAACTGGGTCCTCGCCTGCGGCACGGCGGTGAAAAGTCGAGCCTGCCTCGATGGACACGGGGGCGGGAGGCAAATTCCCTTCCTTAGATGCCGCGCGAAGAAGATCCCCAGATCGGCCTGAGCAAGGCCATCCGCCAGCTTCGCCACGAGGTGAAGCTGAGCCAGGAAGCGCTGGGGCTGCAGGTCGGCATCCACCCGACCTGGATCTCCCACATCGAGTCGGGCAGGGTCAACCCGACCTGGGGCAACGTCCGCCGCATCGCCGAGGGCCTGGAGGTGTCGCTGCCGGTCTTGGCCGCGCTCGCCGAGGAGCTCGAGGCCAAATACGGAACCGCCCCCCGATCCGCGAACGGTGGGGGGCGGTAGAAAAACAACCTTGGGGTGGTTGGGCCTAACTCTAATACCCCGCCGTTCCCAAATGATGCCTCCCTGGTAGCGGCTGCCTGCCGTCGCCGCTCGAGAAGGTAGGGTTTGCACCCTGCCGCTGCCCCTCGTACCGATGAAGAAGCTCTCACTCGCGCTCCTCCTGCTCGTTGCCCTGACCGCCTTCGGCTGCGGTAGCTCCGACGACTCCACCAACACGTCGGCGACCGCCGCCGACTGCAAGCCGGGACAGCTGCCGACCGAGCAGCAGGGCGTACTGACGATCGCCACCGACAAGCCCGCCTACCCGCCCTACTTCGAAGATGAAGACCCGACCAACGGGGAAGGCTTCGAGAGCGCCGTCGCCTACGCGATCGCCGACCAGCTCGGCTACCCGAAAGCGAAGGTGAAGTGGACGGTGGAGGCCTTCAACGCCTCCTTCGCGCCCGGCCCGAAAGACTTCGACTTCGACGTCAACCAGATCTCGATCACGCCGCCGCGCAAAAAAGCGGTCGACTTCTCGGCGCCCTACTACACCGCCAACCAGGCGGTGGTGGCGCTGAAGGACTCCGACGCTGCCAAGGCGAAATCGCTGGAAGAGCTGCAGGACGCGAACCTCGGCGTTCAGATCGGCACCACCAGCCTCGAAGCCGCCGAAGCGGAAATCGAACCGAGCAGCAGGCCGGAAGTCTTCAACAACTCCAACGACGTCGTCCAGGCGCTGAAGAACAAGCAGATCGACGCGGTCGTGGTCGACCTGCCGACGGCGCTCTACCTGACCGCGGTCCAGGTCCCGGAGGCGGCCGTGGTCGGCCAGTTCAGCGCCCCCGGCGGCGACCAGTGGGGGGCGCTGCTGGAGAAAGACTCGCCGCTGACCGCCTGCGTCTCCGAGGCCGTCGAAGCGCTGGAAAGCTCGGGAGAGCTGGAAAAGATCACCCAGCGCTGGATGAGCCAGGCCGCCGGCGCCCCTGAATTGAGCTGATGCCGAGCGATCGCCGCCTCGAACGGGAGGCGGCGAAGCGCCGCCGCCACCGCCGCGGGCAGGCGATCGCGGCGCTCTCCAGCGTCGTCGTCCTCGGCGGCATTGCCGCCCTCGTCCTCACCAGCCCCGGCTGGCCGACGGTGCGGGAGACCTTCTTCTCCTGGACTGAGTTCAAGGACTCCTTCCCCGACGTCCTCCGCGCCTTCTGGCTCGACGTCAAGGTCTTCCTCGTGGTCGAGCTGGCGGTCCTCGCCGTCGGCCTCCTCGTCGCCCTGGTGCGGATCGCGCGCTCGCCGGCGATGTTCCCGCTGCGGCTGCTCGCGGTCGCCTTCGTCGACCTCTTCCGCGGGATCCCGACGATCCTGCTCGTCTTCATGGTCGGCTTCGGCGTCCCGGCGCTGGAACTGAGCGGGACCCCGAGCGAGCCGGTGGTGCTCGGCGCGATCGCCCTAACCCTCTCCTACAGCGCCTACGTCGCCGAGGTCTACCGGGCCGGGATCCGCTCGGTTCACCGCGGCCAGCGCGACGCCGCCCTCGCCGTCGGCCTGACCGAGGCCCAGGCGATGCGGCACGTGGTCCTGCCGCAGGCGGTGCGGCGGGTGGCGCCGCCGCTGCTGAACGACTTCGTCGCCCTGCAGAAGGACGTCGCCCTGATCTCGATCCTCGGCCCGCTCGAGGCCTTCCGCGAAGCCCAGATCATCAACGCCCAGACCTTCAACTTCACGCCGCTGGTCGCCGCCGCGCTGCTCTACCTGGCGGTGACGGTGCCGATGGCGCGGCTGGTCGACCGCATGGGCGGGCCCGAGGGGGCGGTGCGGTGAGCGCCGGCGCCGGCGAGGCGGCGCTGGAGCTGCGCGGCATCACCAAGGCCTTCGGCGAGCGCGAGGTTTTGCGCGGGATCGACCTGACCGTGCGCGAACACGAAGCGGTGGCGCTGATCGGCGCCTCCGGCTCGGGCAAGTCGACCCTGCTGCGCTGCATCGACCTGCTCGAGGAGATCGACGACGGCGATGTCTTCCTCGACGGCGAGACGATCACCGATCCGGCCGTCGACCCGGTCGCCGTGCGCCGCCGGCTCGGGCTCGTCTTCCAGGCCTACAACCTCTTCCCCCACATGACCGCGCTGGAGAACGTGATGCTGGGAGAGCGCCGCGCCCACGGCAAAACCCGCGCCGAGGCCGAGGAGCAGGGGAGGGCTCTGCTGGCCCGCTTCGGCCTCGCCGGCCGCGAGGACGACCGTCCCGACAACCTCTCCGGCGGCCAGCAGCAGCGGGTAGCGATCGCCCGCGCTTTCGCCGGCCGCCCCCGCGTCCTCCTCCTCGACGAGATCACCAGCGCCCTCGACCCCGAGCTGGTCGGCGAGGTCCTCGAAGCGGTGCGGGACCTGAAGAAAGAGGGCATGACGATGCTGATCGCCACCCACGAGATGACCTTCGCCCGCGAGGTGGCCGACCAGGTCGCCTTCCTCCACGAGGGCCGCATCCTCGAGCAGGGCACTCCGGCCCAGGTCCTGGAGGCCCCGCAGCAGGAAGAGACCCGCCGCTTTCTCAGCCGCCTACTGCAGGCTGGCAGGGCCTAAGCCTCGCGAGACCGCAAAAACCCGTGTGCCCCCCCTCCCTATGCGTGCGGCTAGAGCCCTCCCAGGTGGAGCAGGACTCTTTGGTTAGCCGTGGTTTCCAGCCAATTAATCAAATAATTTGACTTAGACGGGGATCCGTGGTTATGCTGGCGCCGCGCTTGAGCAATCAGGGAATTCGCTCGGGGGCAGGGAAACATAGCTAGCACCTGTGCCTTAATCGGTTAAAGGGTCGGCGTTGTAAGCCGAAGATCCGGGTTCGAGCCCCGGCGGGTGCATTTCGAACAACCAAATTCGAAGGCAGAAAGTTCGAAATCACAGCTATGGGCGAGAACATCTTCAACAGGTTCGACGAAGTCGCAGCAGGGGAGAGCGGCACGGCGTTGTGGGCGGCGCGGGCGCCGTACCGGCCGGAGGCCGAGTTCGACCTGATGCTGATCCCGCGCCTGCCGAAGGGCAGCGACTGGCGCGAGAGCGAGGAGGCGAAGGCGGCGCTGGACCGGATCGAGGCTGAGCCCTGGGTCGCCGCGATCGACCGCGACGACAAGCAGCCGAAGCTGAAGCTCAGCGACGAGTGGATCGAAGCCCAGGGCGAGGCGATCCGCTCCGGCGAGCAGAGCGAGAAGCAGCTCGCCGACATGGCCGCCGAGAACCGCTACGCCGTCTACTTCTGGGGCGCCAACACGACCAAGGCGCTGCACATCGGCCACCTTCGCAACCTCGCGGTCGGCAACGCGATCGCCGGCTCGCTGAAGCAGGCGGGGGCGAGGGTCGAGAACCGCAGCTTGATCTGCGACGTCGGCCGCAGCATGGGCGAGGCGATGGCCGGCGTCGCAACCCGCGCCGGCGAGGACTCCGGCCCCGACGCCGACGAGAAGAGCGATCACTTCGTCGGCTTCTGTTACGCCGACTACGTCACCGCCAGCCGCAACGGCGGCGGCGGCGACGACGGCGCCGAGGACTCGGTCGCCCGCGAGTCGACCAGCTACAACGACAAGGCCGACGAGATGATGATGCGGGTCCTCGACGGCGACCAGAAGGCGCTGGAACTGTGGTCGAAGACCCGCTCCTGGGTGATCTCCGGCCAGCGCAAGACCCTGGCTCGGCTCGGCATCACCTTCGACAAGGTGATCTTCGAGTCCGACTTCCTCCCCGAGGTCGCCGAGTACATGAACCAGGGCCTCGCCGAAGGCACGCTGACCAAACGCTGGGGCGACGACATGGTCATGTACGAGACCGAACGCGAGGAGTTGGAAGAGATGCCGCTGGTGCGGTCGGACGGCCTGCCGACCCAGCACATGCGGGCGCTCGCCTACTGGGCCGCCGCCGACGAGCTCGACGACGTGATCTCGATGCAGGTCTGCGGCAACGAGTGGGTCGCCCACGTCACCTGCCGCCGCAAGCTGATCGACGAGATGGGCCTGGTCAACGGCAACGGCAACGGTTCGGCCCGCGGGGGAGGCCCGCCGACCTACGACATCTTCCACGGCATGGTCGCGCGGGAGAACGAATCGATCAGCTCCTCGAAGAAAGGGGCGCTGCTGATCGACGAGCTGGTCGAGTGGCTGGAGGACGAGCTGAAGCAGAACCCCGAGTTCGCCGAGGAGATGGCGCGCCACCCGCACCCCGAGACGGTGCCGGGGCAGGTAGCGCTCGGCTACTTCCTCCTGCAGCCGACGACCAAGCAGGTCAAGTTCGGCAAAGAGAAACTTCTGGTCGAAGGAAAAGGGAGCCTTGGCTGGGACCTGGCGCGCGCGCAGGCCCACCACGCCTCCAGCGAGATCCAGGGCGAGCGTCCGGCCGAGGACCCGGACTACCGCTTCGCCGTGGTCCAGTCGGAGCACTACCGGGTGCACCTGCGCAGCGCCGTCGACGAGTTCGACGTCGCCCCGCTCTCCAAGTACCTCTCCCACTTCGCGCGCTGGTACCGAGAAGACGAGCGAGCACCGGAGGTCGAGGCGGTCGTGCAGCCGGTGCTGGAGCAGGGCCTCAGCGGCCTGGGACTAGAGGGAGCCTGACGTGAAAACGCTTTTGGTCGACAACCACGATTCCTACACCTACAACGTCTTCCACCTGCTGGCCGCGGCCTCGGGCGAGGAGCCGATGGTGGTCAACAACGACGCGGTCAGCTGGCGGGTGCTGACAAGGATGGACTTCGACGCGATCGTGCTCTCGCCGGGCCCCGGGCACCCCTCGCGCTGGCACGACTTCGGCGTCTGCAGCGACATCCTCCGCAAGAGCGAAGTCCCGGTCTTCGGGATCTGCCTCGGCCACCAGGGGATCGGCAACCTCCTGGAGGGGACGGTCAACCGGGCGCCGATGGCGATGCACGGCCGCCTCAGCCGCGTCATGCACGAAGGCAAGGGCCTGTTCAAGGACGTGCCGCAGGGCTTCTCGGTCGTCCGCTACCACTCGCTGGCGATCACCAGCCCGCCCGGGCCGGAAGGCAGCATCGTCGCCTGGTCCGACGACGGCGTCGTGATGGGGGTCGAGCACACGAAACGGCCGATCTGGGGCGTCCAGTTCCACCCGGAGTCGATCTCGACCGAGTACGGGCTGAAGATCGCCCAGAACTTCTTCGAGCTGGCGGCCAGCTACAAGCGGCCGGGGGAGAGGCCGGCGGGGCGGGCGACGATCGCGCCGCAGGTGGCGAAACCGGCGCCGCGGGTCGTCGAGAAGGACGACGCCGGGGGCGAGCTGGAGCTGCGGATGCGGAAGCTGGAGGGGCAGGCGCCGACCGAGTACGTCTACGAAAAGCTCTTCGCCGAGCACGACCCCTCCTTCTGGCTCGACAGCGCCGACGCCCCGACCTGGCTCGCGCAGTGCTCCTACATGGGCACCACCGCCGGCGCCGACCGCTGCTTCGTCAGCTACGACGTCGACGCCGGCGAGGTCTCGGTCGACCGCAACGGCGTCGAGACCGTCGAGCACAAGTCGATCTTCGACTACCTGCAGCGGGAGCTGGGCCGGATCAAGGTCGACCCGCCGGAGGGCGTCGACCGCGGCCTCGTCGGCGGCTACGTCGGCTACCTCGGCTACGAGCTGAAGGCCGACTGCGGCTCGCCCAACGTCCACAGCTCCGACATGCCCGACGCGGCGCTGATGCTGGCCAACCGCGTCGTCGCCGTCGATCACACGAAGGACAAGACCTACGTCTTCGCCCTCTGCCGCGGCGAGGACCCGGAGGCCGAGCTCTGGCTCGACGCCGCCGAGGAGCTGATCGCCGCCGCGATCGCCGAGCCGCCCGCGGAGCGGCCGCTGGCGCCGCCGAGCGAACCGGGCGCCCACGTCGCCTTCCAGTCGGGTCGCGGCCAGGAGCGGTACCTGTCCGACATCGCCAAAAGCCAGGCCGAACTGCTCGCCGGCGAGTCCTACGAGGTCTGTCTCACCGACCAGTTCTCGACCACGGCCAGCCCCGACCCTTTCGACCTCTACCGGCAGCTGCGCCGCAGCAACCCCTCGCCGTTCGCCGCCTTCCTCCGCTTCGGCGAGTACGCGGTCGTCAGCTCCTCGCCCGAGCGTTTCATCTCGGTCGACCGCGAGCGCCAGGTGATGGCGCGCCCGATCAAGGGGACGATCTCGCGGGTAGACGACCCGGCCGAGGACGCCGCGCGGGTTCGACGTCTCGAAGAGGACGAGAAGACCTACGCCGAGCACCTGATGATCGTCGACCTGCTGCGCAACGACCTCGGCGTCGTCTGCGACGTCGACAGCGTCACCGTCCCCGACCTGATGGTGGTCGAGCCCTACGCGACGGTCCACCAGATGGTCTCGACGATCGTCGGCCGGCTCGAGGACGGCCGCAGCGCGGTCGACTGCGTCCGCGCCACCTTCCCCGGCGGCTCGATGACCGGCGCCCCGAAGGAGCGGACGATGGAGATCATCGACGACCTCGAGGAGGAGGCGCGCGGCGTCTACTCGGGCTCGATCGGCTACTTCGGCGCCGACGGCACCACCGACCTCAACATCGTCATCCGCACGATCGTGATGCGGCCGGGGCGGACGACGATCGGGGCCGGCGGCGCGATCGTCATGCAGTCGGACCCGCAGGAGGAGTTCGACGAGATCCTGCTGAAGGCGCGGGCGCCGATGGCGGCTATCGCCCGCACCGTCACCGGCTCGGACGCCCCGGGCGAGGCCTGGAGCGTCGAGCTGGAGCCGGCTGCCCGGCAGGCGGAGGCGGCGTGACCGAGGCGGCGGCCAGCGAGTTGACGGTTCGGGAGGCGGAGGCCGGAGACGTCGAGGGAGTCGCCGCCGCGGTCGGCAGCCTCCTCGACGAGCTCGGCGGTCGCCATCCCGAGCAATCTGAGCTTGAAACTGAGGTCCGCGCCTTGCTGGAGGATCCGGCGGGGGGCTCGGTGCTGATCGCGGAGGCCGACGGCAAGATCGTCGGCGTCGTCAGCGCCAGCTGGCAGCGGGCGATACACGTTCCCGGCGTCTACGCGACGATCCAAGACCTCTGGGTCGATGAGGCTTGGCGCAGTCGCGGCGTTGGGGCGGAGCTGGTCGAGGCGGTCGCATCCCAGGCGCGAACGCGTGGCGTCAGCCGGCTTGAGGTCGGCCTCCCGCGCGAGACCTTCGCGGCGATCGCTTCGACCGAGTCCTTCTACGAGCGCAACGGGTTCGAGCACCTCGGGCCGCGGATGCGGAGGCTCCTCGATGAGTGAGCTCTTGATGGTCGAGCAGCGCCAGGGCAGCGGCGACGCCGCCTTCTGGGTGCGGGAAGGGGAACGGCTGATCGAAGGCCAGGACTCGAACCTGCGCCTGGTCGAGCTGCGCGCCGGCCTCGTCCGCCACTCCGGCGTGCGGCCGGTCGAGGCCGACGCCGCCGACGAGGACGTGCAGCGGACCCTGGAGGCGCTGCACGAGGCCGAGTACCTGCGGGCGCTGGCCGAGTTGAAAACCGAGGAGCCGGTGGTGATGCCGGACTTCGCCCCGCCCGGGCTCGATCCCGACATCCCCGTCAACAAGGCGCTGGTCGCCGCCGCCCGCGAGGGCATCCGCACCTCGATCACCGCCGCCGAGCGGCTGCTCGAGGGGGCGCGGTTCACCTACGCGGTCTGCCGCCCGCCCGGCCATCACGCCGGTCCTGCCTTCCACGCCGGCTACTGCTACCTCAACAACGCCGTCGCGGCGGTGCGGCGGCTCTGCGAGGGCGGGATGAAGCCGGTCGGGATCGTCGACCTCGACCTCCACTACCCGAACGGGACCTCGGCCCTGGTCGAGCGGATGGGGCCCGTCGCCGCCCTGCACTCGCTGCACGCGGCGCCGGTGACCAACCTGCCGCCGGGGACGCCGCTGCCGCGGCTGGC